>WNFD01008128.1_pt1 | contig 33319 bp, 29 predicted proteins | sample 5400491 | NCBI WGS metagenome assembly WNFD01 (sample SAMN13153343, study PRJNA577476) | soil metagenome | isolation source: 120 cm saprolite under Douglas fir tree site 2 hole 2 replicate 2 | place: USA:California | collected 2015-04-18 | reverse complement strand
CCTTCTGCATCTCCTCGTTGACCTGGACGACCCGCGCGTGGGTCTGCGCGTTACGCACCGCCACCGCCGCCTGGTTCGCCAGCGTCGTCAGCAAGTCGGCGTCGTTGCTGAAATACGGATCGCCCGACCGCTTGGCGCCTAGGGCTAGGAAGCCGATCAGCGCGTTTTCTTCTACGAGGGGGACTACCACCTCAGCTCGGAGCCGGTCCAAGTCTGGGAGCAAACGGTCGCGGTCGGCCGGCCGCGCGCTCCCGATCTCGTCCCGGAAGACGAGTTGCCGGTCTGTGCTCACCGTTGATATCAGGGGCGAAGTCGTCGACGCTATTGGGACCGACACTCCTGAGCCAACGCTCCACACTAACCGAAACTCATGATCCTCAGGGTCCAGGAGATATATGCACATTCCTTCTGGACGCAGCGTCGATACTAGAGCGCGGCCTACATGACCAAGGAGTTCCTGCAAGTCTATCGTGGCCGTAAGCGCTCGACTTGCCTCTCGAAGGGTTCGAGCATAGTCATATGGCTCACGGTACAAGTAGAGATCCAACAGATGCTGGACCCGAGATTTTACAGACTGAAATGCTACAGCCACGATCAAGGCAAGTACGATGTCGCGGGCCGAGAATCCATGCTCGAGGGGGAGTAGGAAGTTTGACCCGAAGAGAAGGATCACAAACAGTGCGGCGCTACTCAAGAAGGTGACTAGGTAGACCACGCCGCGCCGGATCACGATGCGAATGTCCATGAGCCGGTGCCGTATGATCGCGTGAGCAACCATAGCGATCATGATCAGGGAGAACACTGGCCCAAGCCCATTGTAGGCTGATGTTCCAGCGATCAGAGGCATGAAGACGTTTGTTATTGCGGCCAACACTCCGGGAACGATAAAAGCGAGAAACAAATGGCCGGCCTGGATTTTCTGAAGGCCCACGAGGCGTTGATATTGTCGAGCTAAAGTTGCCGCAGCGAGTGCAAAGATGAGGACAGTGTAGCTCGCAAGGAGCGGATGAAGGAACCCATAGAGTGGTCGCATTCCGTACGGCTCGCGCGTAACTCCGGTGACCATCCACGGCGAGAACGAAAGCACGGACAGGGCGATCGCCACCATGGCCAACAGCCGGAGACGGCGCTTGTGGACAGTTCCCGTCGCTCCGAAATGCTCTACAAAGAGCAGGATTCCAAAGGGGCAAAGACTTCCTGCACCGAAGGCGGCTCGAATGGCCGTCTGGAAAGATGCTGGTTCGAACCGCCCCCAGGCCAAGGCTATCGTCCATAGGCCAATTGTGAATGCGGTGAATGCGAACGCGCGATTCAGGGGGGCTGATGGATTCCGACGGTAGACATAGAAACCAATACCAAGATTCAGAATGGCGATCCAAGCGAGCATTAGAGCAGCTATAGACATCTGGCTCAGTTCAGTCGACCCTCTCCCAGGCTGATCGCGGTTTCACCGTCTGCTGCCGAGCTAGCCGCGGAGCGCGGTCTTCTGCAGCATTGCTGCAGCGGCGCTTGGCACGGGCAATTCGACGACTATTGTAGTTCCTGGGCCAGCGAGGTTGCGCTCGGCGCGGATCGTTCCGCGATGAGCATCTGTTATGCCGCGACAGATCGTTAGCCCAAGACCGGATCCGCGAGCCTTCGTCGTGAAGAATGGATCGAATATGTTGGCGGCAACTGTGTCCGATATCCCGGGTCCAGTATCGGAGACGTCGACAACAATCAACGGCATACCTTGCGTATGCCGTCTAGTGATCCTAACAGTGAGTGTGCCTTCCGTTCCCATCGCCTCAATGGAATTGAGGAACAGGTTGAGGAAGAGTTGCTTGAGCTGACTTTCCTCAATACTCACAAACGGTGCGGGATCCTCGAACTGGCGCACAATGGCGGTCCGGGTTTGCTCCAGCTGCCCCCTCAGCAATGCTAGGGTATCGTTGATCGGATCCCTGAGATCCACAGCGCCGACCTGCTGGGGGGCTGTGGCGGCAATCCCACGCAATCGGGCGACGAGATCGTCGATGCGGGAAATCTCCTTGATCACTACCTTGGAGAAGTCTTCTCGGAAATCGACGTCGCCGAAGCGCTCAGGGAGCAACTCCGCAAAGGTGCGTATGGCGACGAGTGGATTCTTGATCTCATGTGCCACGCCCGCGGCAAGAGCACCGAAGGAGGCTAGACGCTCCGCGCGCTGCTTCTCTCTCTCGAGTTCCTTCAGCCGACTCAGATCGCTGAAGACAATCAGTGCTCCGTGAGTTGTTCCGTCTTTGTCCTGTAGCTTTGTCGTTGAGTATACGAGCGGTAGAGCAGATGCATCCATCCCATGTAGGACTGTCTCGAGCTGGGAATGGGATGCTCCTTCGAGGAGGGTGTTCCGAAGCGGCCCAGCCAGCGGCGCTGGCAAATCGTTGTAAGAGAGGCCCGCGGACGACGCGAACCTCATGCCGGTGAGTCGGTGTGCGGCGGGGTTGAACAGGGAGATATGCCCGGCGGCATCGACCGCGATTACGCCACTCTCCATAGTTGAAAGAATGTTGTCGACGTACTCATTGGCGACTACCACCTGGCTATAGAGGTGGGCGTTCTTCATTGCGACGGCGGCTTGGCTCGCCAACGTTGAGAGGAGATCGATGTCGCGAGAGTAGAAGGGGTCGCCGGACCGTTTTTCCCCAATCACGATGAAGCCGGCGAGCACTTCGTCCTGGAACAGGGGGAAGACAATCTCGCCGCCAATACGCGTTAGCTCCGTAGCGGCGTCAGATAGCTGTGGTTGATCGTCGATGTTTGCGGCGTCATCGCGAAGAAGAGTGTGCTTGTGCGTGCTTAGATAAGAGGGGAGTGCGGTGTCGTAGGGAACGGCTGGAGTAGTATGGCCGACTCGCCAATGGCTCTGTGTAGGAATCTCCGGTGCAGAGAAAGTTCGAGTTGCGTCATCGCGAAGATAGATCTGAACCAGCTCGACCTTGAACGTCTTAGCGACAGTATCAGCGAGGTAACCGAGGAGTGACTGTAGGTCTAGCATCGTGCTCAGGCGTAGCGTAGTCTCGCGAACGGTTTGCTGATAGTCGTACGTATGACGATACACGTATCTATTTAGAGCCGCCTGTAGCCAGTCCTTTAGCGGCCCGAAGAAGACGGACACTGCGATAGCGAGGACCAGCGCTTCAAGAATTGGGAGCGTGGTCCTTTGGAATCCGGTTAGGTGATGGAGTGCTTCTACGAGGGCGAAGAAGGTCGACGCGGTAACGACAATGGCGCCGACGTAGACGACACCGTTTCGAATCGCCAACTGGATATCCAAGAGACGATGTCGAATGATCGCATGCGCGATGATCGCGATCATAAGCATCCCAAAGAGCGGCCCGTAAGGACTGAACCTGGACGTGTCGAGGACAAGAGGGATGAGGAGATTGGTAACAGTCGCTCCGAACGCGGCGATCAGAACGGCCGCGAATAGGTAGCGCACCTGCAGCTTCTCAAGGCCGATCAAGGACCGGAGCTTCCGGATGAGAATGAACAGGCTTGTTCCGAAGCAGCAAATGAGATAGATCGCGAACGGCAAATGCAGCGGCCCGTAGAGCACTTGGAGAGCACCACCGATCGAGGCAGTATTCCGGACCATCAGGGGCGTGAAGGAGACGACGAATGAGGCGGCTGCTACGGTAGAGAATGACCTAAGAATCCGTCTGGATACATAGGGCTGTGATGTTGGAAAGACGTCTGCGAACCAAAGAAATGTTATCGGGATCAGTGAAGCGGAAGCGAACGCGAATCTAGCCCAGACGTACCCCCACTCGGAACCGGCGTAGGACGATACTAGGCCGTTGCTGAGCGTCCAAGCAGCGACGGCGAAGGAGAAGAAGGCGAAGTGGCGGTTGATTGATTTTTGTGTGCTTTTCAGATAGACGAAGAGTCCAAGCCCAAAATTGGCGATTGCCGCTATGACGATGAATGTGAGCCGCCCGGTCATCAGGGCTCTGGCTTCGCCAACACGAGCACTGAATGAGTGCCGCCCATGGCGTGAGCATTGATCAGCACAGTCCTGACCCGCGAGGTGCGGGCCTCGTTCGGGACATAGTCGAGATCACACTCAGGATCAGGAACTTCGTAGTTGATCGTGGGGGGAATCATGGAGTGTTCGAGGGTAAGGCAGCTTGCGACGGTCTGGAATGCGCTCGCCGCTCCCATTGCGTGACCGATCATGGACTTGATGGAGCTTGTGGGCACGGAGTAGACCGCCTTGCCAAAAGCCTGGCGGAATGCCCGGGTTTCGATCAAGTCGTAGTCGGGTAGGGAATTGCCGTGGGCGTTGATGTAGTCAATATCCTGTGGCCTCAGACGTGCAGTCTCGAGCGCAGAGGTAATTGCCTCGGTGAGGGCGAGTTCGGCTGCATTCATCCTATTCCCGAAGCCGCCTTCATTGCCGCTTCCGAAGCCGAGTACCTCAGCGTAAATGTGCGCACCCCGGTCGATCGCGTGCCCAAGTTCCTCAAGGACGCAGATAGCCGCCCCCTCTCCGAGCACCAGTCCGTCTCTACGCATGTCGTAGGGGCGTGACGCTTTCAGCGGCGGGTCATCGAACTTGGAGAGGGCGCCCAGCGCGCAAAGGGTTGCAAAACAGAACTCGGAAATCGGCGCCTCAGTACTACCCGCGAACACTATGTCTGCTTCGTCCTTTCGGATTCGATCAGCGGACCACTGGATCGCATCGAGACCGGTGGCACAGGCGGATGCGATGGTCATCCCTTGCCCGCGAATGCCCAGTTCCGACGAGACGTGACTGACGGGCGCATGAGCGGCGAACTCGATTCCGCTCATCATCGGTATGCCCTTCATGCCCTCTCGATCGAAGCCAACCCGGGCGGTCTCATAGACGTCTCCAGAGCCATTCATCGAGTTGCCCAGGCAGGCCAGGACCCGCCGCGGCGGCTCGATTCCCAGATCAATGCCTGCGTCGTTCAGCGCAAGTTTTGCCGCGGCGACCGCAAATTGAGAGAATCGGCCGCGATGCTTCGTCCGTCGGACGTGCATGAACGCCTTCGGGTCGAAGTCCCGTACCTCCCCGGCGACCTGGCAGGGGTAGGGCGACGTGTCGAACGCGGTGATGTAGTCGATGGCGGACTTGCCCGCGATCAGGTTCTGCCAGAAGGTTTCCTTGCCGATGCCGTTGGGTCATGAACCCGTGCCCCCTAAGGGTACGTGAGGAAAGGTGGGATAGGCTTATAAACTAGCAGGAAATCAATCTAAAACCAAATCCCGCGGTCTTGGGCCGTCGAGTAGAATGCGGGCATATGGAGCACTTGCTGAGCCGGCGGCAGCTACTGGCCGCCCTGCCGCTCGGGCTGCTGTTCGGTCGCGGCCGGGCCCATGCCCTGGGGGACGGCCGGTCCACCTTCGCGTATCAGCTTGATCTATCGGTTCTGTTTAGCTTTTTGACCTTTTCCCTGTCGGGGACCGTGGTGCAGGAGATCGACCGGCGGGCCGGAAAGTACCGGATGACCATGGAGGGCCAGGGGACGGGGATCAGCACCCGTACGGAGGCCTCCGGCATCATCCGGGACGGCCGGTTCAAACCGGTGGAGACGCGGGCGGTCCATCACTTCCGGGGCCGCCAGAACACCTCCACCACCAGCTACGACTACACCCGTCAGCGCGCCGAGATTCACGCGGTCACCCACACGCTGCTGCTGGGCCGGCGCCGCCAGGTCGACGATGTCCTGGCCCTACCCGCGGGCCGCCACGTGGACGATCTGATCTCGGCCGAGCTCAACTTCGCCGAAAACACGTTCGAGCATGATGTGAACGGCACCTATCACACCTGGGTGGTCCGCCGGGCCCGGGCCGAGAACGAAGGGCCGGACGATGTCTCGGCGGACGGCTACCGCGCGGAGCTGGTCCCGCTGCGCTTCCGACCCAGCCCCGACGCGGCCACCGGCGGCCTCACCGCGCTCGTCGACATCACCCGCTTCTCGTCCTGGGCCCGCCCCGATCAGCCCGCCCGGGTGACCTTCGCGCCGGACCGGCAGCTCGTATCCCTCCAGTCCCTCCTCCTGTATGGCACCACCCTGAAGGTGCGCGTGACGGGCACCGCGTGAGCCGGCCCGAGCCGCGGCACGATCTGGTCGGCCTCGGCGAAGTGATGCTGAGGCTGGCCGCCCGTCCGCCACAGCGGCTCGAGCAGGCCCAGGACCTGGACGTCCAGATCGGCGGCACCGAGGCCAACGTGGCCGCGGCCTGCGCCCGGCTCGGGCTGCGCACGGCCTTCATCTCGGTGCTGCCATCCGAGCACGCGTGGGGCGACCGCACCATCCGCGAGCTGTCGGGCCACGGGGTGGACTGCCGTGGGGTGCTGCGCCGTCGGGGCCAGCGCATGGGCCTCTACTTCATCGAGTACGGCATGGCGCCGCGCCCGGTTCGCATCCTCTACGATCGGCGCGACTCCGCGTTCAGCCGCCTCGTGGCGGACGACGTGGACTGGACGCTGGTCCGGAGCGCCCGGCTCGTCCATCTCACCGGGGTGACCGCCGCGCTCGGGGACAATATCCGCGAGGTCGTTCGCCGCGCGATCGCGGAGGCAGAGGCGGCGCGCGTGCCCGTGTCCTTCGACGTGAACTTCCGCTCCCGGCTCTGGAGCCCGAAGGAGGCGCGCGACTTCCTCGGCGAGATCCTGCCGCGCCTGGGCTACCTGTTCATCGGCTCGGACGACGCGGCCACCGTGCTCGAGCTGGAGGGCTCGCCCGAGCGCGTGCTGGACGGGCTGCGCCAGCTCGCGCCCTCGGCCACCATCGCGCTCACGCTGGGCGAGGCCGGGTCGGCGGTCCTCACCGACCGCGGTGTCCATCGGCCGTCCAAGCTCTACACCGTCTCGGTGGTGGATCGGGTGGGGGCGGGTGACGCCTACGCCGCCGGCTTTCTCTGGGCCACCCTGACCGGCCGCGGCGCGCAGCAGGCGGTGGATGCCGCGACCGCGCTGGCCGCGCTCAAGTGCACGATCTGGGGCGACGTGCCGGTGGTGACCCGGGCCGAGCTCGACGAGCTGCTGGCCACGGACAGTACCGAGATCCGACGCTAGCGAGACGCCGTGCCGCGCTCCGCCGTCCTCATCCACAATCCCGGCTCCGGCCAGCGCCGTGATCGATTCCACTCGATCACGCGCATGGTGGACGCCCTCCGCGGGCGCGGCGTCACGGTCACCCCGCAGGTGACCACCGGCCCCGCCGACGCCACGCGACTCAGCACGGCCGCGCTGGAGGCGCGGGCGGACCTGGTCATCGTCCACGGCGGCGACGGCACCGTGAACGAGGCCATGCAGGTGCTGGTCGGCACGTCGACCCCGCTCGCGGTATGGCCGGGCGGCACGTCCAACGTGCTGGCCCGGGAGCTCGACCTGCCGGGCGGCATCGACCTCCTCGCCGATGTCATCGCGGTGGAGCGGACGCGGCGCGTGTCGGTGGGCCGGGCGGGAGAGCGCTACTTCCTGCTCATGGCCGGGGTGGGTCTCGACGCCGACGTCGTGCGGGCGGTCCATCCGGGACTCAAGCGCTTGACCGGCGAGGGCGCCTACTGGATGGCGGGCCTCCGCCAGCTCACCGACTGGCACCCGGTGCACTTCCTGGTCGAGACCGAGGCCGGCCAGCACAGCGCGACCTTCGCGGTGGTGGCCAACGCGGCGTCCTACGGCGGCGGGCTGCGCTTCGCCCCGGAGGCGCGCATGGACGACGACCTGCTCGACGTCTGCCTCTTCGACTCCACCCAGCGCCACCGCTTCGCCCGCTACCTGGCCGCGGCCTTCACCGGCTCGCACCTGGGCATGCCCGGCGTGACGTATCTCAAGACCCGCCGCGCGGTGGTCCACGGCGACGCCAGCCGCTTCGTGCAGGTGGACGGCGAGCTCCTCGGCCCGCTGCCCGTCAGCTTCGAGTGTGTGCCCGATGCCCTCACCCTGGTGGTTCCCTAGGATGGTATAGTTTCGGGTGATGGCGGAAACGGCGCGGGGCGCCGAGCGCATCCTCGAGGGGCTGAACGCGCCCCAGGCTGCCGCGGTCACCCATGAGACCGGTCCGTTGCTCATCATCGCGGGCGCGGGCACCGGCAAGACCACCGTCATCACCCGCCGCATCGCCTACCTCATCGCGACCCGCGCGGCCCGGCCCTCCGAGATCCTCGCCCTGACCTTTACCGACAAGGCCGCGGCCGAGATGGAAGAGCGCGTCGACACCCTCGTGCCCTACGGCTACGCCGACGTGCAGATCGCCACGTTCCACGCCTTCGGCGACCGCCTCATCAAGGAGAACGCGCTCGAGCTGGGGCTCACCCCGGACTTCCGGGTGCTGACCCGGGCCGAGCAGATCATCTTCCTGCGCGACCACCTCTTCGAGTTCCCGCTCAAGCACTACCGGCCGCTCGGCGACCCCACCCGGCACCTCCACGCCATCCTCACCCAGTTCAGCCGCCTGAAGGACGAGGACGTGGGCCCGGACGAGTACCTGGCGCACGCCGAGGAGCTGCTCGCCGCCGCGGCCGACGAGGAGTTGCGCCTCGCCGCCGAGCAGCACCTCGAGCTCGCCCGGACCTACGCGCAGTACCAGACGCTGATGGCCCGGCTCGGCCAGGTGGACTTCGGCGACCAGATCGTGGAGGCGCTGCGCCTCTTCCGCACCCGCCCGCACATCCTGCGGCGCTACCAGGGGCGGTACCGGTACATCCTGGTGGACGAGTTCCAGGACACGAACTACGCGCAGTTCGAGCTGGTCAAGCTGCTGGCGGCCCGTCATCGTAACGTCGCGGTGGTGGGCGACGACGATCAGGCCATCTTCCGCTTCCGCGGCGCGTCCATGAGCAATATCCTCGATTTCGACCGGACCTATCCGGACGCGCGCCAGGTCGTGCTGCAGGAGAACCGCCGGTCGCCCCAGGCGGTGCTGGACGCGGCCTACCGGCTCATCCAGCACAACAATCCCGACCGCCTCGAGGTGGCCCAGAAGATCGACAAGCGGCTGGTCTCCACCGTGGGGATGGGCGAGGCGCCGCGGCACCTGCCCTTCGACACCGTCTCCACCGAGTCCGACCAGGTGGCCGAGCTCATCCGGGAGGAGCACGAGCGCGGCCGGCCCTATCGTGACTTCGCGGTGCTGGTGCGGGCCAACAACGACGCCGACCACTACCTGCGGGCGCTCAACATGCGCGGCATCCCGTGGACCTTCTCGGGCAACGCGGGCCTCTACGGGCGGCCCGAGGTCCGCCTGCTCATCGCCTTCCTCCGGAGCGTGGTCTACACCGACGACTCGATCAGCCTCCACTACCTCGCGTCCTCCGACGTCTACCAGGTCCCGATCGTGGACCTCACGAACTGCGCGACGTACGCGAACCGGAGGAACCGCCACCTCTTCGACGTGCTCCACGACGTCCCCGCCGACCTGGCGGTGAGCGACGAAGGGCGCCTCGCGATCGCCCGGCTGGTGACGGATCTCACCCGCTACATGGAGCTGGGCCGCGAGCATCCGACCGGCGAGGTGCTCTACCAGTTCCTGGTCGATTCCGGGCTCATGACCCGCTACGCGAAGGCGCCCGCCGAGCTGGAGCAGGAGGTGCAGAACGTCAGCAAGTTCTTCACCCGCGTCAAGGACGCCGCCCGGGTGCTCAAGTACGACAACGTGCGCGAGTTCGTGAGCCACCTGGACGCCCTGATGGACGCGGGCGACGATCCGGCGGTGGCCGAGGCCGACACCGAGACGCCGGCGGTGCACGTGGTCACCGTGCACAAGTCCAAGGGGCTCGAGTGGCCGATCGTGTTCATGGTGGACTGCGTGCAGAACAAGTTCCCGTCGACCCGGCGGTCCGATCCGCTCGAGATCCCGCCCGAGCTCATCAAGGACCTGCTGCCCACCGGGGACTTCCACGAGCAGGAGGAGCGACGCCTCTTCTACGTGGGCATGACCCGCGCCAAGGAGCGCCTCTACCTCACCAGCGCGGAGGACATGGGCGGCAAGCGCAAGTGGAAGGTGAGCCAGTTCGTGCTGGAGGCGCTCGACCTGCCGAAGGACGCGGCGCGCCCCTTCCGGGCCCAGGCCATCGAGGAGCTGAGGCGGCAGGCCCCGGCCCCGGAGCTGGCGGGCCTCGGGCTCGCCCCGATCCCGGACGAGGAGCCGCTCGCGGTGAGCCACCGGCAGGTGGACGACTACCAGACGTGCCCGCTCAAGTACCAGTTCATCCACATCCTGCGCATCCCGCTGCGCCAGCACCACTCGGTGGTCTACGGCAATGCGCTGCACAAGGCGGTCGAGTTCTACCTGCGCCGGCGCGCCGCCGGCAACTACACCTCGCTCGAGGACTTCCTCCTCGCCTTCGACAACGCGTGGCGCAACGAGGGCTTCCTCACCCGCGAGCACGAAGAGCAGCGCAAGCGGGGAGGCATCGCGGCGCTCACGCGCTTCTATCACGAGGAGGAGGCCTCGGGGCAGAAGCCCACCGACGTGGAGCGGGAGTTCGGTTTCACCCTCGGGCTCGACCGGGTGCGCGGGCGCTTCGACCGGGTCGACGAGACGCCGGACGGCCTCGTGATCGTGGACTACAAGTCGAGCGACGTCACCGACCAGAAGAAGGCCGATCAGCGCGCGAAGGAGAGCCTCCAGCTCAAGATCTACGCGCTGGCCCAGCACGAGATGACCGGCCGCCTGCCCGCCCGGGTGGAGCTGCGCTTCCTCGAATCGGGGCTGGTCGGGCGCCACACGCCCACCGGCGCGGATCTGGGGAAGGCCCGCGAGGCCATCGCGGAAGCGGCGCGCGGCATCCGGCGCCGGGAGTTCGAGGCGACCCCCGAGTACCAGGCCTGTCGCTACTGTCCCTACAACCAGATCTGCCCGAGCACCGCCACCCAGGAATGACGGGAACCATGAAACTCAAGGCCAACGGCATCGACATCAGCTACGAGATCGAGGGCGAGGGCCCGGTGGTGACGTTCAGCCACTCGCTCGCCTGCAACCTCTCCATGTGGGATGAGCAAGTGCGCGCGCTCAAGAGCCGGTACCGCGTCCTGCGCTACGACACGCGCGGCCACGGGCAGACCACCGCGCCCACGGGCGCCTATACCCTGGACCAGCTCGCGGACGACCTGAAGGGGCTCCTCGACGGGCTCGGCATTCGAGAGACCCACTTCGTGGGGCTCTCGATGGGCGGCATGATCGGGCAGATCTTCGCGCGCAAGCACCCCGCCATGGTCCAGAGCCTCGCGCTTTGCGACACCACGAGCCGCTACCCCCCGGGCGCCGCCGCGATCTGGGAAGAGCGCATCAAGACGGTGGGCGCGAAGGGCATGGAGCCGATGGTGGCCCCCACACTCGAGCGCTGGTTCACCGCGCCCTTCCGGGCGCGCCGCAAGGACCTGATGGAGCGCGTGGGCGCCATGATCCGCGCCACGCCCGCCGCGGGCTACGTCGGCTGCTGCCACGCGCTCCCGAAGATCAACGCCACCGAGCGGCTCCGGGACGTCCGCTGCCCGGCGCTGGTGATCGTGGGCGAGGAGGATCCCGGCACCCCGGTGGAGATGGCGCGTGAGATCCACGCGGCGCTGCCCGCGGCGGAGCTGGCCGTGCTGTGCCGGGCCTCGCATCTGTCGAATCTCGAGCAGCCCGAGGAGTTCAACCGGGTGCTCGGAGGCTTCCTCGACAAGGTGAGCGGCCGGACCAAGCTCTAGGGGACGCCCCGCCATGCCCCCGGCCCGTTCAGCGGCGGCCGTCGTCAGGCAGATCCGCCTCTGGACGGGCCTCGTGCTCTTCACCTACCTCACGACCCACTTCCTCAACCACGCGCTCGGGCTCGTCTCGCTCGAGGCCATGGCGGCGGGGCAGGACTGGTTCGTCCTCGTCTGGCGCAGCCTGCCGGGCACCATCGCCCTCTACGGCTCGTTCGGCATCCACAATCTGCTCGCCCTGTGGGCCCTCTACCGGCGGCGCACGCTCCGCATGCCTGCGTGGGAAGCGAGCCAGCTTACCCTGGGACTGCTGGTGCCGCCCCTCCTCGTGTGGCACGTGGTGGGCACCCGACTGGCGCACGAGGTGGCCGGGACGCAGACGACCTACACGTTCGTGGTGCTCGCGCTCTGGCAGCTCAATCCGATCGCGGGCCTGCGCCAGGTCGTCGTCCTCGCCGTGGCCTGGATCCACGGCTGCATCGGGCTGCACTTCTGGCTGAGGCTCCGCCCCTGGTATCCGCGGCTCGCGCGCACGATCTACAGCGGGTTCCTGCTCGTGCCGGTCCTGGCGCTGCTCGGCTTCGCCACCGCGGGACAGGAAGTGAGCCGGCGGGCGCGCGAGCCCGGCTTCGTGCAGACGGTGATCCGCGAGGCCCGGCTTCCGAGCCCGGCGCAGCGGGCGGTGCTGGGACAGGTGGCCCGCGCGATCTTCTGGGGCGATCTCGGGGCCATCGCACTGGTGCTGGCGGCGCGCGCGGTCCGGGAGCACATCCGCCGGCGTCAGGGCGTACGCATCGCGTATCCGGGCGGCCGTGAGATCCTCGTGCCCGGGGGCTTCACCATTCTCGAGGCGAGCCGCGCCGCGGGCATCGCGCACGCCTCGGTCTGCGGCGGGCGCGGCCGCTGCTCGACGTGCCGCGTGCGCGTGATCCGTGGCGAGGAGCACCTGCCGGCGGCCACCACGGACGAGCTGCGCGTGCTCGGGCGCGTGGGGGCGCCCGCCCACGTGCGCCTGGCCTGCCAGGTGCGGCCTCGGCGCGACCTCGCGGTGGTGCCGCTCGTGCCCGCGGGAGCGGGGCCGGCCGAGGCGCTCCCGAGCGCGCATCGCGACGGCGAGGAGCTGACCATCGCGGTGCTCTTCGCCGATCTGCGCGGGTTCACGCGCCTGGCCGAGCGGAAGCTCCCCTACGACGTGGTCTTCATCCTGAACCGCTACTTCGAGGCGGTGGGGGGAGCCATCACGGATGCAGGCGGCATCGTCAACCAGTTCACGGGCGACGGGGTCATGGCGCTCTTCGGCGTGGACGGTGGCGGGCCGGAAGAGGGCTCCCGTCAGGCGGTCCGCGCGGCGGCCGCGATGGTTGCCCGGGTGCAGGAGCTGAGCCGCGCGCTCGCCGACGACCTGGACACCGCGCTGCGCCTCGGGATCGGCATTCACACCGGGCCCACCGTCGTCGGCCAGATGGGCTATGCCTCCACGACGTACCTGACCGCGGTGGGCGACACCGTGCACGTCGCGGCCCGCCTGGAGGCTCTGACGAAGGACTACGCCTGCGAGCTGGTGCTCTCCGAGGAAGTCGCAGTCCGGGCGGGGCTCGACGTCTCGGACCACGCGCGCCACGAGCTGACGGTGCGCAACCGCGAGGCGCCGCTGGCCATCTTCGTGGCGCCGAGCGCGGGACGTCTCGCCGAGCGGCTGGCCCGAGGCGGCGTCGCGGTGGGCCGGGAGACGTGAGGCCATGAGTCGCCACGGCCAGGGCGCGGGGCCGGCGGAGCCGGGCGCGCCCGAGCCCACGTTCGCGGAGCAGGCCCGCACCCTCGTGCACCTGGGTCGGACCGGCACGCTCGGCACACTCTCCCGGCGCCACCCGGGGCATCCGTTCGTCTCGGTCATGCCCTATGCGCCCGATGCGGCGGGCCGGCCGCTCGTGCTCATCAGCACGCTCGCGATGCACACCCAGAACCTCGAGGCCGATCCGCGCGCGAGCCTGCTCGTGGCCCAGCCCGGCGACGACCCGCTCGCGCTCGCCCGGCTCACCCTCATGGGCAACGCAGGCCGCCTCGCGTCGGGCGAGCGGCCGGCCGCGCGCGAGGCATATCTCGCGCGCCACCCGAACGCGATCCACTGGGTGGACTTCGACGACTTCGCGTTCTGGCGCCTCGACGTGACCGACGTCTACTTCGTCGGTGGATTCGGCGCGATGGACTGGCTCACGGTGCCCGGGTACGAGGCGGCCCGCCCCGATCCGTTGGCCGACGCGGGGCCCGGCATCATCGAGCACATGAACCGCGACCACGCGGACGCGCTGATCCTCTACGCGCGCGTGCTCGGCGGGCTCCCGGCGGAGGCGGCGGAGATGGTCGCGGTGGATCGCCTCGGCTTCAAGCTGCGGGTCCGCGCCGCCGACGGCCTGCACGGGCGCCGCATCGGCTTTCCGCGCGAGGTCACCAGCGCCGAGCAGTGCCGGGCCGTCCTGATCGAGATGCTCGCCGACTTGCGCAGGGGCTCGCGGTGACGTATGAACTGCCCCAAGGAGAGATCCATGGCACGCCACATCAAGGTCGCCGCCGCGCAGATGGGCCCCAACAACGAAGGGACGAGCCGCGAGGAGATCGTCGAGCGCATGCTCGGGCTCCTCGACCAGGCCGTCGTGGAAGGCGTCGAGATCCTGGCCTATCCGGAGATGGCGCTCACGACCTACTTCCCCAAGCGCGTGCGCGACGACTTCGACCAGTTCTTCGAGACCGAGATGCCGCCCAAGGCGCTGGCCCCGCTGCTCCATCGGGCTCGGGAGGCGCGCATCGCCTGCCACGTGGGGTTCTGCGAGAAAGACCAGGGCCACTACTTCAACACCGCGCTCCTGACCGACGGGGCCGGCCACCTGGCGGGGACGTTCAGGAAGATCCATCTGCCGGGGGTGAAGATCCCGGACGGACACGCGCAGGTCTATGAGCCCCACTTCTTCGAGTCGGGCAATAGCGGCTATCGGGTCTTCGACGCGGCCCGCGCCAAGGTCGGCATCGCGATCTGCCAGGACCGGCGCTTCCCGGAGTCCTACCGCAGCCTGGGGCTGCTGGGCGCCGAGATCGTGCTGATCGGCTACAACACGCCGCTCTCGCCGCTGGCCCTCGACCTGAACGAGCTGTGCCTGCGGGCGGGCGCCTACCAGAACAACCTCTTCGTGGTCGGCATCGCCAAGGCCGGCATCGAGGACGGCATGGAGCTGATCGGCGGGTCCTGCATCGTGAACCCGATGGGGCAGGTGGTGGCCAAGGCCGCCACCACCGGCGACGAGCTGGTGGCCGCGCGCATCGACCTCGACCAGATGATTCCGGCCCGCAAGCGCTGGGACTTCCTCGGCCGCCGCCACCCCGAGCACTACGGCCTCCTCACCCAGCCCACCAAGCGAGGCGCGTGATGCCCGCGAAGAGCGTCGATCTGATCGTCCGGGGCGGCCGCGTCGTCACCCCGACGGAGGTGCTGGAGACCGCGGTGGCGGTGAGCGACGGCCAGATCGTCGCGCTGGGCGCCGAGGGGATGCTGCCGCCCGCGGAGCGCACCATCGACGCCACCGGCAACTGCTCTCGTTCGTGGAGTACGACGACCAGGCCCGGGAGACGCTGCCCCAGGCGCTCAAGCGCCTGCGCGACGAGGCCTCCCAGCAGTCGGTGGTGGATTTCGGCTTCCACTTCATCCTGAACAACCAGCCCTACATCCTCGACGGCCTCGCGGAGGCCTTCGAGCAGGGCGTGACCTCCTACAAGATCTTCATGACCTACAAGCGGCGGCCGAACCGCATGTGCTCGGACGAGTTCATCGCCCAGGTCATGGAGCGCATCGCGGCGCTGGGCGGCGTCTGCCAGCTCCACTGCGAGAACGGCGACATCCTCTACCATCTCGAGAACAAGTCGATCGCGGCGGGGCGCGTGAAGCCCACCGATTTCCCGGCGACGTGCCCGCCGTGGACGGAGGAGGAGGCGATCAACCGCGCCATCCTCATCGGCGAGATGACCAAGTGCCCGGTCTACGTCGTGCACCTCTCGACCCGGATCGGGCTCGAGCGGATCAAGGCGGCGCAGGCCCGCGGGCAGCGGGTGTGGACCGAGACGTGTCCGCAGTACATGCTCCTCACCGAGAAGGAGATGGAGGCCTGGGGGCCGCTCGCCAAGATCGGGCCGCCGCTCCGCCCGGTCGGCGGCGGCGACGGCGACGCGCTCTGGGGCGGCAGCCGCGAAGGCTATATCGCCACGGTGGCCAGCGACCACTCGCCGCGCCGCAAGGAGCTCAAGGAGCCGGGCTGGAAGAACATCTTCGTGGACGGCGAGGGCAAGCCGATCCCGTTCGGCAGCCCGTCGATCGAGACGCTGGTGCCGCTCATGTGGAGCGAGGGCGTGGTGAAGCGGGGCCTCCCGGTGACGTGGCTGGCGCGCGTGATGGCCGAGAACCCCGCGCGGATCTTCGGCCTCTACCCGCGGAAAGGCGCGATCCGGGTGGGCGCCGACGCCGATCTGACCATCATCGATCCCGACTCGGACGGGACGATCAAGGTGGCCGATCATCACGGGATCGCGGGCTGGACCCTCTACGAGGGCTGGAAGTCGCGCGGGCGGCCGTGGATGACGGTGCTGCGCGGCCAGGTGCTGCTCAATCAGGGCCGCCTCGAGCAGAAGCCGGGCTACGGCCGGTACCTGGCGCGCACGGGCCCGGTGGCGCCCATCGCGGGCGGCGCGGGGTAGGGCGGCCGGCGATGGACTACCTCGACCGGCTCGCGGCCTTCGTCGAGGGAGTGGACGCCGAGCGCCTTACCGACGCGGCGGTGCGGGCGGCTCGGCTCGTGCTCCTCGACACGATCGGCGCGATGGTGGCGGGCAGCGCGCTGCCCGAGAATCGCCGCCTCGCCGAGGCCATGCGCGAGCGGCGCTCGCGCGCCACCGCGACGCTGCTGGGCCACGCCGGCAAGGCGGACCCACTCCTCGCCACCTTCGTCAACGCGACCGCGGGGGTGGCGCTCGAGGTCGACGAGGGGAGCCGCCTTGGCGGCGGGCACCCGGCCATCCACGTGGTTCCCGGCGCGCTCGCGGTGGCGGAGGACATCGGCGCCGACGGGGGCCGGCTGCTCGAGAGCATCATCGCGGGCTACGAGATCTGCTCGCGCCTCGGCAGCGCCACCACGCCCCGGCCGAACGTCCACTCCCACGGCACCTGGGGCACCATCGGCACCGCCGTAGCGGTGGCCAAGCTGGCCGGCCTCGACGCGGCGGGCGTGCGGTCGGTGATCAACCTCTCCGCGAGCATGAGCCCCGCCAACACCTGGACCACCGCGCTCGAGGGCTTGACGATCCGCAACGCCTACCCGGGACGCTCCGGGCTCGAGGGCATCCTGGCGGTGGATCTGCAGCGCGCGGGGTTCACCGGCCTGGCCGACGCACCGAGCGATGTCTACGGCACCATCCTGGCCGATCGCTTCGAGCCCGAGCGCGCGCTGGACGGGCTCGGCGGCCCGCTGCGCATCGAGCAGAACTACTTCAAGCTCTACGCCTGCTGCCGCTACAACCACTTCGCGCTCGACGCGCTGCTCGCGATGGCGAAAGCGGAGCGGCTGCAGGCTGCCCAGGTCGAGCGCGTGATCGTGACCACGATCCCGTTCGGCCCGCGCATGGCCAAACCCGCGCCCACGTCCATGCTGGGGGCGAAGTTCTCGATCCCGTACGCGGTGGCCGCGACGCTCGTGCTCGGTCGCGCGGACGTCTCGGCGTTCGTCGAGCCGGCGCTCTCCGACCCGCGCATTCGATCCCTGGCCGCGCGAGTGGAGGTACGCGTGGACCCCCAGATGTCGCCGCGCCGCGCGGACTACCCGACGGCGGTCGTCGAGGTGCGGCTCCAGGATGGGCGCACGCTGACCGACTCCACGACCGTGGTGCGCGGGGACTTCGCGGATCCAGTTCCCGCCGGGGAGATCGTGGAGAAGTTTGTCGCGCTGGCGTCCGACGTGCTGGGCTCCGACCGGGTTCGCGCCGTCGTGGAGATCGTGGATCAAGTGGACACGCTGAAGGACGTGCGCGATCTGACCGTGCGGCTCGGTCAGTAGTCCTTGGGGTCGAGGAGATCGCGGAGGCCGTCGCCCGCCAGGTTGAAGGAGAGCGTCAGCGAGAAGATGGCCAGGCCCGGCCACCACGCCATCCAGGGGGCCGTCTCCAGGAACTGCTGGGCGGTGGCGAGCATCGTGCCCCAGCTCGGGGTCGGCGGCTGCACGCCCAGTCCCAGGAAGGACAGGATGGCCTCGGCGATGATGGCGGCCGGGATCGAGACGGTGGCCTGCACCAGCAGCGCGCTCGCGATGTTGGGCAGGATGTGGCGCAGGATCGTGCGCAGGCCGCCCGCGCCCAGGGCCCGCGCCGCCTGCACGTAGTCCTCCTCCTGGGTGGAAAGCACGAGCCCGCGCGTGAGCCGGATATAGGTCGGCGTGGCCGCGAGCCCGATGGCCACCGTCGCGTTGGTGATCGAGGCGCCCATGATGGTCACGAGGCCGATGGCCAGGATGAGGAACGGGAAGGCCAGCCACGCGTCGGTCAGGCGCATGATGAGCTGGTCGACCGCGCCGCGCCGGTACCCGGCCACGAGACCGGCGGGGACGCCGATGGCGATGGCGAGCAGGATCGAGAAGACGCCGGCCTGCATGGAGATGCGCGTGCCCCACACCACGCGCGAGAAGGTGTCGCGCCCGAGGTCGTCGGTGCCGAACGGGTTAGCCGCGGTGGGCGCCTTGCGGATCTTGCCGTAGTCGGAGCGCTGCGGATCGGAGGTCGCGATCCACGGTGCGCCCACCGCGAGCACGACGAAGAAGAGCACGACGGCGGTTCCCACCACCGCGGGCGGCCGGCGCCACAACCGCCGCCAGAGGCGCCCGCCCGGGCTAGCCGCCACCGGCCGCCCCTCCGATGCGGATTCGCGGGTTCAGCAGGGAATAGGAGAGATCCACCAGCAGGTTGATGAAGACGTAGGCCGCGGCGGTGATCAGCACCACCCCCTGCACGAGCGGGTAGTCGCGGGTGAACACCGCCTCCACGATGAGCCGCCCGAAGCCGGGCACCACGAAGATCTGCTCGGTGACGACCGCGCCGCCCATGAGAGCGCCGGTCTGCAGCCCCAGGATGGTGACGACCGGGATCAGGCCGTTGCGGAAGGCGTGGCGGAAGATGACCGCGCGGCCGGCCAGCCCCTTGCTCCACGCGGTGCGGATGTAGTCCGCGCTCAGGATGTCGATCATGCTGTTGCGGGTCTGGCGCATCAGCACCGCGGCAAGCCCGGCGCCCAGGACGAAGGCGGGCATCACCATGCGCTGCAGGTTGCCGAGCGGGCTCTCCCAGAGCGGCACGAAGCCGGAGGCGGGCAGCCAGTGCAGGCGCACGGACAGGAACAGGATGAGCATGATGCCGAGCCAGAAGCTCGGCACCGAGAGGCCGCAGAGCGAGACCGCGTTGGCGAGGAGGTCCCACACCGTGTTGCGGCGGACGGCCGAGAAGACGCCGGCCGGAATGGCGATGGTCAGCGCGATCAGGAGGGACAGGCCGGCCAGCTCGATCGTGATGGGCAGCTTGCGCGCGACGGTCCACACTACGGACTCGCGCGTGCGGATGGACTCCCCGAGGTCACCCCGCAGCGCGAGGCCGATCCAGCGGAGGTACTGGAGCGGGATCGGATCGTCGAGCCCGTACTTCTGGCGGATCTCGGCGAGCCCGGCCGCGTCGGCGTCGGTGCCGCCCATCACGCGGGCCGGGTCTCCGGGGATCATCCGCACCCCGGTGAAGACGATCAGGCTGATCACAAACAGGGTCACGACCGAGATCGCGACCCGCCGGACCAGGAACTCGACCACCGGGGTCCGCTAGTTCCAGGACACTCCCTTGATCCGGATCAGCCCGTCGGGCACCGCCTTATAGCCCTTGAGGTTCTTCGGGTACCCGACGATGTAGTTCAGGTGATAGACGTACAGGATGTTGCGCCGCCCACTCGTGATCTTGGCGATGGCCTCGCGGTAGAGCTTGGCGCGCTCGCCCTGGTCGCTGATCTCGCGTGCCTTATTGAGCAGGGCGTCGACGGTCTCGTCGCAGACCAGGGTGGTGTTCAGGCTGCCGCCGCAGGTGTGGAACTGGTGCATGTTGCCGTCCGGATCCACGCGCCCGCTCCAGCCGATGGCGAAGGCCTGCAGCTTGCCGTTGTCGTCGTCGGTGAGGGCGGAGGCGAACTCCGACGGGCGCAATGAGATGTTGAAGCCCGCCTCGCGGGCCATGCCCTGGATCACCTCGCCGAAGCGGCGCTGCTGCGGGTCGTTCACGATCGTGAGCTCGAAGCTGTAGCCGTTGGGGAAGCCGGCGGCGGCGAGGAGCTGCTTCGCCTTGGCCACGTCGCGGCCCGGACACTTGCGGCTCTTGTCGTAGAAGGGGCTCACCGGGGAGATCGGGCTGCAGCCCGGCGTGTACTGGCCGTCCCACACTACCTGGTTGAGGGTCTCCCGGTCGATGCTGAGGTCGAGGGCCTCGCGCACGCGGGGGTCGTTGGCCAGCGGCGTGCCCAGATCGCCGGGCGGCTGGGTCTTGCCGGTCTTGTTGCGCTGGTTGATGGTCATGCCGGTGTAGCCGAGCCCGGTGACGCTCGCGACCTCGAAGCGCCCCTCCTTCTTGAGGTTCACCGAGTCGGTCGGGGCCACCAAGTGCATGACGTCGATGTCGCCCGAGCGCAGGTTGGCGACGCGCACGTTGTCGTCGGGGATGATGCGAAACACGAGCCGGTCGAAGTGCGCCTGGCCGGGATCGAAGTAGTGCGTGGACTTCTCCAGCACGATGCGGTCCTGCGGCACGCGCTCCACGAAGGACCACGGCCCCACGCACACCGGCGCGGTCGCGAACTTGTCGCCGAGCTTGTTGACCGCGGCGGGCGAGACCGGCATGCCGGACCGGTCGGCCAGGGTGGCCACCAGCGGGGAGAATGCGCTCTTCAGCCGGAGCCGGATCGTGAGCGTATCCACCACCTCGACCGCGTTGACGGGCTCGAGCTCGCTACGCCGATTGGAGCCCTTCATCTCGCGGTGTCGGTCGAGCGAGAACTTCACGGCCTCCGCGTTCATCGCGGTGCCGTCGTTGAACTTCACGCCGCTGCGGAGCTTGATGGTGACCGTCTTGCCCGCGTCCGAGATGGTGGGCAGCGCGGCCGCGAGCTGCGGCGAGATGCGGAGGTTCTCGTCGATCTCGTAGAGCTTCTCGCACATGTGCGCGAAGATGATGCGGCCCACGTAGGTGCGCGACAGGGTCGGGTCCAGGAGATCCGGGTCCTGGTTCAGGGCGACGACGAGGGTCTTCTTCTGGGCCGCGGCCGGGGCCACCGACAGGAGCAGGCCGGCCAGCCCGAGCATCAGCCACGAGACAGTCCGCGTCCTCAACATGGTGTTCTCCTCTCTGGGATCGGGTAACCAGCCGGCGCCGCTCCCGGTTCCCGCGGCATCCCCTGAGCGCTAGTACCCTTGGGCGCGGCTCATTGTCAAGGCTTCTGCCGCGCGCGAACGTAGTATCCTCCTGGCATGAGCGAGAACACGAACAAGTTCCAGCAAGCCGAGCTGGCCGATCTCCTCGGCCTGATCGAGCGCCTCGCCGGCGAGCTCTCGCTGGCCGAGGAGCCCGCGCGCTTCATCGCCGCCCTCGAGCAGCCGGAGCCGCCCGGAGCCACGACCTGACCGGCTTCCCGACCATCGCCGCGCTCGCCGCCGCGATCCGCGCCGGCCAGATTTCCCCGGTCGAGGCCACCCGCGAGTGCCTGGCGCGCGTCGAGCGGCTCGACGGCCGGCTGCGCGCCTTCATCACGGTGGACGCCGACGGGGCGCTCGCCGCCGCCCGGCGCCGGGAGGCGGCGGGGCGTAGCGAGTCACGCGGCCCGCTCCACGGCGTGCCGCTGGCCTTCAAGGATCTCTGCTTCATCCGCGGGCTCCCCACCTCCTGCGGAACCAAGACGTCCGAGTACTTTCTTGCCGAGCAGGACTGCACGGCCGTGGCGCGGCTCGTCGCCGCGGGCGCCGTCACGCTGGGCAAGCTCAACATGACCGAGCTGGCGATGGGGCCCTTCGGCGACAACGCCCACCACGGGCATGCCCAGAACCCGTGGCGTCTGGGGCACGCGGCCGGCGGCTCCTCGAGCGGCTCCGCGGTGGCCGTGGCGGCAGGTCTTGCCCTCGGGGCCCTCGGAAGCGACACCGGCGGGTCCATCCGGTTGCCCGCGGCGGCTTGTGGCATCGTCGGTCTCAAGCCGACCTATGGCCGCGTGAGTCGGGCGGGAGTCATGCCGCTGAGCTGGTCGAACGACCACGTGGGCCCGATGGCGCGAACCGTCCGCGACTGCGCGCTCCTCCTGCAGGTGGTGGCGGGCCGGGATCCGCTCGACGCCACCTCGAGCCGGCGGCCGGTACCCGACTATTTGGCCTCGCTGGGCGGGCTGGTCCCGCTTGACGGACGCATCGCGGCCCTGCGGGTCGGCGTGGCCGAGAACTTCTTCTTCCAGGGCATCGACGCCGGGATGGAGGCCGCGGTACGCGAGGCGGCGGAGGTCATCGCGCGGCTCGGCGCCCACGTCTCCGAGGTCCGTCTGCCCGATCCGCAGACCATGAGCGACGTCTGCAACATCGTCAGCCGCTCCGAGGGGTCGACGATCCACTCGCGGCTGCTCCGCGAGCGGCCCCATGAAGTGCAGCCGGTCGTGCGTGCGCGCCTCGAGCTGGGGCTTCAGATCCCGGCCTACGACTACCTGCAGGCGCTGCGCCTCCGCGCGCGCCTGACCCGCGACTTCATCACGGAGGTGTTCGCCCAGGTGGACGTCCTGGTGGCGCCGGTGATTCCAGAGCCGGCACCCCCGCTCAGTCATGCCACCGAGGGCTCCGTGCACGAACTCGCGGCGCGGCAGGGGCGCTTCTCGCGCCTCACCCGCCCGTTCAACGGACTCGGGCTGCCCGCGCTCAGCGTGCCCTGCGGGTTCTCGCCGGAGGGTCTCCCGCTGGCCTTCCAGCTCGTCGGCCGCCCCTTCGACGAGCCCACCGTCCTGCGCGTGGGCGACGCCTACCAGCAGGCAACCGACTGGCACACCCGCTGCCCGCCCCTCGACTGAGAGCCGAGAACCGCGCCGACGCGTCCCTCGGGACGACAGCGGCCCGCAATGGGGAGCGTGTATACTGCGCGCCCGGAACCGCCGCAAGGCGGCCCGCGGGAATTACTTGGCGTAGACGAGCTGGAGGCGGTAGAAGCCCAGGGCGACGTCGTCGGTGGCGCCGCGGCGGGCGAGGGCCTCGGCGCTGAGCAGGTCCCGGCAGGTGGACTCGATCGCCGCGGGGTCGATCCCCTCGACGAGCACGACCCAGCGCACCAGCGCGTCGGGGGTCGCGAGCAGCTTCTTCTCGTCGCTCTTGGCGGCGGTGCTCACCCCGGCGTCGCCCTCCAGCAGATGGCCGGCCACGACACCCGGGTGCTCGACGGCGCCGGGCAGTGCGGTGCCGGTGAGCCACGCCCGGAGCTCTTCCTCATGCCCGGCCCGCGGCCCGAGCTGAAGCGTCGCGATCACGCCGCCCAGGCCGGGGCCCACGCTCGCCACGACGCGACAGGCGGTGCGCGTGTTGTTCCGCACCAGCGGCAGCGTCTTCTTCGTCCAGGGCGTCGGGTCGCCCAGGCGGGCCAGGTAGGCCGGGCTCTGCAGCGTCTCGAGCGACTCGGTCTCGTAGAAGTAGAAGTACCTGGGCGGGTCGCCCAGGGTGGCGTAGCGCCGGCAGCGGAGAAAGCCCGGCACGGCCACGCGCTCCGGGATGTGCTCGCGCAGGTGCCACTGGTCGAACTCCCCGTCACCGCCCGGCGCCACGTCGTGCCAGAAGGCGAGTACTCCCTTCCCCGCCATGGTCATGGCGCCGACGGTACGGCCCGGGGGGCTTCGCGTCAAGGGTCCCGCGTGGTTGCAGTGCGCTAAACTGGACGGCATGCCGGAACCCATAGCGACCGCGACCACGGCCGCGCCCGCCCGCGGCGCTCTCCTGCGCAGCCTCTTCGGGAGCGTGCGCCTAGCCTATGTCCCGGTGCTCGTCACCTACTTCTGCTACGGGGCGAGCGGGATCACGAGCATCGCGCTGCTCTATTTCCAGAAGGACGCGCTCGGGATCACGCCCGCCGAGGCTGCGGCGATCGCCTTCTGGGTCGCCCTGCCGTGGAGCACCAAGATGGTGGCCGGCGTGGCCTCCGACGTGCATCCGATCTTCGGCCGCCGCCGGGTCTCCTACCTGCTGCTCGGCGCCCTGCTGACCTTCGGGGGCTATGGGTGGCTGGCCACCACCGCCTCGACCAAGGGGACCTACCTGGCCGCGATGGTGATCATCGCGGTGGGCTTCATGGTCCAGGACGTGGTGGCGGACGCGCTGAGCGTGGAGCTCGCCCGGACCGACGAGGAAGTGAAGCAGATCCAGACGCTCGGCCGCATGGCCCTGCTCGCGGGCACCATCAGCGTGGGCTACCTGAGCGGGTGGCTCGCGGGCGCGCTCGGCCCGCGCCCCGTCTTCGCGATCGCCCTGCTGCTCCCGGCGCTGGTGATGGCGGCGGCCGGGCTGATCCCGCGCGAGACCGCCCGCGCGATGGCGCCCGGGGAGGAGGCCAATCCCCTGGGCGCGGGCAAATCGCGGCTCGTGGTGCTGGTGGGGCTCGGCTACGCGGCGCTCGGCGTCGCGCTGGAGGCGCTGTCGGTGCCGTTCGGCCAGGAGATCATCCTGGTCGTCTCGGGCGGCCTCATCGTGATGCTGCTCCAGCGCGTCGGGATCTCCCGCGCGGTGGCGGTCGCCGCCTTCGCCATCTTCTGCTTCCGGGCCGTCCCGTCACCCGGGCAGGGGTTCAGCTACTGGGCGATCGATCGGCTCGGCTTCGATCAGGAGTTCCTGGGCGTGCTCGCGCAGATGAGCGCGATGCTGAGCCTGGTCGGCCTCATCGTCTTCCGGAAGCCGTGAGCTACACCCTCTTCTGGGTGACCATCGCGGGGGCGGTGCTCTACCTGCCCACCATCGGGCTGTTCTACGGCGTGAACGAGTGGTTCGGGGTGAGCGCGCGCACGTTCGCGTTCATCGACACCACGATCTCGGCGCCCCTGGGCCAGCTCAGCATGGTGCCCATGCTCGCGCTCATCGCGCGCACCGCGCCGCGCGGGGCGGAGGCCACCATGTTCGCGATCATGGCCTCCCTCATGAACCTCGCGCTGTCCGCCAGCGAGCTCGGCACGCGCTACCTCAACACCTTCTTCGGCGTCACCCAGCAGGATTACTCCAACCTGGGCCGCCTGCTCATCTGCGTGGGGGTGATCGGCCTGCTCCCGCTGCTCGCCCTATCGCTCCTGCGGCACGTGGAGGCGGAGTCGGAGACGGCGTGATAGTGTGTCCCCCGTCATGGCGGTGACCGCCCCCACTCGCGCGCGCTGGGCCGGGCTGTTCTGGCCGCTCGAGCGGGACGAGCGGCTGTTCGCGGTGCTCCTGGCCTTCGTGATGGTGGGCGGCCTCGCCACCCTGGGGCTCTTGCCGCTGCGCCCGCGCTATCGCGTCGACGTCTACGCCGTCGTCATCTGGTTCGGTCTCTACAAGGCGGGCATCCTCGCGCTCGTCACCGTCAACCCGCGGGCCACCCGCCAGATCTTCATCGCGGCCCTCTGCATCGACACGCTGCTGGTCTTCCTCCTGCTCTTCCTCACCGGGGGCGGGGACAGCCTGTTCGTCAACCTCTTCTACCCGCTCGTCGCGGTCAACGCCTATTACTTCGGGCGCTGGGTCGGGCTGTTCCTGGCCCTCGTGGCCGGGCTGCTCTACTGGGCCGCGGCCAGCCTGGCGCCGCCCGCGGCCGCGTGGACCGCGGTGGTGAACCTGATGGCCTTCGTCGGGCTGCCCGCCTTCGCGGTCGGCCACGTGGCCGACCGCGAGCGCCGCGCCCGCTCCGAGGTCGAGCGGCTCAACGCGGAGCTGACCGGGACGCTCACCCGCCTGCAGGCCGCCCAGGAGAACCTGGTGGAAGCCGAGCGCATGGCCACGGTGGGGAAGCTGTCCCTGAAGGTCGCGCACGAGGTGCGCAACCCCATCGCGGCCATCCAGCTGAACGCGGAGCTGCTGGGTGACATGGTGGAGGGGCGGGTGAGCGAGGACGGCACCGAGGCCACCGCGCTCGTCACCGCGATCCGCGACCAAGTGTCGGCCCTCGACGCGCTCACCGAGGAGTACCTGGCCTTCGCGCGCTTCCCGCGCCCGCAGTTCGAGGAGGACTCCGTCAACGATATGGTCAGCGCGGTCGCGGAGTTCGTCCGCCCGCTCGCCGCGCGCCAGGGCATCGCGGTGAAGGTGGCGACCGATTCCACCGTGCCGCCGATGGAGATCGACCGCACGCTGCTCCGCCAGGCGGTGCTGAACCTGGTGAAGAACGGGATGGAGGCGGTATCCCACGGCGGCAGCCTGACCCTGACCACCGTCTGCATGGGCGATACGGTGGAGATCGCGGTCTCGGACAACGGCCTCGGCATCTCGCCCGAGGTCGGCCGGCGGCTGTTCGAGCAGTTCTTCACCACCAAGCCCCAGGGCACGGGGTTGGGACTCTCCATCTCGCGCCAGATCGTCGAGGAGCACGGCGGCAAGATCCGCTGGCACAGTGCGCCCGGCGCGGGCGCGACCTTCACCATGACCGTGCCCGTCCAGAAGGCCGCTCATGGCTGAGCCGGGCCCGCCGCTCGCGACGCTCCTGGTGGCCGACGACGATCCGGCGGTCCGCCAGAGCCTGGAGCGCACGCTGGCGCGTGAAGGCTACGCGGTGGTCCTGGCCCCCGACGGCCAGGCCGCCCTCGAGCGGTTGCAGGAGGGCGGGATCGACCTGGTGCTCTCCGACCTCAAGATGCCCGGCCTCACCGGACTCGAGCTGCTCCGGGAGGCCAAGGCGGTCGCGCCCGACGTGGACGTGATCCTGCTCACCGCCTTCGGCACCGTGGAAGAGGCGGTCCGGGCGATGAAGGACGGAGCCACCGACTTTCTCACCAAGCCGTTCCAGCGCGCCCAGCTCACCAAGGTGGTGCGGCAGGCCCTCGAGCGCCGCGATCTCATCGCCCAGAACCGGGCCCTGCAGAAGCGCCTCGACGATCTGCTGCGGCAGGGCAACATGATCGGGACCAGCCCCGCCTTCCGCCGGTTGATGATGCTCGTGCAGCAGGTGGCGGACAGCTCGGCCACCGTGCTCGTCCAGGGCGAGAGCGGGACCGGCAAGGAGCTGGTGGCGCGCGCCATCCACGATCGCTCCAGCCGCCGCAACGGGCCGTTCATCGCGGTCAACTGCGCGGCCCTGCCCGAGACGCTGCTCGAGTCCGAGCTGTTCGGCTACGAAAAAGGCGCGTTCACCGGAGCGGCCGGGCGCAAGGAGGGCCGCTTCGAGCTGGCCGACGGCGGTACCTTGTTCCTCGACGAGATCGCCGACCTCTCGGCGGTGACCCAGCCCAAGATCCTGCGCGTGCTGCAGGAGGGCGAGTTCGAGCGGGTGGGCGGCACCAAGACGAGCCGGGTGGACGTGCGCATCGTGACCGCCACCAACCAGGATCTGGCCACCCTCGTGCGGGACCGGCGCTTCCGGGAAGACCTCTTCTACCGCTTGAACGTCATCACGATCCAGGTCCCGCCGCTCCGGGAGAAGCACGAGGACGTGCCGGTTCTCGCCCAGCACTTCCTGCGCGTGTACGCGGCCAAGAACAACCGCCAGCTCGACGGCTTCAGCGACGAGGCCCTCGGCTGCCTCGAGGCCTACTCGTGGCCGGGCAACGTGCGCGAGCTGGAGAACGTGGTCGAGCGCGCGGTCGTCCTGGCCCGCGGCGCCCGCGTGGATGCGGGCGACCTGCCCGACGCGGTGCGGGAGCGCCCCGTCATGCTGATGCGCGGCGGGGCCCCTGGGCCCGGCGCGGCCGCGGTGCCCGAGGGCGTGTTCCAGATCCGAGTGGGCACGCCGCTGGCCGAGGTCGAGGCGCGACTCCTCGAGGAGACGCTCCGGCTCAATCACGGCAACAAGACGCTCACCGCCAAGATGCTCGGCATCGATCCCAAGACCGTCTTCCGCAAGCTCAAGCAGGGTGAGGCCGAGGACGGGGCGCCGTGAGCGCCCGGGCCTTCGAGGCGCTCCGGTACGAGGTGGCGGACGGCGTCGGCACCGTCACCCTGAACCGGCCGGACAAGCTCAACGCGCTGAACACCGTCATGCTCGACGAGCTGCTCGCCGTCCTCGAGCTGGCCGATGCCGACGACGGCGTGCGCGCGCTGATCGTCACTGGGGCGGGCCGCGCGTTCTGCGCGGGAGCGGACCTCTCCGGGGGCGCCAAGACCTTCGACCGCGTCGCCCGGGGCCGGGGCGAGGCGCCCGGCCTACACCGGGATGGCGGCGGGCGCGTCACCCTGCGCATCTTCGACATGAAGAAGCCGCTGATCGCCGCCATCAACGGCCCCGCGGTGGGATTCGGCATCACCATGACCCTGCCGATGGATATCCGCATCGCCTCGACCGCGGCGCGGATCGGCTTCGTGTTCGCGCGCCGCGGCGTGGTCCCGGAGGCGGCCAGCACCTGGTTCCTACCCCGGCTCGTGGGCCCGAGCCAGGCCGCGGAGTGGGTCTACACCGGGCGGGTCTTCCCGGCCGAGGAGGCGCTCGCAGGCCGCCTCGTGAGCCGGGTGGTCCCGCCTTCGCTCCTCCTGCCGGTGGCCCGCGAGCTCGCGCTCGAGATCGCGCAGAACACCTCGGCGATCTCGGTGGCGCTCGCGCGACAGCTCATGTGGCGCCTGCTGGGCGCCGATCACCCGATGGAGGCGCACCGCCTGGACTCGCGCTGCATGGACTGGACCGGCCGCTCGGCCGACGCCTACGAGGGCGTGACGTCGTTCCTGGAGAAGCGCCCGCCGCGCTTCACCCAGCGGCCCAGCACGGACATGCCGCCCTTCTATCCCTGGTGGCCCGAGCGCCGCTTCGAGCCCTGAGCCGCCCGCCGCGGTGAGCGGACCCTCGCGGTCAGGCACGGGGCTCCTGTGCCTGGTCGTCTTCGCCAGCACCGTGTGTGTCGGCGCCTTCGGCCCGCTGCTGCCCGAGATCGCCCGCGCGCAGGGCCTCCCGGACTGGCAGCTCGGCGTTCTCGCCGGCTCCTTCGGCTTCGCGCGGATGGCGGCGGATCTGCCCGCCGGCGCGCTCGCCACCCGGCGGCTCGCCACCTCGCTCACGCTGGCCCCGATCACGCTGCTTGGGGGGATGCTTCTCTTGTCCACCGGGGGGCCGTTTTCGGTCCTGGTGCTGGGCCGGCTCCTGACCGGCCTCGCCCACACGCTCGTGATGGTCGGCAGCCTCACCGCGGTGCTGCAGGATCAGCCAGGGCCGCGCGCCTCCATGCGCCTCAACACGCTCGAGTTCGCCGGCATGCTCGGGGTCCTCGGCGGCCTCGCGCTGGTCGGCCTGCTCCCGGAGCGCTGGCCCTGGAACCTGACCCTGCTCGCGGCCGCCGCGCCCGTCATGGTGTCGCTGGTCGCCACGCTCGTGCTGACCCGTACGTTCCCGGGCCGTCTCGCGCCCGTGTCGCCCGCCGCCGGACGGGCAGGCGCGGAGGGGGCGACGCCGACCCGGCCCGCGTCGCTGCCCCCGATCGTCCGGCTCATGTTCGCGCTCGGCGTGGTCATGGCGCTCGCCTGGTCGGCGGTGAGCCAGTTCGTGATCCCGCTGCGCGGGACGCGGGAGTTCGGGCTCGACCGCGCCGGCATCTCCGGCCTGCTCTCGCTGGCCCAGCTCGTGGATCTGATCGTGCTCCTACCGGTGGGCTGGCTGGCCGACCGCATCGGCCGCCTGCCCGTGCTGACCGGGGTGGCGGCCACCCTGGGCCTCGGGCTCTTCGCGGTGGGCCTCGGCTCGCTGCCGCTCATGGTCGCCGGCTGCGCCCTCTTCGGCCTCGGGATGGCGGGCTGGATGCTGCCGCTCGGGGTCATCCGCGAGCACACGGATGTCACCCGGCTCGGCTGGCGGACGGGTGTCTACCGCGTCGGCGTGGACGGGGCCATCTTCCTCGGCCCGCTGATCTGCGGGCTGCTGGGCGAGGCCCACACCCCCGTCTTCATCGCGCTGGTGGGGGTCGCCGCCGTCGCGATCGCGGTGAGGCTGGGGCGGGGATAGGGTCGGAGTCCTCGGACCGCCCCTCACCCTACCCTCTCCCCAGAGGGGAGAGGGGGATGAGGTGTGACTGCGTCAGCCTTTGAAGGCGATCTTCTTGTGGTTGCCGTCGCAGTAGGGCTTGGTGGCCGAGCTGCCGCAGCGACAGAGGAAGATGCTGTCGCCGCCCTTGCCGGGGATGGCGTTGCCTTGGCCGTCCTGCACTTCGCACTCGCCCTTCACCATCAGGGGGCCGTCGGTAATAACCTTCACGGTCACGGGCATCGACGCTCTCCTTTTCGCTTCATCGTCATGATCGAGCTACCGCGGGCCGAGTATACTCCAGGTCGACATGGCGGCTCCGCTCCCCGGCATGACCGATCGCCTCCTCGAGGCGATGGCCCACTCCGCCGCGCGCCGCTACGGGACCGAGCGCGTCTCCGAGCTGGCCCACGCGCTCCAGTGCGCCGAGCTGGCGCGCGACGCGAGGGCGGACGAGGAGCTGACGCTCGCCTGCCTGCTCCACGACGTGGGCCGCTTCGCGGTGGACCAGACCCTGGTCTTCGACCGCGTCGGCGGCGGGCGGGCGGGCGGCCGCGGCCATCACAGCGCCCGCGGCCATCACGAAGTCGGGGCGGACCTCATCGCGCCTTACGTGCCGGAGCGGGTGGCCTGGCTCGTGCGGATGCACGCCGACGCCAAGCGCTATCTCTGCTCCACCGAGCCCGGCTATCACGCGACCCTGTCGCCCGCCTCCCAGCACACGTTGACGCTGCAGGGCGGGCTCATGAGCCCCGAGGAGATCGCCCGCCACGCCACGCATCCCGGGCTCGGCGATGCGCTGCGCCTGCGACGCTGGGACGACCTCGCCAAGGTGGTCGGCAAGGAGACCGCGCCGCTCGCGGACTGGGAGCCGCTGCTCCGCACCTACTTCCGATGAAGAGCGGCGCCTAGTCGGCGCGCCTGAACTTCTGGAAGGACCGCATCTCCCGCGGCGGGGTGAGGAACTGCCCGTAGCCGGTGTAGGAGACTTCTCCCACGTAGACGTCCCCGTGGGAGTCCACCACGAGCCCGTGGGGCGCGATGAACTCTCCCGGCTTCTCGCTCGCGAACTGCCCGCCGAAGCGCGCCACCCGCTGGCCCTTGGCGTCGAGCACGCTGACGCGCGGGCCCAGGTTCGGCGTCTTCTCGGTGACCGGCATGCCGGAGCCGAGCTCGCCCACGAAGAAGAGCCCGCTTCCCGCGCGGTCCACGAAGAGCCCGCAGGGACGGTGGAGGTTGTTCCACTGGCCCTGGTGCTGGCCCTTGCCGTCGAAGATCTGCACGCGGTGGTTCTCGCGGTCGGCCACGTAGACGAGGCCGTCGCGGTCGGTGACGAGATTGTGGGGCAGGTTGAACTGGCCGGGATCGGTGCCCGGCTCGCCCCACGACATGACGTGCTTGCCGTCGGGCGAGTACTTGTGCACCCGCGAGTTGCCGTAGCCGTCGGAGACGAAGAGGTAGCCGCTCTTCGGGCAGATCGCCACGTGGGTGGGCCGGTTGAACGGTTTGCCGCCCTGGAGCTCCGCGGGCTTGTCCGGATCGCCGATGGTCAGCCGCAGCGTGCCGTCCGGCGTGAACTTGCGGACGGTGTGGTGGAGATCGTCGGTGAGCCACACCATGTCGTCGGCGTCGATGGTGATGCCGTGCGCGCGCCGGACCACGCCCTCGCCCCACGAGCGGAGGAAGTTACCGTCGCGGTCGAACACGATGACCGGGTGCTCGCTCCGGGTGAAGCAGAAGACCCGATCCTGCTTGTCCACCGCCGCGCCCGCCACTTCCTGGTAGCGCCAGCCGTCCGGCAGCTTGCCCCAGCCCTCGATGACCGAGAACTTCATTTCGACTCCTCGATGGCCTGAGCCATGCGCTCGAAGCGCCGCTTGAGCGGGGTCCGGCCTTCCTCGTGGGTGATGACGTAGAGGCGGTTGGCGTAGATGGCGCGCAGCACCCGGTCGGCCACGTGCTCGGGCGGGAGATACCGGCCGATCAGCTCCACCGCGCCGTCCTCGCGCTCCGTCATCGCGTTACGCAGCACGGCGGGCCGGTTCCGGTCGCTCTGGCGGATCTGGGTGTGCACGCCCATCGGACAGAGCACCGAGACGCCGATATCGTAGCCGCGCAGGTCCTTCTGGAGGGTCTCGGAGAGGCCGACCACCGCGTACTTGGTGGTGTTGTAGATGCCGAGCCCCTGCGAGGCGATGAGCCCGGCCATGGACGCGGTGTTCACCACGTGGCCGGGCTGCTTGCCGGCCACCATGCGCGGCACGAAGGCCTCCACGCCGTGGATGACGCCCCAGAGGTTGACGCCCATCGCCCACTCCCAGTCCTTGTGGGTGACGGCCTCGAGCCCGCCCCAGAGGGCGACGCCCGCGTTGTTGCAGACCAGGTGGACCGCGCCGAGCTCCTTGAACGCCCGATCGGCCAGCGCCTGCACGTCGGCGAGGCGGCTCACGTCGGTCTTCACGGCCAGGCCGCGGCGGCCCGCCTGGCTCACGCCGGCCACCGTCTCGGCCATGCCTGCCTCGTCGAGGTCGGCGACCACCACGTCGGCGCCCTCGCGGGCGAACAGCAAGGAGAGCGCGCGTCCGATGCCGCTGGCGCCGCCGGTGACCACCGCGGTGCGGCCCTTCAGGCTGGTGAGAGGCACGGCGCAGAGTGTCGCGCCCCGCGTCGCGTGCTGTCAACCCTGATCGGCACTTCGCGTGCCGGGCGCCGGGGGGTCGCCGAGGCGCGGGGCGGGGGGCGCCCTCCCGGGAACACGCTGACTCGCGACCCGCGTGGGCACTCCTGACGAGCCACGAGATGGGAGCGCTTCGCTTCGGCGGCGCGCAGAAGACACGGTTCCCGGGAGGGCGCCCCCCGCCCGCGCCTCGGCGGCCACGCCAGATCGACGGGTATGGATCAGGGTGAAGTAGCATCTGAATCATGGGCGAGCGGACGATTGTGGTGGGGCGGCGGTTTCGGGGGCCGGATTTGGGCGGTGGCACCGGCAATGGCGGGTACTTCTGTGGGCTCGTTGCGCTGGCGGCTGGGCCGGGCGCGCGCGCTGTCGAGATCAGACGGGCGAGCGGTGTGCCGGTTGACCGGCCGCTCCGCGTGCGGGTCGTCGATGACAGCGCGGAGGTCTACGACGACGAAGGCCTCATTGCGCGGCGAGTGCGGAGGAGCTGGCGGTCACGGTGCCGGCGCCGCCGCCGCTCGAGGTTGCTCGGCGGGTTACGGGGCGGTTCCTGGAGCAGCTCGAGAGCGGGGAGGTCGCGCATCCCTTTCCGGAGTGTTTCGTATGCGGCCATCGACGGGAGCCGGGCGATGGCCTGCGCCTCTTCACGGGACCGCTCGGCGGAGGGCTCGGCGATGAAGCGGGGCCGCGGGTGGCTGCGTGGCGACCGGATGCGGCTTGCCTCGACGAGG
>WNFD01002971.1_pt1 | contig 33387 bp, 40 predicted proteins | sample 5400491 | NCBI WGS metagenome assembly WNFD01 (sample SAMN13153343, study PRJNA577476) | soil metagenome | isolation source: 120 cm saprolite under Douglas fir tree site 2 hole 2 replicate 2 | place: USA:California | collected 2015-04-18 | reverse complement strand
AGATGGCCGGTTTCCCCTGGTCAGGTAGCCGTCGCAGACCTGACCAGGACCTGACCAGCGAGCGCAGAAGCCCGACCAAGGGCATGAGAGTCATGCCCGGGCATGGGACTGCGTGACCTATGCCGGGCGGTGGATGTGTCCTCTCCGGGGAGGTGCCCGAGCACCATGCGTATGCTGCTGGGGCGATCAGAGCCGACGGCGCCATCCCCGGTGTTGAGGTGACCCGGGTCATCGCCAACGTGGAGCGCACCGGGAACCTGTTCGTCACCAAGACCGTCTACGTGTTCGGTCTGGCTCTTGCCGTCGGGGTCGTCGGGGTGGCCTTCCCGTTTCTTCCCCGGCACCTGACGCTGGCGGGCTCCCTCACCATCGGGATCCCCGGGTTCTTCCTCGCCCTGGAGCCCAACACGACCCGCTCGCGCCCGGGCTTCCTGTCCAGGATCCTGCGCTTCGCCATCCCGGCCGGGGCGATTGCGGCCGCGGCCACCCTGACCGCCTATGCGCTCGCCCGCCAGCTCGACCCGACCCATCTCGACGTGGCCCGCACCGTCGCGACCATCACCCTCACCGCCTGCGGGTTGTCGATCCTGGCGCTGCTCGCGCCGCCCGGTTCCCACGGACACTCGCTGCTCATCGCCGGCCTCGCCGGGAGCCTTGTGGCGTGCCTGGTCCTCCCCGGGCTCAGGACGTTCTTTGCGCTTCGGCTCCCCTCCCCCACGGTCTGGGTCGCGGTGGCGGTGGTGATCGCGGCGGCTCACGTCTTTCTGCAGATCAGCTCGCGGAGTGGACTCCGGAGCGGCCACGAGGCCGTATAGGAACGACGCGCTTCGACGTCTCCTTTCGGCTTCGACGAGCTCGTCGAGACGGCCTCCCGCGATGGCCTACCGCAAGGATGCGATTCAGCGCAGTCCGAGCGCGGCGCTCACGGCGGCACGCGGGCCCGCACCCGCCAAGGCGTCGACGTGGACGACGAGACCGTCGTCGATCGTCAAGAGGACGAGTGCCAGCACTCGACGGCCGCGCATGGCGACGATGCCGATCCGATCGCCGACGGGCAGGTGCAACAGCGAAGGGGAGGCGGGCGGGCCGAGGTACCGCAGTATTCCCGCAGCGACCTCGGCGGCCCCGACTGCCAGGCGGGGAGCAATATCGCCGGCCCCCTCGACGGCCGGATCAAGCAATGCCAGCAGATCTTCCAGATCGCCGCCCGAGCAGGCCTCGATGAATCGCTCGCTCACCTGTCGATGCAGCGCAGAGTCCACGGGGAAGCGTCCACTCGCCGACTCGGCCTGCAGGGTCCGGCGGGCCCGACTGGCCAGTTGCCGGCACGACGCCGGGCTCCGTCCGACGACCGTCGCGACTTCGTCAAACGAGTACTGAAACACATCGTGCAGCACGAACGAGGTCCGCTCCGCCGGACTCAGGCGTTCGAGGAGGGCGTGCATCGCCATGCTGACGTTGTCGACGAGTGCGACCTGATCCGAGGGATCGAGTGCGCGCGGGTCGAAGGGATCGTCGCCGAGTTCCAGCCCATCGGCCGGGCGCCGCCGTCGGGCGCGGAGCCTGTCGAGGCACAGCCTGCTGGTGACGACCACCAGCCACCCCTCGGGATCCTCGATGCCAGCGATGTCCGTGCGGGCCAGACGGGCGAACGCCTCCTGCACCACGTCCTCGGCGTCGGGGACGTGCAGCAGCATCCGAAAGGCGAGATCGAGCATCCGCCGTCGGTGCGCCCCCCAGAGCGCGGTGAACATCGGGTCCTCGGCCCGGGATGTGGGCTGGTCAGGTCGATCCATCGCTCTCTCTCATAGTGTGCGCTGGCGGACGAGGGGCCCTGGCGGGAACTCAGGGCTTCTTGCGGATCCCTTCCCGCCAGATCAACTTCAGGATCGACGGGTTGGCGCTCAGCGTCGCCACGGCGATCGTCGAGCGAACGTACGTGTCATCGAGCGCTTGGCGCAACAGGCAATCGGCCAAGTCGATCCGGGCGGTGAACCGATGGCCGATATAGTCGATTGCAACACCGTACGCCGAAACGGCCGGGGCGTCGAACAACCCCGACGGGCGCACGATCGTCCATGCGAGGTCGCTGCCAGACACCATCGCCTCCATCCGCCGCAGGTCGTCGTAGAGGGTCCTGCCGAGCTTGTTGACGACGTAGGGCTGCACGATCTTCTCGAAGAAGAAGCCGCCGAGCGGCTCGGGATGTGGACCCACGGCACTGGAGCTGACGCACGCGAACCGCTTGATGCCGGCGGCGTGCATGCCGGCGATGATGTTGGCGACGCCCTGGGAGTAGACGGTGATCGGGGTCTTGGCATAGGGCACGCCGAGGGTGGAGAGGACGGCGTCGGTCCCGTCAATCGCCGCGGCAACCGCGGCCGCGTCGTCGACATCGCCAGCGGCAACCTCGATGCGTCGATGCTCGATCGGGAAAGCGTCGGGATGGCGGGTGAAGGCGACGACTTCGTGGTTCTCGTCGAGCGCCAGCTGGGTGAGGAGTCGCCCGGTCGGGCCGTTGGAGCCGAACACTGCGATCTTCATCGGTTTGTCCCTTCGACTTCGCCCCCCGACATGCGTCCGGGGCGGCTACGTCAACAAGGACGCCACCAGGGCCAGGTTTGTGACATCGCCGCGCAGCTCACGTCAACAGACTGCTCGGCGATGCGGTCGATGCGAGCCCTGTCAGGGCCGTACTCGGCGGGCCGAGACGCAGTCTGGGCAAACGCGTCGCCGATCAGGCCCATAAGTGGTTGACCTATCATAAGCACAGTGCTTATTATTGCTTCAATGCTTATGGATGCGCTTCGGTGGATTCGTCAGGCTGGCATCGACATCCACGAGGTCGGCGTCCAGTACGCGACCACGGAGGGAGCGCGCGTCGACTCAGTTCTTGAGGTACTCGGAGGCCGAGGCCCTACGAGGTTCGCCGTCGAGGAGAGGATCCGAGCGCCGTACCCGAATGAGCTCCGCAATCTACAGGCGCATCGCGCCGCGTTAGAACCGCTCGGCCATGCTCTCCTGATCGTACCCTTCGTATCAGAGCCGCTTGGAGTTGCTCTCGTGCATGCTGGCTGGTCGTGGGCTGACGCCTACGGAAACTTCGACTTGCGGGGTCCGGATCTCCTGCTACGACAGCGACACACCGCAAAAGCTCCTGCAGTGAGGAAAAAGACCTTACCCCAGGGCTCCGGAAGCCTCGCAATCATCCGGGCCTTGGTTACGTTCGGAGAACGTGAGGAAGAAGAGGGAGCAGCCACGAGCCTAGCTGCCCAGGCACGAGTGAGCCAACCACGAGCGTCGCAAGTGCTTCGTCAGTTGCAGGATCTCGGGCTGGTCGAGAGGACAGGCCGCGGGCGCTGGCGTCCAGACTGCGAAGCTTTGCTCGATCGGTTCCTGGCGGAGTATTCGGGGCCACGCGGTTCAGAGCAGTTCTTGTACAGCCTGGACTCACCGACCAATGTAGCCATTGCCGCCGCCAAAGCGCGAGATGCGCGGACGGCCCTCGTCGTATCGGCCGACGTCGGCCCCGATCTTGTGGAGGCATGGAGGCGGCCAAGCGTGGTGGTCATGTACACGAAACGCGGTCTCGACGGACGCACACTCGGCCTTGTTGAAGCACATGGGTACGAGGACGCGAACGTCATCGTGCGGAGCCCGGAGGACCAGTCGGTCTTCCCCGTGCCAGAATTCGTCGCCGAGGTGGGTGGCGTTGACATACCACTCGCCGACCCTACACAGATGATCTGGGACTTGAGGCAACTGGGCGGCGCAGATCGTATGGAGGCAGCAGGAGTACTCCGGGAATGGCTCCTGCGACGCCCTTAGACCGGTTGCTCCTTGTGGCGACATCGGTCGCGGATGACGTCGGCTACGTCGCGCTCAGCGACCTATCTCAAGCGGTTGGGTCTGAGCCACCCGGCAACTACTGCGTGATCGGCGGCCACATGGTCACGGCTTTGGTCGCTCGCTGGCAGCTCGGCAGCGACCTGTACCGGGAAACCGGCGACACGGACGTGGGCGTGCCCCCCGTAGTCGTACAGAAGGCGGACCTCATCCAACGGCTCACGGACCTCGGCTACACGCGCCAAGCAGGCAACCGCTTCGCGAGGACCATGCGTGATGTCCCTGTGCGGCTCGAAGGACGGCAGGTTCCACGGGAGGCCGTTATCGACATTCTCGTGCCGGCGTTCACGAGCAGAGCCCGCCGGAATCGAAGGTTCGGGGACCATCTCGTGACAACGGAGGTTCCCGGACTGGCGACCGCTCTCACCCGACCGCTCGTCAAGATGTCACTGGAGCTGCAGCGCTTGAAGGGCGAGGTACTGGATATCGAACTCGTCTTCCCCGACGAGGTCAGTGCCCTCGTGCTCAAGAGCCTGGCGACTGCAGTACGTTCGAAAAGCCACGGATATCGTCGACACTTGGCGCTGCCTCGAAGTGGCGTATGCGGCCGGCAGAACGCCCGATGACTTCGGGGAGCAAATACCCGCCCAGAGTGCCACGATCGTTCGTTCACTATTCGCCAAGCGAGAGGGTGGCGGAATGAGGGCGATGATCGACCAGCAGCTCCTCTCCGCCCGCGCCGCTAGCGAACGCTATACGAGGCTCCAGGCGCTCATCGCCCGCGTCTTGGGCTTGCCTTGATCGCGCCATTCATGTGGTCGGGTAGGTGCGTCAGTGTCTTGTGGCGAGAGCTGCCGCCGCGGCCCGGCACCGTTGCTCGGCCACCCGCCGCTGCGACCGGGCGAACCCGGAGGCAGCCTCGCAGAAGAAGGCGGCGGCCTTTGACGTCTCTCCCTCTGCCAGCCGGAGCGTTGCACGCGTCTCCCATACCGCCGCGGACCACGGATCGCCCGGCCACAACCCCGCGACCCGCTCGGCGGCCGCGAGGTGGTGGCGCGCACCGGGCAGATCGGCGGCGCGTGCGCACACGGCCCCAGCCTGGAGGTGGTAGTTGATCGAACAGGGATCGCAGACTGGGGACGTCTGGGCGAGTTGATGTTCCGCGTTCGCTATGGCCACCAGGGCCACCGGCGGCTCTGCTGGAACCTGGAGCCCGACCCCCAACAACCGGACGAGGAGATGCGAACGCAGAGCTGAGTCTTCAGCGGCGGGTCGGGCCTGCTCTAGAAGGTCGCGGGCATGGTCCGTCTCGCCGAGAGCCAGAGCGAGTTCGGCGAGATGTTCGAGCGCCAGGCACCGGAGGCACAGTGCCCCCGCACGTGTGCCGAGGTCGAGGGCTTCCTGCAGCTCTTGGAGAGCCGCCTCGAGGTCCCCCGACGACAGCAGCGCCTCCCCGAGCATCAGTTGGGCCGCACTTCGGCCGGGTACGGACCCGGCTTTGGCCGCGAGGTCCAGGAGGTCACGGGCAAAGCCCGCCCAACGCGCCGGGTCTTCGGTACTGGAGACGTAGTACTCGGCGAAGCATGAATTGGCGTCCCACATGGCGAGGCCAACATCTGCCTGCTCGGTGAGCGAGGCGGTGAACTCCTCGCGGAAGGTCTCCTCCCAGCGGCCGGTCTGGTACGAGACAAGCGCAAGAAGGGTGGCTGCGTCACCGAGCTCGTGGCCGAGTCGGGCGTCGATTGCCATCGCCTTCGTTTGCCGCGCAAGGCGCTCGGCCTCGACGAACTCCCCACGGTTCAGATGCACAAGGCCCGTCGCCAGGAGAACGGCGGCATGTTCGGCCGGCGTGATCGGCTCGTGGCCCTCCATGCCGAGGATCCGTTCGTAGAGCTCGATCGTCTCGGGGTCCGGGCCCACCCCGAGCTCACGCAGGGCCGCGCGGAGTCGCTCGAACTGCCGAATGGCTTCCCGCCTGCGTCCCGTCTCGTAGTAGCTCCGCATCAGCGCGCGGTGGGATTCCTCGTCGCTGTCGTCCAGGTCCAGCACCCGCTCCCACCGCCGGGCGCCCTTGAGGACCGCGACATAGCGTTCCCGAAGCCGATCCCGCGGGTCAGCGGCCCACGCTTCGTAGCGATCCGCAGGCAGCAGGTCGCCTGTGTACATGTCGGCGGTCAGGGCACAGCCGTCCGCGTCGCTAGCCGCCAGGGCTCGGTCGGCAGCATCGAGAAAGCGCCGAACGTCGACGTCCACGTCACCGCCCCACAGCGACAGGAGGCCGCCCTGGGTGTGGATCGCCTCCTCGGCCTTCATGGCACGGCGCGCGTAGTGGACTGCTTTGCGGAGGTTGGATCCCGCGGCCTCGACATCGAGTTCAGGCCAGAGGAGACCCATCACCGCTTGACGGTGCATCTCGTGACGAGGCGCGAGAGCGAGCAGCTTGACCAGGTCGGCCGCGCGCCGGTTACGCCAGGCGTCCGAATGGATGAGGTTCCCGTCCACCCGAACCTCGAAGCCTCCCAGCAACAACACGGTGCACCGCCCCATGCCAGATACGGTACTTGAGGGGGGGACCCCTGGGAACGGTTTGGGAACGCCGCTGGCGGTAGCCTTGTTGCAGATCGCCGCCCGAGGGCGGTGGCAGACCGAGAGGGGGAGCAATGGGGCTCTACATGGATGTGCACCACACGCTTCCGGATGGAGCGACCGCCGCCGATGTGGCGGCGGCCCACGCCGAGGACTTGAAGGTCCAGGAACGCCACGGCGTCAAGTACCTCAACTACTGGGTCGACGCGGAGGCTGGGAAGGTCTTCTGCCTCGTCGAGGCTCCGAGTGCGGATGCGGCCCATGCGGTCCACCGGGAGGCTCACGGCCTCGTGGCCGACGAGATCTATCCGGTCGTGGAGGGGTAACACCCGTCCCGGTCGTGGAGGGGTAACACCCGTCCCGGTCGTGGAGGGGTAACACCCGTCCCGGTCGTGGAGGGGTAACACCCATCAGACGGGGGCGGCAGCACGTCGGCTGCCGCCCCCGTCGGGCATCCCGGCTTCACACAAATAAGGTCTCCGGACGCTCTTTGTGTCTCCAGGGCTGAATATGCGACCTGAGCACACAAAGAACTTTCATCGGAAACCGCTCGGCGCCCGCATCATCATCCCTCCAGTGTTGGGACGGTCCGCCGCGAGGAGCCTGGGGCGGGATTGTTGTCTCGAGCGGGTTCCCCGCCCACTCGGGGTTGGCGCGGGATGTCGGTGATGTAGGCGAAGACTTGCTCCGCCGGTGCGTCGATCTGGATTGTGCGAGTCGAGCGCATAGCTCCCTCCTCTGCTCTGTCGCCACCCGCGGCGGCGATCCGGCGCTGACAGTAGGGCTCGCACCGTTCCCGAACCGTTCCCGGACTCTGCGATGGCTCCCGGCCTGCGCTAGGGTTTGCGAATGGGGCGCTGCACCGTCTCGTTGCTGGGGGGCTTCGAGCTGCGGGTCGATGGGCGCCCGGTTTCCGCCGATGGGTGGCGCAGCCGATGCGTGGCGGATCTCGTGAAGCTGCTCGCCCTCGAATCGACGCACCAGTTGCACCGCGAGCGGGTAATGGATCAGCTCTGGCCCGAACTCGGGATGGAGGCGGCGGGCGCCAACCTCCGCAAGGCGGTTCACTTTGCGCGGCGCGCGATGGGGGCACAGGAAGCGATCGTCTCGACGGGCGGCATGCTCTCGCTCTGGGGAGGCGACGTCGAGGTGGACGCACAACGCTTCCTTGCCGCCGCCGATACAGCGCTCGCCGCTGCCGACGAGGAGGGCTGTGCCCTGGCCGCGGACATGTTCATCGGGGAACCGATGCCGGCCGATCGTTACGAAGCCTGGGCCGCCGAACCGCGGGCCCACCTGACGGAGCGCCACTTGGCCGTGCTCAAGGGGGCCCGGCGATGGCAGCGTGTCCTCCAGCTCGACCCGACGGACGAGGTGTCCCACCGGGAACTAATGCGCCGGTACTACGAAGACGGATGCGAAGCCATACGGCAGTTCGAGCGCCTCCGCGACACACTGCGCGAATTCATCGGCGTCCGCCCCGACCCCGACACCATCGCCCTGTACGAGCGGATCCTCGACATCGAGTGCGAGGAGCCCACGTCGCCAGCGGAGCGAGCCGCGGCGCTGATCGCAACCGGCCTCGTGCATTTGAACCGCGGGGAACTGAGCGAGGCCGAACGTCTGGCACGGGAGGCAAAGGCGATGGCGATCGACGCCGGCCTTGGTCACGAACTCGGGGACGCAGCCACACTCCTGGCCGTGGTCTCGTTCTGGACCGGCCGCTGGAACGATGTCTTCCGCGAGGAGTTCACGGCCTCCCTGGCCCACGAGCCGGCCCTGGCCATGGCGACGTACGACGCCAACGTGTGCTTTGCGGAGTACTACGTCTCGGGCACCGACGGCCCCGCGGGTGCGGCGGCCTATGCCCGCGAACTGGTTAACCTCGCCGCGGAAGCCGGCTCGGTACCGGGACGTGGCCTCGCCCAGCTCATGCTCGGTGAGGCATTCCTGTTCTCGGGAGACTTCGAGGGGGCCCGCGACGAGTTGCAGCGAGCACTGGAGCTCGCAACTGAGGCGGGATTCGGCTGCCTCCGTTCCGTGGCGCTGGAGCGCCTGGCACAGGTCGAGCTCGCCCTGGGCGACGCGGGGGCGGCGGGCGCACTGCTGCAGGAGGCCCAGCCCGTCGCCGCAGGCTCTGCACTCCGTTCGCACCTGCTGGTGCGGCTACTGGGGATCGGCGTCCAGGTCCCGTCGGAGCCGCTGGGGGCCCTTGCCGCCGTCGCGCAGGCGGAGCGGCTGCTCGCCGACGCCACGAGGGTCTGCGACCCCTGCTCGATCAACTTCCGCCTTCAGGCGGCGTCGGCGTCGGCGCGCGCCGGCGATCTCGTCAGGGCTCGCCGACACCTCGGCGACGCTGAGCGGGTCGCGGGGATGTGGCAAGGCGGCCCATGGTCGGCGGCGGTCTGGGAGGCACGCGCGAGGGTCCGCCTGGCCGAGGGGGAGCCTTCACTGGCAGTAGCATTCCTCCGCGAGGCGGCCGACGGCTTCGCCCAGGCCCAGCGCTCGGTCGACGAGGCACGATGCCGTGCCGCCGCAGACGTGCTGTAGGGCGCGCGTCTCAGGAGGGTTCAGCCGGGTCCGGGCACCTGGGTCAACGTCTCGAGGAACGCAGCGACCTCCTCGACCGGGGGCATCGCGGCGATCGACGCTCTGACCCGGGCTGCTGCATCGCGGAATGAGTGGTCGGAGAGCAATCGTTCGACCGCATCGGTCACGGCCTCCGGTGTGAACTCGCCGGGCAGGATGGCGAGCCCTGCGCCCGCCGACGCGATGGCCGCCGCGTTGAGGAACTGGTCCGCCCCCTGGGGCAGGCAGAGCTGAGGTAGTCCGAGCGCCAAGGCGCCCAACGCAGTGCCCGACCCGCCATGGGATACGACGACGTCGCAATGCCCCAGCACGGCGCTCTGGGGCACGTAGCGCTCGACACGCACGTGCGTCGGCTGCTCCCCGAGCATCGCTGGGTCGCCTCCCGGCCCCACGGTGACCAGGATGCGCACGGGAAGGTCTCGCAGCGCCCCTATCGTCACCCGGAGGGGGTTCACATCGTTGAAGACGGTGCCCATCGTCACGTAGACCAACGGTGTGCCCGCGGGTCCTTCCGGAAATGGGAGAGCTGCGGAACTATCGAATTCGCCGTCGTCCCGGTGAGGGCGCACAAGCTGGCGATGGGCAATGTGCTCGGCGGGCTGCGGCTGCAGCACCGGGGGGTAGCTGTCGAGGTACAACGTGTCGTACGCCCCGCCGAACGGGCGCGGTTCCAGCCCACGGGAACGCCACAGGTGCGCCACCTCACGGGCGGCGGACGCCACGCGGCTGGCCGGCAGGAGCGGCCCGAAGCCCTTCGTGACGCTCGGCACGCCCACCTCCGCGGCGACGATGTGGCCGGCGAATTCGGCGGCGTCGGTGATCACGAGATGGGGCCGCCACGCAAGCGTCAGTGGTACGAGCCCGTGGAGCATCTCGGGGGCGGCGATGGCACCCCAGAGCTTCCCGAACATGACAGCGGGCACGTCGGCAGGAGGAAGGTCGTTGAGCTCGGGGTAGCGCTGCTTGGCCAGTGCGGGCCCGATCGGGAGGGACGGGGCTGCAGCCACAGCTCGGATTCCTCTGCGCTCGACCTCTCCGACGCCGTCGGCCGGGAGCGCCCAACGTACATCGTGGCCGCGCTCGGCGATCGCACGTGCCAGGGGGACCATCGGGTGGATGTGTCCCAGCATCGCGGGACTCGTGATCAACACCCGCATGGTCATGGTCGAGAGTCTGCCATCGATACCGACATCGGGTGCCGAACGGCGCCTTCCCCGAATAGCTGCTAGGGCCGAGGGCCGGCGGGGGTGAGAGGGTTGGGAGCCGTTACCTCCGCGTTCACCTGCTCGGCGAGGGAGCAGAGGCTTTCCGGCGGGTCGAGGGCATTGACGTGGGCGGCAACGGCTTGGAGTTGGGAACGGAAGTTCATCCGTTCGGCAGCATTCAGCGGGGCCAGGAGGTCGGCTTCAGCCGCCTGGAGACGGCTGTCGAGCGTGGCAAGGAGCTTGGTCCCCTGGGCAGTGACGATGACCCGGCGGGCTCGTCGGTCGGCGGGGTCAGGCTGGCGTTCGATGAGCCCCGCAGCTTCGAGGTCGTCGAGCATGTAGGTCATGACCGTGCGGTCGATGCCGAGGTGGTGTGCCAACGCGAGTTGACTGCCTACCTCTGAGCGGGCTGCGGCAGCGATCACCTGGTAGCCGCGCGGGCCGCCGGGAACGTCGGCGAGCGCGGTCGTGGCGGCGGCGACATAGCCCCGGAAAACAACCCCGAGCGCCCATCCGAGGTCTTCAGCCAGGGCGTCGTCGCACGCCGATCTTGCTGCCGCGGCGGCTGGGGCGGGGATGGGCTTGGTCATGTTCCCATTCTACTCGGCTAAGCGTTGGGCAAGATGATCTGTTGACAAGATGTTCTGTATACACTATGATCGTCGCAGAAGACGTTCGTCGCAAGCAGTCGCAAGCACTGGACCCGAAAAAGGAGGTCTCACATGGACATCGGTCTTCTCGTCGTGCGGGCAGTGATCGGCCTGCTCCTGGTCGGTCACGGCGCTCAGAAGTTGTTCGGATGGTTCGGTGGCCACGGGCTGACCACCACTGGCAAGGGGCTCGGAGCCCTTGGCTACCGGCCCGGCACCTTCTTCGCATTTGTCGCCGGCGCCACCGAGGCGGGCGGCGGGTTGCTGCTCGCCCTCGGGCTGCTGACGCCGCTGGCCGCTGCGGCGATCATGGGCACGATGCTCAACGCGGCCCTGTCCGCCCACGTCAAAAACGGCCTCTGGCTCACCAACGGCGGCTACGAATACACCCTGGTCCTCGGGGGCGTCGCAGCGGGGCTCGGCTTCACCGGCCCCGGCGCCTACAGCCTCGATCACGCCGCTGGTTGGGCCTTCGCAGGGACGCGGTGGGGCCTCTTCGCCGTGGCCTTGGCGCTCGTGATCGGGATGGTGACCGACCTGTACCGACGCCGCAACCTTGCGGTCGACCGGCGGTCCGGTCTTGCCGATCCCTCTGCGGCCTGACGCGGAATTTGGCGAGCGAGGGCCCGGGATCCCCGGTCCCCTGGGGGCTGGTTGACCATGTCATTGTTGTGCGCGGAAGTATGTTGATGCGAGGTCAGGCCCGGCCGGCCCCGCGTATGACAGCAAAGGGTGTTGGTGTTGTGAAGCGTGTGAACAAATTGTTGTCTGGCAACAAAAATCCATCACGCTTCACATCTTCAACAGGAAATCCGGCCCCTATCGCCCCTCTCAAGGCCCGCAATATACAGACTCTTCTTTGTCCGTAACCAGCCGTTCCAACGCCGCCTGGCGGATAAAGAAGGTTTTGGACTCTGCACTCCGAGGATGAGTGGTCCGGAGTGCCGGATCGGAACCCCGCATGGCATCCCGTGACTGAGGGTGGCGAGGCAGCTAACGCCCGCGTCCATGCCAGATCCATCAACGTACTTCCGGGCCGGACCACCAAGCCTGCCCACCCAACGCGGCCGCCATCCGCTCGTCCAGATCCCGGACAGCAGCAACGTCTCGGTAAGGACGAAGGAAGGAGCGCACTTCCCGGACCCGCTGCACCACGCGGTAGGACCCAAGCCGGGCTCCAATGTCGAATGCTTCGCCCGTGAGCCTGACTGCCTCCTCCACCTCCCCTGCGGGAAGGTGGCCCATTGCCAGGTCCCCCAGGACGAGTGCACGGTACTTGTCCACGTGCCCTGGGTTCTGCGTGCCCAACGCCGCCTGCAGCGCAGGCAGCGCCATCTCGGGGAGCTTCAATCTGGCGGCGATGGCACCCCGATAGCCGTCCAATCCGCCGTGACCAAAGGGATGGGTCCAGGGCCATGGGGTTTCGCCTGAGTCCGCTCGGCCAGCGAAACCCTCAGCCTGATCCAATGCGTGGAGGGCTGCCGACTGGTCGCCAAGCCTGGAATACGCCGACGCCTCCCGGGCAGCGAACCAGGCTCGCAGGCCGGGCGATACCTTTTGCGGGACAAGGCTGTTCGCGCGCTCGGCCAGCTGAACTGCCTGCTGCCCGTCGTGCTGAATTCCCGCCCGCAGGCTCATGCCTGCGAAGTGATACGCCTGAAGCACGCGGTTCTCAGCCCGCTCGGCATGGGCCACAGCAATGTGGTGATGGCTCCAGCCTCCGTCGTCGTCGTTCAGGTCGAACGCCAGCCGGCTCACGAACCCCGCTGCCTCGCTGACGGCCGTGGCAAGCTTGTTGTACGTCACCCCGGGGAGACTGGAGTCGAGAAGCTGCGAGACGAACTGGAGGTGGCCAAGCACCGGGGCCATCAGATCGTTCGCAGGGTGGGAGTCAAGCACGAGACGGTAGTGGTCAGTGATGGACATCGCCGCTTCCAACGGAAGGGCGTGGTCCTTCAACGGGAAAGACCGGACCGCCCCAAGGCGGCGCAGGCCAGGCGTGAGAAGGGCGGCTCCGAGACCGCCTCCGAGTAGGCGGAGCAGCTCCCGTCGTTCCACGTCGTCCTCAATGGTGCCATCTTTGGATGCGATTGACACTGGAGGCGGGGGCGGGACAGAAGAGGTAAGCAACCCCAGTCCCTCGGCCGAAGTCTGGAATAACAGGCACAGCAGCTTCGGGTACGGAGCCCGGGGAATGCTTCCCTCCCGCTCCCAGCGGCTGACCTGGTTGCGGGTGACGCCGAGTTGGCGTTCCCCCACCTCGATACCGACCCGGACCAGCCCCTGGGCCACGTCCTCCTGGGACCAGCCCCGTGCCAGCCGTTGCGCTCGTAGACGCTCGTTTGCCACAACGTTCACCTTCAGGACGAGGACCTTGTAGCGATCCTACGCACCCGTCCCGACGGCCTCAAGCTGTTGTCACCGAGAGCCTACCGAGTGATGGTCCCAGGGACTCAGGGGCTCCGTAGGGTTCCAAGACATGGACGAACGCTGCAAGCACGACCTGCTTCCCGGCCATTGCGGCTTCTGCTGGTTCGCGAGCGGCGTACGGACCGCGAGAGCCCCGGGCCCGGGGCGAGCGCAGGTTCCGAGGCCATCCCGGCCACTTCCTGTCGGCGGCAGTGAACCGTCCCTCCCGCCGCCACAGGACTGGAACCCGTCGCCCCGGGCTGGAGGCCCTCCGCTTCCGACGGTGTAGGGCTGGGCGGCTTGGGGGGAGTCCGCCCGGCCCTACTCAATGACCCCCAGAGTCACGCCTGGATAGGCCGGCCCCCGGGTCACAGCGTCTTGATGAGTCCCCCGTCGATGGTGAAGTCTGCCCCGGTGATGTTCCCGGCACGGTCGCTGGCAAGGAACACGATCAGGTCCGCGACTTCCTCCGGAGTGGTGAACCGTCCGGTGGCTGCGTCGCCGGGTGCCTGCTTGGCCACGGTACCTGCGTCACCACCGGTGGCGCGGGCAACGGTTTCGGCGACGCCGTCCTCGCCGAGCCAGAGCGCTGTCGAGACCGGGCCAGGGGCTGCCGTATTTACGCGGATGTTGTGGGACGCGCTCTTTGGACAGTGACTTGCAGAAGTTGGCCAGGGCGGCCTTGGTGGCGCTGTAGTCGATGACCGCCGGGTCGGGGAGGAAGGCGTTGACCGAGCTGGTCGTCACGATGTTGCCGTGGCCGGCAGCCAGCATTGTGGCCAACGCAGCCCGGGTTGTCCTCACCGCAGCCAGCAGGTTGAGCATGAGCGAGAACAACCAGTCGTCGTCGGTGACACTGAGAAAACCGCCGAGGCGCGGCGTAACCGCGCCAACATTGTTGACGAGGATGTCGAGCCGACCATGCTCGAGGGCCGCCGCGACAAGGTCGTGCGGCCCCCGAGGCGGTGGAGAGGTCAACCAGAACCGCCTGCGCCGTGCCGGCCCCGACAAGAGCGTCCAGCCCGACGGAGCCACCTCGAGCCCCTGCAACTACATGGAGGCCCATGGGGAACAGTCATGTGAAAACCGGCTTGGGTTCTGGTCGAAGATCTCGCCCCCACGCCAGGCCGGGCGCTCCAGGAAGCACTCGCTGCTGGACAACGGGCGACGTCTTCGTCGCGCACCGGATAGCCCTCGGCACGCAGCGGAGGTGTCCGACCTCGCCGGGACCGTCGAAGCCCTGCGCGCCCAAGGCGTCCAGTTCCGCAACGACATCGTAACGGGCGTCGGGGGCAGGCAGATCGTCCTCGACGATCCCTCCGGGAATCCCATCGAGCTCTTCGAGCCCTTCGCCCCGGAGGCCCGCCCGGCATGACGACCATTCGAGGTCACACGCTCGTGGACCGTGCGTACTGGCGGACCGACAGTGGCACGAAGATCGCCAGGATCACGGCAACCCACAGCAGCACGTAGGCGACCGGGTGGTTGAGCGACCACGCGTGCGACGCCGACGTGTACGGCACGGCGTTGCCGAACGCCTCTCGGGCGGCCTGGGCGAGTGAGGACACCGGATTCCACTCGGCGAACGTTCGCAGGCCCCCCGGGAGGTTCTGGCTCGGCACGAACGTGTTCGCGATGAACGTCAGCGGGAAGATGAACATGAACGCCGCGTTGTTGACGACCTCGACCCGGCGGACCTTGAGCCCGACGAACGCCATGATCCAGGAGATGGCGTAGGAGAAGAGCAGGAGGAGGAGGAATCCCCCCGCCGCCTCGGGGATCGAGGTGCGGATCCGCCAGCCGACGATGAGACCCGTGATCGACATGACGGCGATGGCGATCGAGTTGTTGGCCATGTCGCTGACGGTCCGCCCAATCAGCACTGCCGACCGGGCCATGGGCAGCGACCGGAACCGGTCGATGATCCCCTTCGTCATGTCGTCGGCCAGGCCGACGCCGGTGAACGAGGCGCCGAAGATGATGTTCTGGGCGAAGATGCCAGCGATCAGGAACTCACGGTAGTTCGTGCCGGGGACCTTGATCGATCCGCCGAACACGTACGCGAACAGCAGCACGAACATGATCGGCGCCGTCGTGGTCCACACCAGGACGTCGGGCATCCGCCTCGTCTTGATCAGGTTGCGCTTCACGATGACTGCTCCATCGGCAAGGGCATAGGCAAGGGTGCTCATCGCGTCTCCTCCTCTCCAGGCCCCGTGGGACCGACGTGGTCGCCCCGGGACGATCCGTTGGCAGCCGCGTGGCCGGTCAGTGACAGAAAGACGTCGTCCAGCGTCGGCCGGCGCAGGCCGACATCGACGACGGCGACCTCGGAAAGGTACAGCGCATGCAGGGCCTCACGCAGGGAGTCCGCGCCGCCGTCCACCGCCGCGGTGAGACGCCGGGTCTCGGGGTCGACCTGCACCTCGCCGATGGCAAAGAGGGCGAGCACCCCGTAGGCCTGGGCGAGATCCGAGTGGTCCTCCACGATGATCTCCACCCGCTCGCCGCCGATCTCCGTCTTGAGCTGGTCGGCGGTTCCCTCGGCGATCACCCGCCCGTGGTCGATCACGACGATGTTGTCGGCGAGCCGGTCGGCCTCCTCCATGTACTGCGTCGTCAGCAGCAGCGTGCTCCCGTTGCGCACGAGCTCTCGGATCGTCTCCCACAGCCCGGCACGGCTGCGGGGGTCGAGACCGGTGGTCGGCTCGTCGAGGAACAGCACCTGGGGCGCTGCGACGAGCGCAGCCGCCAGGTCGAGCCGCCGGCGCATGCCACCCGAATACGTCCTGGCCGGCCGGCCCCCCGCGTCGTCCAAGCCGAACCGCTCGAGCAGCGAGCGGGCACGCTCCCGGGCGGTCCGCCGCCCCAGGTGATAGAGGCGGCCGACCATCTCCAGATTCTCGTAGCCGGTGAGATGCTCGTCGACGGCAGCCGTCTGCCCTGAGAGGCCGATCTGCTCGCGCACGCGCTCGGGCTCGGCAAGCAGATCGATCCCTGCGACGCTCGCCGTGCCCTCATCCGGCTTGAGCAACGTGGTGAGGATACGTACGGCGGTGGTCTTGCCTGCGCCGTTGGGACCGAGCATGCCCAGGACGGTTCCCTGTGGCACCACCAGATCAAGCCCGTCCAGCGCGGTCACATCGCCGAAGCGCTTGACGAGGCCGGATGTGTAGATCATGTCTGTCACCGCAACCCCCCTTTCGCCGAGTCCTTTGCCCCTAAAGGCGTTCTAGGGCGTTATCGACGCGGCCGCAGAATCGAAAGGGGGCGGTCAGTGCGCTACTGGGAGCTGGTGACGTACACGAGCGAGGCCGAGGGCACGTCTTCCATGAGCTGCTGGGCGATCGGCGCCTCGTAGGTGGTGACGATGACCTGACGCAGCCCCGACCGGGACGCCGCCATGGCCAGCGTTCCTGCCACGATCCTGCGCAACCTGGGGTCGAGATGCTCCAGGGGCTCGTCGAGCCAGACGAATGGTGCCCGGGTGGATGCGCCTGCCACGAGGAGGCGGGTGACCAGCAGGGCCCACACCCGCTCGCCGCCGCTGAGGGCCCCGAAGCTCAGGGTCCGCGCCCCCATCGTCCGGGTGATGCGACCGTCCGCGCTGAGCTGCAACCCCCCCCGCCCGAACGTCTCCTTCCAGCGCCGGGCGACCTCCGCGACGAGCGGCTCGATCTGCTGGGTCATGATCCGGTCGGCCGTGTCCCGGAACGTCAGCGCGGCGGCGCTGGCGATGCCCTCCAGGCGGAACAGCTCCTCGAGCCGCTCGCCCCCTCCCGGTCCCGTTCGATCGCGGCGAGTGCGTCCCGGGTGGCTTTGATCGACGCGGACCGCATGGCGATGTCCTGATCCAGCCGCTGCACCTCGTCCCTCGCGGCGTCGTGCGCCCGCCGGACCTCGTCCGTGTCCGCGTGCGAGTGCGCGCCGAGCACTCCCCCGACATCGTCCGACGAGGGCTCCACCGGAACCGGGACCGACCGGATGTCGGCGAGCACCCGCTTCAGGGTCATGAGGAGGGCACGCTGCGTCGCCGCGCGCTCCTGGGCGTCGGCGATGACGGCCTGTAGTGCGTCGAGGTGCGTCGCCTGCTCCCGGGTGGCTCGCTCGGCCTCGTGCTCGCCGAAGGGGCGCAGGCACATGGGGCAGACGGCATCGGACGTCTCCAGGTGGGCGATTGAGTCCCGGATGAAGTCGGCCTTCCCACGCGCCGTCGCCGCGTCGGTCTCCGCCCCCGAGACCGCCGCCTCCACCTCGGCCTCCCACCGGGTCATCGCATCGACGACGCCGTCCGGGTCGAGGGGGCGGCCAAGCAGCGAGCCCGCCGATTCCGCATACGCGAGCAGCTTGGCGCCGCGTTCCGCAAGGGCGCTGCGGTAGCTCGCCCACTCGAGCGAGCTACGGAGGCGCTCGGCGGCGTCGTTGAGCGCCGCAACGGCTCGCTCGCGGGCCGCCTGTACGGCGAGGAGGTCCTGCTCTGCGGAGGCCATGTCGGCGACGAGCTCCTCGGCCTGTCGCTGATCCTTGCGCTCCACCACCTTCGTCCTGCGCAGCGTGCCCGCCGCATCGGCCGACAGGGCCTGTGCCCGTGCCGCTGCCTCAAACAGCGGCCGCACCCCGAACAGGCCGGCAAGGTGATCCTGCAGCTTGAACTCGCCCTGGGTCTCGTGAAGCCCCCCGTGGATCATGAACGTGAGCTGGGCGAGCACGTGGGCCTCGGCACCAAACTCCGTGCTGAGCACCTGCTCCAGCTCCGCCTGGGAGTCGAGCGTTCGATCGCCCAGGCTCGCCTCGACTCGGGAGCGGCCCCGCTGGTCGACCGATCGCGTGATCACCATCGCCCCCGACGACGGCAGGCGAAGCTCGACCGTCACGGTTGCCATCTCGGCATCGCCGCGGATCTCGTCGACGCCCCGTACCCCCGCGACGTCGCCGAAGATTCCCCATGCAGCCGCCATGATGAGCGACGTCTTCCCGATGCCATTCGAGGCCACGACGAACGTGGCTCCCGGACCGAGCTCGAGGTCGAGCCGGTCGTACGCCCGCCAGTTCTGAAGCTGCAGCCGTCGGATCATCGTCTGGTCGCCAGCCCCCTCAGTGCCGGTTCGAGGTCGTCCGGTGCCACCCGACCTTCATAGACGCCCACCGCCAGCGCTCCGAGCGTTCCGGCTTCCTTCTCGCCGAGCTCGGTCAACGCCTTGCGCTTCGGGTTCGTCTTGCGTGCCCGCCCGCCGGCCGCGGCCTGGTCCTCGATCGCCAGGCTCGCCCGCTCGTGGGCGATGGTCGGGACGTCGATGGTGAGGCCCCGGTCCGCGGTGAAGCCCGGCAGGGGCTCCCAGTGGGGAATCAGCTCGTGAAGGAAGACCGCCAGTGCCTCCCCGGCAGGCTGAACGGGGCGCCGGTACCGGCGCGGGGCGAGCGACCCACGCGGGACCTCGATGGCCGGCGCGCAGTCTTCGGGCTGGACGAGCAGGCACTGCAGGTGCGGCTCGACCAGCGCGACGGCCACGGTGTCCGGGAACAGGCGGAAGACCCGGTCGAGGCCACGAAGCCACGCCTCGTTCGCATCGAGGGTACCCTCGGTCGCCAGCAGCCAGACCCGGATGCGGCCCCCGAACGTCCCGACGACCCAGCCTTCGGCCACGGCCATGCCGGGGATGCCGATCGTCGACGCGGCGGGATCGCCGGTGATGCGGGCCGCGGCGGGCAGGGCGTCGCGCAGGAGGGCAAGGAGCCGCTCGCCTGCCTCCGTCGACGCCCCCCGCTCAACCCGCGGCTCGTCGATGCCGCGTCCGAACGCCACGCCCTCGGTTTGGTCGAGGAGGCCGATCAGGTCGTTCAGGGCCTCCACCTCCGCATGGGTGAGGTGCGATACGTCCGGGTCGGGCCCGCCCAGCTCGAGATGCTCGAGATGCGCCGCCAGTGCCTCCTGGATTCGCTCGTCTGATTCGCTCATATCGCTCCAACCCTAGCTTCGTGTTCCTCGACGTACGCCTTGATCCTGACCGTCGCCGCCGCAATGACCTGGCCGACCCGCTGACCGGTGATGGGGGGGTCGAGCTCACGACCCACCGCCGCGCGGCTTTTCCCGGCGACTCTCACCGCCAGGAATGCGCTCCGCTCCGTGTCGGAGAGCACGCGGTAGATGGCTTCCTCCGCCAGCGCCAGCCGCTGGATGGCGTCGAGATGCTCCATGCGCGAGAAGTAATCGGCATCCGCCCCGGGCGAGCCGACCGTGACGTCCGCGAGCACCCGATGCTCGGCGTCATCCGACGTTGAGATCGGCTTGTCGAGGGAGCGGTCCCGCCGCCTGGCCTCGGCCCGACCCAGCGCGTCCAGGGCCTTGTTCCTGGCAACCCGGATTGCGAACTGAAGGAACGGGCCTTCCGATCGAAAGCCGGCCTGTGCCATCGAGCTCCAAGCCTCATCGACGACGACCCAGGGATCCATGCCGGCGATCACATGATCACTCCTCCAGACGCGTAGCACAGACAGTCGCATGAGCCTCCGAATCCGCGTGTACCCCTCATTGTCAACCCCCTCCGGCAGCGGGGGCGTGGGCAGTTGCTCGGTCACATCCCTTGTCTATCGGATCGGTCGAGCGATCGAAAGCATGAAGAGGCCGATGGTACCCGCGGGCAAACCCGGCCGCGTGACTCTTCTTTGTGTGAAACACCGCTATAGTGGCGGCTAGTCACACAAAGAACCGTATTATCGTTGCCCGGGCCGGGGTCGGTGGGTACAGGCTTCGCCCCAAGGGAAGGAGACTCGACGATGCATACGTCCGGCGACAGCGACCTGCCATCCTGGGACGCCGAGGGTGGCGGCGATCCCGAAGAGGACCCGGGAGTGGAACTCGAAGCGATGATCGAGCACGCCGACCGGCCGTTTGCGGCTGAATCGTTCGGCACGACGGCGGAGGAAGAGGAGGAGGGGGAATCCCTCGACGAGCGGCTGGCGGAGGAGCGACCAGACAGGCCTACCTCCGACCTCCAGCTGGCCATACCAGAGGACGCCGCCCCGGACGACGAGGCGGAACTGGTCGGCGAGGCCTCCCTGGAGCACGACCCCTTCGTCTCGCCCGAGGAAGCGGCGATGACGATCCGAGAGAGGGCGCCGGGGGGCGTGGACCACCCAGACGACCGATGAGCAGAGGGCGAAGGGCGCCAGGAGGGTGGCGCCGCCTCTCCGCCGCCCTCCCAGCGCTCGACGGAGAACCGAGGAGGAAACGTGTTGTTATAGCTGACAAAACCTCCTCGCCCTCTTGATGGCTGGCGACCACGCATTCACGACCGCTTTCAAAACTCCGCCCGGCAAAACCCGTCCTTGCTGAAAAACCGTATAATCCCGCCCAACCGATCTCGTCACATGGAACAACGGGGGGAACGTGGGTCTGACGCGCAGACGCAGCGTCGCGGCGATCTCGGTGGGAGCGATGCTCGTCCTGGTGGTTGTGCTGTTCCATGCCGGGCCATCGGCCTCTGCGGCAACCACATGGAACACGGGCGATGTATTCGTCGCTGTCGCCAATGGGTCGTACAACGTCTACGACAACGCCGGCGTCTTCAAACAGACCATCACCAGCCCCCTGAGCGGTACGACCACCGGCTGCTCGTTCAACGCTGCAGGTGACAAGCTCTACACCACCAACTGGAGCAACAACAAAGTCGTGGTCTACGACAACGCCGACCCCCACCCGATCCTCCAGACCATCTCGACGAACTCTGGGAGGAATGAGTCCCTGGTCTTTGCGGCGGATACGACCTTCTATGTCTCGCACTCGTTGGGTGGCTCCATCGATCACTACGACGCCGCTGGCAACCTCATCGCCAATCTCGCTCCCGGCGTCCGCACCGACTGGATGGACCTCGCCAAGAACCAGACGACGATGTTCTACAGCGACGAGGTGTCGCACGCCGTGCATCGTTTCGACGTGTCCGCACGCACCGCCCTCCCGGTCTTCGCCACCGGCCTGCCGGGCCCCAATACCTTCGCCCTGCGCCTCCTCCCGCCCGGCGATGGGACGGGTGGCCTCCTGGTCGCGACCAGCAACGCGGTCCAGCGCTTGGACGGATCGGGAAACATCGTCCAGACCTACAACGCCCCAGGGGAAACGAAGTGGTTTGCGGTCAACCTCGACCCCAACGGGACGTCGTTCTGGTCCGGCAGCGCCACCACGGACAACTTCTACCGTTTCAACATTGCGACGGGGGCGAAGGAGCTTGGCCCCATCAACATCGGGAGCAGCGCCCAGGACCGGCTCGTGGGCCTCTGCGTGAAGGGTGAGTTGACCGCCGCTCCGTCGCCAACCCCGACAGCCACTCTCACACCGACCCCCACCCCCACGTGCTCGCCGCTGCTCGGTCTCCTGTCAATCCTCTGCCCCAGCCCGACGCCGACGCCGACGCTGGTGCCCACGCCGTCCCCACCGCTCCCAACCCCCGCCCTCTCTGGCAAGGCACTCCCCGTGACGGGAGACAACACCACGCCCTGGATCGCGGTTGCCATAGCCTTGGTCAGCGGGGGCCTGCTGGTCGAGCTGGCCGTTGGGATGGTCGGCCATCCCCACCGAAGGCGCCGCTGACCCAGGAGGCTGTCTTACGCTGTCACCGATCATCGCCGAGTACTTCACAGCCGCCGAGGACCGGGACATCGACGCGCTGATCGGCTGCTTCACCCCCGACGCCGTCGTCACCGACGAGGGCACGTCCCGGCACGGTCACGCCGAGATCCGTCAATGGCGGGAGGATGTCGCCGCCGCCTACGAGTACACACTCCAGGTCCTCGGCAACGAACCTGCTGGCCAGCGGCGCGGCCTTGACTGGTACGACCTCCTCACCCACCTGGAGGGCAACTTTCCTGGCGGCACCGTGGACCTGAAATACCGTTTTGGTCTCCTCGACGGTCGCATCGCAGAGCTTCAAATTGGACCGGCACCGACGACCGCAGCCAGCTGACCAACTCCACCACGTTCGGCTGGGTCAGGGGCGGGCGACGGTGCACCCAGTCACACCTTGCCGTTCCGGTTCGTCATAGGGGTTGACGTGTTCAAACGCAACGCACAGGAAGGGAGACAGCCGTGCCTCTGAAGGTGACCGCGATCATGATCGGTGTCGAGGACCTGGCCCGCTCGAAGAAGTTCTACGGGGAAGGCCTGGGCTGCACGATCGACCAGGACTATCCCAACTTCGTGTCGTTCAACCTGGGGGACGGATCGTCGTCGCTCGCGCTCTACGAGTGGGAGGCAGCGGCCCAGGACGCCGGCGTCTCCCCTGAGGGTTCGGGCTTCCGGGGCGTGTCGTTCCATTACATCGTCCCGTCGAGCCAAGCTGTGGACGAGGTCATGAGCGCCGCCGTGGCCGCCGGGGGCGGCGTCGTGAAGGAAGCGGCGGCGTCCCAGTGGGGCGGGTACTTCGGCTACTTCAGCGACCCGGACGGCCACCTCTGGAAGGTCGCGTCCCCCTCCTAACGCTCGCCTTGGGCGCGCGCACCAGCGTGGACGACATCGTAGGCTCTGCGACGAGCGACATCCACAACTGCCCGTAGCACCAGGGTCAGCGGCCCGGCGGCCACGGTTCCCAGCCCGACGGCCTCGGCCACCGCGTCGGCCACGGCGAACTCATCCGCGCATCACGGGTTCCTCGATCAGTACCGGAGCTGTTCGCCGATCACGTCAGGGCGTTCTCGGACTCACCCGGCACACCCGGGTAAGGTTTGAGACATGAGCCCGGACGAGCAGAACTCGTTGCCGACCTTCCTCCAGGCCGAGAAGGCGGGATGGGACGAACTGGAGGGACTCGTTGAATCGCTGAGCCCCGAACAGGCCGAGACGACCGGGTACCTGCCGGGGTGGTCCGTCAAGGATTTCCTTGCGCATGTCGCCGGCTGGCTCTCCGAGGCCAGCCTGGCGCTCGAGCAGATCAAGGCGGGCACCTACACGGGCGGCGACGTCGATGTGGATGCCCGAAACGACACCTTCGTCGACGCGAACCGGGACCAGCCCCTGTCGATCGTTCTCTTCGAGGCAAAGATGACCCATCGCCGCCTGCTCCATCACCTCCATGACCTCACCGACATCCCGCCCTCCGCCGTTGCCTCCCTGCGCAAGGCCGGACCCCGGCACTATGCCGAGCATCTGCCCCGCCTCCGGGAGTGGGTCGCCGAACTGCGTTCCAAGGAGTCCCCGCCGCAATAGCCGTCGTGCCACCGTGACCGGCTTGAAACGAGGCGCTGGTCCACAGGCCTCCCACCTCCGAGCCCTCTGTATATTGGGCCACCATGGGAGCCAGGGTCAGCCTCGCCGCAGCCACGGCGGACGTGGCCGGGCGGGATCCGGCACTGGCTCGGATGATCCTGCGAGCCGGCCCCGTACGGCTCCCGAAGTCCCGCCAGCCCGATCCGTTCCTTGCCCTTGCCCAGGCCATCGTCTACCAGCAGCTCGCCGGGCGGGCCGCCGCCGCGATCTGGTCCCGGGTGGCCGCCCTCGTCCCCGGCGGGCTCGTCCCCGACGGCGTCCTCGCCACCCCGGACGCCGCCTTCCGGGCTGCGGGTCTCTCGTCGAACAAGACCCTCTCGATCAAGGATCTCGCAGCCAAGGTGCTGGACGGGACGGTGCCGCTTGGCCGGCTTCGGCGCATGCCCGACGACGAGATCGTCCGGCGGCTTTCCGAGGTCCGGGGGATCGGCCCATGGACCGCGGAGATGTTCCTCATCTTCGAGCTCCGGCGGATGGATGTCTGGCCGGTCCTCGACTACGGGGTCCGCAAGGGGTGGGCGGTGGTGCAGGGTCTGGCCGAGATCCCCACACCCAAGGCCCTCGAACCCGAGGGCGACCGCTTCCACCCCTTCCGCACCGTCGTTGCCTGGTATTGCTGGAGGGCGGCGGAGCTGTGCCCCGAAGCCTTGCTATCGCTGCCCGGCGATGCGACAGTGAAACGAAAAGGAGGCGCGGCATGAGGTTCACGAGGGGCTTCCGCGGTCGGGGGCAAGGGGCTCGTGACAGCCGGCTCCCCCCCGGCCAGTACGACGTCGGCTCGACGTGGCCGGTGTTGACCGCCGAGGCGACCCCGAAGCTGTCGACCGAGACGTGGACGTTCAAGGTCAGCGGGCTCGTCGAGCAGCCGACCACCTGGAGCTGGGACGAGATCCATGCCCTCCCGACGTCGAGCTTCGAGGGCGACATCCACTGCGTCACCACCTGGTCCAAGCTCGGCGTGAAATTCAGCGGCGTGTCGGTGGACGCGCTGCTCGCTGCGGCTCGTCCACTTCCCGCCGCCACGCACGTCCTCGCCCTGGGCCACACCGGCTACACGACGAACCTCCCGTTGGACGACGTGACCAGCGGCAAGGCTTGGGTTGTCTGGGACTACGAGGGGAACCCACTGCCGGTCGAGCACGGGGGCCCTGCCCGGATGATCGTGCCCCACCTGTACTTCTGGAAGAGCGCGAAATGGGTCTCCGGCCTCGAGCTCCAGGACCATAACGAGCCGGGGTTCTGGGAACGCAACGGCTACCACGATCACGGCGACCCGTGGCTCGAGCAGCGTTACCAGGGTGACTGATCACCCCCCCGTACCCCGTCGGGGGCCGTGGGAGATGGCCACCGTGGTCGAGGTCCGGGCCGAGACCGCCAACGCCAAGACCTTCCGCCTGGCCCTGCCTCACCCGTCCATACACCTAGCCGGGCAGCACTACATCGTTCGCCTCACCGCCCCCGACGGGTACACGGCCTCCCGCTCCTATTCGGTTGCCAGCCCGCCCGACGGGTCGGCCGAGATCGAGCTGACCGTGGAGCACCTCCCCGACGGTGAGGTCTCCAGCTTCCTGCACGAGGTGGTCGTGCCGGGCGACGCCATCGAGGTACGGGGGCCCATCGGCGGCTGGTTCGTCTGGCGGGGTGACGCCCCGGCCCTCCTCGTCGGGGGCGGGTCGGGGGTCGTGCCGCTCATGGCGATGCTCCGCCTCGCCCGCAGGTCTGGACGGTCGGATCTCCTCCGACTCGTCGTCTCGGCCCGCAGCCCTGCCGACCTCTACTACGCAGCTGAGCTCCCCGGTCCCGAGACCACGATCGTCTACACCCGGGCAACTCCTCCGTCGTGGCCGCGGCCGGTCGGCCGGCTGAACCGTGGGGACCTGCCGGCCCCTATCGCACCGGATGCGACCGCGTACGTGTGCGGGACGCCCGGCTTCGCCGACGCCGCGACCGGGCTCCTCGCCGATGCCGGAACCCCGGCGGACAGGATCCGCGTCGAGCGCTTCGGCCCGACCCGATAGCACACCGGCCGGGTCCGTTGCCACCGGCGGTGTCCATCTCACCGGATAGCCGGACGATCCTCACGGGCCCGGACACCCGGAGCGTCACGGTGCCGAACCTGCGCAACGGGGTCACCTACTCGATCCTCGTCACGGCGATCAACGACTTCGGCGAGTCCGCTCCCGCGTCGTCCTCGGCCACGCCGGGGATGAGCTACCGAACCGTTGCCCGCGACCGGTGAAGTCTCGACCTTCGGCACCGAACTTCCCCTCGGCGGCGTGGCCCATCCGAACAAGCCGCTCGTGGGCGGAGCCGAGACGCCGAGCGGTCAGGGCTACTGGATGGTGGCGTCGGACGGCGGGATCTTCGCCTTCGGGGACGCCGCGTTCTTGCGCTCGACCGGTTCCATCGCCCTCAACAAGCCCATCGTCGGGATGGCCGCGACCCCGGATGGGCAGGGCTACTGGATGGTGGCGTCGGACGGCGGGATCTTCGCCTTCGGCAACGCCGCCTACTACGGCTCGAGCGTCCCCGCCGGGAGGGTGGTCGTCGGCATCATCCCGTGATAGGCCCCCTCCCGGAAGGCGACGGTGTCGGACGGACTTCTACGAAGCCATCGAAGCCCCGGGGTCCTGGGCGATCAGGTCGTCGTCCATCGTGGCCCGGAACTCGGGGCACCCGCAGGCGCAGACACCGTTCTCGGCGTACATGTGGTCCCGGATGGAACACCGGCACTTACAGACCGGCTCCAGGGAAAGGTAGAACTCCTCGACGTGTCCCATGGTTCACCTCCTTCTCACGGGAAGGTTCGCTGCCGGCTCGACGCCGAATTCGGCGAACGAGGGGTGGCAGCCAGATCACTCGGGTGGGAGCCCTCCGCACCATCGAGGACTTGGCTGACAGCAACCTACGGCTCGCCCGTTACGGGGGCGTAACTAGAAGATGAATTCTCCATGTGTGGAGCGGTTCACAGGCCGCCCCCGGTCGCGACGAGGGCAATCGCCGCCAGCCCCATCAGGCCCGCGGTCAACCAACCCAACGTCCGGGCCAGCTTGCCGTTGCGATGCTCGCCCATCACCTCGCGGTTACCGGAGATGAGCATCACGACGACGAGAAACGGCGCCGCCGCCAGGCCGTTGATGAGGGCGACAACCACCAGCAGCTTGATCGTGTTGATGCCCAGCAGCGTGAGCGCGGTGCCGCCGAGGGTTCCGGCCGCGACGAGGCCGTAGAAGACGGGTGCATCCCGGGGGGCGCGCGAGAACCCCCACTGCCGCCCGAGCAGGCCCGACAGGCCTGCCGAGCCCGCGCCCGCAAGCACCGGGATCGCGAGGAAACCGGCCCCGATGAATCCCGCTGCGAACAGGATCGTCGAAAGGTGGCCGGCGACCGGCCGGAGCGCCCGGGCCGCTTCGGCGGCCGAGGCGACGTCGTGGGTGCCGTGGCTCCCGAGCGTCACCGCCGTCGCGACGATGATGGCGAACATCACCACGTTCGAGAACGCCATGCCCGCGAAGACATCCGCCCGGCTGGTGCGGACCTTCTGCTGCTCGTCCGGCTTCGACCGCCGGTCGAGGGCCATGGCATCGTCGCCGCCCTCCGGCTCGTCCCGCAACTCCTCGATGCGGTGCGCGGACTGCCAGAAGAAGAGGTAGGGGCTGATGGTCGTTCCCAGCACGGCCACCAGAAGGGTCAGGTAATCGACGGAGAACGTGACGTGGGGCACGATCGCGTGAAGGGCCACGGAGGCCCAGTCGACCTTCACGACGAAGAGGACCCCGAGGTAGGTCAACAGAGCCAGGCAGAGGATCTTGAAGACCCGGGCGATGCTGTGGAAGGAGCCGCTCATCACGAGGGCGGTGATGCCGCCTCCTAAGGCGAGCGCCCACAGCCAGGAAGGCCCGGCATGCAGCAGGTGCATGCCCTCCCCGACGGCGGCGAGGTCGGCGGCGATGTTGAGGGCGTTGGCCCCGATGAGGGCGACCAGCAGCACCGCGATGACGATCCGGGCACGCTTGGCGAAGCGCTCCGCCGCCAGCTCTCCCAGGCTCTTGGCGGTGGCACGCGCGGTGCGGTCGCAGATCTCCTGCACCGCAGCCATGAGCGGCAAGGTGAGGAAGGCGACCCAGAGGAGCCCGAACCCGAACTTCGCGCCGGCCTGCGAGTAGGTTGCGATCCCCGATGGATCGTCGTCGCCTTCGGTAACGGACACGAGTCCCCCTCTTCGCTCCGCCGGCATGTTCGTCCGCCAGGTATTCCCATGCTGCCTGCGTCCGCAAACGTGGCGGCGCCGGGGCCGGTCAGCCGAGGGGGCCTACGCGGCGGACGGAAGGAACTTCAGCCAGCCTCGCCGCTTCTTCGCCGCCACCCTCACCAGGCCCACATGCTCGGCATCCCCGCCGAGTCGCACTCCCGGATCGTGCTCGACGAGGGTCCGGACCGCCCCGGCGATGGATGCGGCGATGACGTCCCGGATCGTCACGCCCGGACTAGGGCCGGAGGGCGAGCCGGTCCTGGGCCCCGGGTGTCCAGGTCCAGGGACGATGCTGAAAAGGTGTGGAAGTCTTGGTACGTATAACAGCCCTTTTTTACCATACCTCCGCCACTTTACGGCCCGCTCACGCGAAGGCGCCCACCCCGGTGATGTCCCGGCCCACGATCAGGGTCTGGATGGTCTCGGTCCCCTCGTAGGTGTGCAGCATCTCGATGTCGGTCATGTGCCGGATGACGTGGTTCTCGAGCAGGATGCCGTTGCCACCGAGCAGGTCCCGGGCCTCGGCGATCACCTGGCGGGCCTTCCGGGTGTTGTTGAGCTTGGCCAGCCCGGCGATGCCGTCGGTCACCCGGCCGGCCTCGGCGAGGCGCGCGATCTGCATGCAGTACAGCTGCATCGCGGTCACCTCGGCCAGCATCCGCACCAGGCGGTCCTGCACGATCTGGAACCCGACGAGCGGCCGCATGAACTGCGTGCGCTGTTTGGCGTAGGTGAGGGCGGTGTCGTAGGCGGCGACGGCATGCCCGAGCGCCGCCCACGCAACCCCGGCCCGGGTCGTCACCAGCACCCGCCCCGTGTCCTTGAAGGTGTTGGCACCCGGCAGGCGGTTCGCCTCCGGCACCCGGACGTCGTCGAGAGTGATGTCTGCCTGCCACACAGCCCGAGCCACGCCCTTGCCCTTGATGACCTCGGCGTGGTAGCCCGGCGTCGGCGTCTCGACGAGGAAGCCCTTGACCTTGCCGTCCTCGACCGAGCGGGCCCAGACGATGACGACGTCCGCGATGGTCCCGTTGCCGATCCAGCGCTTGGTGCCATCGATGATCCAGCCGCCCTCGCCGTCCGGCCGGGCGCTGGTCTCCAGCGCTATCGAATCCGAGCCATGGGCCGGCTCGGTGAGGGCGAAGGCCCCGATCTTCTCCAGGCGCGCCATGGGCGGCAGCCAGCGCTGCCGCTGCTCCTCGGAGCCGAGCATGTGGATGGTCTTCATGGCGAGGCCGGATTGGACGCCGAGGAACGTGGCCAGGCTCCCATCGCCCCGGTGCAGTTCCATGTGGACGAGGCCGACCGCCAGCGGGCTCATGCCCGGGCAGCCGTAGCCCTTGATGTCGTCGCCGACGATGCCGAGTTCGGCCAGGCGGCGTGCGAGCGGCCAGGGAAAGTCGGCCCGCTCCCAGTAGTCGTTGATGGCGGGCAGCACCTCACGGTCGACGAAGCGGCGGGTGCGGATGAACATGTCCCACTGCTCGTCCGTGAACTGCTCGCGGACCATGAAGTAGTCGGTGGCGAGCGCCTCTCCGAGGTGCTCGTAGGGCATGGCAGGTGTTGACATCGGTCCTCCTCATGTGATTCGCGCCGAGAAATCAGCCCCGCAACGAGGATAGCCCTGGCCGCTGAGGGGGCGGAGGAGCGCACCGTTCAGCCCCGCCGGTTTAGCCCCGATGGTCAGCTCTGGGAAGCCTCGTCGACGGTGAGCTCGGCGGCGGGGTCGGCCTCGAGGCGCTCGTCGGGAATGGGGGCGCCGCTGCGGATCGACTTCCCGTACGTCCCCTCCTCGAGGCGACGCTCGGCCCGTTCGATGGCGGCCATCCGGTCGCGCAGGCTGTCCAGGACGGCCTGGTCGACACCCTCGGCGGTGAGGGCGACGGCCGGGTCGGCCCAGTCACCCGGCTCGTTGGCCGCCTCCAGGTCGGCCCGCAGGGAGGGATCGGAGCGCCCAAGCAGGTCCTCGACCCGGGCGCGCTCCGCGCGGAGCAGCTCACGGGCTTGGTCATCGTTCATCGCGTGCCTCCTCGGATGGCAGTCAGGCCCATTGTGCCTGCAACGGCTGTGCCGGCCACGGCGCCCCGCAATGGAGGCTGGGGCGGGCCGGAGGCGGCGGCTTCCGGGCTCTCAGGAGTGGCGGGGCTCGTTGCCCTCCGGCTGGTCGGGGACCAGGTGCAGTGGCTGGGGGGCGGGCGGCTGGGCGTCGGCCACCATCCGGAGAAACTCCCGGACGCCTTCGGATGCATCGTGGAGGTAGGGCCCCAGGAACTCGTTGAGGACCTCCAGCACATCGAAGAAGGCAGCGCGCAAGCCGGAGCACCCGTGGAGGTGCTCACTGCCGAGCCACTCCCGGATCTTCTCCTCCATCTCGACCAGGACCTCCGGAGCCGGCGAGGGCTGGGACCCCCAGTCGTCCTCCGGCGTCTCGGGCACCAGTCTCAGGATGGGTTGGCTGCGCTCTGTACTCAACATGCCTCAGGCGGTACCCGGGAGCCGTCGCTCTGAAACCTGCCCACCGCGGGGAAGCGATCGAGGCAGATCCGCCACAGCCGTCGTGCGGATGAACATTCCTTCATAAATGTGATCCTATTTGGGAAGAACAAGGTGTGCCGGTTAGGGTTCATTCAGAGTCCCCAATATTGGGGTTAATGCGAGTACTATTGCCTAGTCGCTAACGGCAAAGAAGGAGGAAATGTGAAGGTACGCACGTTCATGGTGGGCGCCCTCGTCGGGGGCATGGCCCTGGTCATCCCCGCAACAAGCGCGTTCGCCAGCGGCGACGGGCTGCTCGGCCACACGCTCGGCCTGAGGACCCTGCTCGGCGGCAACGGCTGCGCGGAGGACGAGATCGTCAGCGTCGGTGGGGATGCCGGCGTCGTCGGTGTCAACCTCGCGGGTGACCTCGACACGAGCCACCTGCTGGGCTTCAGCGGTTCGGAGGACGAGCTCCTCAGCGTTGCCGGCGACAACGGCATTGTCGGTCTCGGCCACGGCCTGGAGACGGACAACGGCCTGGTCGGGCTCAACCTCGCATCCTGCGACCACTAGCAGGCTGGAGCGCCGCCGGGCAGCTCGCTCGGAGGCTCTGCACACCCCAGCCCGGGATATCCCGGGCTGGGGTGCATGCATGCCCGGTGCCTCATTTACCCTGACAATTGACGATCAGATAGGAGCACGGTCGTGCAGGACACAGGTCAGGCAAGGTCGTACAAAAAGGCCTGGATCGTCAGCATCATGCTCCTGTTCATCGCGATCGCGCTCGCTGCCTACAGCGGGCTGTCGCATGCCGGAACCACCAGCGGCGGTCCCGTCCAGCCGGCCGTGGGGGCCAGCCCGGCAACACTGCCGCCCGGCGGGCCGTCGATCGCCGGGACGCCGCTGGCGGACTTCAGCCCGACCGCCACGGTGACGGCCACCGCCTCCCCCGGAGTCGCGACCACGATGACCACACCCTCGCCCACGCCGGCCCCCCGCAGGGTGTCCGGCCCTGGCGTCACGCCTCCGCCCAGCAACCCGATCGCCGGGTCCGCGTCGCCCAACGTCCCGGCACCGCCCACACCGTCGCCGTCGGTGTCACCGGTCGCAGCGATCCCGCCATCGCCCACGCCGTCGCCGACGGGTTGCCCGGCAGTTACCACCAACGACACCTCGTCGGCCATGGTCCAGCAACGTGGCATCACCGACGGCCAGATGGCCACGTCACTCGCCGCCGACGGCTCTGCAGCGAACCCGCACCTCACGTTCTGCTCGTTGACCGACCCCAAGATCATCGCCGTGGTCACGCTGCAGAACCTCGGGCCAGGGACGACCATCAGCTACGTCCACATCCACGGCACCTCGTACACGCCGTCCCAGACCTACACCCTGAACAAGTCGCTGAACCATTTCTACGTCCAGTTCGCGGCTCCGTCGGGCAAGGCGCTCACGCCGGGACACGACGGTCTGCGGTTCTACGTGAACGGGCAGGCCGCCTGGGAGATCACCTACGACATTCAGTAGACGAGCGAGGTCGGGAATCCGGGCCGGGCACTGAGCCAGAACGACGTGATCCGGCGGAAGCGGCCCTCGGGATCGAGGTCGGCTGTGGTGCGGCCCGTCGCCATCGGCTCGGTACCGGCGACGACCTCCCAGTCCCACGACGCGCAAACGGCCGGGTCACTGCACCGGCGGACGATTGCCGTGAACTGCGCCTGTGACTGGGCGATCCAATTGTCGAGGTCATCGATGCCAGCGAGGGCCGCCATCGACTCGTCAACCACCAGGTCCTCGACGGCGACGCCCTCCAGGATCCCGCGGCGCTCGGCAGCCTCGGTGACCCCCCAGGCCCGGTGCCAGGCATCGATCCGCTCCGCCAGGCCGCTACCCAGCACCTGCCGGCTTATCAGCGTGCGGAACAGGCCGAGCTGGTAGCGCCACCCCGTGCGGTGGGCGTCGGCCGCCCGCTCGTCGGCGACGTGGTGGACGAGCCGCAGGCGCGTGCCCTCGGTCGACTCGTCCAGCGTGATCTCCACCACCGATCCATCGACGGGGATCACGGCATCGGGCCGGTCGAAGCCCCAGGTGAAACGGATCCGCCGGGGGGGCTCCACCTCGAGCACCGTGCCGCCGGCGGTCTGGCCATTCGGGTACACGATCTCCATGGCCCCGCCGGGGACTGCCTTGATCGAGGAGCCCGGCCCCCACCATGAGGCCCACCCCTCGTCGGTGGAAAGGTAGCCCCAGACGGTGTCCACGCGTGCGCAGATGGTGAGGGCCCGGGTCACCGAGAAGGTCAGGTCGTTCATGGCGTTGGTTTCCCTTTCTCCCGTTCGGCGTCTCCGTCTCGAGCCAGGGCTCCCAGGCGGTCGAGACTTGCTGTCCACATCGCCTCCAAAGGCAGGCGGAGGGCCTCGAAGTGTTCCCGGTCCGCGCGGTACCAGCGCCAGCGACCGTCGGCCCTGACCTGCACGAGGCCGGCCTCCCGCAGGCGTCCGAGGTGCTGGCTCACGGCGCCGAGCGAGATGTCCTCCATGGCGGCGTGCAGGTCGTTCACGGACCGCTCTCCGTCCCAGCAGAGCTCGACCAGCCTGCGGCGCCGGGGCTCCGCGATCACCTGCCACAGATCCATGACAACAGTTTAGTCAGCACTAAAGTATCGGTCAAGGCGGGCTACTGGCCTCTTGCCATGTCCTGACGGAGATTTACTGTGGGTCACTTCCCAGGACTTCCCCAGGCGAGCGTCTGTTCGGCCGAGCCTCAACCCTGCTCTCTGGACTCGGCGCCCCGGGTAGCTCCCGCCGGCTCGGAGCTCGAGGTTATGCGCCGGACCGCCCCGAAGAAGAATGGCTCCGAGAAGCCGGCCAGGAATCCGTAGGTCGCCAGCGCCGGCCAGTCCGGAGGCGTGGAGGAGTTCGTGCCCGGGAGCACGAGGAGGTGGCTCGCCAGGAGGGCAAATATGAAGAGGCTCGCTGCCGCCCCCACCAGGGGCTGGGTGAACAGGCCCGCGCGGACGGACCGCAGCGCCGTGATGCGGGTGAGGCCCCGGACCTGCAGCACACCGCTCAACGTGCTCCCGAGCGCACCCGCGAAGCCCACCACCATGAGGCGCCAGAA
>WNFD01000695.1_pt1 | contig 33413 bp, 29 predicted proteins | sample 5400491 | NCBI WGS metagenome assembly WNFD01 (sample SAMN13153343, study PRJNA577476) | soil metagenome | isolation source: 120 cm saprolite under Douglas fir tree site 2 hole 2 replicate 2 | place: USA:California | collected 2015-04-18 | reverse complement strand
GAGAGAGGCGACGTACCCTTCTTGGGGAAGTTGAGCAGTCAACCCCAAAGCCCCGGTGGCAACCGGGGGAAAGGTACGCCACCCATGTTGAAGGTTATCACCACGAAGGCGGAGGCACCGGCCGGTGAGGCGCCGACGATTAGCACGACGCTGGATGACTTGGCGCGCGAGGGAGCGCGGCGGATGATCGCGGCGGCGCTGCAACTGGAGGCCGCGGCGTACGTGACGCGCGGCCGTGAGGCGCGCGACGAGTGCGGCCACGCCCTCGTCGTCCGCAACGGCACGGCGCGCCCGCGCCCGGTCACCACGGGCGTCGGCCCCCTGACCATCGCCGCCCCCCGGGTCAACGACCGGCGTGTGCTCGACGGGGTCCGGCAGAAGTTCACGAGCGTGATCCTGCCGCCCTACGTGCGGCGGTCGCCGCGGCTCGAGAGCGTCCTGCCGCTGCTCTACCTGCACGGGCTGTCGTCGGGGGACTTCCGCGAGGCGTTGCCTGCCCTCCTCGGCCCCGAGGCCGCCGGCTTGTCGTCGAGCGCCATCCTGCGACTGACGAAAAGCTGGACCGCGGAGTACGAGGCGTTCCGGCAGCGCGACCTGACGGAGCGCGACTACGTCTATCTCTGGGCCGACGGGGTGCACTTCACCATCCGCCTGGAGGAGGAGCGGCTCTGCACGCTGGTCGTGATCGGCGTGCGCCCCGACGGCACCAAGGAAGTCGTCGCGCTCGAGGACGGCTACCGGGAGAGTGCGGAGAGCTGGCGCACGCTGCTGCGGGATCTCAAGCGTCGGGGGCTGCGGGCCCCGGTGCTGGCGGTCGGCGACGGCGCGCTGGGATTTTGGGCGGCCGTGCGGGACGTGTGGCCCGAGACGGCGGAGCAACGCTGCTGGGTGCATCGGATCGCCAACGTGTTGGACAAGCTCCCCCGGAGTCTGCAACCGCGGGCCAAGCAGGCGCTGCACGAGATCATGTACGCGGAGACTCGCGCCGCCGCCGAGCGCGAGATCGCCCGTTTCACGGCGGCCTACCAGGCCAAGTATCCGAAGGCCGTCGCGTCGCTCACCGTCGACCAGGACCGGCTGCTCGCGTACTTCGACTATCCGGCGGAGCACTGGAAACACCTGCGCACGACAAATCCGATCGAGTCGACGTTCGCCACGGTGCGGCTACGCGAGGGCGTGACGAAGGGCGCCGGCTCGCGCACGGCTGGACTCGTGATGGCCTTCAAGCTGCTCCAAGTGGCGGAAGGCCACTGGCGGTGTCTCGACGCCGCCGCGCTCATCCCGCTCGTGCGGGCCGGCGTGTGTTTCGAGGATGGAGTGCAGATCGAGCCGCAGAAGAAGAGGAAGAAGGTCGCCGCCTGATCTCACTTAATCCACAACTCTTGACAATAGCTCTGCTTCCAAGCTCCTGTAGCTGGGCGCACGTGACGCTGTACTACGGCTGCTACTATGCCGCAAGTGCACTGTTGGGGATGTTTGGAGCCTGGGTCAACGACTGGGCGCTCGTCGAAGTCCAGGCGGGCGCACCCGGGCAGCAGGAACTTGTGGTTGACCGGAAAGCGCGCGCTCGGTCTACGCATTCAGGATCGCATCAGAGATTCTGGGACTTGTTTTACACGGCATGCAGCTCGTTGATGCCGTGGACACCGAGCGCGCACCGGTTCGCGATTCAGCCAATAGGGGGTAGTGTGATTTGGCAGACCGAAAATAGGAATGCGCTGAACTACGATACGTTCGCTGCGTATACGTTGATGGCAGGGTTTCAGGGTGGGTTCAGAGCACGTTCGTTTCCGGTAAGCTTGCCAGGCTCGATGTCGACGCAGTTCCGAGTGTTAGAGGCTCTTCTAATGATTGCGCGGCAGTTTGCGCGGCAATTTAGTCTACAGACAGACGCGCTAGCGAATCTGAAACCGATCGGATCGAGGCAGGAGAAAATGCGCAAGCTCATTCTTGATGGGACTGCCCATGCGTTGGGGCGTCGAATCAGGCGGACCCTCGTGTGCGGCTGAACGTGGGTGCGGCGGAGGCCGACTCAGGCGCGCGTGACCGAGCGAGGCGAAGGGGCGGAAGCTGCCGAGTGTGATGCGGCCGACCGAAGTCAGTGGCCTGAGCTGGGGCGGAGCGGGTCGCTGTGCGCGGTTTAGCGAGATCGGGCGTACGGAACAATAGACTCGTGGTGGTCGAGGACGGCGCCGAAGATGGCAGAGACCGTCAGCGCGCCACGCCGAAGGCGGCGGCCTTCCAGCGCGGGTCCTCGGAGGCGTCCAGGCGGTCGCGGACGCGCCGCAGGAGCTGGCCGGCCGCGGTCTCGGCCCAGAACCACCGCGTGACGTCGTCGCCGGTGGCGCCCGGCTTCATGGCCAGGCGGCCCTCGAAGTAGAGCGCCTTCCAGTCGTCGGCGCAGTAGCGGATGAAGCTCGGCAGCGGGACTTCCGCGGGGCGCTCCTCCATGTCGGCGTCCTCACCGGCCGCGAAGGCCTGGAGGAAGCGCACCACGCCGCGGAAGCGGGTGGCGGGCACACCGCTCAGGCCGAAGGTGGTTCGCCCGCCGCTGCGCGCCAGCCATTGCTCGTGGTACTGGCGCATCTGCGCGGTCTCGAGCGCCGGGTCGTCCGGCACGGTCGCGGCGGGCGTGATGCCCGAGGCCTGGGCGGGCGCGGGCGGCTGGTCTCCCGGCTCCGCGTCGTCGGGAAAGTCGCGGAGCACCGGCCCCACCGGCTCGGCGAGCAGATCGAGCGCGGCGCGCAGCACGCGATGCTGCAGGGCCGGGTCGTCCGGGCGGCCCAGCGCGTAGCCGAAGGGGAACGGCACGAAGAGCGCGCGGGGCGGCTTCACCTTCTCCGTGTGCTCGCGCACCATGCTGATGGACGTGGTGGCGATGCCCGCGGTCTCGAGGGCGCGGGCCAGCACACCTCCGGTGTGCGTGCAGAAGGGTCAGGTCGGCGTGATCAGGGCCACGTCCACGCCCTCGTCGCGGAGCCGCCGGCCGACCTCGGGCCCGGTCTCCTCCTGGATGCGGCGGAGCTCCCGCTGCGCGCCCATGAACGAGTAGTGGTGCGATGCCGTCCCGCCCAGCTCGCCCCGCGCGACCAGCTCACGGAGCCGGTCCACCGGGAAGGAGATGTTCAGGTCGCGCATGATCGGCACGCGATCGAAGCCGAGGCTGGTGTGGCTCTGGAGAATGTCGACGGCGGGCGTGTCCGAGGGGATCACGCGGTAGGTCTGCTCCCCGGGCCCGAAGGGCGGGTCGCTGCGCCGGTGTAGCCCCGCGGTGGTGACGATCGCCAGGCGGCACGTGGACAGCGGCCGGGTCAGCGGCGTGAACGGCGCGGTGTCGTTCACCTGGACCGGCAGCATCAGCAGGTTATTCCGGTTGAGCTGGGGCAGCCGGTCGAGGCGCGGCATGGGCTCAGCCGAGTGTCAGCACCGCCTTGCCCGGGAACTTCCGCGCGATCAGGTCGGCGGCGACCTGCGCGATCTCGGTCCACGGGCGCTCCAGGCTGATGTGGGGCGCGAGCTGGCCCGCGGCCACCAGGTCGGCCAGCCGGCGGAGGCCCACCGACGCGGGCTCGTTGCCCAGCTCGGTAAAGATGTAGAAGCCGTAGAGCCGCGTGCGGCCGGCGCCGAAGAAGGCGCGGGCGTCGAAGGTGACCTCCGCGGAGGCGGAGACGCCGAGGGTGACGCAGACGCCGCCGCGCTCCAGCGCCGCAAGCGCGGTGCCGAGGGTGCGGCCGCCGACAGACTCGATCACCAGGTCGTACTTGGGCGACGGCGGGATGTCGTCGCCAATCGTGACCTCGTGGGCGCCGAGCTGGCGCAGCGCCGGTGCCTGATCGGCGCGCCGAGCGCTCGCGGTCACGTGGGCGCCGGCCAGCCGCGCGAGCTGCACCGCGAAGTCGCCGACGCCGCCGGTCGCGCCCGTCACGAGCACGCGCTTGCCGAGGATCTGCCCGTTCTTGGCAAGGGCGTGGAGCGCGGTGAGGCCGGCCACCGGGAACGTGGCGGCCTGGGAGAAGGTCACCTTCTCGGGTAGCTCGGCGAGCGAATGCGTGGGCACGGTGACCCGCTCGGCCCACGCGCCCTCCGGCAGGAAGCCCACCACGCGGGCCCCGACCTTCGGGCCGGAGCCGTCGGAGGCCGCGCGCTCGACGTGGCCGGCCAGGTCCCAGCCGGGGCGCCAGCCGGCCGCCGCCATGGTGGAGCGCCGCACCTCGCCACGGTTCAGCGAGATGGCGCGGACACGGACGATGGCCTCGCCGCGGTCGGGAACGGGATCGGGAACCGGGCGGATGACGAGCCGGCCTGCGGCTTCGGGATCGACGACTACGGCGCGGTTGTCGCTCATGGGTTTCTCCTCAGGGCCCCTCACCCTGCCCTCCCCCCAGAGGGGAGAGGGGGGTCAGGGTCAGATGACTCCGTCGCGTTTCAGTTGTTCGATGTCGTCTGGCTTGTAGCCGAGCAGCTTCCCGTAGACGTCGGCGTTGTGCTCGCCCAGGAGGGGCGAGCGGCCGACCTCGGTGGGCGAGTCGGAGAGGCGCACCGGGTTGCCCGGCATCGGGTAGGGGCCGCGGCGCGGGTGCTCGAGATCCACGATGAAGCGGCGCTTGCGGAGATGCGGGTCGGCCAGGATCTCGGTGGAGTCGAGCACCGCGCCGCAGGGGACGCCGGCCGAGGCCATGATGTCCATGACCTCGTGCTTGCTGCGCTTCTCGGTCCAAGCCTCGATCATCGCGTCGATCTCGTCGACGATCTGCACACGGTCGCGCCGGTCGTGATAGCGGGTGTCGTCGCCCATCTCGGGCCGGCCCACGATCCTGGTCAGCGCCTTCCACATCTCCACGGTGGCGCAGTGGATGAAGACATAGTCGTTGGGCCCGCCGGGGCGGCAGCGGTAGATGTTGGACGGCGCGGCCGCCGCGGAGCGGTTGCCCTGCCTCGGGGCCGGCTTGCCGGTGGCGTAGCTCTCGCGCAGGTGGATGCGCAGCAGGTTCACCACCGCCTCCTGCTGGGCCACCTCCACCTGCTGGCCCACGCCGGTGGCCTGGCGCTGGATGATGGCGGCCAGGATGCCGATGGCGGTGTGCAGGCCCGCGCCGGTGTCGGCGAGGCCGCCGATGGCCTTGGTGGGCGGGCCGTCGGGCGACCCGGTCATGCTCATGGCGCCCCCCATCGCCTGGGCGATCCACTCGAAGCTCTTGTACTCCGCGTAGGGGCCGCCACCACCGAAGCCCTTCACGGAGGCCGCGATCAGCCGCGGGTTGAGACTGTGCAGCGCCTCCCAGCCGAGGCCGAGCCGGTCCATCGCGCCCGGGCCCATGTTCTCGACCAGCACGTCGGCGGTCTTCACAAGGTCGAGAAACATGGCGCGGCCACGCTCCGACTTCAGATTGAGCGTGACGCCTTTCTTGCACGAGTTGAGCAGCAGGAAGAACCACGCGTCCTCGCCGCGCTTGTCGGAGAGCGCGGTGCGGCCGGGCTCGCCGGTGGGCGGCTCGATCTTGATGACCTCCGCCCCGAGCCACGCCAGCATCTGGGTGCAGGACGGGCCTGCTTCGTACTGGGTCAGGTCGAGGACACGAATCCCGTCGAGGGCCTGGGCCATGATCGAGGGCCTCCCGCTACGTCGTGTACGCCGAGAACCGCACCGTCGTCGCGCGCGCCTTGGAATCAGTGATGACGTTGACCACCGCCGGCTTGCCCGAGGCGAACGCGCGCTCGAGCGCCGGGCGGATGTCGTGCGGCTTCTCCACGTACTCGCCGTGCGCGCCCAGCTCCTGGGCCACCCGGTCGTAGCGGGTGTGGCCGAGGTTGCGCCCGGGCTTCGGCAGGGGCCGCGTCCACGGGGCGTCCGCGGTCCAGCCGCCGTTATTGCTGATCACGACCACCACCGGGATCTTGTGGCGCACCGCGGTGTCGATCTCCATCGCGTTGATGCCGTAGGAGCCGTCGCCGTGCAGCACCAGCACCTGCGCGTCGGGCTTGGCGACCTTGGCGCCCACGCCGAAGGGCAGGCCCACGCCCATCGTGCCAAAGGCGCCGGAGTTCAGCCGGTGACCGGCCACGTAGGTCGGGATGGCCTGGCGGCCGAAGTTCAAGATCTCCTGGCCGTCCACCACCAGGATGGCGTCGCGCCGCAGGAAGTCGCGGATCTCCTTGCAAAGCCGCAACGGGTGGATCGGCGTCTCCTCCCGGCTCATCGCCTTGTCCTGCTCGGCGCCCTTCTCGGCGTCCAGCGTGCGGAGCTTGCCGGTCCAGGCCGCGTAGCGCTTGGGCGCGATCTTGCCCTCGGCCTCCACGCGGAGCTGCTCGAGCACTGCCCGCGCGTCCCCCACGATGGGCACGTCGACCGAGCGGTTGTGGCCGAGCTGGGTCGGGTTGATGTCCACGTGAATCACCTTCAGGTCGGCGGCGAAGCGGGGCGGGCGGCCGAACTGGATCACCCAGTTGAAGCGCGTGCCCACCGCCAGCACCACGTCGGCCTCGGTGAAGGCCTTGCTGCGCGCGTTCAGGAACGCCAGCTCGTGATCCTCCGCGATGAGGCCGCGGGAGATCGGCGTGGTGTAGAAGGGGATGCCGGTGGCCTCCACGAAGGCCTGGAGCGCGGCGGCCCCGTCGGACCACCAGACCCCGCTGCCCGCGATGATTACCGGTCGCTCCGCCTTCACCAGCAGCGCGATGGCCTCACGTACCGCGTTCGGATCGCCCAGGCTGCGCGGCGCCGGCTTCCAGGGGCCCAGATAGTGGAGCTGCTCCTCCTCCACCTTCTCGCCCAGGATGTCGCCCGGCATGTCGATGTAGACGGGCCCGGGCCGGCCGCTGGTCGCCTGGCGGAAGGCGGTGTCCACCACGTCGGGGATGCGCCGGGCGTCGTAGATGCGCTCCGTCCACTTGGTGATCGGCTTCATCAGGGCGACCTGGTCGATCTCCTGGAAGGCCTCCATGCCGAGGAACACGCGCGGGCTCGAGCCGCCGATGGCGACGAGCGGGGCGCAGTCGGTGAAGGCATTGGCCACGCCGGTGGCCAGGTTGATGGCGCCGGGACCCGAGCAGCCCATGGCCACGCCGGGGCGCCGCGTCACCCGCGTCCACGCATGCGCGGCCAGGGCCGCCGCCTGCTCGTGGCGCGTGTCGATGGCGCGGATGCCCAGCTTGATGCAGGCGGCCTCGGTCTCGAGCATGGGGCCGCCCATGAGATAGAACATCGTGTCCACGCCCTGCGCCCTGAGCGCCTGCGCCAGCACTTCCGATCCCGTGATCGTGGCCATGGCCTGTCCTTTCCTGCTGCCGGTGAGGGGTTGCCGAGAAGATAGCAGATGTAGAATGGGCGCGGGAGGGAAGCACTCATGGCCGATATCCTGTTCAACCCGATGGATCCGGCGTTCGTGGCGGACCCGTACCCGATGTACCACCGCCTGCGGGCCGAGGACCCGGTCCACCACAGCCCGCTCGGCTTCTGGGTGCTGACGCGCTACCCGGACGTGATGGCCATGCTGCGCGACCCGCGCCTCACCAAGGAGCCCATCGCGGCCTTCGTGGCCGCGCGCTTCGGCATGGCGGTGCCGCCGCCGGGCCTGGGCCTCTCTATGCTCGACCGGGACCCGCCGGACCACACGCGACTTCGCGGTCTGGTCAGCAAGGCCTTCACGCCGAAGGCGCTGGAGAGCCTGCGCCCGCACATCCAGCAGATTGTCGACGATCTGCTGGCCCACGCCGCCGGGAAGGGCGAGATAGACCTGATCGAGGAGTTCGCGTACCCGCTCCCGGTCCGGGTCATCTGCGAGATGCTCGGCGTCCCGGTGAAGGACCACGAGCGCTTCAAGGCCTGGGGCCTCGACATCGCCCGCGGCCTCGACGCGATCATGCTGCCGTCCGACTCGGAGGTGGGCAAGCGCAGCGTCTCCGGGCGCCGGGCCCTCGCCGACTACTTCCGCGAGCTGATCGCGGAGCGGCGAGCCGCCCCGCGCGACGACATGCTCTCCGCCCTCATCGCAGCCGAGGAGGCGGGCGACAAGCTCAATGAAGAGGAGCTGCTCGCCACCTGCATCCTGCTGCTGGTGGCCGGCCACGAGACCACCGTGAACCTGATCGGCAACGGCACCCTGGCGCTGCTCCGCCATCCCGATCAGCTCCGGAAGCTGCGCGAGAGGCCCGGTCTCATCGTCACTGCGGTGGAGGAGCTGCTGCGCTTCGACGGGCCGGTGCAGCGCACCGCGCGCATCCCGAGCGAGGACATCACGATCGGCGGCCAGACCATCGGCAAGGGCGAGATGGTGATGCCGTTCCTGGGCGCGGCCGACCGGGACCCCACCCAGTTCCCCGATCCCGACCGCCTCGACATCACGCGCGCCGACAACCGCCACATCGCCTTCGGCATGGGCATCCACTTCTGCCTGGGCGCTCCGCTCGCGCGCCTGGAGGGGCAGATCGCCATCAACACCCTGCTCGCGCGGCTGCCGAGGCTGGCCCTGGCCACCGACCGGCCCCAGTTCCGCCAGAGCCTGACCCTGCGCGGCCTGCAGGCGCTGCCGCTGAGCTTCTAGCGGGCCATGCTGACCCGCTTCGGCGCCGGGTTCCTCGGGCTCGCGCTCCTGGCGCCGCCCGCGCTCGCGCAGGAGGCCCCGCGCTCGCCCACGCCGAAGCCGGTGAAGCTCGCCGCGAAGGTCACCGACGTCGCGGTCGGGCTCGAGCACCCGTGGGGCGTCGAGCTCTTGCCCGACGGGCGCTTCCTCGTCACCGAGCGGCCGGGAAGGCTGCGTGTTGTCAACCGTGATGGGCGCCTCTCGGCGCCCCTGACTGGCGTGCCGGAGGTATACGCGCGCGGGCAGGGCGGGCTGCTCGACGTGGCGCTCAGCCCCGGCTTCGCCCAGGACCGGGTCATCTACCTCTCGTTCGCGGAGCGGGGATCAGGGGGCGCGGGCACCGCGGTCGCGCGCGGGCGCCTGGGCGAGCGCGGCCTCGAGGACACCCAGGTGATCTGGCGCCAGCAGCCGAAGGTGGACGGCTCCTACAACCACTGGGGCTCGCGGCTCGTCTTCCGCCTCGACGGCACGCTGTTCGTGACGCTGGGCGACCGCTTCGTCCATTCCGAGCGTGCCCAGGATCTCTCGACCACCATCGGCAAGATCGTGCGGATCAACCCGGACGGCTCGGTGCCCCGCGACAATCCTTTCGTCGGCCGTTCAGGCGCGCTGCCGGAGATCTGGTCGTACGGCCATCGCAATGTCCAGGCGGCCGTGCTCGACGCCCGCGGCGAGCTGTGGACCGTGGAGCACGGCGCCCGCGGCGGCGACGAGCTGAACAACCCGCAGCCGGGCAAGAACTACGGCTGGCCGGTCATCACCTACGGCGTGGATTACTCGGGTGCGCGCATCGGTATCGGCACGTCGCACCCGGGCATGGAGCAGCCCGTCTACTACTGGGATCCGGTGATCGCCCCCTCGGGCGCGACCTTCTACTCGGGCACCGCGTTTCCCGACTGGCGCGGCGACCTCCTGGTCGGCTCGCTGCGTCCCGGCGCCCTCGTCCGCCTCCGCATCGCCAACGGCCGCGTGACTGTGGAAGAACGCTACCTGGATGAGCTAGGCGAGCGCATCCGCGACGTTCGCGAAGGGCCCGACGGCGCGATCTACCTTCTCACCGACAGCTCTCGAGGCCGCCTGATCCGCGTAGAGCCGGCAGGCCGGTAGCTCCCCCTCACCCTGCCCTCTCCCCCTCCGGGGGAGAGGGTCACTAACGGACTCCCTCTCGCTGCCCTCTCCCCCGGGAGGAAGAGGGCTTACTAGCGGACTCCCTCTCCCTCCTGGGAGGGAGAGGGTTGGGGTGAGGGTGGGCGTCGGCAGGGGCCGCCCCCTGCGACACCCGACGCGCTAGCGAAGCTTGGGCATCACCTGCTCGGCGAACTGTCGCATCACGCGTTCGACTTCGGCGCGGGGCAGCATGGAGCCCTGGTCGAACCAGCAGATGATCTGCGAGAGGCCGAACTCTTCCTTGGCGGCCTGGAAGCGGTCCACCACCTCGGCGGTGTCGCCGAAGACGGCCTGGTCGCGGCAGAACTTGTCGTAGGGGAGGTCGGCGATGGTCTCGCGGATGAACTTCAGCCGGGGCAGGTGGTCGGCGTAGGAGTCGGGCAGGCTGGAGAAGATCGTCTCGAGGTTCTTGTAGTACTGCATCACCCCCGGCCGCATGGCGTCGCGCGCCGCCGCCGATGTCACCCCGATGTGCACCGGCTGCATCAGCGCCATCTGCTCGGCGCCCCACGCGTGCCCGGCCGCGGCGAGCTTGCCGCGGTACGTCGCCATGCACTCGCGGAGCAGCGGCAGCGGGGTGGTGGTGGTGCCCGAGTAGATGGGCACGCCCAGGTCCGCGATGTGGGCGAAGCTCTCCGGGGTGTGGACGGCCACCCGGATGGGCGGGTGTGGGCGCTGGAGCGGCTTCGGTACCACCGAGAGGTTCTCGATCTGGTAGAACTTGCCGTCGTAGCTGAAGCGGTCCTTCGTCCAGGCGAGGCGGATGATGTCGAGGCACTCGGAGAAGCGCGCGCGATTCTCCGAGACCGGCACGCGGAAGCCGTGGAACTGGGTGGGAATGGAACCGCGGCCCACCCCGAACTCGAGCCGACCGCCCGAGAGGATGTCGGCGGTGGCGGCCTGCTCCGCGCAGGCGAGCGGATGGTGCAGGGGCAGCAGCGTCACCGCGGTGCCGACCCGGATGCGCTTCGTGCGCTGGGCGATCGCGGGCACCGCCATGAGCGGGGTGGAGAGCAGCGAGAAGGCGGCGCCGAAGTGGATCTCGGCCAGCCAGGCCACGTCGAAGCCGAGCGAATCGGCGAGCGTGGCCAGCTCGAGCATCTCGGTGAAGCGCTGGGCGTGCGTCTCGCCGGCCCGCTCCGGCGCCTGGAAGAAGAGGCCGAATCGCATCGGAGGCGGGCCCTCAGGCGCGCGCGAGCGGCCAGCCGAGCCACTCGCAGACGCCGCGCCCCATCACCCACTCGAGGTCTTCGCCCTTGAGCCACGGCAGGTGCTGGGTGAAGAGCGTGATGCACTCGTAGTAGGTGCACGGCATGCGGGTGAGGTCGGTGCCCCAGAACGTGCGCCGCGGGCCGAAGGCGTCCACCAGCCGCCGGATGGCGTCGTGCAGGTCCGGGAACGGGTAGGGCTGGGCCGAGAGCGACACCATGCCCGAGGCCTTCACCGCCACGTTCGGATGCTTGGCCAGCGCGCAGACCGCGGGCAGCTCCTCGAAGACTTTGGGGGCCTTGCCGCGCACGCTGATGCCCACGTGGTCGATCACGAGCTTGAGGCCGGGATGCCGGGTCGCGATGCGATCGAGATGGTCGAGCGCGCCCGGCACGAGCACCATCAGCGGGACGCCCGCCTTCTCCGCGGCCGCCCACAGCCAGTCGGCGGTGCCGTCGGTGAGGAAGTGGCGGTAGTGCTCGTTGTGGAAGGTGAAGCGCATGCCGAGCATGCCGGGCTGCTTCCGCCAGTCCGCCACGCGCGCGCGGCTGGCCTCATCTTGGAGCGCCAGGCGCCCCATGACCGCGAAGCGGTCCGGGTGGCTGCGCGCCGCCTCCAGCGCCATGTCGTTGCGGTCGCCCTCCCACGAGGGCGGCACCAGCACCATGCGGCGCACCTTGGCGAGATCCATCTGGAAGAGCAGCGTCTCCTTGAGGATCTGGTACGGCTTCTGCGCTTCCGGCGCGCGGCCGGCCGGCCACGGCCGGTCCGGGCTCTCCGCGGCCCAGAGATGCACCTGCGAGTCGACGATGTCCATAGGGGTCTCCTGTGGGAGCGGAGTTACCGCGGGGCCTTGAGCCGGAGATCCTCGTACGGTGCCGAGTACGAGAAGCCCTTGATGTGGTCGACGCACGCCTCCTCCACCCGCGGGCCGATGCCCCACAGGAAGGCGAGCTCGTAGACGGGCACGTGCATCACCCGGTCGTGCATGATCTGCTGGATCTGGTGCAGCATGCCCTCGCGCTTCTTGCGGTCCAGCTCGCGGGCCTGGCGCTCGAAGAGCGTCTCGATCTCCGGGACCACGCCGGATGAATAGATGCCGTTCTTGGTCACGTAGACCTCGATGCGGGTGGCCGCGTTGCCGGCGGGCGCGCCCAGGCCCATGATCACGCCCCGGATCTTGTGCTCGCGCCACGCGGTGAGGAAGGCGGCGCGCTCCATGGTGCGCAGCCGCGTCCGGATGCCCGCCGCCTGGAGATAGCCGCCGATCGCCTCGGCCAGCGAGAAGAAGGGCGGAAACGGGGTGAGGTCGCCCGCGTCGAAGCCGTTGGGATAGCCGGCCTCGGCGAGGAGCTTCTTGGCCCGGGCGGGGTCGTAGGCGGGCGGCGGGTAGGCCCGCGCGAAATCGAGGACGCGCGGGATGAGACCCCCGGTCGGATGCGAGAGGCCGAGCGTCTCCGCCTGGTTGAGCGCGTTGCGGTCGAGGGCGTGGCTTGCGGCCAGCCGCACGCGCCGGTCGTGCCACGGCGATTTTGGATCCCACTGCTCGGGCAGGTCGAGGAAGACGACCCCGGGCGGCATGGCGGCGGCCAGGCGCAGCCCCGGCGTGCGCTTGACCTCCTGGGCGGTGGGCCCGCTCAGCAGATAGACGATATCGACGTCGCCCGCCTTGAGCGCGGCGGCGCGCGTGGTCTCGTCGGGCATGCTGCGGAAGACGAGGCGCTTGACCGAGGGGACTTTTCGCCAGTACCCCTCGAAGGCTTCCATGACCAGGTCGATGCCCGGGTTGAAGCTCACCACCTTGTACGGGCCCGCGCCGATGGGCGCCTTCTTGAAGCCGTCCTCGCCCACCTTCTCCACGTACTTCCTGGGGACGATCCACGCCGCCCCGGTGGCGGACGTCCCGTAGAAGGTCATGAAGTCCGGCCACGGCTCCCGGAGGTGAAAGCGCACGCGCCCGGGGTCCACGATCTCGACGTCCCGCACGCGATCCTTGAGCAGCTTGGCGGCGGCGCCCTTGTAGCGCTCGAACGAGAACTTGACGTCGTCCGCGGTCACCGGGTCCCCGTTGTGGAACTTCGCGCCCTTGCGCAGGACGAACTCGTAGGCGAGCCCGTCCTTCGAGACCGTCCAGGACTCGGCCAGGCTCGGGGTATTCTCTCCGCCCGGCATCGGCTTCACCAGGGCGTCGTGCACCGCGTAGAGCACCATGAACGGATTGATGAACGCCTCGGTATCGCTCGGGTCGAGCCAGCGCGGGGCCAGCGTGACGTGGAGGCCCCAGGTGAGCGTCCCCTCGGGCGCGGCGGCCGCCGGCGCGCGGAGCGCGCAGAACAGGAAGAAAACGGTGACGGCGATGAGGGTGTGGCGAAGGAGAAAAGGTCTCATGGGGCCTCCGGGGGCAGCCGGGCGGGGTCGAAGGGATCGAGATCCACCGACGTGGCAACGCCTTCCGTGATGAGCTCGGCCAGCGCCAGCCCGGTGCCCGGCGCGTTCAGCATGCCCCAGGGCCCGTGGCCGGTCGCCACGTACGCGCCCGCCGCGCCGGGGACGCGGCCGATCAGCGGGATGCCGTCGTCGGTGATCGGACGGTAGCAGGCCTGCCGGCGCTCGATGGGCGCGGCGGCCAGCGCGGCGGCCACGCGCCCGGCCGCGCGGGCCAGGGTGGCGCAGCCCGCGTCGCTGACCTCCACGCCCTCCGCGGACTCCGGCAGCGGCTGGCGATCGGCCATCCCGCACACGTAGACGGTGCCGTCGGGACGCGGGATGATCTCGGGCTCGAGCGCGCGGCCGTCGGCTAAGCGATAGTCCATGAAGAGCGCGTGGGCCGGCACGCCCGCCGCGGCCAGCGTCACGCTATAGCCCTTGAGCCCGTGAATGCTCGGCAGGGCGAGGCCCTTCACGCGGCCCGTCCACGGGCCCATGGCGAGGACGACCGCGTCACCCTCGAGCGGTAGGCCGTCCACCGTGACGCCGCTCACCGCGCGGCCGCGCGTGGTCACGCCCTCGACCACGCCCTTCCGCAGCTCGGCCCCGCGCTCCCGGGCCGCGTCGAGCAGCGCGGTGGTGAAGAGGGCGGGGTGGACCTGGGCCGTCGTCTCGGGAGAGCCGAGCGCGCCCGCCACGATGGCGGGGCCGTCGATCCAGCGCGGCGCGGGGATCCGGTGCCCGCCTGCCACCGCCCCCTTCTCGCGCGCGGCCAGCATGTAGGTATCCATCCGACGATAGCCATAGTCTGATCCGAGCTCGCGCGCCAGCTCGGCGTGGAGCGCGAAGCTCACTCGGGCCAGCGGGCCCACCGGGGACCCGTCGCACCAGTCGAGCGCCAGGAAGCCGCCGGACTTGCCGGAGGCCGCGCAGGCCACGCCCGAGCGCTCCACCACCGTGACCGCGACGCCGCGCCGGGCCAGGTAGTAGGCCACCGCGGCGCCCATCACGCCGGCGCCACAGACGATGACATGCCGAGGAGAGGTCATGGCCAGTCCGCCGCACAGGGTAGTACAATCCACCGCGAACCCCCAGCCCAATCGCCAACCCAATCATGAGGAGGGCTTCTCATGGACTACGGCGCCGTCATGTTCCCCACGGAGTACTCGATCGCCCCGGACGAGCTGGCGCGCGCCCTCGAGGAGCGCGGCTTCGAATCGGTGTGGTTCCCCGAGCACACGCATATCCCGGCGAGCCGCCGGAGCCCGTGGCCGGGCGGGGGCGAGCTGCCCCGCGACTACTGGTCGGCCTACGATCCGTTCATCGCGCTCATGGCCGCCGCCGGCGCCACGAAGCGCCTCAAGCTCGGCACCGGCATCTGCCTCGTGATCGAGCGCGATCCGATCGTCACCGCCAAGGAGGTGGCCACGCTCGACCGCCTCTCGGGGGGCCGCGTGCTCTTCGGCATCGGCGGCGGCTGGAACGCCGAGGAGATGGAGCACCACGGCACCGCGTGGAAGAGCCGCTGGCGGCTGTTCCGTGAGCGGGTGCTCGCCATGAAGACGATCTGGACGGAGCGCGAGGCGAGCTACCAGGGCGAGTTCGTGCGCTTCGACAAGATCTGGGCCGATCCCAAGCCCCTGCAGAAGCCACACCCGCCGATCTTCATCGGCGGGGACGGGGAGAAGACCTTCGACCGCGTCGTCGAATTCGGCGACGGCTGGATGCCGATCATGCGCCCGCACGCCACCCCGGTGGAGAAGATCCCCGCGCTGCGCGAGCGGTTGAAGACGGCCGGCCGGGATCCGAAGTCGGTGCCGGTGTCCATCTTCTTCGCGCCGCCCAAGCGGGAGGCGCTCGCCGCGCTCGCGGCCGCCGGGGTGGAGCGCGCGATCTTCGGCCTTGCCTCGGCGCCCCGCGACGAGGTGCTGCCGAAGCTCGACGCCTACGCGGCGGTGATGCGCGCCTGACCGTTCGGGGCGACCAGGATCTTGCCGCCGCGCTCGCCGCGCTCGGCGTGCGCCACCGCCGCCTGGATGTCCTCGATCGGGTAGATCCGCTCGACGGGGGCGGTGAGGAGCCCCTTGCCGACCTGCTCGCCCAGCTCCGCGTAGATCGCCCGGATCTGGGCGAGTGAGCGGGTGGCGAGGGCGCGCCCGAGGATGAAGCCGACCAGGGTCTGCGCGTCGCCGACCAGCTTGCCCCGCGGCATGATCGGGTCCTCGCCGCTCATCGAGCCGTAGTTGCAGACCACGCCGCCCTCGCCGACGCAGGTTGAGATCCGCGCGGTGGCCCGGCCGGAGACCGCGTCGATACCGAGGCGGATGGAGGCGCCGCCGGTCCGGGCTCGGACGGCCTCCGCCACGTCCGGGCCGTCCATCACGCAGACGTCCGCGCCGAGCGCGGTGAGCTCGGCGAAGAGGGACTCGCGCCGTACCACGTTCACGGTCCGCACGCCGCGGGCCCGCGCCAGACGGATCACGAAGCGGCCGACCGCGGAGTTCGCCACGTTCTGGATGATCCAGTCGCCCGGCCGGAGAGGGACGAGGTCGGAGAGCAGCAGGAGCGCGGTGGGCGGGTTGATGCGGAGCATGGCGGCCTGGAGGCCGTCGAGGCCCGCGGGCACCGGGATGACGTCGTCGCCCTTCACGCGGCGGCGCTGCACCCAGTTCTCGCGCTGCAGGTTGATCACCCGATCGCCCGGCTTGACGTGCGAGACGCCGGCGCCGACCGCGGCCACGCGCCCGACGCACTCGGCGCCGATCCCGGCCGGCAACGCGGGCCGCAGGCGATAAGTCCCGCGGCACATCGAGAGATCCGCCGGGTTGATCGGAAAGGCGAGCACGTCGAAGACGACCTCGCCCGCCGCGGGCGCGCCGACGTCCGGAACGTCCACGCAGCGCACCGCCTCCGCGGGGGCCCCGTAGCGCTCGAGCAGGACCTGCTTCATCGCGCCACGGGCTCCGCGGGATCACCCGCGATGGTGGTCCGCTGCATGAGCCGCTGGTAGCGCGCGGTGTCGTAGGGAACGTCCACGCAGCGCACCGCCTCCGCGGGGGCCCCGTAGCGCTCGAGCAGGACCTGCTTCATCGCGCCACGGGCTCCGCGAGATTACCCGCGATGGTGGTCCGCTGCATGAGCCGCTGGTTGCGCGCGGTGTCGTAGGGAACGTCCACGCAGCGGACCGCCTCCGCGGGGGAGCCGTAGCGCTCGAGCAGGACCTGCTTCATCGCGCCGCGGGATTACCCGCGATGGTGGTCCGCTGCATGAGCCGCTGGTAGCGCGCGGTGTCGTAGGGAACGTCCACGCAGCGCACCGCCTCCGCGGGCGCCCCGTAGCGCTCGAGCAGGACCTGCTTCATCGCGCCACCGGCTCCGCGGGATCACCCGCGATCGTGGTCCGCTGCATGAGCCGCTGGTAACGCGCGGTGTCGTAGGGGACGTCCACGCAGCGCACCGCCTCCGCGGGGGAACCGTAGCGCTCGAGCAGGACCTGCTTCATCGCGCCACGGGCTCCGCGGGATCACCCGCGATGGTGGTCCGCTGCATGAGGCGCTGATGGCGCGCGGTGTCGTAGGGGGTGGCGCGGTGGAGCACGCAGCGATTGTCCCAGATCACGAGGTCGCCCTCCTGCCACTCGTGCCGGTACACGAACTCGGGCCGGGTGACGTGATCCAGCAGGGCCCGCAACAGCACGCGGCCCTCGTCGATCGGCAGGCCTTCCACGTGGGAGGCGTGCGCGCCCAGGAAGAGGGCGCGGCGGCCGTTCATCGGATTGGCGCGCACGAGCCGATGGCGCACCGGCGGATACACCGCGCGCTCCTCGGCGGTGAAGAAGCCCGGCCGGACCTGGTCGCGCGACCAGGCGAAATCGTGCACCACGATCGCGTGCTCCGCCCGCCGCTTCAGATCCTCGGGCAGCGAGGGGTAGGCGGCGCGCGCGCTCGCGAACTCGGTGGCGCCGCCCTCGGGCGGCACGATGCGCCCGGAGAGGAGCGAGCAGAGCGAGGGCACCGGCTTGAAGGAGCTGTCGCTGTGCCAGAACATGTTCGCGAGCTGGTAGATCATCCGCCGGTCCTCGACCGGGATGACCTCACCCGTCTTGATGTCGAGGTTCGACTGGCGCGCGAAGGGGGTGCCCGCGGCCGGGTTCATGCTGCGGGTGACCTCGAGCGCGCCGAAGCGCAGGCTGAAGGCGACCTGCGTCTCGTCATCGAGCGCGGCGCCGCGGAAGAGGAGCACGGAGTGCTCGTCGAAGGCGGCGCGGATGGCCGCCCACGTGGCGTCGTCGAGCGGGCGGCCGATGTCGGCGCCGTCGATCCGCGCGGCGAAGCCCGGGCTGAGGTGGGTCACCGTGATCGGCATGTCAGGCCTCCCATCGCCCGAAGATCGCCTTCAGCTCCTTGCTCGGAACGGTATCGCGCATCCAGGTGAACCCGCCGCGCTCGGCCATCTCGCGGGCGCCCTCGAGGAAGGCGGCGAGGGCCAGACGGGAGAGCGCGCCGCCCACGCTGATCCGCTTCACGCCGACCGCGGCGAGCTGGGCCACGGTCAGGTCCGGGTCCGCCGCGCTCATCACCACGTTGACCGGCTTGGTCACCGACGACACCACGGTCTGAATCGTGGCGAGGTCCCGCACGCCGGGCGCGTAGAGCACGTCGGCGCCCGCCCGCTCGAAGGCCTGCAGGCGGCGGATGGTGTCGTCGAGGTCGGGGCGGCCGTGCAGCAGGTTCTCGGCCCGCGCGGTCAGCATGAACGGGACGGGCAGGGCGCGCGCCACCTCGACCGCGGCCTGCACACGCTCGACCGCGTGCTGGAACTCGTAGATCGGCCGGTCGGGCTCGCCGGTGGCGTCCTCGATCGAGCCGCCGGAGACCCCCGCGCCCGCGGCGAGCCGGATGATCTCGGCGGCGGCGCGCGGCTCGTGGGCGTAGCCGTTCTCCAGATCCGCGTTGACCGGCAGGTCGGTGGCCGCCGCGATCACCCGGCAGTTCTCGATCACCTGGGCGCGGCTCACCCCGTTGGTGCCGTCCACGCGCCCGAGCGAGTTGGCGAGGCCGAGGCTGGTGGTGGCGAGCGCCTCGAAGCCCAGCGAGGCGAGGAGCCGCGCGGTGCCCGCGTCCCACGGGTTCGGGATCATGAAGGCGCCGGGCCGCTCGTGCAGCGCGCGGAAGGCGGCCGCCTTCTCCACGGGGGTCTTCATGAGGAGCTCCTCTTACGTCTTCTCGAAGTCGATCCGCTCGTACACCGGCAGCTTCTGAAGGTAGCGGCGCAGGCAGTCGAGCCCCATCTCGACCGCGCCCAGGCGCACCCACTCGCGCCCGCCGAGGATACGGGCCTTGCGCGAGGCCACGTCCTGCTCGGTAGCGATGGCGAGACAGATGGTGCCGCCGAACTCGATGCGGTCGGGGCCGTCGTCGAGGTCGATCAATACCGCGAGCGCGTGGGTGGCGCCGGTCTGGCGCAGGACCGCTCGGGCCACCGTCTCCGCGACTTGCGGGGTGAGCGGGCCGTCGGGCGGGGCGCCCGGGAGCCCGACCGCGGCCCACACCTCCGGCAGGGCGCGCGCGATGACTCCACGACGGAAGACGGGGTCAGCGCCGGGCAGGTGGGCGAGCCGCGCCGCCATCTGCCCGCTCGTGAACGTCTCGACCAGCGAGAGCGTCGCCTGCTGCGCCTGGAGCTCCTTCAAGATCACGCCCTCGAGGGTCTGGTCGTCCTCGCCCAGGATGAAGTTGCCGACGCGCTTGCGCACCTCGCGCTCGACCGGCTCGAGCTTGCGGCGGATGTCCTCCATGTCCCGGCCGCGCGCGGTCAGCTTGGTCTCGAGCTGCGGGTAGTGGGCGCGGAAGCCGAGCTTCACGCTGCCGTCCGGCACCAGCGCCTCCACGCCGGAGAGCAGCGAGTCCACGTGCGACTCCCCGAGGCCGTAGGAGTGGAAGCGCTTCAGGAAGATCGCGCCGGGCAGGCCGGCCTTGGCGAGCAGGCGCGGGACGATCTGCTCCTCCAGCATCCGGCGCAGCTCGCGCGGGACGCCGGGGGTGAAGTAGAAGCGCGCCCGGCCGATGTCCAGCGCGAAGCCGCAGGCGGTCCCGATCGGGTTGTCGATCACCTCCGCGGTGGTCGGCAGCATGGCCTGCTTGCGGTTGTTGGGCGGCATCACCCGGCTCCGCCGCTGGAAGAAGTCCTCCATGCGCTTGAGCCAGTCCTCGTTGAGCGCCAGGTCCACCCCGGCGGCCTTGGCCGCGATCTCCTGCGAGAGATCGTCCACCGTGGGCCCGAGGCCGCCGTTGACGATGACCGCGTCGGCGCGCTCGCCCGCGAGCTGGAAGGCGCGCAGCAGGTTCTCCCGATCGTCGCCGACCGTGGTCTCCCACTGCACGGAGAGCCCAACATCCTCCAGCTTCTGGGTGACATAGCTGAAATTGGTGTTGACGATCTTCCCCGTCAGCACCTCGTCGCCCGTGCAAATCACCTCGATGTGCAAGCTCATCTCGAGTTCCTCATTGCGAGTTCCTCATTCCCGCGGGGTGGGGGTGGGGACTCCCTCCCGGGAGCACGCTGACCCGCGACCCGCTATCTGCACTCAATCGAGCCACGAGATGGAGCCGCGCGGCTTCGGCAACGCGCAGAAGACACGGCTCCCGGGAGGGAGTCCCCACCCCCACCCCTCCCGCCGCGCCATAGCCCTGACCAACACGATGCACATCATCGGCCTGCCTATCGTTCGAATGCTGCTCCTTTAAATGCGTTTCATTTGTACGGAGGCGCCCTCTTGTCGGTATGCCGTCTGCCGGCCGGTCGCCGCGTGCCGGGCGGGGGCGGGGGGGAGGCCCTCCCCGGAACCGTGTCTTCTGCGCGTCGCCGAAGGCAAGCGCCCCCATCTCGTGGCTCGATTGATTGCCAGATGCGGAGAGCGAGTCAGCGTGTTCCGGGGAGGGCCTCCCCCCCGCCCCCGCTCGGCGCTGCTCGCAAACGCGCGCGCAAGCCGTCATGTCAGCCGAGCAAGAGGGCGCCGGGCGTCTCACGGCCCATGGTCGCGATCTGATCGCGGGTGATGCCCTCCTTCATGAGGCCGGCCACCAGCATCTGGAGACCGTCCGCGGGCGTGGGATTGCCCGCCTGGCCCAGGTCGGTGCCGAGTACGAAGTGCTGGGCGCCCACCGCCTTGATACGCGCCGCGGTGTCCGACACCTCCACCCGCGCGGTGTGGTGCATGAACTCGAGCGGGGAGGTCGGGCCCGCGAGCATGAGCAGGGCGCAGAGCTCGAGCTTGGCGCCCAGCGCGGCCGCCTTCTTCATGTGCGCCAGGCTCATGCCCACCACGTCGAACTGGGCGTGGGTGACCACGATGCGCTCGCAGCCTTCCTCGCGCGCGGCCGCGATGAGGGCCAGCGCCTCGTCGGGCGAGGCGTGGCCGGTCTGCACGACCAGGCGCTGCGCCGCGCAGATCTTCAGCACCGCCCGCGCGGCCGGCAGCACCTGCCCGCGCTCGTCCACAACCCGGATCCCGGCGGGCGCGGTGCCGGCGCGCTTGACGTGGTTGTCGGCGTCGAAGGTGGGGAACCAGACCACACGGCCGTAGCCGCCCTGCATCCGCCACATCCACTCGACGGCCTGCGGGTTGAGCCCGCCCACCGCGTGGTTGAGGGTGATGCCGCCGAATACCTTGATGCCCGGCACGTGCTTGCGGACGAGGAAGGCGCGGTCGGCGGTGTGGGTCACGTGGTTCTTGAAGACCACCGCCTCCATCTGGCGCGTGGCGGCCAGCGTGGCCAGCTCGTCGTCGTCGAGCGCGCGGCCGAAGATGTCGGGCGCCGCGTGGGTGTGGAAGTCGATCAGCCCCTTGATCGGGCTGACCGGCGGCGGGGGCGGGGAGTAGCCCTGCACGCCCGGATTGGCGGCCGGGCGGCCGGCGCCGGCCTCGCGCCCGCCGCCAGCCGCCCGGTGGTGGGCTCCATCCGGCGCGCGCCGCGACCGCTGAGCAGCCACGAGCGGGACCGCGGTGACCGCGCGCACATCGCAGCCGCCGCCGCAGACGAGAGGGGCCATCGCGAGGGGATCATACACGCTCCGGCCGGTGCCGTGTACCCCTGCCGGGATTCGCGGTATGCTGCCCCGGCAGCCCACTCGAACCCAGGAGGCCGGCATGCTCTTCGAGCTCAGGCAGTACCACATCCGTCCCGGACAGCAGGAGACGTGGGTGAAGTGCATGGAGGAGGAGATCATTCCGTTCCAGGTCAAGATGGGCATGGTCATCCTCGGCAGCTTCGTGGGCGAGGAAGACCAGTCCGTCTACGTCTGGATCCGCCGGTTCGAGAGCGAGGCGGAGCGCAAGCGGCTCTACGACGCGGTCTACCAGACCGACTACTGGAAGAACGAGATCTCCGCGCGGGTCGGCACCATGATCGACCGCGAGCAGATCAAGGTGACGCGCCTGACCGCGACGCCGCGCTCGCCGATCCAGTGACCCTGTCGCCACTCGAGACGGCCCGGAAGCTCGCGCCGCTGATCCGGTCGTCCGCCCCGGAGACGGACGCGCAGCGCGAGCTGCCGCGCCCGCTCTTCGAGGCGATGGCCGACGCCGGGCTCTTCCGGCTCGCGCTGCCGCGGACGCTCGGCGGCTTCGAGATGGACCTGCCGAGCTACATCCAGGTGATCGAGGAGCTCGGGCGAGCCGACGCGAGCACCGCGTGGGTGACCAACCAGGTGTCCATCTTCGCGACCTACGCGGCGCGGATGGAGACCGCGGCGGCGCGCGCCATCTGGATCGACACCCCGCGCTCGGTGGTGGCCAATACGCCGCAGGCCAACGCCCAGGCCATCGTGGTGCCGGGCGGCTATCGGGTCACCGGCCGCCAGGGCTTCAGCACCGGGTGCCGGCACGCCTCCTGGCTGGCCGCGCACGCTACCGTCACCGATCAGGGCCGGCCCCGGCTCGACGACGGCCAGCCCGAGATGCGCTACTGCTTCGTGCCGCGGGCGGAGGCCCAGCTCCTCGACACGTGGCAGGTCCGGGGCATGCGCGGCACCGGTACGCATCACTTCGCGGTCGACGACGTCTTCGTGCCGGACGAGCGCACCGTGAAGTCGGTGACGGCGCCGCTGGTGGAGCGGGGCCCGCTCTACCGCCTCCCGCGGACCCTGGTCTTCGCCTCGGGGGACGCCGCGGTGGCCCTCGGCACCGCGCGGAGCTGCCTGGCCGCGTTCATGGAGCTGGCCACCACCAAGACCCCGCGCGCCATGGACGCGCTGCTGCGCGATCAGCCGATGATCCAGAGCGAGGTGGGTCGGGCCGAGGCCCGGCTGCGCTCCGGCCTCGCCTTCCTCCGGGAGGCGGTGGGCGAGATCTGGGACGCGGTGCTCGCCACCGGCGCGGTCACCCTGGAGCAGCGCGCGGTGCTGCGCCTGGCCACCACCGACGGCATCCGCACCGCCGTCTCCATCGTGGACATGGTCTACAACATGGCGGGCGCCACCGCGGCCTACGAGTCGAGCCCGATCCAGCGCCACTTCCAGGACGTCCACGTGATGAGCCAGCACCTGCAGGCCCGCCTGGCCCACTACGAGCTGGTCGGCCGCCACTGGCTCGGCCTCAAGATCGACGAGAGCCGGCTGTAGGCGGGGCTTCGGGGGCTCCGGCGCTTGACACGCCCGGCGGGCTCTCGCATACTTCGCAACCACGACCCTCACGCCGACGGAGCGCAGTCGCTACCCGTCACGGCCACCGCCGGCCTCGGATTGATCGCAGGTAGATCAGCCCCATCATCAGGAGGACACGGAATGGCGGCCACGCAGCCCCACGCGACCCACTCGGAATCTCGCCGCGACTTTCTCCGGCTCGCCGCGCTGGCGGGGGCCTCCGGCGCGCTCGCCCCCGGCGCCGCGCGCCGGGCGTGGGCGCAGGGCGAGACGCCCAAGAAGGGCGGCACCCTGCGGGTGGGCTTCTACATCGAAGCGGCCACCATGGACCCGCATCTGTCGGGGAGCAAGATCGACCGGCAGATCTACCACAACATCTACGAGCCGCTCGTGGTGCTCGACGCCAACCTCGGCATCAAGCCGGGGCTCGCCGAGTCCTGGCAGCAGCCCGAGCCCAAGACCCTCATCTTCAAGCTCCGCCGCGGGGTGAAGTTCCACGACGGCACCGACTTCAACGCGGAGGCGGTGAAGTTCAACTTCAACCGCATGAAGACCGAGCCCAAGTCGGTGCGCAAGGGTGAGACCGCCAGCATCGACACGGTGGACGTGATTGACGCCTACACGGTTCGGCTCAACCTCAAGCGGCCCGACGCCGCGCTGCTCGCCACCCTCACCGACCGCGCGGGCATGATGGTCTCGCCCAAGATCGCGCAGGAGCGCGGGGCGGAGCTCGAGCGCAACGCCAAGGGCGCGGGCACCGGGCCCTTCCAGTTCGTGGAGTGGGTGAAAGACGACCACCTGCTGATCCGGCGCAACGACACCTACTGGAACAAGCAGGGCGGCCCGTACCTCGAGCAGATCCGGTACCGCCCGATCCCGGACGACACCGTCAAGCTGCAGAGTCTCCAGGCGGGCGAGATCCACGTGATGGACTACGTGCAGCCGCGCGACGTGGCCGCGGTGAAGGCGGACAAGAACGTGGTGGTGCTCGACGTGCCGTCGCTGGCCGACTTCGCCTATCAGCTCAACCATCTGAAGCCGCCGTTCGACAACAAGGCGCTCCGGCAGGCGGTGGCCTACTCGATCGACCTCGAGCAGATCGTCAAGGGCGTGTGGCTCAACGTGGGCGTGCCCGCCAACGGGCCGATCCCGCCGACGAGCTGGGCCTACGACCGCTCGATCCCGTTCATCAAGCGCGATCTCGCGAAGGCCAAGGCCAAGCTCGCGGAGGGCGGCAAGGCCGGCGGCTTCGCGTTCACGATGACCACGAACAACATCCCGATCAACGTGCAGGAGGCCGAGGTCATCCAGGCCCAGCTCGCGGAGGCCGGGATCACCATGAAGATCAAGCTCGTGGACTCGGGCACCCTGATCTCGGACGGCAACGGCAAGAACTTCGAGATGATCAGCTACCAGTGGAGCGGCCGGCCGGATCCCGACGGCAACACCTACCAGTTCTACAAGACCACGCCCGGCACCTCGCTCAACTGGTCGGGCATCTCGAACCCGCAGATCGACGCGCTGCTCGACAAGTCGCGCGAGGTCTCGAGCCAGGCCGAGCGCAAGAAGCTCTTCGGCCAGCTCGTGCGGATCCTGCAGGACGAGCTGCCGATGATCTTCATCGTCCACCCGATCGAGCCCAAGGCCTTCAGCCCGCGGGTGCAGGGCTACGACCCGATCCCGGACGGGATGATGCGCTTCAAGGACGTCTGGCTGAAGTAGCCGCGCGGCGTCCGTCGTGGGCCTGCTGATCCTCCGCCGGCTGCTCGCGACGATTCCGGTGCTGCTGCTGGTCACCGCCGGGGTCTTCGCCCTCATCCATCTCACGCCCGGCGATCCGATCGACGCGATGATGGCGGAGTCGGTGGACGACAGCGTCAAGCGGCAGCTCCGGAGCGACCTGGGCCTCGACCGGCCGCTCTATCTGCAGTACGCGACGTGGATGGGGCGCCTGCTCCAGGGTGATCTGGGCAGCTCCATCCGCAATCGCGAGCCGGTGATCGAGAACGTGGGCCGGCGCATCAAGCCGAGCCTCCAGCTCGCGGGCTTCGCCATGGCCATCTCGCTGCTGGTGGCCACGCCGATCGGCATCCTCTCGGCCGCGCGCCGCAACACGATGCTGGACCGCTTCGGCACCTCGTTCGCCCTCTTTGGCATCTGCATGCCGAACTTCCTGATCGCGCTGCTGCTGATCTTCCTGTTCGGCGTCACCCTCCGGTGGCTGCCGATCTCGGGCTACGTGGATCCGATGGAGGAGTTCTGGGACGGGATTCGCTCGCTCGCGCTCCCCGCGATCACGCTCGGCCTTGCCCTGGCCGCGGTGATCACCCGCACCCTGCGCTCGAGCATGCTGGAGGCCCTGTCCGAGGACTACATCCGCACCGCGCGCGCCAAGGGCCTCTCCGATGGCGCGGTGATCCGCCGGCACGCGCTCAAGAACGCCCTGATCCCGGTGGTCACCGTGCTCGGGCTGCAGCTCGGCACGCTGATCGGGGGCGCGGTCATCACCGAGTACGTGTTCGCCCTGCCCGGGGTCGGGCGTCTGGTGGTGGACGCGGTATTCGCGCGCGACTACCCGCTGGTCCAGGGGGTGGTGCTGCTGATCGCGGTGGGCTTCATCCTGAGCAACCTGATGGTGGATCTGCTGTATGGCTTGATCGACCCGCGGATCCGGCACCGCTGACGCCATGGCCACCATCCTCGTGGCGCCCGTGCCGTCCCGCTCGGTCCGCGACCGACGCTTCAGCACCCTGCGGCGCGCCGCCCGCGCGCGCCTGGCGCCCTTCGGCGCCGCGGTCATGCTGCTGGCGCTCACGGTGGCGCTGCTCGCGCCGGTGGTGGCGCCCTACAATCCGCTCAAGCAGAACCTCAACAACACGCTGGCCCGCCCCGACCGGACCCACCTCATGGGCACCGACAACGTGGGCCGCGACGTGTTCTCGCGGATGGTCTTCGGCACGCGTGTCTCGCTGGTCGCCGGCTTCGGCTCGGTGGTCATCGCGGTGCTGGTGGGCGGGCTGCTCGGCCTGCTGGCCGGCTACGCGGGCGGGCGCGTGGACAACCTGGTCATGCGGGTGATGGACGCGGTGCTGTCGTTCCCGCCGCTTGTGCTGGCGCTGGCCCTGGGCGCGGTGCTCGGGGCCGGGCTCACCGGCGTGGTCATCGCCCTCGGAGTGGTCTACACGCCCACCTTCGCCCGGCTCATGCGCGGGCAGGTGCTGTCGATCACTGCGCGCGAGTACGTGGACGCGGCCCGCGCCCTGGGGGCGCCCGGTTGGCGTATCGCCTGGTCGCACGTGCTGCCGAACGCGACCGCGCCCATCGTGGTCCAGGCCTCGCTGAGCGTGGCGTTCGCGATCCTGGCCGAGGCCTCGCTGTCCTTCCTGGGCCTGGGCATCCAGCCCCCGGCCGCCTCCTGGGGCAGCATGATCAACGCCGGCCGGGGATACCTCCAGCAGGCGCCCTGGATCGTCTTCGGGCCGGGGGCCGCCCTCTTCATCACCGTGGTGGGCCTCAACTTCGTGGGGGACGCCATTCGCGACGCGCTCGACCCCCGGCTGCGCGCCTAGCGCGAAGGCGTCCGGGCACGGTATCATCGGCGGGCAGGCGATCGCTCCCGGGAGGCGCCCATGACCCGCATCGCAATGCTGCTGCTGGCCGCTGGCCTGCTCGTCTCGGCCGCCCCCATCCCCGCGGCGGCGGAGGCCACGGAAGAGGCCAACAAGAAGGCCGTCGTCGAGTTCTACGACATTGCGATCAACCGCAAGGATTTCGAGGCGGCGTCGAAGTTCTTCGGCCCCCGGTACGTGCAGCACAACCCGATGGCGCCGGACGGCATCGAGGGCTTCAAGACCTTCCTGGGGTTCCTGCGCGAGAAGTTCCCGCAGTCGCGAAGCGAGATCAAGCGGGTGTGGGCCGAGGGCGACTACGTGATCCTGCACGTGCACGCCGTCCGCACCCCGGGCGCCCGCGGCTCGGCGATCGTGGACATCTTCAAGCTGGAGAACGGCAAGATCGTGGAGCACTGGGACGTGATCCAGGAGATTCCGGAGAAGGCGGCCAACACCAACGGGATGTTCTAGCCGCCGAGGGAGAGAGCCATGGCCAAGACCGAATCGGATGTGCGTGCCGTCGGGAGCGCCCAGGCGCCGCGCGGCGTGAACCACATCGTGCTCAACGTGCGGGATATCGAGGTCTCGCATCGCTTCTGGACCGAGATCGTGGGGTTCCGCTGCGTGGCGGAGCTCAAGCCCCAGCCGGGGAAGGTGCGGCCGAAGATGCGCTTCTACAGCGGCGTCGCCGACAACGGCGACGTCTCCCACCACGACGTGGCGCTCGCCGAGGTGCCGCGCAAGGAAGGCGCCGCGACGGCGGAGGGATCGCCCGAGACGTGGAGCCTGATGGGGCCGAAGGTCGGCCTCAACCACGTGGCCATCGCGTGGCCGGATCGCGAGTCGTGGCTCAAGCAGCTCGAATTCTTGCAGAGTCGGGGCGTCACGTTCCACCGGCGCATCAACCACGGCATGACCCACAGCGTCTACATCTCGGACCCTGACGGCCACGGGATCGAGGTCCTCTACGAGCTGCCCCGCGACGTCTGGGAGCACGACATCGACGCCGCCCAGAACTACGCCGAGGCCCTACCCACCGAGGGCCCGGCCGCCCTCGAAGACCGCACCGACAATCCTAAGTTCTAGGGCGGGGTCAGGTCTTGAATTACGACATTTCCTAAGGAGACGCCAAGGCGAGGCGCTCTCCAAATGTCGTAATTCAAGACCTGACCCCGTTCAGGGGACGATCTCGAATTCGATCCGGCCCTGGCCGGAGGCTTCGACGGGGACCACGCCCTCGGTCGCGCGCAGGCGCTCGGCGTTGGCGCTGCCCTTGGTGGCCTGGAGACGGGCGCGGGTGGTCTCCATGCGCTGAGCCGCGAGATTGCGGGCGGCCGCGTCCGGGTTCGGCTCGGCCTTCACCAGCTCGGTCACGAGGGCGTCGAGCCCCTGCGGCGGCGGCTGGCCCGGGAAGCGCTCCGCGAAGAGCCGCGCCGCGACCCCCTCCGCGGACTGGCCCGGCTCGCGCGCGCCCGCGTCGATGCGCTGGCGCACCGCCTCGCGCTTGAGCGCCACGATGTCCTCCACGGTGTGGACGGGCTTCATGGCCAGGGTCAGCCCGGGGGCGTCGCGCAGGAAGCCGGCCAGCCGCTCGGCCTGCGGCTCGAAGTCGCGCGCGATGCGGGTGGTGCCCGCCTCGAAGTTGACCGGCCAGATCCGCACGGTCTCGATCCGCGCGTCCTCGGTGTAGAAGATCTTGCCCACCCAGCTCACCGGCAGCGCCATCACGCTGATCGCGGTCTCGCGCATCGCGGCCCAGAAGGCGTCGCTCAGGTCGAACTGGCGCGAGGCGAGGTCGCCCGAGACCGGCACCGAGAGCTTGATCTCCCCGCGCACGTTCTTGAGCAGGGAGACCAGCATCCCGAACGGCACCCCGACCCGATCGCGCACCTCGTCGCCGCTGCGCGAGGGGGCGTACTCGGGCTGGCCGATGAGCAGGTCATTGGTGGCCTCGATGCGGTTGTCCACCACGCGGTAGTGCACGGTGGCCCCGAAGGCGCCGCGGCGCGCGACCCACCCGATGAGCTTGTTGCTGTACGGGTTGACGCGGGTGAGCGGGAAGTCGGTGAGCTTGCCGTCGAGCTCGAGGTTGAGCGGGCCGCCGATCGCGCCCAGGGTGCCCTTGATCTCGAACGGCGCGCCGCCGGTGAGCCGCCCGTTCATCGCGACCTGGCCGCGGCTGTCGGGCGCGGTGCCGAGCCCGCGGCCGCTCAGCACGATGCGGGAGGCCTCCTCGACGAAGGCCGGCGTGGTCGTGCGATCCACGAAGCGCACGAAGCCCTCCTCCACCGCGAGCGCGCCGACTCTGACGACGGGCGGTGATGTGGCAGCACCCGGCGCGGCGCCCGGCGCGGTCGTGACCCGGTCGCGCGGCGCGGGCGCCGCGGGGCCGGGTGGCGCGGGCGTGGTCTTCGGCGCGGACGGACCCGCCATCAGGAGCCCGAGCAGCGGCACCGTGCCGTCGGCCTCGCGCTCCAGGAGCACCCAGGGTCGGTCGATCGCCACGCGCTCGACCGTCACGCGGCGCGGCCAGTCCGCGTCGAGACGAGCCACGTCCACCCGCTTGATGTAGGCCAGCATGCGTTGCCCGTCGCCGAAGGTGGGGTCGTCGAAGGCGAGGCGGCCGGTGGCCGCGACGGACAGCGGCGCCAGCGTGCCGTGCACGCGCAGGTCGGCGTCCATCTTGCCCTCGATGGTGCCGCGCGAGGGCAGGAAGGCCTGCATCGTGGCCAGGTCGAGCTGCTTGGCCGCGATCTGCATGTCCACCGCCTGGGTGTCCACGCGAAGCTGGCCCTGGACCTCGAGGTGGCCGCCGGTCGCGGTCTCCGTGCGCAGCTTCACCTGCGACGCCTCGCGCGCGGGCCAGGCAATGTTCTCGATCTGGAGATTCGCGCCCTGGAGCTGGATGCGCCCCGGCGGGCTCAGCGCGCCATCCACGATCGCGATCACGCCGTCCTCGACCGCGACGCGACGCACGCGGACATCGACTTTCGGCTCGGCCCCTTTCGGCGCCCCCGGGCCGGACGGCGCGAGGCCGCCGGCGGGCTCGCGTCGCGCGCCTCCGGTGGCGGGCGGGGGCGCCGGCGTGAGCAGCGCGACGATCGGGAAGCTCCCGTCGGCCGCGCGCTCGATCTGCGCCCACGGCTTCTGCAGCCGCGCGGCCTCGACCACCACGGTCGCCGGCCACGTGTAGTCGATCCCGGTGGTCTCGAGCCGCGCGGCGGTGGCCACCGGCCGGTCGCCGTCCGCCACGGCCAGATCGGCCAGCGTGGCGGCGCCGCGCGCGGTGATCGCGAGCGGCTCGAGCGTCGCCTTGACCTGGAGCTCGCCGCTCGCCTTGCCCGTGATCCGCCCGCGCACCGGCAGGTAGGGCCGCACCGGGGAGAGATCCATGCCGCTCGGGGTGACCTGCGCTTCGATCGTGCGGGCGGTGAGGTCGAGCTGCCCCTTCGCGGTGAGCGTGCCGGACCCCGGGGTGGACATGTCGAGCTGCACCGGGATCGCGCCGCGCGCGGGCCACTGGAAGTCCCGCGCGGCCAGGCGCACGCCGGCCACCTCGAGGCGCGCGGGCGGGCTCACCGCGGCGTCGACGATCGTCGCGCTGCCGTCCTCGAAGATGGCCTCGCGCACGGTCACCGTGGCCTTGCTGGTGTCGGCGGCCGCCGGCGGCGCGGGAGCCGCCGATGGCGCGGCGGCGGCCGGGGGCGCGGGAGCGGCCGGGCCTGGGGCCGCGCCCGGCGCCGGGCGCGCCGGGGCGAACAGCGCGGTGATCGGCAGGGTTCCGTCGGCGCGCCGCTCGATGTGCACCCACGATTTCTTCATGTGCACGCGCTCGATGCTGGCGGTGGCCGGCCAGGTGTAGTCCAGCCCGACCGTCTCGATGCGGCCGACGGTGAGCACGGGCCGGTCGCCGTCGGAGAAGGAGAGATCGCCGAGCGCGGCGGTGCCGCGAGCATTGAGCTGCATGGTCTCGCCGAGCTGGCCCTTCAACGCCATGTCCGCCTCGACCCGGCCCTGCAGGCGCGCGCTCAGCGGCACGTAGGAGCGATAGGGCGCGAGCGTGACGCCCGCCACGCGCGCGCGCAGCTCGAAGCGGACGGGATCGAGCGCGACGGTGCCCTCGGCGTCGAACGTGCCGGCCTCGGGCGTGCCGGCGGAGAACTTGACCCGCGCGGGCTGCCGGCCCGGCCACGTGACGTTGTTCGCGGTGAGCGCGATCGGCTCGATCCGCAGGCGCGCGGGCGGCGTGACCGAGGCATCGTCGAACCGCACCCGGCCCTGCTCGACCGCGACCTCGCCGATCTCGAGCGCGAGCGCGCCGGTGGTCGCGGTCGCCGGCTTCGCGGTGGGCGCGGCCGCCGGTGCGGGCGCCGCCTTCGGCCGGAGCGACTGGACGATGTCGAGGATCGGGAAGCGCCCGGCGCGGTCCCGCTCAAGGGTCACGCGCGGCCGGGCCAGGCGCAGGCGCTCCACGCGCACCTTCGGCCACTGCGCATCGAGGCCGGTCATCTCCATCCGGTCGGCGGCGATGAGCCGTCGCCGGCCCTCGCGCGTCCGATCTTCGCTCTGGGCGCCGGCGGTTGTCGTGGCGCCGGTGGTGGGCGCGGGCGCGGCGCCGGGCGGGGCGCCAGGGGCCGGCGCGCCGGCGGCCGCACGTGGTCCGTAGACGGTGGCGCCGTTCAGCGTGGCGCTCCCGCGCACGCGCGTCGTGACGCCGCCGCCCCCCGTCGCGCCCGTCTGGACGGGCGCGGTGGGCGCGGTGGCCACGTCCACCGTGAGATCGGTCTCGATCATGCCGTTGAACTGCAGCGGGAGGTCGAGATAGGGCGCCCAGAAGGCCAGGTCCACGCGGCTGATCCGCGCGCGCACCGTCGAGCCGAGCGGGGTGGAGCGCGCGGTGCCCTGCACGTCGAGCGCGCCGCCGCCCGGCAGGGTCGCGGTGAGGGTGACCTGGGCGGGCACGCGGCCCGAGGCGTCGAAGCCGTCCACCACCAGCTTGAGGCGGTCCAGCTCGAAGCGATTGGTCTGGCCGGGCCGCGGATCGTGCACGGTGGCGCGCCCGACGACCTCGACGCGACCCCGCGGCCGCCCATCCGCTCCGTTCACGGTGGTCAGCGCGAAGGCCAGCGAGGGCACGGTGACCAGCGAGGTGTCCGCGCCGCGCCGGCGCATCACCAGGTTGTCGAGCCGGGCCTGGCCGTCAAGACGGAGGCCGTCCTGCGCGTCCGCGGTGGCGGTGAGCCCGGCCGAGACGAGGGCCCGCTCCAGCACCACCGCGGTGTCGGGCGGCAGGTAGAGGTTGGCGAGGGTCGCGTCCATGTTGCTCAGGTTGACGCGCACGCGCCCGTGCATCGGGGCGAGCCGGACCTCGGACAGCTCGACCGACAGCGGCGCGCCGGCCACGGTGGTGGTGAGGCGGCCGCGGCCGCGCGGCTCCGGGTTCACGGTGGAGAGCAGGGAGGCCTCGATGGCCAGCGCGTCGGCCCGCCAGGTGCGGGGCGGGGTCAGCTCGCGGTCCTCGAACAGGATCGCGCCACCGGTCAGCGCGAAGCGATCGAGGGTGAAGGCGGCCGTGCCCTCGCGCGGCTTGGACGGGCGCAGCAGATCGGAGATATTCAGGACCCCGCGCGCGGTCCGCACGATGCGCACCCGGGGATTGTCGAGCGCCAGATCCTCGATCCAGAGGTGGCCGCGCAGCAGCGTGCTCGGGCGGAAGCGGACTTCCAGGCGGTCTAGCTCGGCGAGTGGCGGGCCCGGCTCGCGATCGTCCAGCCGGAGCCCGGTGATGCGCAGGTGGCCGCCGCGCAGGTCGAGCGCGAACTCCCGCATCGTGAGCTTGCGGCCGGTCTGGGCCTCGACCTGCCAGACCACGGCCCAGCGGGCCAGGCTCGGCAGCGCGAGCCAGGCCGCGGTCGCCGCCACCACGAACGTGGCGAGCAGGGCGACCGCGACGGTGAGGAAGAGGCGGCGTCGGGTCACGGGCTCAGTATGCCTTGCCCCCGGCCCTCAGCCTACCCGGGAGGCTCAGCGGAACGCGGGAGCGATCTCCGCGATGAAGCGGTCCAGGTCCCGGCGCAGCTCGGGCAGGGGCCGGAACAGGGTCGGGATGAACAGGGTGTCCACCTTCGCGGCCCGGAGCTCGGCCAGCGTCTCCCGGATCTGCTCGGGGGTGCCGGCCAGGCACGTGTCGCGCGCGTCCGCGGCGTGGCGCCCCATGCGGGAGCCGATCGTATCGGCCAGCGCGTCCACCTCGGCCTTCTTGTCGGTGATCAGCAGCGCCATGTTGGCCGAGTGCCGGATGGTCTTGGGGTCGCGTCCGACGCTGGCGCAGTGCTCGTCGAGGATGCGGCCCTTGTGGGCCAGCACCTTGGGTCCGCCCCAGACGTTCCAGTGATCCGCGTAGCGGGCCACGGTGAGCAGCGTCACCTTCTCGCCGCCGCCGCCGATCATCAGCTCGGGGTGGGGCTTCTGCACCGCCTTGGGCTGGAGCGGGGCGTCGGAGAGCGTGTAGTAGCGGCCCTTGAAGTTGCTGCGGTCCTGGGTCCACAGGGACTTCATCACCTGGCAGGCCTCGTCGAGGCGCTCCAGGCGCTCGCGCATCGTGTAGAACGGAATGCCGTACGCCTCGTGCTCGTTCTCCTGCCAGCCCGCGCCGAGCCCGAGCAGGAGCCGCCCGCCGGAGATGATGTCCACCTGCGCGGCCATCTTGGCCACCACCGCCGGGTGGCGATACGTGTTGCCGAGGACGATCGTGCCGACCTGGATGCGCGGCACCAGCG
>WNFD01000694.1_pt1 | contig 33418 bp, 31 predicted proteins | sample 5400491 | NCBI WGS metagenome assembly WNFD01 (sample SAMN13153343, study PRJNA577476) | soil metagenome | isolation source: 120 cm saprolite under Douglas fir tree site 2 hole 2 replicate 2 | place: USA:California | collected 2015-04-18 | reverse complement strand
GGACCTGATCGTGACGCGGGGCTCTCTCTTCACCGGGGCCGTGAAGGCGGCGACATCGTCGATCCCCATCGTCTTCATCGCCCATGCGGATCCGGTCGGGACCGGCCACGTCGCGAGCCTCGCCAGGCCCGGCGGAAACATCACAGGACTGGCCGTCCTGCAGACCGAGCTCGGCGCCAAGGGGCTCGAGCTCCTGCGGTCTGTCGGCCCCGCGGTCACACGGATCGCCGTTCTCTGGCATCCCGGCACCCCGTCCGCCGCCCCGGGACTCAAGGCGCTTGAAGAGCCGGCGCGGAGGCTCCAGTTAGAGTTGCAGCCCGTGGGAGCGCGGAGCGCGGCAGAGTTGGAGGGCGCCTTCGCGGCCATGGCCCGAGCGCGCGCACAGGGCGTTCTTGTACTCGCCACCCCAATCTTCTTCGGTGAGAGACAGCGCCTCGGGGAACTGGCCATTGCGCACCGGCTGCCGACGATGTTCCAGGTAAGGGACTACGCGGAGGCCGGCGGTCTGATGAGCTACGGCGCCGATTATGTCGATCTCTCCCGGCGCGGCGCCATCCATGTCGACAAGATCCTGAGAGGTGCTAAACCGGCTGACCTGCCTGTTGAGCAAGCGACGAAGTTCGACCTGGTGGTCAACCTCAGGACCGCCAAGGCCCTCGGCCTGACGATCCTGCCATCGCTCCTCCAACGGGCGGATCAGGTGATCGAATAGAGGAAACCAGAATGGCCACCCACTCGAAGACCAGGACCGCAGTCCAGCGGCTTCGCCGCGCTGCCCGTCGGCTCCGTGCGCGGGAGATGCAGCGCGAGCGTCAGGCGGCCACAGCACCGCCCCCCAAGACCAGATTACGCTGACTCACGGCGGTAGGGCTCGCCTGGTCGTGTGGTGCCCAAATCGTCCAGTCAGTTACGGCACCTCCCGCTCTACAGCGTGATTCCCCCGCTTAGAACATTGCTACCGTAGAACTGTCTCTGCGCTACGGTCTGGTGTTCACCCGGGGCGACCGGGATCGGCCAACGTATCTCACCGGAAAGCGTAGCCACCGCCACCGGCCACTGTAAGCCTTCACTCAAGCGATTGAAACCAGATGCCTGTCCGCGCGCACCAACAATCTGCTCCCATAATCTGCGGCGTGGACTACGCCCGAAAAAATCGGCGCGTGAGGGAATCGGCGCGTAAGTGGTTGAGTCCACGCACCGCGCCATCACACGCACCGGATGATATAATCCGCGCGCCCATCCCACGAGGCGGCACCAGAGAGGCCATCATGAAGACATTCCGGCTCTACACCGGCAGCGACGGCCAGTCCCACGTCGAACCGATCGATCTCGCGCGCACGCCGGGCTGGACCAAGGGGCTCGCGACCACCCAGATCGCGTTCCGCGAGAGTCCGGTCGGCAACTTCATCGACTGGCATCCCGCGCCCCGGCGCCAGTTCGTGATCATCCTCTCGGGGCAGCTCGAGATCGGCCTGGGCGACGGCTCGAAGCACCTGTTCGGTCCGGGCGACGCCCGCCTGGTCGAGGACGTCACCGGCAAGGGCCACACCACCCGCGTGCACGGCAGCCAGCCGTGCCTCACCGCCACCATCCCTCTCGCGGAGCAATAGCCATGGCCACCAAGATCCTGTTCGCCCCCAAGCAGTCCGACGCGGTGCTCGAGATCGCCCGCTCGCTCACCCCCGCGGGCTTCGAACTGCTCATCGCCGACATCGGCACTCCCGAGTTCTACGCGGCGGCGGCCCAGGCCGAGTACTACCTGGGCCTGGCCCGCCAGATGGGCGGCGAGTTCTTCCGCTCCGCCCCGAACATGAAGCTGGTGCAGCTGCTCTCCGCCGGTTACGACCGGGTGGACATCGAGGCCGCGCGCAAGGCGAAGGTGCCGGTGTCCAACAACGGCGGGGCCAATGCGATCGCGGTGGCCGAGCACACCATCATGCTGATCCTGGCCGTGCTCAAGCGGGTGGTCCGCTTTCACAACGACGTGGTGGCGGGCAAGTGGCGGGTGGGCGGCTTCGACGATCAGCGGGTCTACGAGCTGTCGCGCAAGACCCTCGGCATCGTGGGGCTCGGCAACATCGGCAAGAAGGTGGCGCGACGCGCGGCCGCGTTCGACATGGCGGTGCAGTACTACGACATCGCCCGCCTCACCGAGGCCGAGGAGGATGCCCTCGGCGTCCGCTTCGTGCTCCTCCCCGAGCTGCTGCGCACCTCCGACGTGGTGAGCCTGCACGTGCCCCTCGACGACTCCACCCGCCACCTGCTGGGGGCACGCGAGTTCGCCCAGATGAAGCCGGGCGCGATCCTGATCAACACCTGCCGCGGGCCGGTGGTCGACGAGGCCGCGCTCCACGCCGCGCTCAAGAGCGGGCAGGTCGCGGGCGCGGGGCTCGACGTGCTGGTCGAAGAGCCGCCCGCCACCAACCACGCGCTCTTCTCGCTGCCCAACGTGACCCTCACCCCGCACTCGGCGGGGCCCACCTGGGAGAACTGGACCGCGCGGTTCCGCAACGGCTTCGACAACATCCAGCGGGTGGCCGCCGGCCGCGCCCCCAAGTGGGTGATCCCCGAGTTGCAGGGCCCGCAGCCGTGAAGATCCTCTTCGCGCCGAACCTCATCGTCTCCGGGCTCACCGAGGCCGACCGCGCCGGCATCCTGGAGGCGGCCGGCCCCGGCGCGCGCATCGTGGAAGCGAAGGACAAGGCGAGCCAGCGCCGCGAGCTGCCCGACACCGACGTCATCTTCGGCCGCGCGCACCCCGAGCTGTTCTCCCTCGCCACCCGGCTCGTCTACTACCACTCGATCGGGGCGGGGGTGGACAGCATCCTCACCCCCGAGCTGATCAACCGCGACGTGCCGCTCGCCAGCGAGAAGGGCGAGGTGGGCATCCACCTGGCCGAGCACGCCTTCGCGCTGCTCCTGGCCCTCACCCGCGGGCTCCACACCGCGATCCGCACGCCCGACTTCGAGCTGCGCGAGCCGATCCGCGTGCACCAGCGCGAGCTCTACGAGCAGACCATGGGCATCGTGGGCTTCGGGGGGACCGGCCGCGCGGTGGCCCGCCGCGCGGTGGGCTTTGGCATGCGGGTGCTCGGGGTGGACATCGAACCGGTCGACCCCGAGGCGGGAGTGGAGGCGATCTGGCCCGCCGACCGCCTCGCCGATCTGCTGGGGGCCTCCGACGTGGTGGTGATCGCCCTGCCGCTCACCAAGGCCACCCACCATCTCTTCACCCGCGAGCGCTTCCTCCAGATGAAGCGCACCGCGATCCTGATCAACGTCACACGCGGGGAGATCGTGCGGGGCGAGGACGTGCTCGGCGCGCTCACGGAAGGGCTCATCTGGGGCGTCGGTCTCGACGTCACCGACCCGGAGCCGCTCCCGAAGACCCACCCGCTCTGGACGCACCCGCGGGCCATCGTCACCCCGCACACCGCGGGGGGCTCGCCGCGCCGGGCGGGACGGGTGATCGCGACGTTCCGCGAGAACCTGCGACGGATGCGGGAGGGGCGCCCCCTGCTCGCCCTGATCGACAAGCAGAAAGGCTACTGAGGGTGGCGGCTCACACCACGATCGCGGAGATCTCCACCGAGGAGCGGAGGCCCTCGACCACCACGATGCCCGACTCGGTCACGTGGTGGCGCCGCTTGTCCTCCTCGAGGTCGTAGCCGACCGTCGTCTCCTCCGCGATCCGCACGTTCTTGTCGAGGATGGCGCGGCGGATCCGGGCCCGGCGGCCGATGTCGCAGTTGTCGAGGATCACCGAGTCCTCGACGATCGCGCCGGTGTGCACCCGCACGTGCCGGCCGAGCACCGAGTTGCGGACCATGCCGCCGGAGAGGATGCAGCCCCCCGAGACCACCGAGTCGATGGCCTGGCCGCGGCGGCCGTCGTCGTCGAAGGTGAACTTGGCGGGCGGATCCGCGTAGCTCGCGGTCCGGAGCGGCCACTCCCGGTTGTAGAGGTTGAGCGCGGGGCTCACCGCCCGGAGGTCCATGTGGGCCTCGTAGTAGGCGTCGAGGGTCCCCACGTCGCGCCAGTAGGCGGGGGCGTTCAACGCCTCCCCCGGGATCTCGTTGGTCTGGAAGTCGTAGGCGAACATGTCGAGTCGGTCCACCAGCCGCGGCAGCACGTCGCGCCCGAAGTCGTGGCTGCTGCCCTCGCGGGCCGCGTCCGCGTGCAGCTCGCGCAGCAGGGTCCGGGTCGAGAAGATGTAGTTGCCCATCGAGGCGTAGACCCGGTCGGGGTCCCCCGGCATGGTGGGCGCGTCGGCGCGCTTCTCGTGGAAGCCGATGATGTGGCCGTCGCGCGCGGTCTCGATCACCCCGAACTCGGACGCGAAGCGGCGCTCCACCGGGATCGCGGCCACCGTGATCTCGGCGCGCTTCTGCTCGTGGAACGCGAGCATGCTCGAGATGTTCATCCGGTAGATGTGGTCGGCGCTGAAGATGGCGACCAGGTGCGGGTCGGACTGCTCGATCAGGTTGGCGTTCTGGTAGATCGCGTCCGCGGTGCCCCGGTACCACGTCTCGCCCGCCGATCGCATCTGGGCCGGCACCGGGATGATGAAGTGGTCCTTGAGCAGGCCGCCGAACTGCCAGCCGTCCGCCAGGTGCTGGAGGAGGGACTGGCTCTTGAACTGGGTGAGGACGTAGACCGAGTGGATGCCCGAGTTGATCAGGTTGCTCAGGACGAAGTCGACGATGCGGTACTTGCCCCCGAAGGGCACCGCCGGCTTCGCGCGCTCCTTGGTCAGGGGATAGAGGCGGGTGCCCTTCCCGCCCGCCAGCACGATTCCGAGGACCCGCAGTCTCATGGCATCGGTGCTCGGCGGTAGCCTACCACGCAAGCGGGCGAAAACCCTGCCGCGGGCACGCCCCGCCCTGTATACTGGCTGGCGTCTGGTACAGGTACCGGCTCACCTTCGAGTCCCCTCGTCAGGCGGCGTTTCGAGCCCTTCCGCGCATCCGAGACGCTCAAACAGGGCGGAAGTACGTTCAGGAGGGGCAACCATGTCCCAGAAGCTCTATGTCGGCGGTATCGCGTTCAGCACCACCAGCGAGGGCCTGCGCGCGCACTTCGCCCAGTCCGGCACCGTGGTCTCGGCCAGCATCGTGACCGACCAGTTCTCCGGCCAGTCGCGCGGCTTCGGCTTCGTCGAGATGTCCACCGCCGAGGAGGCCCAGCAGGCGGTCACCCAGCTCAACGATCGCGCCCTCGACGGCCGCTCGTTGAAGGTTGAGGTCGCCAAGCCCAAGGGCGACAAGCCCCGTGGCGGTGGCGGCGGCTTCGGCGGCGGTCGCAGCAGCGGCGGTGGCGGCTGGCGCTAAGCGCTCACATATCCGTCACCGCCTCGCGGTTGACCGCGCTGACCACCGCGCGAAGCGAGGCGGTGACGATGTTGCCGTGAATCCCCACCCCCCACCGCGGGCGACCGTCTCCCACCTTCACCTCGACGTAGGCCACCGCGGAGGCGTCGGCGCCCGCGCCGATCGCGTGCTCGTGATAGTCGAGCACCGCCACCGGGATGCCCGCGTCCCGCCGGACCGCGTCCACGAAGGCCGCGATGGGGCCGTTGCCCACGCCCTTGGCCAGGCGCTCCGCCCCCGAGACCCGTAGCGGCGCCTCGATGGTGGTCTCGCCGGACTCTCCCGCGGTGGTCACGGTGGGGTGGTGAGCCAGGGCGAGCGGCTCCTCGCGGGTGAGGTAGGTTCGCTCGAACGCGGCCCAGATCTGGTCCGCGGTGATCTCGGTGCCGCTCTGCTCGACCATCTTCTGGATGACCGACGAGAACTCGATCTGCAGCCGCCGCGGCAGGTCGAGGCCGTGCTCGAACTTCATGATGTAGGCGACCCCGCCCTTGCCGGACTGGCTGTTGACCCGGATCACCGCCTCGTAGCTCCGGCCCACGTGGTGGGGGTCGATGGGCAGGTACGGGACCTCCCAGACGTCGTAGTCCTTGCCGAGGGCCTCGAAGCCCTTCTTGATCGCGTCCTGGTGCGAGCCGGAGAACGCGGTGTAGACCAGGTCGCCCACGTAGGGATGACGCGGGTGGACCGGCAGGCGGTTGCAGTGCTCGGTGATGCGCCGGGCCGCGTCGATGTCCCCGAAGTCGAGCATGGGATCGACCCCCTGGCTGAACAGGTTCAGCGCGAGGGTGACCACGTCCACGTTCCCGGTGCGCTCGCCGTTGCCGAAGAGCGTGCCCTCCACCCGGTCCGCGCCCGCCTGGACCGCGAGCTCGGTGGCGGCCACCGCGGTGCCGCGATCGTTGTGCGGGTGGAGCGACAGCACCAGCGAGTCCCGCCGGCTCACGTGGCGCAGGAACCACTCGATCTGGTCCGCGTAGACGTTGGGGGTGGCCATCTCCACGGTGGCGGGCAGGTTGAGGATCACCTTCCGGGCCGGGGTCGGCTCCCACACGTCCATCACCCGCTCGCAGATCTCCACCGCGAAGTCGAGCTCGGTGCCGGTGAAGCTCTCCGGGGAGTACTGGTAGTGGACGTCGCACTCCGGGATGGTCCCGGTCAGCTCGCGGCAGAGCCGCGCGGCCCGCACCGCGATGTCGACGATGCCGGCCCGGTCGAGCCCGAAGACCACGCGGCGCTGCAGGGTGGAGGTCGAGTTGTAGAGGTGCACCAGCGCGCGCGGGGCCCCGCGCAGCGACTCGTAGGTGCGCTCGATCTGCTCGGGCCGCGCCTGGGTGAGGACCTGGATCATCACGTCGTCCGGGATCAGGTCCTCCTCGATGAGCTGCCGGACGAAGTCGAAGTCGGGCTGGGAGGCGGCCGGGAAGCCCACCTCGATCTCCTTGAAGCCGCAGCGCACCAGCAGGTCGAACATGCGGCGCTTGCGCGAGGGATCCATGGGGTCGATCAGGGCCTGGTTGCCGTCCCGCAGGTCCACGCTGCACCAGCGGGGCGCGCGGGTGATCACCTTCGACGGCCACGTCCGGTCCGGCAGCGGGATCGGCGTGAACGGGCGATAGTGCTGGAACGGCATCTGGGCCGGGGGGCCTGCCTTGCGAGCCATGAAGAGCCTCCTGTGAGTGGAAAGAAAAAAGCCTCTCCGGGACCGCGAAGAGGCTTTGGGCGCACGCCGCGAGGCGCGCGCCTATGTCAGTAGCAGGTTCTCGTTCGGGAAACCGACCGCGTTCATGTGGCGGGCATTGTGCCCGTCGAAGCGGCGCTTGTCAAGCTTTCGCGCCGGGGCGGGTAGAATGCGGGGGTGATCGCCCTCCGCGACGTCACCAAGCGATTCGGGGCCACCGTGGCGCTCGACTCGGTCTCCCTCGACGTGCCGCCGGGGGCCACCCACGTCCTCCTGGGCTCGAGCGGGTCGGGCAAGTCCACCGTGCTCCGCCTCATCCTGGGTCTGGCCGCGCCCGACGCGGGCACGGTGGCGGTCGACGGGATGGTGGTCGACGCGGGCAGCCGCGACCGGCTCGTCGCCCGCATGGGCTACGTGGTGCAGGACGGCGGGCTCTACCCTCATCTCACCGCGGTCGACAACGTGACCCTCGCCGCGAGCGCGCACGGATGGGCGCGCGAGCGCATCGACGCGCGGGTCGCGGAGCTGGCCGGGATGGCCGGGCTCGACGCGACCACCCTCGGCCGCTATCCCCGCGAGCTGAGCGGGGGCCAGCGCCAGCGGGTCGGCCTGATGCGGGCGCTGATGCTCGACCCGCCGGTGCTCCTGCTCGACGAGCCGCTCGGCGCGCTCGACCCCATCGTGCGCGCCGAGCTGCAGGACCAGCTCGGCACGCTCTTCGCCGCGCTCGCCAAGACCGTGGTGCTGGTCACCCACGACATCCGCGAGGCGGCGCGGCTCGGCCGGACCATCACCCTGATGACCGCGGGCCGCGTGGTGCAGCAGGGGACCTTCGCGGACCTGGTCGAGCGACCGGCGGTCCCGTTCGTGCGCCAGTTCCTCACCGCGCAGACGCTGGCCCCGCCTCCGTCACCGGGACGCTGACCATGCGGGCCTCTCTCGCGGCGGCGCTGGGTCTGATCACGGCGCTCGGGCTCGCGGCTCCGGCCGCCGGAGCGGACGGGGTCATCCGGGTGGGCTCGAAGTCGTTCACCGAGAGTTACATCCTCGCCGAGGTCATCGCCCAGGTGATCGAGCAGGTCGGCGAGGCGCGGGCGGAGCGTCGCGTGGGGCTGGGCGGCACCGGGCTCACCCAGCGGGCGCTCGAGTCCGGGGCCATCGACGTCTATCCCGAGTACACCGGCACGCTCGCCCGCGTCATCCTGAAGGACCCCGCGCTCCAGTCCATCGAGGCCCTCCGGGCTCGGCTGGAGCCGGGGGGGCTCACCATCAGCGCCTCCCTCGGGTTCGCCAACACCTACGCGCTCGCGATCCGGGCCGAGCAGGCCGAGCGCCTCGGGCTCCGCACCATCGGCGATCTCGCGCGGCACCCGGAGCTGCGGGCCGCCTTCAGCTCCGGCTTCCTCGAGCGCGACGACGGCTGGCCGGGCCTGCGCGCGCGCTACGGGCTCGGGCTCGCCCGGGTCGAGGTGATGGAGCACGCGGTCACCTATCGCGCGATCGCGAGCGGCCAGGTGGACCTCATGGACGTCTTCTCCACCGACGGCCAGCTCGAGCGGCTGCGCCTGCACCTGCTGGAGGACGACCGGCGCTTCTTTCCGGACTACTCGGCGGTGCTCCTCGCGCGGCGCGAGATGACCGAGCGCTTCCCCCGCACGTGGGCGCGCCTGCGCGAGACGCTCGAGGGGCGCCTCGACGCCGCCCGCATGGCGCGCCTCAACGCGATGGCCGACCTGGACGGCCGGTCGGTGCCCGAGGTGGCCGCCGCGTTCCTGGGCGGCGCCACGCCGGCGGCGGGGGGCGGGCGCGGGCGCGCGCTGCTGGGCGAGCTGGCCGCCCTGACCGCCGACCACCTGCTGCTGGTGCTGATCTCGGTGGGCGCGGCGGTGGTGCTGGGCATCCCGATGGGCGTGGTCGCCGCGCGCTACCGGCGCGCCGGACAGGTCGAGCTGTCGGTCATCGCGATGCTGCAGACCGTCCCCGCGCTCGCGCTGCTGATGTTCATGATCCCGCTCTTCGGCATCGGCAAGGGGCCGGCGCTGATCGCACTCTCGGTCTACGCGCTCCTGCCGATCGCGCGCAACACCTACGCGGGGATGATGGCGATCGAGCCGACGCTGCTGGAGATCGCCTGGGTGCTGCGCCTCGGTCGCCTGCGCCGGCTGCTGCGCGTCGAGCTGCCGCTCTCCGCGATCGCGATCATGGCCGGGATCAAGACCGCGGCGGTGACCACGGTGGGCACCGCCACCCTCGCCGCGTTCATCGGCGGGGGCGGTTACGGCACCCTGATCGTGCGGGGCCTGGCCCTGGACGACACCGCCACCATCCTGGCCGGCGCGGCGCCCGCCGCGCTGATGGCGCTCGCGTTCCACGCGCTGTTCGAGCTGCTGGATCGCGCGGTCATCCCGCGGGGGCTGCGCTCGTGAGGGGCTGCGCCGGCTCGAGCAGCGCGTTGAGGCGCCGGCACAGCGCGAGGACGTCCGCGTGGCAGGACGGGAACCACGCGCGGATCCACTCCGGGCGGTCGAAGAAGGCGAGCGGAGGCCGGCCCGGTCGACGGATGGCGACGCGCCGGACGAGCCCGCTCGCGTTGATGAAGCTCACCTCGTCGAGCGGCCGGCCGGGCGCGGCGACCCCGACCGTGATCGGGCAGAGCGCGGCGACCCTCGCGACGGACGCGGCCACCCCGCGCAGGCAGAACGCGCGGGTGCGGGCGCGAGCCTCGGGGTCGAGCGCCTCGATCAGGCCGTGCATGGTGAGACCCGAGAAGACGGTGTCGTCCACCACCGCCAGCGACGCGCAGGCGCGCGTCCCCTCGAGCTGGGCCGCGAGGCTCGCCCCCTCGGTGCTGACCAGGCGATAGCCGCCCGCGCCGTCCTCCTCGCGGGTGAGCCCCACCCGGCGGACGCGTGGGAACCAGCCGGTGCGCGCGTGGAGCGCCTGCGCCACCCGCTCGCCCGCGCGGCCGACGGCGAGGGTCAGCTCGAACGGCGCGTGTGGGCCCTGGGCCGCGACGCGCTCAACCTGCTCGGCGAGGGTGAGGACCCGCACCCGGTCCGGGTCGGCCGCGAGGAGGGCGAGCAGCTCCCGCGCGAGGCCGGCGGCGACCGAGCTCTCACCCGCGGCGGCCGCGACCTCGTCGCTCAGGTCGTCGTGGACGTAGAGGTGGAGGGGTGTCGGCTGCGCGTACGCGCCGCCGTCCCCCGCCATCAGGCGCGCTGGATCAGGGCGAGCGCGAAGTAGTTGGCCGGGTCCACGTGCCAGCGGGCGAGCCGCAGGCCCGCGTCGCCCAGCAGTGCCTCGATCCCGGCGCGGCTGAACTTGTAGGAGCTCTCGGTCCAGATACCCTCGCCGGGCGCGAAGCGGACCGTGAGGCCCAGGCGCCGCAGGCGCACCGTCTGGGCGGACTCCGCCACCAGGTGCATCTCGATGCGCGCGGCCGCATCGTTGTAGAAGGCCCGATGCCGGAAGGCGTCCGGATCGAAGTCGCCGTCCACCCCGCGGTTGATCACCCGCAGGATGTTGAGATTGAAATCGCGCGTGACCCCCGCCGAGTCGTCGTAGGCCGCCTCCAGGATCTTCACGTCCTTGACCAGGTCGACGCCCAGGAGCAGACGATCGCGCGGGTCGGGCAGGAGCGCCTTCAGATCCGCCAGCAGGCGCCGCTGGGCCGGCTCATCGAGATTGCCGATGGTGCTGCCCAGGAACATCGCCAGACGGCGGCCGGTCGGCGGCGGCACGTGGGCGAGATCGCGCTCGAAGTCGCCCACCACCGCGTGCACGCTCAGGCTCGGATACTCGCGCAGGAGCCGCTCCGCGCTCGCCTCGAGGGTCAGGCGGTCGACGTCGAGCGGCACGTAGCGTACCGGCCGCCCGCCCGCGGTCACCGCGTCGAGCACCCGGCGGGTCTTCTCGGAGGAGCCGGCGCCGATCTCGACGATGTCGTCGGGAAGAAAATCCTCGATCAGCCCGGGCAGAATTTCCGCCAGCAGGGCCGACTCGGTCCGGGTCGGATAGTACTCGGGCAGCTCGGTGATGCGCTCGAAGAGCAGCGATCCCGCCCGGTCGTAAAAGTACTTGGGGGGCAGGGACTTCGGGCGCGAGGTCAACCCCCGGCGGACGTCCTCCTCGAGGCGCTGCTGCTGGGCCCGCTCGTCCGTGTGCACGTCGATCAGATAGCGCATGGCACGCTCCTGCTGCAAGCTAGACGCCACTGAGGCACTATGCAAGCGGTTGTGAAAACCGTCTGGAGGGAGGAGAGCCAATGGTCGAGACCATGACCGACCGGCTGAGCGAGGCGTGGGCCCGCACGGACCGGATCTTCGAGATCCTGGCGCCGGGCTCCTGGCTGGCCCAGCCGATCGCGCTCCGACATCCGTTCATCTTCTATCTCGGCCATTTGCCCGCCTTCGCCTGGAACCACGTGGGCGGGGAGCTGCTCGGCCGGCCCGCGTTCAACCCGGCCTTCGACGAGCTGTTCTCGCGGGGGATCGATCCCGACGTGGACGACCCGACCCACTGTCATGACCATCCGGACGTGCCCGCCACCTGGCCCGCGGTTCCGGAAGTTCTCGCGTACCGCGACCGGGTCCGCGCCGCGCTGCTCGACGCGGGCGCCGCGGTGGCCGATCGCGCGTCCACGCACCTGATGGCGCGCGAGGGGCGCGTCTTCGCGATGGTCGCGGAGCACGAGCTGATGCACCAGGAGACGCTGCTCTACATGCTGCAGCGGCTGCCGCTCGAACGGAAAGTCCGGCCGAACTGGGTGCCGCCGCTCGTGCTGGGCCCCGGCCGTCCCGGCAACAAGATCGCGATCCCGGCCGGACCCGCGACGCTGGGTGCCCGCTTCGACGAGCTGTCCTTCGGCTGGGACAACGAGTTCTCCGCGCTCGAGGTCCCGGTTCCCGCCTTCCGCATCGACGGCACCGCGGTGACCAACCGGCAGTTCCTCGCCTTCGTCGAGGACGGTGGCTATCGCCGTCCCGAGCTCTGGAGCGACGAGGACCGGGTGTGGCTGGGCCATGCCGCCATCGAGCACCCGGTGGTGTGGGAGCTCACGGACGGGCGGTGGATGTACCGGACCCTCTTCGAGCTCGTGCCGCTCGACGCGGCGGCGGACTGGCCGGTCTACGTGAGCCTCGCGGAGGCGCGGGCCTTCGCGCGCTGGCGCGGGGAGCGGCTGCCCACCGAGGCCGAGTTCCAGCGCGCCGCGTTCGGCCGGCCCGACGGCGGTTCCCTCCGCTGGCCGTGGGGCGACACCCCGCCTACCGAGGGCCACGGGAACTTCGGCTACCGCCACTGGGCGCCGACGCCGGTCGGCACGCATCCGGAGGGCGCGAGCGCGTGGGGCGTGCAGGATCTGATCGGCGACGGCTGGGAGTGGACCAACACCGTGTTCGGCGGGCTGCCCGGCTTTACCCCCTACATCCCGGGCTACGCGGGTTACTCGGCCGACTTCTTCGACGGCAAGCACTACGTGCTGAAAGGCGGCTCCTGGGCGACCGCCGAGGATCTCGTGCGCGCGAGCTTCCGCAACTGGTTCCAGGCTCACTATCCGTACGTCTTCGCGACCTTCCGCTGCGTGGTCGACGGGTGAGGCATCTCGAGAGAGGAGAATGTCCGTGAAACCGGTTCCGCTTCTTCTGGCGCGGCTCGTCGTGGCCGCCGTCGCGGGGCTCGCCCCCGCCGCGTCCGCCGGCGAGATGTATTCTTCCCACTCGGAGTACGGCTACGCCGGGTTCAGTCCGGGCGGAGCGCTCTACATCAATGCGCTGCCGTCGAATGCCGAGGTGCGTCTCGACGGGGTGCTGGTGGGCCTGGCCAACGATCTGCAGGCATCAGTGGTCGACGCCCGCCCCGGCATGCACACCCTGACCTTCCAGGCTCCCGGCTACGAGCCCACCATCGTGTACGTGCGGGTGGTGCGCGACTGGACCACCCGGGTCCGACTGACCCTGATCCCGGCGCGCTAGCAGGCTGCTGAAAAAGGCAGCCTGCCCGCCGCGGCTAGCGGGCGGCTTCGATCTCCACGAAGCAGGAGTTGAAGGGCGTGGCTCCGGCGGGCGAGGAGAGGTCGGGAGTGAGGAGGTTCGAGCAGCCGCGCGTGTCCTGGCCGGACTCGTCGAGGGCGAACCACGCGCCCTCCTTGATCGACACCACGCCGGGGGCCACCCGGTCGGTGACCCGCGCCGGGATCAGGGTGCGCCCACGGTCGTTGAAGACCGCCACGCGCTGGCCGTGCACGATGCCGCGCGCCGCCGCGTCGGCCGGATGCAGCCACACGTCGTCGCGGTCGGCCCGAGAGAGCACCGCCTGGTTGTCGTGGATCGAGTGGGTGCGGGCGCGCGACTTGGGAGTGACGAGCCGCAGCGGGTGGCGCGCGTCGACCGGCTCCGGGATCCAGGTCGGGATCGGGGGGATGGCGCCGAGGCCGTAGGGATCGGGGTCGGCCGCGATGGCCATCGAGTAGATCTCGATCTTGCCGGACGGGGTGCTGAAGGGATGGCGCTCCGGCTCGCGGATCTCGCGCGCGAAGGCCACCGCGTCGTCCGGGGCGGGCAGGCGGGCCAGGCCCTTGGCCCGGAACGTCTCGTAGTCGTCGATCGCGTGCCGGGTCAGCTCGCGTAGCCACTCGTCTTCCGTCTTGTCGTTGTAGCCGGTGATGCCGAGGCGCTCGGCGAGCGCCGCGCAGATGTCGAGGTCGTTGCGGCACTCGCCCACCGGGGCGATCGCCTGCTGCATGAAGATCGCGTAGTGGCCGGCGCCCGCCCACGGGGTGTGGACGTCGTTGCGCTCCCAGAACGTGGTCGCGGGCAGCACGATGTCCGCGTAGCGCGCGGTCGGGGTCACGAAGTGGTCCTGGACCACCACGAAGTCGAGCCGCTGCACGCCCCCGATGATGCGCCGCACGTTGGGGAGCTGGTTGAAGAGATCACCCGCGCACGAGTAGATCATCTTCACGTCGGCCGGATAGCCGCCCGTCTTCCCGCGCTCCAGGAGATCGGCCAGGAGCGGCGAGGACACCCGCGCCGCGACCGGGTTCTCCCCGGTGGGCAGGCCCTGGATGCCGCCGCGCCCGGTCGCCCCGTTGCTGGTGCCCGCGTTGCCGCCCGGAATGCCCACGTTGCCGGTCATCGCGCAGAGCGCGTAGGCCGCGCGATGGAACTGCTCGCCGTGCAGCGTGCGCCCCGGCGCGTAGCCGGTCTGGAGCGCGGCCGGCCGGCTGGTGGCGTACTCGACGGCGAGCGCGCGCAGGGTGTCGGCCGGCACCCCGGTGATGGCGGCGGCCCACTCGGGCGTCTTCGGCACCCCGTCGGCCTCGCCGAGCAGGTACGCGCGGTAGGACGCACCGGCCGGCGCGCCCGCGGGCAGGTGCGCCTCGTCGAAGCCCAGGACGTGGCGGTCCAGATAGGCCTGGTCGTGCAGGCCCTCGGTCACGATCACGTGGGCCATCGCGAGGAGTGCGGCGGTGTCGGTCGACGGGCGGATGAACACGTGCTGGTCGGCCAGCTCCCAGCTCGTGCGCGTGCGCCGCGGGTCCACGCAGATGATCTTGACCCCGCGCTTCTTGGCGAGCTTCAGGTACTGGAGCGTGCCGGTGCCGAAGGTGCCGTCGGCCGGGCTCCAGCCCCACATGACGATCAGGCGCGAGTTGACGTAGTCGGTGGGCTCGCGGCCCGCGCTCTTGTAGTCGGCCTTGGCTCCGTAGGTCTGACGGACCGCGTAGACCTCGGCCTCCGCCGAGATGTTGGTCCACAGCTCGGTGCAGCCGCCGAACATGTAGAGCAGGCGCTTGACGGTGGAGCGGCTGTGCAGCATCGAAAGGCTGCCGGTGCGCGAGCAGTCCAGGATGGCGGCCGGGCCGTAGGTATCGCGGATCCGTCGCATCTGGCCGGCCACCTCGTCGAGGGCCTCGTCCCAGCCGATGCGCTCGAACTGTCCCCCGCCGCGCGGGCCCACGCGCCGCAGCGGGTGGACGACGCGGTCCGGGTGATTCAGCCGCTCGAGCTGGCCGAAGCCGCGCACGCAGGCGTGGAGCGGCGCCACCTCCGGGGTCCACTTCCGCGGATCGGTGCTGATGCGCACGATGCGCCCGTCGCGCACGTGGGCGTTGACCACGCAGCGCCCGCCGCAGTTGTGGCCGCAGGTGCTGGTGACCACGGTCTCGCCGGGAGCGGCGGGAGGGCGAGGGGTTTCGTAGACGATGGGGCCGCGCATGGGTCTGCGGGAAACTCTACCACCTCCGGCCGGGTCCCTGGTAGACCGCCCGGTGATAGACTGCGGCGTCATGGCGCGGCGGTTCGTGATCGTGGGCGGCGGGCTGATGGGGCTGAGCGCGGCCTTCCACCTCCGCCGCGCGGACCCGGGTGCCGTGGTCACCGTGTTCGAGCGCGAGCGCGTGGGGGCGGCGGCCTCGGGAGCCAGCGCGGCGGGCGTGCGGGTGATGGGCCGTGATCCCGCCGAGCGCGCGCTGGCGCTGGCGAGCCTCGCGCGCTGGCCCGACCTCGACCGCGAGCTGGAGGCGCCCACCGGCTACCGGCGTGGGGGCGGGCTGCGGCTCGCGCTCGACGACGCGGCGTGGGGCGCCGCGCCGGCGTGGGTGGCCGAGCAGCGGGCCGACGGCGTCCCGGTCGATCTGGTGGACGCGGACGCGGCGCGCCGGCTCGCCCCCGGGATCGCGCCGGCCTGCCGCGGCGGGGTGCACTGCCCGATGGATGGGCAGGCCGATGCGATGGCCACCGTGCGCGCGTTCGCGACGGCGGCGCGGCGACTCGGCGCCCGCGTGGAGGAAGGCGCGGCGGCGCGCGGGCTCGCGGTGGAGCGCGGGCGCGTGGCCGCGGTCGAGCGTGACGATGGCCGCCGCGTGGCCGGCGACGCGGTGATCGTGGCCGCGGGAGCCTGGACCGCCGCGCTGCTCGCTCCGCTCGGCGTGCGCTTGCCGATCGAGACACGGCCGCTCCAGATGCTGCTCACCGAGCCCGCGCCTGCCGGGCTGGCGCCGGTGCTGGGTGCCTTCGACCACAAGCTGAGCCTGAAGCAGCTCGACGACGGCGCGTACCTGATCGGCGGGGGCTGGCCGGCGCGGGTGACCGACCACGCGGCCAATCGCTACGAGCTGCGGGAGGAGAGCGTGAAGGCGAGCCTTGAGACCGCGCGCACCGTCTATCCCCCGCTCGCCGGCCGCGCGCTGGCCCGGGGCTGGGCCGGCCTCGAAGCCTTCACGCCGGACGACCTGCCGATGATCGGCCCGGTACCCGGCATCGCGGGCCTCGTCATCGCCGCCGGCTTCAGCGGCCACGGCTTCGCCCTGAGCCCGATGATCGGCGACGTCCTCGCCCGCCTCGCCCTCGGCGGTGAAGCGAAGCTGGGGTCAGGTCTTACATTACGACATTTGTCGTAATGTAAGACCTGACCCCGGAGCTAGCGGCCGGCGCGGGCCGCGTGCGGGGTGCCGTGGTGGGCGCGGCGCTCGGCGTTGATGCGGGCGCGCTGACGGTCCTCCGCCTTGCGGGCGCGGATGGACGCGATGCGCTCGGCCAGCGGGATCTCGAGCTTGTCGGCCGGGCGCTTCGTGTAGTCGAAGCCCGGGAGGCGCACCCGCGAGAACCGAGTGCCGACCGCGCGCTCGATGCCCTTCAGATCGCCCTCCTCGTCCGGCGAGACCAGCGTGAAGGCGTCGCCCACCGCCTCGGCCCGGGCGGTGCGGCCCACCCGGTGGATGTAGTCCTCCGACATGCCGGGCACGTCGAAGTTGATCACGTGGCTCAGCGCATCGATGTCGATGCCCCGCGCCGCGATGTCGGTGGCCACCAGCACCTGGAAGCGCCCGTCCTTGAACCCGGCCAGCGCGGCGGTGCGCTGGGCCTGGCTGCGGTTGCCGTGGATGCGATCGGCCTTGACTCCGTGCTTCGCCAGGTACTCGGCGAGCCGGTTGGCCCGGTGCTTGGTGCGGGTGAAGGCAAGCACGCTCCGGGTGCCGGGCTGCTTGAGCAGCTCGACGAACAGGGCCGACTTCAGCTCCTGCGGCACCGGGTACACGGTGTGGGTGACGCCCACCGCGGGCGCGGGCGGCCGCTCGATCTGGAGCGCCACCGGGTCGCGCAGGATCTCCCGCGCGAGGACCGCGATCGGCGGCGGCATGGTCGCGGAGAAGAGCAGGGTCTGCCGGCGCGCGGGCAGCTGCTTCAGGATGCGCTTGATGTCCGGGAGGAAGCCCATGTCGAGCATCCGGTCCGCCTCGTCGAGGACCAGCACCTCGAGGCCGTCCAGGCGCGCGTAGGGCATCCGCATGTGATCGAGCAGCCGTCCGGGGGTCGCCACCAGGATGTCGACCTTCTTCCGGAAGGCGTGCTCCTGCGGGCCCATGCCCACGCCGCCGAACACGGCCGCGCCGTCGATCCGGGTGAAGCGGGAGAGCTCGCGGCGGTGCTCGTCGATCTGCGCGGCCAGCTCGCGGGTCGGCGCCACGATCAGGGCGCGGGTGGTGCCGCGGGGCAGGGCCGACAGGCGCTGCAGGATCGGCAGCAGGAACGCGGCGGTCTTGCCGCTGCCGGTCATGGCGCACGCGAGCACGTCGCGGCCGGCCAGGCCGGGGGGAATCGCGTCGTGCTGGATGGGGGTGGGCGCCTGGAAGCCCAGCGACGTGATGCCGCGGAGCAGGTCGGGGTGAAGTCCGAAATCAGAAAACGACATGGAGCAGGTAACCTCGTGCGGGCAGGGAATTGGGCCCGTGGCCAGTCTTCCGCGGATGATCTTGGCGCGCCCCACGATGCGGAAGCGGACGGGAAACGCGGTCTGCAGATGCAGGTCAGTTGCTTACAGCATACACGCCGTCCCCGCGGGAGCGGAGAACTTTCCGCGGGGGCGGGCGGCCCGGCTCACTCGGCGCGCTGGGCCATCCGCTCCGCGATCTCGGCCTCGAAGAGGGCCAGCGTCAGCGGGCAGGGCGGCTCGTTGGTGTCGATGTGCTGGCACTCGAGCTCGCTGCAGCGGACGAACAGCTTGCCGTTGCCGCCCAGTGACTGCCGGCGGCGGAGCGAGATGGAGACGGTCTCGGAGACGACGCTGCACTGGTACGACTTCGTGGGAGTCCGGGGCACGGTGTTCCTTTTCTCCCGGCCGTTGCGACCGAGGCCCCCAGTATACGTTATTTTTCCACCGTGGTGCGCTCGATGGCGAGGAGCCTGTCCAGCTCGATCACGCCGAGCATCTCCTTCTCCAGCGGGCCCCAGTCGCGCCGGGGCCGGCCCGCCCCGAAGCCGTCGACCAGGTCCGCGTAGGTCTTCTTCCACGCCTCGTAGGCGGCGAGCAGCGGGGTGGAGGGATCGGCCACGATCCGGTAGCCGAGCCCGCCCAGATCGGCGAGCGTCATGCCGAGCCCGGCCAGCCCGCCGCGGCCGGTGAGGTACATGAGGGGCCCGCCGAGGCGCTCCGCGATCGCGCGCAGCTGCTCCGGGGTGTGGGCCATCGAGAGCAGCAGCACGTCGGCCCCCGCCTTCCGGTAGATCTCCCCGCGCCGGAGCGCATCGTCCATGGTGCTCGCCCGCACGCCGTTGGTGCGCGCGATGATCAGGAAGTCGGGGCTGCGGCGCGCCCCGACCGCGGCCTCCACCTTGGCCGCCATGAGCTCGGCCGGGATCATGTGCTCGATCCCGACGTGGTGGTGGGCGCGCTTCGGCACGAGCTGGTCCTCGATCTCGATGCCCGCGAAGCCGGCCGCCTCGCTCATGCCGATGGTGCGGCGCATGTGCATCGGGTCGCCGTAGCCGCACGCCCCGTCGAGGATGAGCGGCAGGGACGACACCGCGCCGATGTCGAGCGCGGCCTGGCACATCTCGGTCAGGTTGAGGTTGGCCTCGAGCGCCACCTTCTGGTAGCCGGTGGAGCCGCCGCCCAGGTAGCCGGCCGGGAAGCCGGCCGCCTCCACCATCCGGGCCATCAGGGGGTTGAGGACGAGGGGAGCGGTGACCGGCAGCGGCCCCTGCAGCAGCGCGCGGATGGACGGGCTCACGGTCGCGCCTCACACCGCGAGGAAGCCGCCGTCGACCACCAGCTCGGTGCCGGTGATGTAGGAGGCCTCGTCGGAGGCGAGGAAGAGCACCGCGTGGGCCACCTCCTCCACCCGGCCCTCGCGCTTCATCGGCACCGTCTCCAGGAAAGGCTGGCGCCACGCCGGATCCGCCGAGACCTTCGAGGTGCGCATCGGCGGCATGAAGCCCGGGTGCACCGAGTTCACCCGGATGCCGTCGCGGGCGTACTGCACCGCGCCCGACTTGGTCATGATGCGCACCGCGCCCTTGGAGGCGTTGTAGGCCATGTGCAGCCGGTCCTGGCCCACGAAGCCCGAGATCGACGAGATGTTGACGATGGCCCCGCCCCCCGACTGGCGCATGGCGGGAACCGCGTGCTTCATGCCGAGGAAGACACCCTTGGCGTTGACGCCCATGATGTTGTCCCACGACTGGGTGCTCGTGGTGTCCGGGTCCGAGGAGCCGCTGATCCCCGCGTTGTTCACCAGGATGTCGAGGCGGCCGTAAGCGCCGACGGTGGACCGGATCACGTCCTGCCACTCCGCCTCGCTCGTGACGTCGAGCTTGGCGAAGCGCGCCTTGCCCCCGCCGCCGGTGATCTTGCCGGCCACCTGCGCCCCCGCCGCCTGGTCGACGTCGGCCACCACCACGTTGGCGCCCTCGCGGGCGAAGATGAGCGCCTCGCTCTCCCCCATGCCGTGTGCGCCGCCGGTGATGATCGCGACCTTTCCTGCGAGTCTCATGATGGCTCCTCCTCCGGCGTTGGAGTGCGTGAGAGAACGAAGCGGCGCCTACTATAGCCCGCGGCGGTGACGCCGGCAATCGAGGTCGAGGCCGGTAACTCCTGCCGGGCGATTCCTTCCCGGCGAAGCGCGAGCGCGCGCGATTCGCGGCGCGGAAGCCGGGATGGACCGCGTCGCGACGCGCCCGGCCTCGGGCTGGAGGTGGGCACGGGCCTTGCTCTCGGTGGAAGACATGCCGACGAAAATCCGGATCAACCTGGCCAACGAGCAGGAGCTGACGGAGCTGCCCGGCATCGGCGCGCCGGAGGCCGCGACCATCGTCCGGTTCCGGTCCGAGCACGGACCGATCACGGATGCGGCCGCGCTGGCGCGTGTCCTGGGCAATCGCCCGCTCGCGGACGAAGTCGGCGCGCGCGCCGACTTCGCGCCGGCCGACTCCACCGCGCCCGAGGCCCCCGGAGCCTAGCCGGAAAGCTCCGCGCCCGCTCCTCCGCGCCACGGTATACTCCTGCGCCGTGAGGAGGACGCCATGCGCGCGGTGATCTGTCATGCCTGGGGAGCGGTCGAGAGCCTGAAGGTCGAGGAGGTTCCCGCGCCGGTTCCCGCCGCGGACGAGGTGCTGATCGACGTGCGGGCCACCTCGGTGAACTACGCCGACTCGCTCATGGTGGCCGGCAAGTACCAGACGCGCCCGCCCTTCCCGTTCAGCCCGGGGCTCGAGACCGCGGGGGTGGTCGCGTCCCGCGGCGCGCAGGTGACGCGCTTCCGGCCGGGCGATCGGGTGATGGCCACCCTCGGCTGGGGCGGGCTCGCCGAGCAGGCGGTCGCCAAGGAGAGCGAGACCTTCGCGATCCCGGAGGGCATGTCGTTCGAGGAGGCCGGCGCGTTCCCCATCGCCTACATCTCGAGCGACGTGGCGATCCGCTGGCAGGGCCGCCTCGAGGCGGGCGAGACGCTGCTGGTGCTGGGCGCGGCGGGAGGCGTGGGCCTCACCGCGGTGGAGATCGGCAAGGCGATGGGCGCGCGGGTGATTGCGGGGGCCAGCACCGCGGAGAAGCTCGCGGTGGCCAGGGCGCACGGCGCCGACGACCTCGTGAACTACGCCACCGAGAACCTCACCGAGCGGGTCATGGCCCTGACCGCCGATCGGGGCGCGGACGTCTGCTTCGATCCGATCGGCGGCGAGCTGGCCGACGCGGCGCTCTCCGCCCTCGGCTGGGGCGGACGCATGTTGCTGGTGGGCTTCGTGGGCGGCGTCCAGCAGATCCCGGCCAACCGGCTCCTGGTCAAGAATCGCTCCGCCCTCGGCTGCTCGCTGCGCTACTACCGCAACCAGGCCCCGGACAAGCTCCGCCGCTCGGTCGAGGCGCTGCTCGCCTGGTATCGCGAGGGGCGGCTCAAGCCGCTGGTCAGCCACCGCCTGCCGCTCGAGCGGACGGTGGAGGCGATCAAGCTCCTGACCGACCGCAAGGCGCTCGGCAAGATCGTGGTCGTGCCCGCGGGAGCCTGAGGCGATGGAGATCCGCACCGGGGCGCACGGCCCGCACGTGGTCGTGGTCACCGTCGACAACCTCCCGCGCCTCAACGCGATGACGCGGGCGATGATGGCCGACCTGGCCCGCCTGTGGGACGAGCTCGAGCGCGGGCCGTGTCGCGCCATCGTGCTCACCGGGGCGGGGACGCGGGCCTTCTGCGCGGGGGCCGACATCAGCGGCGATTTGAGCGCCTCGGCGGAGACCGCGCGCGTTGTCAGCCACGCCCTGCTCAAGTACGACTCGTACGCCAAGCCGATCGTGGCCGCGGTCAACGGCGACTGCGTGGGCGGCGGGGTGGAGCTGCTGCTCGCCACCGACATCCGCGCCGCGGTGCCCACCGCGCGCTTCGGGCTGCCGGAGGTGAAGTGGTCGATCTATCCGTTCGGCGGCGCCACCGTGAAGCTCATCCCGCAGATCGGCTACGTGCACGCGATGGATCTGCTGCTGACCGGGCGCCTGATCGACGCGGCGGAGGCGGCGCGGATCGGCCTGATCAACCGGGTGGTGCCCGCCGACGGCCTGATGGCCTGGGCGCTCGAGACCGCGGAGGCGATCGCGGCCAACAGCCCGTCCGCGGTGCAGGCGGTGAAGCGGCAGATCAGCGCGACCATCGCCGAGCACGCGCGGGCCCGCGAGGCGCTGGATCAGGAGCTGGGCGACCGGGTGCGGGCGAGCGCGCATTTCAAGGAAGGCGTGGCCGCGTTCCGCGAGAAGCGCCCGCCGCGCTACGAGTGAGGCGCCTTTCATGACCACGCCCGTCCGCGTCCACATCCGCGTGCCCGCCACCGCGCCCATGCCCGAGCTGATGCGCCTGATCCAGGGGATCGAGGCGGCCGGCTTCGACGGCGCGGGCGTCCTGGACAGCCAGCTCCTCTCGCGCGACGTCTTCGTCACGCTCGGCCAGGCGGCCACCCACACCCAGCGCCTCGCGCTCTTCCCGGCGGTGACCAACCCGTTCACCCGCCACCCTTCCGTGCTCGCGTCCGCGATCCAGACCGTGGAGGAGCTGGCTCCGGGCCGGGTGAAGTTCGTGATCGGCACCGGCTACACCTCGGCCAGTACCATCGGGCGCAAGGCGGCCACCCTCGGCGAGATGCGCGAGTCCATCGCCACCGTGCGGACGCTCTTGGCCGGCGAGCGCGCGCGCTTCGGGGAGACCGCGGGACGCCTCGGCTACGCGTCCGGCCGGCGCATCCCGGTGCTGATGGCCGCTTCCGGGCCCAAGGCGATCGAGCTGGCCGGCGAGGTGGCCGACGGCGCGCTGCTGCTGGTCGGCGCGAACCGGGGCATCGTCACGCGCGCGCTCGAGCACCTCGAGCGCGGGGCGAAGCGGGCCGGGCGCCGAGTGGGGGACCTCGAGGTGATCTGGGCGGTGCGCACCGCGACGTTGCCCACCACCGCGGCGGCCCTGCGCGAGGCGCGCCCGACCGCGGTGCACTGGGGCATCCTGCGCTGGGGCGGCTACTGGCTCGAGCCGGCCGGCCTGCGCCTGCCACCGCTGACGGTGCCGGACGCGGTGTGGAAGGTCTACCCCGATCTCTCCCACGCCCACGACTGGGAGGCGGCCATCGCCGCGACCTCGTTCGTGCCCGACGAGGTGGTGGCCCAGCTCTGCGAGGCGATGGGGCTGGTCGGCACGCCCGCGGACTGCGCGGCCCGCGTCGCGGAGCTCACCAAGCTCGGCGTGCGCAATCTCTACCTGATGCCGCTCCTCACGTTCGCCCCGCCCGAGCGCGAGATCGCCGCGTTCCGCGACACCGTCTTCCCGACCCTCGCCCGCGCCGGCCTCCGCTAGCCGCGGGCGGCGGCGAGCTGCTCGGCGAGGCGGAACTTCTGGACCTTGCCGGTGGAGGTGACCGGCAGGTGCTCGCGGGCCATCACGTGGATCGCCTGCGGGACCTTGTAGGCGGCGAGCGCATCCTTGCAGAGGGCGTGTAGCGCGTCGGGCTCGACGTGGTGCCCGGCCTTCGCCACCACCACCGCGACCAGGATCTCCTCCTTGCGCGGGTCGGGTATCCCGACCACGTAGGCCTGCTCGACATCCGGGTGACCCAGGAGCACCTCCTCGACCTCCACCGGGGCCACGTTGATCCCGCCCGTCTTGACCATCTCCTTGATGCGCCCGCGGAAGCGCAGCCGCCCGTCGTCGCCCACGAACCCGAGATCGCCGGTGAGCAGGAAGCCCTCCGCGTCGAAGGACGCCGCGTTGCGCTCCGGGTCCTGGTAGTAGCCCGGGGTGAGGCGGCCGCGGATCAGGATCTCGCCGACCTCGCCCACCGGCAGCGGCCGCCGGCTCTCGCGGTCCACCACCCGGATCTCCATCCCGGGCAGGGGATAGCCGACCGTGGTCCGCCGCACCTCCGGCGGGTCGTGCGCGTCGGTGACCGAGCTGTTGCCGTAGCACTCGGTCAGCCCGTAGACGTTGCAGATCTCCCGCGCGCCCAGGTCCATGACCATCTGCATCGCGGCGGGCGCCCCGATGGCCGCGCCGGTGCGGAGCGACGAGAGATCGCGCCGCGCGCGGTCCGGATGCTCGATCAGCGCCTGGGCGATGTTGGGAGTCCCGTAGTAGACCGTGCAGCGCTCGCGCTCGATCAGGGCCAGCGTCGCGGCCGGCTCCATCTGCTCCTGGAGCACGATGGTGCCTCCGTGAGTCATCACCGCGGGCAGCGCGTTGGCGCAGCCGAAGCTCCAGAAGAGCGAGATGCCCATCCACATGCGGTCGGCCGGCGTCAGGTGCTGGCGCTCGCCGATGTGCCAGCCGTTCTCGATCAGCCCACGGTGGGCGAGCTGCACCCCCTTGGGGGTCGAGGTGGTCCCCGAGGTGTAGAGGATGTACGCCACGTCGTCCGGGGTGATCGCCCGCTGGGCGGCCTCGAGCTGGGCGTCGCTCACGTCTCGGCCCAGCTCGGCGAGGGCCTCGAGCGACGGGAGCGCGCCGGCCGGGACGGCGGCCGCCTCGTCGGCGCACACCACCAGGTGCCGGAGGTGCGGCAGCCGCGCGGAGCCGGCGCCGCCCATCTCGGCGAGCGCGGCCAGGTAGTCCTGGCTCCCGAAGCGCGACGCGGTCAGCAACACCGACGCCGCGCAGTGGCCGAGCACGTACTCGAGCTCGCGCGGCCGCGACCAGGTGCTGACCGGCACCAGGATCGCGCCGAGCAGCGTCGCCGCGAAGTCGATCAGCAGCCACTCGGGCCGGTTGGTCATGAGCAGCGCGACCCGATCGCCGCGGCGCACCCCCAGGCGCACGAGCCCGCGGGCGAGGCGCCGCGCGCGGGCCCGCGTCTCCGCGTAGCCGAGCCGCACCCGGCCGGTGGCGTCGACGATCAGCTCGTGCTCCGGCTGGCGCGCGGCCAGCTCGTCGAGCAGGTCGGGAAGGGTGTGGCTCGCGGGACGGAGCACGCGGATCGGGCGGCCGCTCAGCGGGGGTGGAGCGGCTCGCTCGACATCGCGTCGCGCTGCGCCGCGTGGTCGGCCCACCGGGGCTCGGGCCACGAGGGACAGGCGTCGCTGATGTCCCGGTAGCGGGGATAGCGCCGGATCAGGTCGTTGATCTCGACGCACGTATCGAGGGGATGGCCCGCCGGCACGCCGCCGCGCCGCGCCTCCACCCCGCGGCGATAGCTCCAGAGGTAGGCGTGCGCGTGGAAGAAGGCGCGGCGCTCGGACCAGTGGCGGCCGATCATCAGGATCTTCACCGCCTCCGCGTTGGCGTCCAGCTCGCGGCGCTCCTGCTGGGCGTCCCACAGCGAGGTAGCCGCCTCGTCGGGCGCCCGGCGATAGGCGTGGCCCAGCACCCAGTGGGCCAGCTCGTGGGCGAGCAGGAAGTCGCGGGTCTGGCCGGCCGGCAGCGGCTCGAGCATCTGGGTCTGGAAGGTCATGAGGCCGCCCGGCCGCATCGCGCCGCCGCCCGCGCCCGGCTGCTCGCCGACCAGGAAGGTGACGTCGGCGACCCCGTAGTGCTCGGTGACCCGGTCCGCGAAGCGCCGCCAGTCGTCGAGGTGGGCCTGCTGCCCGGCGGTGAGGCTCGTGCAGCCGGCGTGCAGCAGGACCAGGGCGGCCAGCCAGGGCCAGCGCGGCATGATGGCCCCGAGCCTACTTCACGTAGTGATCGCGCGCCAGGGGCGGCGTGGTCCCCGCGCCGGTGAAGAGCACGGTGAGCACGACCTCGACCGAGTGGCCGAGGGCCAGGCCCTGACACCCGATGGCGGCGCGGGTGGGCTTGCCGCGGTCGCCGTACAGCTCGACGAGCAGATCGGTGGCGCCGTTGATCACGCGTGGCTGCTCGTTGAAGCCGGGCGCCGAGTTCACGAACCCGATGAGCTGCACCGCCTGCTGCACGCGGTCCAGGTCGCCCAGCGCGTACTTGATCGCGGCCAGGCTCGAGAGCACCGCGTAGCGCGCGGCCTCGTAGCCCTGCTCGATCGAGAGATCGGCGCCCACCACGCCGACGAGATGCGGCTTGCCGTCGCGCACCGGCGTCGTGCCGGAGAGGTAGAGCACGTTGTTGATCGCGAGATGAGAGACGAAGCGGGCGCCCGCCGCGTTCGCCCGATACGCCCGATCCAGATCCATCAGCGTGAGCCCAAGTGCGTCGAGCTTCTTCTCGATGTGCATGATGGGGCAGGTCATAACATGGTTATCCACACTTATTCACAAAACTTTCTTCGTCATCGGCTTGACACATCCCCCGCCGGTTCACTAGGCTTCACGAGTCATGCAGGGGAGTCGAAAGCCGTTGGCGAAGGTCGAAGGACGCCGGTCGTTGCGGCAGAGCAAGCTCACCATCGCGTGGCGCGGCACGCCGGATCTCGATGACTGGGTCGCGTACATCGTGACGAAGACGAAGTCGAAGAAGCTGATCCTCGCGGATCAGGTGTCGGAGCGGAAGGTGAAGGCCCTGCTCGCGCGCGTCTCGGGGCTCTCCCGGCGCGGCGTGGAGAAGCTGGCGAAGGGTTAGGCCGAGAAACTGTCGGGAGGGGCGTCCGCCCCCGCGATTCCAGGGAATGGTCTATCCACACATGTGGATAGACCTGTGCATAGGTACCCGATAGACGACGCAACTATCTGCTTTGGCTGACATTTCTGTATCAGCCTTCCGCCAGGCTCCGGAGCCGCTCGAGCAGCCTGGCGAGGCCCAGGGTGTCCCGGGCGCAGTAGCCCTGAAGATCCGCCCGCAGCCGGCCCTGCTCGGCATGGCTCACCGCGTCACCGCCCCAGAGCAGGCGCTCCAGCGCCACGCTGGCGAGCGCGCCGTCGGCGATCGCGAGGTCGTCGTACCCGAGGCCGGGGACGAGCGCGGGCAGCACGCGCTTGAGCGAGAAGCTGCCACCGAAGGCCGGATGGTAGACGTGCTCGCGCACGATCGGCAGCAGATCCACCAGCCGCTCCGCGATGCGTGCGAGGCGCGGGGCCAGCGCGGGCGCGCCCGCCGCGATTCGCTGGATGCACTCGCGCTCGAATCGCGCGTGGTAGGCCACGATGGTCCGCGCGGGCTCGCACGCGGCGAGGAGTCGCTCCGCCAGCGCGGGGCGCACGTCGTCGGGCCCTTCGGCGAGCCAGGCGTGATGCGCGAGCCCGGCCGCGCCGTCCTCCACGTGGCAGCTCCACTGCACCGGCAGCGCGTCCCACGGATGGCACCCGTTCCACACCGGGATGGGGAGCCCCGCGGTCTCGAAGTCGAGGAACGCCACCGGCGAGACGCAGGCGCGCAGGGCGCGCCCGAGGCCCGGCTCCACGATCATCCGGCCCGCCTGCACCGCGCGCCGCTGCCGGTCGGCGGTGGCGGCCAGCGCGGTGTCCTCGGGCAGGTCGAGGATGGACTGGTAGCCCTGCTCGTAGAGCGCGGCCAGCGCGCGCGCCTGCTGCCGGTAGAGCGTGCTCACGTGATGCTCCGGCTGCGGCGCCCAGCAGCGATCGAGGAACGGGCACTCGTAGGGTCTCGTGCAGTGCGGCCCGGTCGCCACCTCCGGCCGCGGTCCGGCCAGCATGGCCTGGAGCGCGCCGACCTCGCCGGGCAGGGTCGCGAGGCGCGCCTCGGCCGCCGCGGTCACGTCCGCCCGCACGAAGAGGTCGTCGAGGTCCGGGTAGGTGCACGCGCGGTTGAGATGCATGATCTCCATCCGCCGCACCGGGAGCCCGGCGCGCCGGGTCACGTGGCCCTGGATGGCCACGTCGGTCAGGTGCGGCTCCTTCACGCTCGTGGTCGACTTCACCTCGGTCACGCAGAAGCCGCCATCGGCCCCGCGCTCCAGGATGTCGACCGCCACGTAGACGGAGTCGGCGCGAAAGCTCGCCTCGTACACCACCGGCACCCGCGAGGCCAGCGCCGTCCGCGTGGCCTCGAGGCGCTCCTCGTAGGCATCGTGAGGCAAATCGATCAGCACACCGCCCGGCACGTGGGCGCGCGCCACCTCGCCCACCTGTCGCCCCCGCGCGAACACCGCCTCGAGCATCGCGTCGGGCACGAGCTCGACCGCGCCCGGCTCATGCACGCGCCACCACAGCTGCTTCGCGCACTGAATCCCCGCCGTCACCCGCGACTTGGACAGCCCGACCACCCGAGCAGGCAAGTCCACTCCGCTAGTCCGAATGATGCATGAATGAGCTGGTCCGTGACCGGATGGGTGGCGGCGGAGGTGGCAGGGGGGACAGCGGCCGGGCGGCCGCGCGGAGTGGGCCCCCCGAGTCCGGCCCGCCGCTCGAAGAGCGGCGAATCCGGCGAGCGGGTGACGGAGCCGGCCGCCCGGCCGCTGTCCCCCCTGCCACCTCCGCCGCCGCCCATCCGTCTCGCGCGCGCGGCTCGCTCATGGATGGCGCGAGCTAGAGGGGAATCGCCAGCAGCGTGTCGACGCGGCTGCTGTCGCACACGACGACCCGCTCGCGGAAGCGCAGGGTGCCGTTGTCGTCCACCATGACGTCGACGTAACGCCCGGTGGCGAAGAGATCCATGGTCCCGTCGCGCATCACCCGCACCACCAGGAACGGGGTCTCGGCGTGCACCGCGCCGTTCGACCCGGGGCGGATGGCGGGGAGGCCGACCAGGTGCCGGTAGGCCTGGCGCTCGTAGATGTTGGCCTCGCGCAGGGCGGCCACGCGATCCTGCAGCATGCCCCGGGAGTCGGCGTAGATGAGGCCCGCCTCGAGCCCGCGGCGGTGGTTGTCCGCCGAGGTGATCTTGTAGAGGCACGGGTCGGTGAAGAGCGCGGGCCACTGCTCGAGGCGATCGTCGTCGATGGCCCGCGCGTACTCCGCGTTGAGCTGCGCGACGCGCTCGCCCAGCACGTCACTCCCCCATGTAGCGGCGATACGCCTTCCAGAACCCGCGCACCGAGGCCTCGGTGGCCCGCGTCTCCTGCGACTCCGAGCCCTCGCCGCCCATGTTGACCACCGACACCTGGTCTCCCGCCGCGGCGACGCCGCGCTGGACGAAGCCCCCGACGCAGCCGTCCTCCATCGAGACGTAACCCGCGGGGCCGACCAGGTTGGCCTGCTTGAGCCGGCGGCGCCGCATGTCGTCGGAGTCGTCGGCGAAGCCGAAGTAGGTCCAGTGCAGCTCCATCGCCCCCGCGCCCTTCGGCACCACCTGCCGCACCGCGAGGCAGTTGTTGATCTGCTGGAGCACGAAGCCGGGGAACACGGTCAGGATCTGGAGCTGGATCCCGTCGCCCCACTCGTCCACCGAGTCGAGCAGGCTCGGGTCGGCCAGGCGGTAGCGGTCCTTCTCGGAGCGGATGCCCTGCTCCCGGTACGCGGTGCTGGTGCGGTCGTCGGCCCGGTCGATGGTGTAGCTCGCGTGGTGGCCGCCGTCCGGGCTCACCAGGATCCCGCCCCCCTGGGTCAGGCGGGTGATCCGGAACGTGCCGAAGAAGGCGTGGAGGAGGCTCGCGTGGTAGGTGTCCTTCACGTTCTCCACGTAGAGCTTCCAGTTGTTGGGCAGGGCCTGGGTGAACCGGCCCATCACCCGCATCGGCCCGCGCAGCACGCGCCGGATGCGCCCGAGCACCTCCGCGCCCAGGTACTCCTCGATCGGCGGCGTCTCGGCCGAGAGGCTCGCGAACACGAGACCGTGGAGCGTGGCGGTGCGGAGCTTGCGCGGCCCGTGGTCCGCCTTGCAGAACGACTCCGGCATCCCGCCGCGGCCGTTGCTGCCCTTCTCGAACGCGATGCCGACCAGGTTGCCGCGCAGGTCGTAGGTCCAGGCGTGGTAGACGCACTGGAAGTGGCTGCCCGCCGAGCCGCCGTCGTCGAGCGCGATCAGCGCCCCGCGGTGGGCGCAGCGGTTCTCGAACGCATGGATCTCACCCGCCGCGCCCCGCGCCACGATGACCGGCATCTCGCCCAGGAAGGTGGTGCGGTAGTCCCCGGGGCGCTCGATGTCGGACTCGAGGCACACGTAGCTCCAGGTGGGGCCCTCGAAGATGCGGCGCAGCTCGCGGCGGTAGTTGTCCTCGTCCTGGTAGAGCCAGTACGGCACCCGCGCGAGCGATGCGCCCGGCCATTCGTGACGCGGACCCGGGGTCGGCATGCGTGATCGCCCGCTACCCGAGGGCGGGCATCACCTCGCGGGCGAAGAGCTCCATCGAGCGCAGGACCCGGGCCTGCTCGAGATCGCCGAACCAGAAGCTGCAGTTGAAGTGGGTGATGCCCACGTCGCGCTGCAGGCGTCGGATCTGGCGGATGCAGGTCTCGGGGGTCCCGATGACCAGGAAGCGGTCGAGCAGGTCGTCGACGTCGGGCTCCTTGGGCGCGGGCACCGCGATGGCCCAGCCATTCTCCACCCGCTCGTAGTGATTGCGGAGGCTCAGCGTCACCCGCATGTTCCAGCGGGCCTCCTCCGCGGCGGCCCGCGCGTCCGCCTCGCTCGTGGTCACGTAGACCGCGCGCTGCACGCCCACCGCGAGCGGGGTCGGCGGCTTGACCTCGGCCACCACCCGGTCGAAGAGCCGGCGGAACTCGGCCATGCGCTCGACCGGGACCCCGAAGCCGCCGGTGAGCACGTTGAAGCCGCGGCGCACCGCACCCTCGACCGAGTCCGGGCTCTGGGCGGTGATCCAGATCGGCGGCCGCGGCTGCTCCATCTGGGGGAAGATCGTGGTCTCCGGGATCTGGTAGATCTTGCCCTCGTAGCTGAACGGCCCGCCCGCGAGCGCCTTCAGGATGACGTCGATCGACTCCTCCCACCGCGCCCGCCCGCTCTCCAGCTCGAGCCCGAAGCGCTCGAACTCGTAGTGCTGGTAGCCGCGCCCGAGCCCGATGTCGAGCCGGTCCCCGGAGAGGATCGCCAGCGTCGCGATCTCCTCGGCCACCACCAGCGGGTGGTGGAGCGGCACCACGATGACCGCGGTGCCCACCCGGATGCGGGTGGTGCGGGCCGCGATGTAGGTGGCGAGCTGGACCGGGCGCGAAAGGTAGCCGTAGGTCGAGAAGTGGTGCTCGGCCAGCCAGATGTTGTGGAACCCGAGGGTCTCGGCGGACTGGGCCATCTCGATCGCGCGCGTGTAGATCTCCCGGGACGACCGGGCCGACGGCGACTGCATCAGGAGGAAGGTCCCGAAGTTCATGGGCGGGATATTGCGCTGGCCCGCGGCCGGGGTCAAGCCGGCCCCAGGGCCAGGAACTCCCGCGCGTTGTCGACCAGGAGCCGCCGCCGGGTGGCCGCGTCCAGGGTGACGCCGTCGAGGGCCGCGACCGGATCGTCCACCCCCATCTTGAACGGGTAGTCGCTGCCCAGCACGATGCGCTCGGGCCCGAAGGTCTCGAGCGCGAAGGCGAGCACGCGGGGCGAGAGCGTGAGCGAGTCCACCCAGACGCGCCGGGCATACGCGCTCGGCGGCTCGGCGATCGCGGCGTGCGCGTCGGCGATCGCGGTCCAGCCCTGGTCGAGGCGCGGCAGGATGTAGGCGAAGGCGCCACCGCCGTGAGCGAAGCACCATCGGAGCGTCGGCCACCGGTCGAGCACGCGGCCGAAGATCACCCGGGTCATCGCGAGCGCGGTCTCGAGCGGGAAGCCGGCGACCTGGGTGAGATTGTCCTTGCGGAAGCGCGGATCGCCCAGGATCGGCGCCTGCGGGTGGACGAAGATGGCCACCCCGAGGGCGGCGGCCGCGTCCCACACCGGAGCGAGGGCCGCGTCGTCGAGATCGAGCCCCGCCACGTTGGCCCCGATCTCCACCGCCGGGAACCGCAGCACGGACACCACGCGCTCCAGCTCCTTCACCGCGAGGTCGGGCGCCTGCAGCGGTAGCCCGCCCGCGCCGAGCAGGCGCGCCGGATGGCGGCCGACCAGCTCCGCGATGGCGTCGTTCTGCATGCGGCACCACTCGGCCGCCGCCGGGCCCGGCGCCCAGTAGCAGAAGGTGGGCGGCGCAGGGGAGAGCAGCTGCCGGCCCACCCCGGTGCGGTCCATGTCCTCGATGCGCCGGGCCGGGTCGAACGCGTGCGGGGTGAGGCTCCGGTTGAGCGTGCTGCCGAGGTAGAGCCGGCAGCCGGTGGCCGGGTCGCCCTCGAGGCGGGGCCAGCGGTCGCCGCCATACCGGGCCGCGAAGTCGGGCCAGCCGCTCGCGAAGATGTGCGTGTGGACGTCGATCGATGGTGTCATGGGCCCCCCAATGGTCCCCCCCCAATCATCCCCCAATGTATATACTCCCCGGTGCCCATGGGCCCAGCCCTCATCCGCGCGATGGCCATCGCCCTCCTGCTGTGGCCGGTGATGTGGCCGGCCCCGGCCCACGCGCAGGGCGCGCGGCCGACCGGGCTCCGGTTCATGGGCCCCACGACCGCTCGAGGCCTTCCTGGTAGGACTTGAGCGCGTACGCCACCGCCCGGCCCACGCAGGAGTTCTGCTTGCCCTGATCGCCCGGCTCCGGGAAGCGACTCGAGAGATCCACCGCCTTCGGCACCTGGCCGAGCAGCGGCGGAGCCGCGAGGGGGATGGACTGGTACGCGACGTCGTCCCAAGCCGATCGTCATTCCGTACTACGCGCTGAACTTCCAGCCGACCGGCTATCAGCGCCACTACGACCTGACCTTCATCGCGCTGGTCTACCTGGGCAACCGGATGCTCGTGCAGTCGATCCCGATCGACTTCGGGTTCCGGTGGTGATCGGCCGCGCCTTGACTATGCGCCGCCGAGGGGGCAGCATCGTGCCGGGCGAAGACGACCGCAGTCCCAAGGGAGACCTCCCGTGACGACGACCCAGACGACCGAGCCGCGGATGGAGCTGGAGCAGCACCTGCACATGTACCGGCAGATGGCGAAGATCCGCGCCTTCGAGGAGCAGGTGAACGAGCTCTACAAGGGCGCCAAGATGCCGGGCCTCGCGCACCTCTATGTCGGCGAGGAGGCGGTGGCGGTCGGCGTCTGCGAGGCGCTCAAGCGGGACGACTTCATCACCAGCACCCACCGCGGCCACGGCCACTGCCTGGCCAAGGGCGCCTCGGTCAGCCGGATGTTCGCGGAGCTACTCGGCAAGGAGGCCGGCTACTGCCGCGGCAAGGGCGGCTCCATGCACATCGCGGATCCGGAGACCGGCAACCTGGGGGCCAACGCCATCGTGGGCGGCTCGGCCGGCCTCGCCACCGGCGCCGCGCTGTCGGCCAAGATGCGCAAGAGCGGCCAGGTCGCGGTGTGCTTCTTCGGCGACGGCGCGCTCGGGCAGGGTCTGCTCTACGAGGCCATGAACATGGCCGCGCTCTGGAAGCTGCCCGTCATCTACGTCTGCGAGAACAACCTCTACGGCGAGTACACCCCCGGCACCGAGACGATCGCGGGCGAGATCCTGCTGCGGCCCCGCGCGGTGGGCGTCCACGCCGAGAGCGTCGACGGCCAGGACGTGCAGGCGGTGCACGCCACCATGAAGCGACTGGTGGAGCGCGCGCGCCGCGGCGAGGGGCCCGCGTTCCTCGAGTGCAAGACCTATCGCTACTACGGCCACCACGTGGGCGACGTCAACCGCGAGTACCGCACCAAGGACGAGGAGCGGGACTGGGCGACCAACCGCGACCCGCTCCTGACCCTGTCCGCGCGCCTCATGCAGCAGCAGCTCGCCGAGCAGTCGGT
>WNFD01000715.1_pt1 | contig 33430 bp, 29 predicted proteins | sample 5400491 | NCBI WGS metagenome assembly WNFD01 (sample SAMN13153343, study PRJNA577476) | soil metagenome | isolation source: 120 cm saprolite under Douglas fir tree site 2 hole 2 replicate 2 | place: USA:California | collected 2015-04-18 | reverse complement strand
CCCTGTAGCCCGATGTCAGCTGCGCTGGAGAGCTGAAAGAGCAGGGCTCCGCCCGCATCGATGGCGTAAAGCTGCCAGGGACCCATCGAGTAACCGCGCGTGAGCAGGTTCGCCAGGACGGCGTCGCAACCGTTGCCGATCTGGTTGACTGTGAGGCAGGCGTTCTCGAACTGGCGAGTGCTGACCAGCCGAGTCCCGCTGAACACATCGATCGTCCACCAGCCGTGGACCTTGACCCCTTGTGTCGGCGGATCATGCGCCGCAATCTGGGCCGGGGCGCCCCTGGCCAACAACAGCGGTAAACGGCCGACCGCTAAGCCCGCAATCACGCACAACAAAGCAGCCGCAACGAACATGAACGTGCGATTAGAAACCTTCCCTCTGAAGGCCATGGCCCCCTCCCTCTGCTTCCGACACCCTTGCTGTGGCCCTGGCCACTTCAATAGGGATGTAGGACACGTCGCGCGTCGGTCAGACAGAGATCGGGGGAAGCACCAGTGCGGCTGTGAACACGATCTCAACGGCGAGCGCTTGGAAGACCTGGACCTTGGGTCCCGGGTGAATCCCTGGCGTGTGGTTGCTCACCAAATAGCCGAACGTGAACGCGAGGGCGGCCCCGACCAGTTGGGCGGCCCAGTAACCAATCATGTCGGCAGCGCCGAGCTTCCTATTCAGGAAGGCTCCGAGGGAGACAGCCGGATTTCAAATGGTAAGGGCCTCACTGCACTCGCCCCGGCGGGGGGTCGTCGCGAGCCAATTTTGATGTCACGATTGCTGTCAGTCGCGCCGAGCATGCGCGTACCAGCGGAACCAATTGCTTCTCGCGGGGATTCGGTCGTAACTCGACCGGCCTGAAACCGTTGTATCTACAGGCGATGTCTGCGGCGCGCAACTTGACGCACTTCGTGGCTCTGGTCAGCCTCGCCGCCGGCCTGGCTGGTTGCGGAGAAGTGGGCTACCGCGGCGCCGTCCCGCCAGCTCATACGCAGTCCTTCCGGACTGAACCCGCCTCACCGCTGCCTGCCGGCGTCGACGCCATGATTGGACTGCAGCAGAGGCCGATGAGGCCGCCCACCCTGGCAGCAAATGAGACCTGTTCGGCTTCCTCTGCGACTGATCTAGGAGCGGTGGCGCCGAACTACGGGGCGGGGGTCGGGCCCGCCTACATGTCGGGCCAGGACAGCTGGTACTCCGGCGGGCAGGTGACCATCCTCATGGTGGACTCCCAATATTCCGGTCCGCTCCTGGTGCGGGCGTTCCAGTTGGGGGGTAACGGGAAATCCACGGTCACTCTTGCGGATTTACCCTCGCCTGGCAGCGGCACCGCGTACAAGGAAAGGCAGCATGGGGTGGCAGTGGTTCCGGCACTCCACACGACGGGAGGCGGCTTGTATTTGGGCGCGGTGGCCCCGACTTCCTTCTGGAGAGCCTGGTTCGGGTGGCTCTCCACCGACAGCCCTGGATGCTTTGGGCTTCAGGTGGACGGAGACGTGTTCACCGAGTTCATCGTGTTCGCGGTCAACCCGGGAACACCGCCACCGGGCTGAGCCGCGGTTAACAGATCGCTGCGCCCCGTTTCAGAAATGGCGGTCCGCTTTCGCTCAGTGCCGCCAAGCGCCGGTGTTTGCCACCGTTGATCGCCGGCGTTGCTGTGCGGAGAGCCCGCCGATTACGCCCCTGCCGCCCTCCATAACGGCTTGAGCAGGCCGACTTCAGACAGGGCCACCTGGGCGCCGTACACGCGCTTCCATGTTTCGTACAGCTCGCCGTACCGGCGGTGGATCCCGAGATCCGGCTCGACTGTTGCCTCAAAGCTGACGACCGTCCGCGCCGCGGTCGCCACGTCCGGATACGCGCCGGCGCCGATGCCCGCGAACATCGCAGCGCCAAGCGCGGTCGACTCCTTCACGCGAGGCACGCTCACCGGGAGCCCCAGCACGTCGGCCATGATCCGCGGCCAGAGCTTCCCCTTCGACGCCCCGCCGGTGAACACGGCGTGGTCGATCGATCGGCCGGTTATCTCTTCGATGATGCGGAGGTGCCCGAGCGACACGTAAGCCGCGGCCTCCTCGATCGCGCGAATGCACTCCTTGCGGCCTGAGTTGGCGGGGTCTCCCACGTTGAACTGGACGAAGGCCGGGGAGGCATGGATCCAGCGGCTGGCCGTCATGAGGTTGGACAGGATGCCGATGACGCCGTTGGAGCCGGGCGGCACCCCTTGCGCCGCGCGTTCCATGAGGGTGTACGCGTCGACGCCGGTGCGCTCGGCCTCCAGCTTCTCGAGGTCGCAGAAAGCGTCGCGGAACCACCTCATTGCCAGCCCGCTGTAGAAGCCGATCCCCTCCATCATCCATTGGTCCGGCAGGGCATGGCACAGCGTGCGCAACCTCGCCTTCGGATCAATCGAGGCCTCCGAAAGCCCGATCGTCTGCTGCCAGAAGGTCCCGCCGACGACGGTGAACCGCCCAGGCTCGACGACGCCGATGCCGACCAGGCCAAGCTGAGTGTCGGCTCCTCCGACGACCACCGGGGTGCCGGGCCGCAGCCCGGTGTCAGCTGCCGCACCGGCGCTCACGGCTCCGGCGACTGTGCCCGGCGCCAGGACCGGTGCAAACACCTCTGACCGCATCCCGCAGATATCGATCACGTCCTGCGACCAGGCCCGGTTGGCGAGATCGAACATGCCGGAGCTCGAGCCGATCGACGGGTCGGTCACGAACTCGCCCGTGAGGCGGTGTGTGATCCAGTCGGCCAGCATATTCATGTGCTCGACCTTCGCGAAGAGCTCCGGCTCGTGTCGCTGGATCCAGAGCAACCGCGCGGGCGCCGTGATCGCCACCCAGTCGCCGCCGTGCCTGTAGATCGTCTCGGCGAGGCCTCGCTCGACCAGCTCGGTGGCCTCGACCCCGGCGCGCGAGTCCACGTTCGGGCAGGCCCAGAGGTCGCGTCCTGACTTGTCGTACAGGACCATGCCTTCGCGCATGCTGGTCGTGCTCAGAGCGCGGATTACGGACGCGTCCACCCCGGACTCGGCGAGCACCTGCCGAACGCATTCGGCGATGAGGCTCCAGTTGGCCTGCGTGTCGAACACCTGTGAGCCCGGAACGCCCGGCAGCTCGGCGTGAGACCACTCGCGCTGCGCCATGCCGACCTGCCTCCCATCGACCTCGAAGAGCACCGCCCGGCAGCTGCCGGTGCCGGCGTCGAGCGCGAGGAGCAGCTCTCCGCTCACGCCTTGACCACAGCCCGATTGACGACCGCACGCAGTGGCTCGCCCGCCGCGAACCGCCTGATCTCCTCGGCCACCATGGTCACTCCCCGCAGCAGCGTTTCGTGAGTGGCGCCGCCGATGTGAGGGGTTATCACCACGTTGTCGTGCCGGAGCAACGGATGCGGGCCGCCCTCAGCCCGCGGCCGAACGACGTCCAGCGCCGCTCCGGCCAGGTGGCCCGACGCGAGCGCGGCGTCGAGCGCCTCCTCGTCGACCAGCGACTCCCGAGCCGTGTTCACGAAATACGACTCAGGCTTCATGGCGGCGAACTGCTTCGGACCGAACAGGTTCTCCGTCTCCGCGGTGGCCCGCACGTGTAGCGAGACAAAGTCTGATTTGGTCAGCAGCTCCCCGAGCGTCGCGACCTGCTCGGTCGAAGCGAGCTCGCCCACCCGCACGTAAGGGTCGTAGACGACCAGGCGCATGCCAAAGGCCACCGCCCGCCGCTGGACGCGACTGCCCACGTTGCCGAATCCGACCAGCCCGAGAACGTGGCCACCGAGGTCATGCCCCAGGAAGCGGGCGCCCTCGAAAGCCGACTCGCCCAGCGTCCCGCCTTCGATCAAGAAGCGCTGGGCCTTGGGGAAGCGGCGCGCCAGCATGACCATGAATGCGAGAGCCTGGTCGGCCACCGATTCGGCGTTCTTGCCGGGAGTGTTGACCACCGGAATCTGGCGGGCCGATGCAGCTGCGACATCCACGTTGACCGGGCCGCCTCGAGCGCAGCAGATCAGTCGCAGTGCGGGCCCGGCGGCGAGCACCTCGTCCGTCACCGGGGCGCCGTGCACGACGAGAATCTCGGCGTCCCCAACCCGGGCGGCGACCTGGGCCGGCGTGCCGAGGTATTCGCGGATGGAGCATTCGGACGCGCTGATCGGCGCCAGCTCTTCCGACTCGTCGAGCTGGAGGTATTCGAGCCGGTGTTCGCCCCGTAGGCCGGCGAGTCCCAGCTCGAAGACCGGGACCGGCACGAACGAGTCCCCGACGACCAGGATTTTCATGCTGCGCCTCAGCGCTAGCTCAGGGATAGACCCGGCTTGGCTTCAGATCCACGGCATGCCCGGTCCCGGACTCCATGATCACCTTGAGCATCGGTTCGGTGTCGAGGTAGAAGAACCGGATCGTCTCGCCGATCCTCCCTTCCATCAGGATCTTGGCCCCGAGGTCGGCGAAATGGCGCTCGGTTGCGTCCGACTCGGCAGGAGTCGGGCGCATCACGGCAATGTGGTGCAGGCCCTCGCCATGGGCGTCGAGCCATTCCTTATATATGCTGGGTCCCTTGTCGGGCTGAAGCAGCTCCACCACGATGGGCCCGACATGCGTCTCGGCGCCGATCATGGTGAAGTCCGTCGGCTTGCCGTGAAGGTAGGTGTCGTGGAGCGCGGGCGGCTTGTGCTCGTACACGTTCCATGGCCCCCATCCCAGCGCCCGGTGGTATCGCTCGAGCGCCTCGTCGATGTCGCGGACGACGATGGCGATCTGGCTGATGGGGAACCCACCGGCCGGAATCGTCATCTGCTCCGAATGGGAAGGCTCACTGTGACTGTGACCGTGGCTCGACATCGTTACCTCCTTACAAAAGTGCGATCGGGTTGAACGGCGACCCGGTCCCGCCCGGGAGCCGCAGCGGCTCGGCCACGACCATGAACTCCCATCGCTTCTCCTCCTCGCACGCGGCCGCGATGTCCTCGAGGTTCAGGCTGTCGGAGGCGACCATGCCCATGGCCACGATCTGCAGCGGGTGGATGGGGTACAGGATCCCGTCGACGGTTCCCGGCACGGTCTCACCGTCTCCATCGGGTAGGAAGGCCGCGATCCGCCGTTCGTGCATCCAGGGGATGGTGTCGACGTGCAGCCCGGCCTTGCCCTCGCCCGTGTAGCCGTTGTCCCAGGGGCCGCGCTCGAGGCGCCGGCGGTGGTGGCCCGTGCGGAAGACCAGGATGTCGCCATCACCGAGTCGGACCCCCTCCGCCTTTTCTGCGGCCTCGAGCTCGGCCCTGGTCACCGCCTCGCCCGGTTCGAGCCACGGCGTGCCCCGGAGCCGGGGTATGTCCAGCAATACGCCACGGCCGACGATTCCATTTGCGTAGCCCGCGATGTCGAGCGCGGTCCCACCATGGCTGGTGAGCAGAGACTCCGGGCGCCCTCCGTACACGTGACCGCCGTACGCGATGTGGCACAGCGCGTCGATGTGGGTGTGGCAGTCGCCATGGCAGCTCATGCCCAGAAAATCCATCCCGAAGCGCAAGCTGCTCGACCCGACGGGCAGGTCGAACATCTGGGTCATGTGATGGATCGCGGGATTCTGGTTGTCCGGGCCGGCGACGGTGTTGATCGGGATCGCCATCGAGACCGAGCGGCCGGACTTGACCAGGCCGGCGGCGCGCCTGACGTGCTCGGGCGTGATGTAGTTGAGGGTGCCCCGCTCGTCGTCGGCGCCCCAGCGGCCCCAGTTCTTCACCGACTCGAACATGGCCTCGAACTCCGCGAGGGAGATCGTGGGAGCCTGTTGCTTCATCGGACTGCGCCCGGCAGCGGGGTATCCATCTCGCCCGGCTCGGGCAGACCGGCGGTCATTGCCCCATCGACCACCATCAGGTGGCCGGATAGATAGGACGCGTCGTCCGAACACATCCACAGGATCGGCCGCGCCATCTCCTCCGGCTCGGCGAAGCGCCCAATCGGGATCCGGTCCAGGAACACCTTCGACTGCACGGGATGGTTGATGACGAAAGCCGAGAGTCGAGTGTTGATGATCCCCGGCGCGATGGCGTTGACGCGAATGCCCAACCGCGAGAGCTCCAGCGCGGCCGTCTGCATCACCGCCACCTCGCCGGCCTTGGATGTGTTGTAGGCAAGGCCGCCGGCCTCGGGCTGAAACGCGTTGGTCGACGCCGTCAGGACGATCGCGCCGCGGATGCCGTCGCGCACCATCACCCGCGCCGCCTCCTGCGCCAGGTACCACGCGCCGCGCAGGTTGACGTTCAGGATGCGATCCCAGCTCTCGTCGGTGAACTCGAGGAAGGGCACGAAATCCGCGATGCCGGCCACCTGCACGGCGGCGTCGAGGTGGCCGAACCGCTCGACGGCGAGATCGACGGCCTGCCGGATGTCCTCGCGCCGGCTGACATCGCCGACGATCGCCTCGACCTTGGCTCCCGACTCGTGGATGGCGTGGGCGGTCGCCTCGAGCACGTCGCCCTCGTTGTCGAGCAGAACGAGACCGGCTCCCTCGGCCGCGAACGCCTTGGCGACCGCGCGGCCAATGCCTTGCGCGGCGCCCGTGACCACGACGCCTTTGCCTTCGAACCTCATGAGATCAGTCCTCCGTGTCCAGGACCGCGCGGGATCACCGGCCAGACGTCGATGACCCGATCGCCTTCGACCACGTGGTAGGCGTCGTACCAGTTGACCGTCCCCGGCGCGTAGCCGGGCACCAGCTCGACGACGTCGCCGACCTTGAGCGGATAGCCCGCGTCCGCGACGAAGATGCCGTGCTCCTCATCGAAGCGCAGTGCCTTCAGGTCGTGGCCGCGCATGGTGCTCAGCGCGGGCGCACCGAGCGACTTGTTGCCGGCGTCGACGATGACGCGATCGGGCGGCCGGCTGATGACTGTCGCGAGGACGGTCAGCGCCTGCTCGAAGTCGCCGGCCATCGGAAAGTGGAAGTTGTCCATGACCGCGTACGACCCGGCCTGGATCTCGGTGATGCCGGGGGTCGTCGCGGTCCAGTCCCAGGTGGCCGTGCCTCCCGCCGAGACGATCGGGCAAGGAAGGCCGGCCGCCCTGATCCTCTCCGCCGAGTCAACGAGCATGCTCATAGCAATGCGCTGCCTGGAAGCCCGCAGGTCGCGCTCGGGCGTCAGCGAGCAGTGGCCTTCGTAGCCGGTCACGCCCATGAGCCTCACGCCGTCCATGTCGGCGATGCGCCGGGCCAGCTCGACCGCCTCCTCGGGCGTGTCCACGCCGGCCCGATCCATGCCGGTGTCGACCTCGATCAGGACGCCGACCTTGCTCCTGGCCGCGCGCGCCGCCGCGGCGATCTCGGCGGTGTTCTGCGCGTCATCGACGGCAACTAACACCTCGGCTTCTCGGGCGATCTCCGCCAGGGCGGCGAGCTTTTCGCGCCCCGCCAGCGTGTTGACGATGAAGACGCCGTCGAAGCCGCTGCGCACCATGACGATCGCTTCCCAGATGGTGGCCGTCGAGATGCCGATCGCGCCCGCGTCGACCTGCATCCGCGCCAGCTCAGGGCTCTTGTGAACCTTGACGTGCGGGCGGATCTTGGCCGGCATCGTCTCGAGCCGCGCCGCCATCTTCGCGATGTTGCGGCGAGCGGCTGGAAGGTCGAGGATCAGCGCCGGAGTTACGAGGTCGTGCCGGTGCCGGCCTACTGCCGAGCCATAAGCGCGCCTCACGCGATCGCGCGTCTCCTGAATGGCACCCGCCGCGGGCGCGAGCTCAGGCATGTGGAACCTTGCTCGCCAGCGCGTCGACGCGCGCCGCGAAAGCATCTATCGCCTTCGTGCCGTCGAGGACGCCGATCTCGAGGTCATACGTCCGAGCCTCCCCCGGAGCCAGGTACGCCAGCTCGCCCCGCTCACGGGCATCGAAGCGGCCAGCGTCGCGGTTGGTCGTCGGCTCCATGGCCACGCCATATGTGCCCTCGCCGAGCATCCGCCACATCGTGTGAAATGGGAACTGGCTCTTCCTGTACACCTGGTAGGCGCCGAGGGCGAGGCTGCGGTTGACGACCGCCACCGGGACGGTTCCGCCGGGCTCGGGCGTCACGTCGTGCTCGTAGCACTCTTCCGGAAAACCCTGGTTCGGCCCGGTGAGCCGCCTGTAGTCACGCGTCGGGTACTCGGCCACCGGCACGCCGGGCGGCGCGGGGATCAGGTACTCGGAGCCCTCATCGACGACCGGCCAGCCCACGTTCACGTGGTAGAGGTACATGTGGGTCGTGGGATCGAAGCCGGCGTTGACGACCTCGTCGTGCACCGTGAACCGGCTCTCGCCGACCCTCGCCTCGATCCTCCTCCGCAGCTCCATCGCCTCGCCATATACCGCCGCCTGGCGGACGACGCCTTCGGCCCACAGCACGCACTCGTCACCATCCCAGCGCTCGCCGTAGCCGGTGAGCCGCGCGGGGATCAAGCCGATGCGGCCATGGAGCCCGTACTCCTCGGTGGGTTTGACGAGCTGGTGGAAGTTCGAGGCGTCGTCAACGCCGCCGAGCAGCGTGTGGTCGAGGCCGCACGTGACCAGCATGCCGCCGCCCCAGGCGCGAAACCAGCCGAGGCCCATCGGCTCGGTGAACCACGGGCCGACGATGCCGGTGGCCGAGAGCCACGTGAGCGAGCGGCCGTTGAGCTCACATCGACCCACGTCCATCGACCGATCCACGAGCACATCGAATGCGTAGCCGCTCCCGGTCCGGAACTCGAGCACCCGCACGCCGCGTTCGATCCCATCACCGAGCGTCACCAGCCGGACCCCCGCGACCTGTTCCAGGCGACCCACCCGGCGCATCAGATCGCGCCGGGTGGTCGCCCTACCGCTTATTGAGGGCATGGTTGACCCCGCTTGAACCTAGACCTTTGCGGTCGCCCCCGGTCCGACCTTGGCCATGGCGAGGTCGTCCTCGCTTTCGCCCAGCGCCGCGCCGGCGGTCTTGAGCCACTGGTCACGCTTGTTCGCCGCGTAGTACACCAGCAAGAGGATGCCGAGTATCAGCCAGCCGCCTGCGACAAGAGGTGCCTTTGCGTACGGGTCGACCGGGCAGTTCTGCGACGGGCAGAACGGCGGAAATGACTCGGCCAGAGCATAGATCAAAACCAACCCGGACACTACCGGAAGGACGGCGTGCCACAGCCAGTTGAACTCCGAGTGGCGCTCCCGCCAGTAGTAGACGATGACGCCGACGTTGGCCATGAGGTAGACGAACGAGACGCCCAGCACCAGGACCAGGCCGGTCAGCAGGAAGAACGCGACGTCGGGGTGAAACCAGGCCCCGGCGATGAGGCCGGCGGCAAGCGAGAGGGTGAGCTGGGCGAAGATGGCGTTGGTCGGGGTCTTGTAGACCGGGTGGACCTTGGCGAAGAGCTTCGGAAACGCTCCGTTGCGGCCCATGCTGTACCACATTCGAGTGCTGACATTGGCTGTGGCAAGGGTCACCGCCACGGTCGAGGACATGAAGGCGATCAAGATGAGCCACCAGCCTCCGCCCCAGAGGTTGCGGGCAAGGGCCAGGCCGGGCAGGTCTGGGGAGCCGATGATGCCCTTGATGTTGTCGACGCCGAACCCCGTGATGATTCCCCAGTAGGTGAACACGAGGAAGACGCCAAGGATGATGATCGAGAGCAGCACCGAGCGCGGCACGTTGCGCTTCGGATCCTTGGTCTCCTCAGCAAGCGGGGCTGCCGCCTCCCAACCGGTCAAGCCCTGCACCGCCAGCACGATGGCGAGCGTGAAACCCGAGAGACCGAAGGCCGTGCCCACTCCGATGTTGGCAGGGTTGAACACCGACAGTGAGACACCACCAGGTCCTGGGTTGGCAAAACCTGTGACCGCCAACGCGAGCACGATCACAATCTCGGCGCCCCCCGTGACCAGCAGCGTCCGCGCGGAGAGCTCGATGCCGCGGTACTGGAGGGCGGCGACGAGCCCCGCCCCCACGATGACGGATACCCACCACAGCCACGGAACATCCCAGCCGTAGCTGGTCTTCAGCTCACCCGCGGCGATGAAGCCGAAGAACCCGCAGACGACCCCACCCGCCATCGGCGAGTAGAGGATGAACATCCACGAGGTGAGGAACCCGGCGCGCGCGCCGAGCGAGCGGCTCACGTAGGTGTAGTAGCCGCCGGCCGAAGGCAGCTGCCTCGAGAACTGGATCAGGGTGTTGCCGAGCATGAGCACGACCACGACGCCGAACGTGTAAGCCAGCGGCGCGGTCAGGCCGGACAGGGTGACCAGGAACTGGGTGAAGAACAAAGCGGCGATGGCGGGCGCGATGTGCGTGATCGCCTGCATCGTGACGCTCACCAGTCCGAGTGTCTCGGGCCTGAGGCCGGTCTGAATTCGCGCTGCTTTGGTCGATTCAGCCATTACGAATTACCCCTCCGAACTTGAAGCCCACCTCGCTGCAAGATCTTGCAGCTATTCCACGATCGTGGAGCAGTATGCGGACGTATACGCGTTTGTCAAGGGGCGGCTCTCTCGGGTCGATCGGCGAGGAAGGCGCGATAGGTGGAGATGTATTCCTGGACACCTTCGCGCAGCGTCGCGAACCGCGGCGCCCAGCCCAGCTGCGTTCTCGCGTTCTCGACCGAGATGACACCGCGGAACGAAGCCTCGACCTCGTCCTCGGGGGTCATCGCGTCCCCGACCTTGATGCTGCTTCCAGGTATCAGCTCAGCGACCAGCCGCGCGGCCTGAGCGGCCGTGACCAGCGGCTGTCCGGTCGCCGCATAGAAGATCCGGTCGGCGTCGTCGTCGCAATCGACCACGCGGACGGTGAGCGAGGCCACGTCCAGAACATGCGTGTAGTCGCGTGGAAGCCGCCCTCCTGAAGGGACCCGTACTTGCTCGCCGCGCACCGCCGGCTCCACGAACTCCTTCAAGTAGTTGGCCGAATGCCACTGCATCCCGAACCCGTACACCGCTGACGGCCTGACGATGCGGATGTCGAGGCCGTAGGCCCGCTGGTAGGCGAACGCGAAGAGCTCGCCCGAGGCCTTGGCCGCGCCGTAGGCGCCGCTGCCCGGACCCTCCCGCGCCAGCATGATCGGGTGGGCGGCGTCGATCGGCTCGTACTGGATGGCCGGCAGCACGCCGATGGACGAGATGTCCACCACTCGGTGGACACCTGTGCGCCGCGAGGCCTCGAGAACATTGAGCGTCCCCGTCACGTTGGTCTGGAAGGCAAGGTATGGGTCGCGAAAGAGGTTCGCCACCTCCACGTTGCTGGCGGCGTGCACAACAATCGCCGGTCTCACGCGTTCGAACGTCGCGAGCAGGGCGGGCAGGTCCTCGACTGAGCCAGTCTCGGTGGCGAAACGCCCTGCGTGATCGCGCAGCGCATAGCGCATGTCCGGCGTCGTCGATCGACCCCTGGTCAGAACGGTCACGGTGCGCCCCAGGTCGACCAGCTCTCGGGTCACGTAACCGCCGATGAAACCGGCGCCGCCGGTGACGAGCACGGGGCCGGCGCCTACGCCCGACGTCAACCCCGGGCCGCGCCTTTGAGCACCGCTCTCGTCGTCGGCTCGTCCGTGACAAGGACGTTTATGCATCCCGCCCTCAGGGCGCCGAGGATCGCGTCGCGCTTGTCGAGGCCCGCCGCCATCGCCACCACGAGCGGAATGCGCTTCAGCTCGTCCCATTCGATCGCGATCAGCCGGTCGTCGAGGACATGGACCGGCTCGCCTTCCGGGGTGAAGAAGCGCGTGCACATGTCACCGACCGCGCCGGCGTCGAGCAGCCGCCGCCGGTCTTTCGGCGAGATGTGTCCGTAGTGAACCAGCGGCGCGCTCTCGTCCAGGGTGCCGATGCCAACGAGCGCGAGGTCCCTCGACGCCGCTGACTCCAACGCCGTGCGGATCGAGCCGTCGCGGAGCATCGCGTCCTTGATGTCGGGCGAGTCCACCAGCACCGGAGCGTGCAGGTAGTGCACGCGGCTGTGCGGATGCAGCGACGCGATGTGACGCGCCAGCTCGACACCCTGTATACCTGCGCCGGCGCTGCCCACGCCGCCGTGCAGCAGCGAAACGTCCAGGTCGGAGACCGTGCCTGGCGGCAGCATGTGTATCGCCGCCGACAGCATGCGTCCCCACGAAAGGCCCAGGCGCATGCCGTTGAAGAGCTGGCTGTTGACGTAATCGGCCGCGGCCCGCGCGACCGCCTGGACGGCCCCAGGCCCGGGATCCCCCGCCACCACCACCGCGCGTTTGAGGTCGAATCGCTTCGCCAGCTCCAGTGCAAGGTCGCCATGGAGGCTGCGAGGACGCTGAATCTCGACCCGAACCATGCCCTCGTCGCGCGCTCGCTTCAGGTAGCGCGAGACCGTTGAGGCGTCGAGGCCCACCGTGCGCGCGATCTCGATCTGGCTCTGGCCGGTCACGTAGAACCGCGTCGCGATGTCGATGAGCTGGTCCATCGTCGGACCCGTTGCCGCCTTGAGGGATCTACTCAAGGTTCGTATGCCGAGAACGCATGCCTTCGATGGCCTGGCCCGTGCGCTCGCGCAGGACGATTGAGACGATGTCGAAGAAGACCAGCATCGCCGCCTCGTAGAGGCTGCCCATCGGCAGGACGCTCTTGCCGCCTTTGTCGTCGGCCATCGTCTGCGCGCGAATGTGGATGACGGCGTCCGCCGCGGCCGGAACCTCGCCTGCCGGCTGGGCGGTCACGACGACGGTCCGCGCGCCGGCCGTATGGGCCACATCCTGCAGCGCCTTCACGGTCGAGAAGTAGCCCGGGCCGGCGCTCACCACCAGCAGGTCGCCGGCGCCAAGGGCCGGGGTCGTCATGTCGCCGACCACATGCGCGTCCAGGCCGAGATGCATGAGCCGCATGCAGAGGGCACGCATCATCAGGCCCTCGCGGCCAACGCCGTAGCAGGCGATCCGGCGGGCCTTCAGGAGCTCGTCGCAGAGCTTGTCGACCTCGGCGCCCGCACCCCCGTCGAACACCCTTCGAATCTCGTCGAGGGCATCGGCGAAGAGCGCGTCGGTGTCGGATGTCATACCGCGGCCCTGACGGCGCCGGCGCGCAGCTGCCTCAGGTTGGCCGCCGCGTCGCCGCCGTCGAACACCGCGCTGCCGGCCACGATCACGTCCACGCCCATCGATGCGATGGAGCCGACGTTCTCGCGCGTCACACCGCCGTCGACACCAAGCATCACAGCCCGGCCGCTGTGCTCGATCAGCTCCCTGACGGCCGCCAGGCGGCGCTCGGTCCCAGGCGAAAAGTGCTGGCCTCCCCAGCCGGGATTCACGGCCAGGACGAGCACGAGCTCGACGTCGTCGAGCAGCGGCTCCACCGCCGTGATCGGAGTGCCGGGATTCAACGCGATGCCTCGCTTGACCGCTGTCCCCAGCGCCTGCAGGACGCGGTGCGGGTGTCGTGTCGCCTCGACGTGGAAGGTGAGCATGTCCGCGCCGGCGTCGACGTAGGCGCGGACCTTCTCGAGCGGCTCTTCGATCATCAGGTGCACGTCCTTCCGCAGCGTGGTGCGAAGGGCGCCGATCACCGGCGGGCCCACCGTCAGCTGCGGGCAGAAGCAGCCGTCCATCACGTCGATGTGAACAAAGTCGGCGCCGGCAGCCTCGAGGCGCGCGAGCTCGTCGCCCATGTGCAGCCAGTCGGCCGTCGTGATGCCGATGCTCAGCTGAGGGTCAGCGCTTGGAGCTCTGCCCAACCGGCGCTCCTTTCGAAGACCTGTAGATCTCCAGCGCCTCCTCGGGCGACTTTTCGTGGTGCACGACGGCGGCCACGGCGCGCATCATCCCGGGCGGGTTGTCGCTCTGGAAGATGTTCCTGCCCATGTCGACACCCGCGGCGCCTTCCGTGACCGCGCGGTGGGCCATGGTGAGCGCGTCCAGCTCGGGCAGCTTCTTGCCCCCTGCCATGACTATCGGGACCGGGCACGACGCCGTGACGGTGTCAAAACCCTCGTCCACGTAATACGTCTTGACGAACTGGGCCCCGAGCTCGGCGCAGATGCGGCAGGCGAGGCGGAGGTACTTGGCGTCGCGCGTCAGCTGCTTCCCGACCGCGGTGACGCCCATCACGGGGATCCCGTAGCGGAGGCCCAGGTCGACCAGACGGGTCATGTTGTGCACGGATTGCGTTTCGTGCTCGCCGCCGATGAAGACCTGTACGGCCAGGGCGGCGACGTTGAGGCGCGCGGCGTCCTCGATGTCGACCGCGATCTGCTCGTCCGAGAGCTCCTTCAGGATGCTCGGTCCACCGCTGGCTCGCAGCACCACGGGTGTCCGCGAGCTTGGTGGGACAGTAGAACGCAGGATGCCGCGCGTGCACATCAGCGCGTCCGCCAAGGGCACCAGCGGGAGGATGTTCAGGTCGACCCGCTCGAGGCCGGTGGTGGGGCCCTGGAAATACCCGTGGTCGATGGCCAGCATCACCGTCCGGCCCGTGTCCGGGCGGAAGACCCGGGCGAGCCGGTTGCTCATTCCCCAATCGAGCGACCCCGATCCCTTCAGGAAGAATCCCTGGCTCGGCGCCGGCACGTCGGCGTAGAAATTCTTGGCGTCACCGTCCGGTTCCGGCATGAGCTCTCTCCCGTCCTAAATCCAATCTTGCTCAGCACAATCTTGCAGCCCCAGCACGATCGTGGAGCCATTCTGTGTGCGGCAATCCGCAATGTCAAGGCAGGTTCCCGGAGCCACTTAACGCCCGGCGATCTTGGCGGTCAGAAAGGCGTACGCGTCGGTGGCCAGCTGCTCCTCGCTGTCGAACAGCGGCCGCCAGATTTTCGTCGCCGCCGCGAGGTTCGGGAGGAAGTTTCCGAACGCCTCGACCGTGAGCCAGCCGTCGTAGCCGACGTCGCGCAGCGCGTCGAACGTCCCGTCCCAGGCGACGCTCCCGGTTCCCGGTACGCCGCGGTCGTTCTCGGAGATGTGCACGTGGGCGATCCGGCTGCCCGCGCGACGGATCGCGTCGGCCGGGTTCTTCTCCTCGATGTGCGCGTGGAACGTGTCGATATGGAGCTTGCAGTTAGGGTGCCCGACCTCGTCGACGAGCCGGATGCCCTGTTCGAGCGTGTTGAGATGGTACAGCTCGAAGCGGTTGACGACCTCCTCCGCGAGCGTCACGCCGGCGGGGACTGCGTACTCGGCCACGCGGCGCAGGTGTTCGACGCTTCGCTTCCACTCGTCCTCCGTCGCGCCCTTACCGGTAAAGACTCCGAGCGCGACCTGGTGAGGACCGCAAAGGATCGACGAGCCCACGGTCGCGCAGCTGTCGACGACGCCCTGCATGTGCCGGTAGGCGGCCTCGCGGATCTTCGGGTCGGCGCTCACCGGGTTGTGCTCGGGGGCGATCACGGTGTTGGCGGTGCGCTCCAACCCGAGGTCGTCGAGGCGCTTCGCCCAGCTCTTCCACTTCGCCTGGTCGAGGTCGAAGATCGGGACCTCGACACCGTCATAGCCGATCTTCTTGAGCTTCTCGAGCACGGGCATGAGGCCGTCGTGCATGTCGTCGGCCCACAGGTACAGGTTGATGCCGAACTTCATCTCCCCTCCTTCGCGTTCGCGATGTTGGCGCTAACCTAGATCGACATCTACAAGAAACTGATCAATGATCCGTTCGCCGCGGTCGACGAGGCGCTCGAAGGATTCGTCGCCGCCCACGCCGACATTGTCGCGCTCGCCGAGCCCAGGGTCGTGGTCAGGCGTTCGCCTGCGGCCGGCAAGGTCGGCGTCGTCGTCGGCGGCGGATCGGGCCATGAGCCGGCGTTTGCGGGCTACGTCGGCAGCGGCATGGCCGACGCCGCCGCCTGCGGCAACATCTTCGCCTCGCCGCCTCCCAACGTGGTGCTGGCCGCGATCCGCGCGGCGAACATGGGACGCGGCGTGCTGTTGGCTTACGGAAACTACGCCGGGGACGTCATGAACTTCGGCCTGGCCGCGCAGATGGCAGGCGCGGAACGCATCGACGTGCGCGAGATACGCGTCGCCGACGACGTCGCCTCGGCGCCGAGGCAAGAATCCGTCAAACGGCGAGGCATCGCCGGCGACATCATCGTCTTCAAGTGCGCCGGGGCCGCCGCCGAGCAGGGCATGTCGCTGGCCGAGGTCGAGCGCATCGGGCTCAAGGCGAGCTCCGCCACCCGCAGCATGGGGGTGGCGCTTTCCGCGTGCGAGGTCCCGGGCTCGGGCCGGCCGACTTTCGAGCTGCCCGACGACGAGATGGAGATCGGCATGGGCGTTCATGGCGAGCCGGGCATAGAGCGCGGGCCGCTGAGGCCGGCGGACGAGGTCGCCCTGGCACTGGTCGGGGCAATCCTCGACGACGCCGGCGATCTCGGCGGGCACGACGTCGCCCTGCTCGTGAACGGGCTGGGGGCGACCGCGCACCTCGAGCAGTACATCCTCTACCGGGGTGCCAGGCACGCCCTCGAAGCCCGGGGCCTTCGCGTGGTGAGGAGCTACGTCGGCGAGTTCATCACGTCGCTCGAGATGACGGGCGCGTCCGTGACCGTGACCGTGCTCGACGAAGAGCTGATCTCCCTCCTGGACGCCGAGGCCCGCACCCCCAAGTTCAGGGTGTGAGCAGCCGGGTGCTGCGGGCGTGCGTGCTGGCCGCGGCGGACGCCATCGAGGCCTCGCGAGATGAGCTGTGCCGCCTCGATGCGGCCGCGGGGGACGGCGACCACGGCGTGACGATGGCGCTGGCGGCCCGGGCTGTGCGCCAAGCGCTGGCGGATGCACCGGACGCGACCGAACACGAGCTCTTGATCAAGATCGCCGTGGCGATGGGCTCTGTCGGAGGCGCGAGCGGCCCGATCTATGCGTCGGGTCTGCTCGCGATCGCGACCACGCTCGACGGGCTTCCCGCCGGCCCGATGACCGTCGCGAGAATGCTGACGTTGGGCGAGGCCGCCGAGAATGCGATCTCGGCCATCGGCCACGCCAGGCCGGGCGACAAGACGATCCTCGACGCCCTGCATCCGGCCGTCGAGGCCTTGCGGCAGGGGCAGGACCTGAGCGCGGCCGCGAAGGCCGCACGCGCGGGCGCCGAAGCATCGGCCGAGATGGCCGCCACGATCGGTCGCGCCAGCCGGCTCGGCGAGCGAAGCCGCGGCCTGCCCGATCCCGGCGCTACCTCGCTCGCGGTGATCCTCGACGCGATAGCGTCGACATATTCGGCTTGATCAACTGGACTCCTTCCTTTCCGGTCTGAAATCGCGGTGATGGGGTGCGGATTTCAGACCGAAGTGACCACGGCGCCAGGCGGACTGGCTTGCCAGGCCGCCTCCCCCATCCGCAACTCGACGACAGGCGCCGTCGTCACGCTCAATGCATGCCGCGGCCACCCGCGACGATCAGTAGTTCCCCGGTGATGAAATCGGCTTCGTGTGAGGCGAGAAAGACCGCCGCCCCCGCCACGTCGTCGGTGGTGCCCCAACGGTGGAGCGCGGTCTCGTCGAGGATGCGCTGCTCGACCTCGGGATCGGTGTCCGCGATCATGTCGGTCTTGATCCATCCCGGGCAGATCGCGTTGACCGTGATGTGAGGGCCAAGCGCCAGGGCGAGCGCCTTGGTGAGGCCGTTCATGCCCGCCTTCGAGACCACGTACTCGGTGAAGCGCATCGCCGAGGGGTGATACAGGCCCGAGTTCGAGGACATCATGATGATCTTGCCCGCCTGCTGGCGGAGCATGATCGGCGCAACCTCCTTGGCGCACAAATAAGCGCCCTTGAGGTTGATGTCGATGGTGCGGTCCCAGTCGTCCTCGTTGGTTTCCAGCACCGACTTCGTGAACATGACACCCGCGTTGTTGACCAGGATGTCGACGCGACCGAAACGGTCGACCGTGGCGCGCACGAGCTCCCTGACGTCCCCGGATGACGACACGTCGGCGCGCACCGAGAGCGCGTCGCCGCCGCCCTTCTTGATGGAATCGACCACCGCCTGGGCCTCGCGCTCTCTGCCCACCCAGTTGACGGTCACCTTCGCGCCCTCGGCCGCGAAACGCTCCGCGATGGCCTTGCCGATGCCGCGAGACGAGCCCGTCACGATCGCGACCTTGTTTGCGAGTCTCTTGTCGCTCATGTCACCCCTCCTATTGGGACGCGCCGCGGGCGGACACCGGCCAGTAGTCGACCAGCTCGCCTCCGCGCTTGGCCCACACGTGGTCATGAAGGTTGAAGGTCGTCCGGATCTGCCCGGGGATGAAGTCGACATGGCTGCCGAGCGCGGGCGGAGTGCCCGCGACGGTCACCGTTGCGTGCTCGTCGCTCATGGCGACGCCGGCGGCTTCGATCCCCACGGGCACGGGCGGGCCGTACTCGATGCCCACGACGCGCCTACCTACGTCGGCGACGAAATGGTCCGGATGCCGGCTGATCACGGTGCCGCGAACCGCCACCGCGCAGCGAAACGGCAGGTCCATCACCAGCAGCTCTGACTCCATGAGCGCGTAGACACCGGCCTGGACCTCGGTGACGTACGGGTCCGCGAGCGCCTCTCGAATCGTCGAGGTGCCCGCGGTCGAGACGACGTCGACCTGGTGGCCCGCGGCCACCAGGGCGTCGCGAACTTCGCGCAGGAACGCGTAGGCGCCGGCGATCCGTTCGTCACGCTGCTCGACGTTGAGGCGTACTCGACCCTCATAGCCCATGACCCCGGCCAGGCGCACGCCGGGGGCTCCCTCGATGACGCGGGCGAGGGCCAGTGCTTCGGGAATCGAGACCACGCCGCACCGGTGCAGGAGGACGTCGACGTCGACGAGCACGTCCACCGTCACCCCGGCGCGTACGGCCGCACGCGAGAGGGCCTCCACCGGGGCCGGGTCGTCGGCCGCGATCACGACCTTGGCGATGTGGGCCAGCTCGGCGACGCGCGCGAGCTTCGCCTCGTCGACCACCTCGTTGGCGATCAGCACATCGTCGATGCCGGCGGCGACCATGACCTCGGCCTCCCCCACCGTCGCGCAGGCCACGCCCACCGCGAACTCGCCGAGCTGGCGCTTCGCCAGCTCCGGCGTGCGATGGGTTTTCACATGCGGTCGCACCGTCTTGCCGGTGCCTCTAAGCAGCTTGTTCATCGCGTCGACGTTGGCCTCGAAGACGTCGAGATCGACCACCAGGGCAGGAGTCGAGAGCGGTGGGATCATCGCGCGGCCAGCCGTTTGCGCAGCGAGTCGTAGAGGGCGCCGCGCTCCGGGCTCGGCTCGAAGCGCCGGGACACGGATACGAGGTTGGCCACCGCCGAGGAGACCGACGGGTAGACGCCGGCGCCCACGCCGGCCAGGATCGCGGCTCCGAACGCGCCCGGCTCGTCCTGGGCGACCACCTCGAACGGGATGCCGCACACGTCGGCGTGCAGCTGCAGCCACCAGTCGAGCTTCGAGCCGCCTCCGGTCGCGCGAACCCGCGCCGAGTCGACGCCGTGCCGGCGCAGGCGTTCGATCGTGAGCGAGAACTCGCACGCGATCGACTCCAGGAGCGCCCGGATGATGTCGATCCGGGTGGTGGCGAGGGTCACGCCTTCGAAAGTAGCGCCTCGGGCCGTGCCTCCGGAGATGTGTGGCAGGGGGGTCACGGCGGCATCGGCAAACACCCCGGCCGGCCCGCGACCGGCGGCGGCCAGCCCCTCCCCCAGGTCGGAAATAGAAACGTTCATGAGGTCGCGCGCCCAGTCGATGACGCTCATCCCGTTCGGGTTGGTGCCGAGGATCCCGAACCCGGTCGGGCCGGGGTGCGGGCAGACGTTCATGCCCTCGTCAACAAGCTCGGCGGGCCAGCCCGCCCGGACCGGCACCGTGAACGAGTGCCAGGTCCCGCTGTTCAGCGCGACCACGCCCGGATCCACGCCGCCGGCGCCAACTGCAGCCGCGAAAGCGTCCCACGCGCCCGTGACGATGAGCACGTCGGAGGGCAGGCCGAGCTCCTTCGCCATCGCGGGCAGGATGGGTCCGATGGGCGCGGCGTTCGGCTGGACGTCGGGAAGCCATCGCGCGTCGATCTCTGTTTCGGCGATGCGGTCGGCCGACCAGCCGCCGGACGCGACGTCGTAGGTCGCCCATGCACCCGCATCGCTCCAGTCCACCACGGGGCGGCCGGCGAGCAGCAGGGCGTAGAACTCATGCCAGTTCATGAACCATCGCGTCCTGGCGGCGACCTCCGGCTGGGTCTTCCGCCACCACAGCGCGCGATTGACCGGATCCATCCGGCGTGGAACGTGCCCTGTCAGACGGAACCATTCCTCGGGCGACCGCCGAGCCACCGTCTCGGCGGCGACGTCGTCGCCGCGGATGTCGGCTGTCATCAGGCATCGGCCGAGCGGCACACCGTCGGCGCTGACAGGAAAGACCTCGCGGCCCGAAGAGCTGAACGAGATCGCGATGGGACGATTCTCCTTGACCTGAGGGCTGGCGGTCAGCTCGGACAGCGCCGAGAAGAACGCATCACGCGACTCGTTGACGTCGATCTCCGAGTAGCCGGGCTGTTCGCGGTATGTCGCCACCGTTCGGCGCGTCCCCGCCAGCGGCGTCCCATCCACGGCGTAGACGACCGCCTTGATGGCGCTGCTCCCCAGGTCGATGCCGATGAGGCTCGTCGGTCTACAGCTCCGCGTTCACGATGAAGCCCGCGTCGGCGAGCACCGTGGTGCAGGTCAAGTAGCTGGCGTCGTCACTGAGGAGGAAAGCGATAATGCTCGCCATCTCCTCGGGCTTGCCGACCCGGTGCAGGGCGATGCGGTCCTCGTAGTACTTGAGCGCTGGTGGGTCTTGCATCAAGTAGGCCGCCATCGGGGTATCGATGCAGCCCGGCTCAATCGCGTTGACGCGGATGCCGTGCTCGCCCAGCACCGCCCCGAGCGCTTTAACGAGCATGCTTACGCCGCCCTTGGTGCCGCAGTAGGCGACCTGTGTGGGCGAGCCGACGTGGGCTGAGAGCGAGCTCGTGCAGCAGATCGCCCCGCCGTGGCCCTCTTTGATCATCTGCTTGGCGCCCTCGGTGACGACGAGCCAGGTCCCGCGGAAGTTGGTCTCCGACAGCGCGTCGAAGTCCTCGACCGACGTCTCGTCCCACTTCAACATGGGATTGACGCCGGCGTTCGAAACGACGTAGTCCAGCCGGCCACCGCGCCTGGCGACCTCCTGCACCATCGCCACGACCTGGGCCGGATCGCGCACGTCGGCGAGGACCGGAAAGCCGTCGCCTCCCGCGTCCTTGATGCGGCGCAGCGTCTCAGCCGGATCGTCCGACGGGCGCCCGTTGACCCCGACGAGAGCTCCATCGCTCGCGAGCCTGACGGCGGTCGCCTGGCCGATCCCGGTGCAGGCACCGGTGACAAACGCGACCTTGCCGGCGAATCTCTTCTCCATCCCCTTCCCTCCGTTTTGATCAGTCGACTGGTGGCAGCTCCTGGCTTCGGCGCCACGGCGGGAGCTGGTACACAGTGCCCGGGCGCGGATATGACTTGCCCTCGGCGAGCCGGCGGCGATAGCTGTGGATCGGGGTCGCCATCGGGTCGGTCCTGACATCGATGACGACCGGCCGGGTGGCCGCGAAGGCCGCGTCCAGCGCCTCGCCGATCTCGTCGGGCCTCTCGACCCGAATGCCCTCGCAGCCGAGACCCTGTGCAACACTCGCGAAGTTAGGGCTGACGCCCTCCCCCTCGAGGTCGACGGATTCGCGCAGCCCGTCGAAGAACAACCGCTGCCAGATCGCGAGCCAGGACAGGGTTCCGTTGTTGAGCACGACGTTCACAGTGCGCAAGCCCTGCTGGGCGTGCGTGGCCAGCTCACCGATCGCGTAGCTGAAACCGCCGTCGCCGCTGACGGTGATGACGCGTCCATCTGGCGCGGCCGCGGCGGCGCCGATCGCGGCCGGGACCGCGTAGCCCAGGCCGCCCTGGCCCCTGGCGAAGAGGAAGCCTCGCCCGGGTTGCCGCGCCGGGATGTGCGATGCGATCCAGCCGGCGGAGAAGCTCGCGTCGCTGATGACGATGTCCTCCGGGCCGAGTCGCGCGGACAGCTCGCGCATGACGCGGGGAGGCAGAATCGGAACCGCGTCCGCAGATTCGAACTCGGCGCGTTCGCCCGCAGCGAGCGCTTTGACCTCGGCGGTTTCGCGCCGCCACTCGGGGTGGCGCTCCTCACCAATGATCGCCAGCAGGGCCTCGAGCGTGGAGCGGACGTCGCCGTTCAGCGCCACTGTGGGCCTGAAGGTGCGGCCCAGCTCCGTCCCGTCCGCATCGAGGTGGATGGTCGCCTGCTCCGCCAACGGCAGCGTCCAGTTGTGGCTGGTGTTCTGACCAACCTTGCAGCCGCACCAGAAGACGACATCCCCTCGGCGGATGAGTTCCAGCGAGTCGGTCGTGCCCAGTGGGTTGAGGACGCCGGCCGAGTAGGGAGCCGTCTCCGCGACCGCGCCCTTTCCGGAAAGGCTGGTCACGACCACAGCGTCCATGCGCTCGGCGAGCGCCGTCAACTGGTCGGTGGCCCGCGATGCATGCACGCCGCCACCCGCGACGATGACGGGCCTGCGGGCTTTCCTCAGGAGGTTTGCCGCGGCGGCGATCGAATCCGGGGACGCGACCGGGCGGTACGCCGGCGCTCGTACGTAGCGATCATCCGCCTCGAGGTCCGCGTCCTCGGCCTCCCATTCAGCGTCCAGCACGTCATGCGGGATAACGAGCGCCACTGGACCGGGCCGGCCGCTGGTGGCGATCCGGAAGGCCGACCGGATCAGCTGCGGCAGGGCTGCCGTGGTCGGTACCTCGAGCGCCGACTTGGTGATCGACGAAAGGAACCTGATCTGGTCGAAGCCCTGCGAGGCCACGCCCATCTCCCGATACGGCGCCCAGTCCCTGGGCAGCTCCCCGACCAGCGCGATCACGGGCACGGACGCGTTGTGGCTCTCGACCAGCCCGTCGGTGAGCTTGGTGGTGCCGGGTCCGACGGTGACGTCGCACACGCCCGGGCGGCCGGTGATCCGCGCGAATGCGTCGGCAGCGTAGGCGGCGGAGCGCTCGTCGCGGACCAGGATGTGCCGGATTCGCGGGCCGCGTCGAGCGATGCCGTCGTACAGCGCCGCGGTCTGGCCGCCGGGCTGGCCGAACACGTGCGTGACGCCGTAGCGCATCAGCATCTCGGCCACCAGGTCGCCGACGTGGGCCATCAGCGGGTGGCGTCTCCACGGCGAAAGTCACGCGTCAGCTCGTCGAGCTGGCTGAGCACGCCGGCCACGAGCTTGACGTCGGCGGCGGCGAGCGTGTCGTCGAGCTGGTCCGGGCGGCTGGCGCCGATGATCGGCGCCGTGATCGCAGGGTTGTGCATGACCCAGGCCACGGCCAGGGTCGCCGGCTTGAGACCGGCCTCGGTGGCGATCTGCGTGAAAGCCTCCACTGTCTCGAACTCGCGGTCGTGCCAGTAGCGGTCCTGGTACATCGGGCCCGCGTTGGGAATGGTGAAGCGGGTGCCGGCGGCCGGTTTCTGGCCTCTCCCGTGCTTGCCTGAGAGGAGCCCGCCGGCGAGCGGGTTGTAGGGGATGACGCCGATCCCTTCTTCGAGACAGAGCGGGAACAGCTCGCGCTCGAACTCGCGGAACAGGAGGTTGTAGCGAGGCTGCACGGAATCGAACCGCGCGAGCCCGAGCGCCTCGCTCCGGCCGAGCGCGCGGGCGACGCGGTAACCGAGGAAGTTGGAGCAGCCGATGTAGCGCACCTTGCCCGACTGGACGAGGTCGTCCAGGGCTTGCAGGGTCTCGTCGAGCGGGGTTTCAGGGTCGTCGCCGTGCAGCTGGTAGAGGTCGATGTAGTCGGTGCCGAGCCGGCGCAGCGAGGCGTCGACAGCATCCAGGATGTGGCGGCGGCTGTTGCCCACATCCCATTCCTGGGGCCCGGTGCGGCCGAAGCACTTGGTGGCGAGCACGAACTGGTGGCGCTTGCCCTTGAGCCACCGGCCGAGGATGTCCTCGGTCTTGCCGGCAAGATCGACGCCGCCGCCCAGCGGATAGACATCGGCGGTGTCGATGAAGGTGACGCCACCCTCGGCCGCGCGATCCAGGACAGACGTAGCCGCCGCCTCGTCGATCTGCAGGCCAAAGGTCATCGTCCCGAGGCAAAGCCGTGAAACCTTCAGGCCGGTTCGGCCAAGCCGTGTGTGTTGGATGTCTACTCTCCCAGGACTAGTTCACTCAGCCGTCGTCGGTCTCCACCTCAAATGATGCGAACCCATGGTCGACGTTGGTGTTGCCGACGAAGAAATTGAATCCTATTCCCGGACTGCCCGTGGCGAAGACGTCGTCGGTGGCAGAGATCACCTCGACACCGTTGATGAACCCCTTGAGCACGTTGCCCTCAATAGTCGCCTCCACCACGTCCCCGTCCTTAACACCGTATTGCGGGCCGATGAGCTTCTTCAGCGAGGTGAAGTCCCCTACCTTCCCGTTCCAACGCACGATTTCCGCGTATCCCTCGTCCGTCTTGAGACACCTGAAGAACACCTCGTACCCGGTGCAGAGATGTGGCGAGATCGCGCTGCGCAGCCGTATCTCGACCTCCTGGAAGTACTCGGCCGTCGGGTTCTTGCTGAAAACCGTGCCCTTCGCGTGCTGGTTCTTCCCCCAGGCGCCCGTCAGCACTGCGGTCGGATCGTCGTAGTCCCCTTCGGGGATGGAGCCCTCACCGCTCGACGGATCGAGGTTGCCCTGCTCGACGCGCCGCTCCGCGACAGCCATACGCGTCACCGATCCGTAGGCGAGACCGTTCTTCGTAAGGACGTCGGCCCAGTCGATCCCATCAGTCTTGCCGTTGATCCATAGCCCGCCCTCCGAGAGGGGTTGCTCGTCGCGATCGAAGCTGGTGCGGTACGACCTCTCCAACGCTGCCTCCTAGATAGCCGTCCGGTGAGCCAGCTCTTCGGGGGTCTCGCGACGCTCGCCCACGATGTCGCCGGCCTTCTTGAGCCATTCCTCGTTGCCTCGCAGCCGGAGCGCGACGAGGATCAGGATTCCGATCAGCAACCACGCTCCGACGATGAACGGGGCCAGGTTGTAGGGAGGCGCAGGCAGCGGAACGAACGATGCATACAGCGAGTAGATGAGGATGAGGCTCGTACCCACCGGGAACACGAAGTGGAGTATCCAGTTGAACTCCTGCCGCCGCTCCCGCCAGTAATAAAGGACGACACCGACGTTCGCCATCACATAGACGAAGATCACGCCGATCACCAGCACAAAGCCGACGGTCAGGACGAAGATCTTGTCAGGACCGAAGATCCCCGCGAGCACCAGACCCAGCAGGATGGAGAGCGCGAACTCAATGTGGATGGCGACCGTGGGCGTCTTGCGGACGGGGTGCACCGTGCCGACGACATTCGGCAGCACGCCACTCTGGCCCATCCGGTACCACATGCGCGTAGCCACGTTCTGGCAGGCGAGGCTGGCCCCGATCACGGAGGTGAACATCGCCAGTAGGGCGAGGAACCACAGACCGCCCCACACCCGGTGCGCGATCACGAGAGCCGGCAGCTCCGGTGACGACGGCAGATTCGCGAGGTTGTCGTTGCCCCAGCCGATGATCTGGCCCCAGAGCACCAGGATCAGCATCAGCCCGATGATCACTATCGAAGCCATGGTCGCGCGCGGGATGTTGCGACGCGGGTTCTCCGTCTCTTCCGCGAGGGGTATGGCCGCCTCCCAGCCGGTGAGGCCCTGGACCGTCAACACGACCGCGAGCGCGAACCCGGACGCGGTTGCGATGCTTCCGGGGTTGAACCCGTAGTCGAACGACCGGAACGTGAACCCACCAGGTCCTGGATTGAGCAGCCCGGACAGACCCAAGGCAAGCACGATCAAGAACTCGAGGGCTCCCACGACCACGATCGTGCGCACCGACAGCTTGATCCCAAGATAGGCCAGCGCTGTAACCAGGACAATGGCGGGCGCCGCGAACATCCACCAGTGGAACCAGGTCCAGCCGTAGTTCGACTGGAGCTCTCCCTCGAGGATGAATGCGAAGAAGGCGAGGATCGGCCCGGGAACGATCGGGGAGTACAGCACGAACATCCATCCGGTCAGGAAGCCCGCGCGCGGGCCTACGGTCCGGCTGACGTACGTGAAGTACCCGCCCGCGGACGGGAATCGCTTCGCGAGCTGCACGAGACACATGCCCAAAGCGAGCACGACAAGGAACCCGAGGAGGTACGCCAGCGGCGCGTGACCTCCGGCGAAGCTGACGATCGTGGCCGTGAAGAAGAAGGCCGCAATCGCCGGGGCGATGTGAGTGACGTTCTGCATCACCGCTCCGGTCAGCCCGATCGCGCCCGCGCTCAGCGGGGTCTCGGCGACCCAGGCTTCCCCAGGTGTCTCGACGACGTCCTCGTTCAGTTTGCGGGCGGACGAATCAGCCATCTAGATCTCCCTCCCGGCGCAAGGACGCCCGGCCAGCCGTCTCGGAATGTCTAATGTCCGAGAACATTCGACATTTCTACTCGGCACCCGACACGCTGTCAATGGGTGAATCCCTCTCCCCGCGAGGGGAGAGGGTTGGCGTGAGGGCTTATCCTTGCCTCAAATGTTCGAGGCTCGCGAACGCCGCAGACCACCGTCTGTCGCCGACATCGTGCCTACACTGGCGCGCCAGTTTCTGGCCGAGCTCGACCTCGGCGCTCGCCTGCCGACGGTGCGGGCCCTGGCGCGCGAGCACCACTCGAGCAACTCATCAGTTCACGCGGCGATTGGCCGGCTGGAGCAGGGTGGCGCGATCGCAATCGAGACAAGGGGCCGTGCGGGGGCATTTCTAGTGAAGAGGTCGATCGATCGCTTGTGGGCGATGATGAAGACCGGACCACTCGTGATTGCGCTCCCGCTGGCGTCGTCACCGCGTTACGAGGCTTTGGCCACGGCGATCAAGCAGATGATGACCGCCGCGGGGCTCGACGTGATCCTCATGTTCGTGCGGGGCTCCAGGCAGCGGCTTCAGGCCGTGCGCGAAGGGCGTTGCCACCTCGCCGCGATGTCGAGCTTCGCAGCCTCCGAGCTGTGCGACGCCGACGACGCCGTCGTGATGGACTTCCTGCCGAACTCATACAACACCGGACATCGCGTCTTCTACACGCCGAATGGGGGAGGTGCTCGCCCGATTCGCGTCGTGGTCGACCGTCACTCAGCCGACCAGCAGCTGCTGACGGCCCTGGAGTTCGCGGACACAGAGGTCGTGACCCTACCCGCGATGGGAGGCCAGATCGCGCGTCTGCTGGAGAGCGGGCAGGCTGACGCGGCCGTCTGGACAATCGACGAGATGCAGACTCGCTGGCCTGTCGGTGTCCTCGACCGGCCTCTGTCAGCGACGGTGCGTGAGCGCATCGGGGATCGCGACACGCGGGCGGTGCTGGTCGGCAAGTCGGTTGACTCCTCTGTTCTGCGTGTCGTGTGCGCTTGCCTGGAGCCGGCCGAGGTCGAGCGCATTCAGCTGGACGTGCTAACCGGCCGGACGGTGCCCGAGTACTGAACCTCGACCGCGGTACGCAAGTCAATGAGTCGAATGCGCGCTCGGTAACACTAGTCGGATTTTGGCTCCGGACCAGGGATTCGAACCCTGAACCTTCCGGTTAACAGCTCGCTGCACCCCGTTCAGAAATAGCGCGTCGAATTCGCTGAGTGCCGCCGTTTGCTACGGTTTATCGCCGGCGTTGCTGTACGACGCAGAGTCAGACTGAGACGACCCACCAACCGGTGTTGGCCGCCGGGGCCCAGTCCGTAAACAACCTCAATAGTCCGGCTCTCTCAAGTTGGCGACGATTTGCTCCACCGAGTACTTCTAAGCCGCCATCAATTTCTCCCATCTGGTCTCCCACGTTTGCAAGCACTCCCTCACAAAATGGACCAGTTAGACGGGGCCCGGACAAGCCGGTTTACGTCCGGCGGCGCTGCCACCAAGCGGCAGTGATCGCGGCGGCGGCGACAGCCAGGACGACGACGATCACGATGAAAAGGCCAACGGGGAAATCGCCAAGGCTCGCGACCGCAATTGGGGACGGCGACCCGCCTCCGCCCGACGAGACCGGGGAGGGCGGTGGAACCGGGGAGGGCGCTGGAGTCGGAGTCGCAGTGGGCGTACCCCGGGGGCTCGGCGTCGGCGTCGGCGTGGATTGTGGCGGCAGCGTCGGCGGCTGTCCCGTCGGTGCGGGGGCGCTTGGCGTTACGTCGAACGTCGTCTGGACGACGAGCACGCCCTGTTGATAGGCGTTGATGGCGTTCGTCCCCGCCTGCGCGCCGCCTGGGACCATGAACGTCGTCTGAAACGACCCATCGGCGGCCACGGCTATGCCGCGCTTCACCGGCTGGGCATCGAAGTCGATCTCAACTACACCGCACGAGACGCAAAACCCAGTACCGACAAGGGCCACGGTGGTGCCTCCCGGTCCATGTATGGGATCGAGCACCAACTTGGCTGTGGTCGCCGCAGCCGCGCCGGTCACCAGCACGAACGGCAACAAAACGCCTGCCAGACACGCGGGCAGCAACGTCCATCGAGGTCGAATCATGGTGCGCAAGACCATAGTTGCAACGCCGCCGCCATGGTAGGCGTAACACGAGCGGAGGGGGCCCGACCGGAGCCCGGCTATGAGGCCGGGACCCCGGGGGGCCTCCCGCGGGTGGTCAACCGACGCCTACCGCCGGCGTCAACCCACCTGTGACGCGGTCATTTCACGGTGACCACTCGTGTAGAGCTGTTGTTGGAGCTCACCGGATCCGTCGTAGTCGACGACACCGTCGCGGTGCTGGTGATAGTGCCCTTGTTGCCGGTGATGAAGAAGTTCACCTGGAATGTGATCGACCCACCGGCTGGAATGGTCGCCAGGGCCGGTACCGCCGGCGCCTGACAGGTCAGTGTGTTGCCGACCGGCGGTGCGCAGCCGATGTTGTTCGAGATGTACTTACCCTGCTTGACGGCCGGCAGCGCCTGCGTGATGACCACGTTCTGGGCATCCGAGGGACCGTTATTGGTCACCGTGATCTGGTAGTGAATCGTGGTGGACGGCTTGTAGACGACGTTGTCGGATGTCAGCACGATCGTCAGGTCGGCCGCCGTCACGACATTCGTCGTAACGCTCCCTGTGGCGGGGGGACTTCCGTTGGCCGTGCCGGTGGCCGCGTTGCTCATCGGACCGGGCAGGGTTGAAGCCTTAACCGTCGTGTAAATGAACATCGACTCCTGCTGGCCAGGGTCAAGGTTCGGAAGCTGGCAACTGACGGTGTTGGTGTCGGTCTGGAAACCGCAGACGCCCACCCCGCCGGTCGAGGAGAACGCAACCCCTGAGGGAAGTGGGTCGGTCAGCGTGACCGCCGTGGCCGTCGAGGGTCCTCCGTTGGACACGGTGATCTGGTAGCTGAGTGGCGTACCGGCCGTGACCGGGTTCGGGGTCGCCGCCTTGGTCACGCTCAGGCTCGACTGGACGGTCACGGTCGTGTCGGTGTGCGCGAGGTCGTTGGCACTGTTGCCGTCGAAGGTTGCGCTGGAGACGCGTGCATCGTTGTGCAGGATCCCGGTCGTCCGCGGGTTGACTGTGGCGTTGATCGTCATCGTCGACGAGGTAGCGCCGGCCGCCAGGGTGCCCGCATCGCAGGTCGTCGGGTGACTCGCGTCTCCAGGCACGCCCGCCAGGCAGCTGGCGCCCGGCATGGAGACGCTGTTGATCGAGACGCCGGTCGGCACGGTGTCTGAGATCTGGACGTTAGTGGCCGCCGACGGACCTGCGTTGCTCACGCTCAGCGTCCAGCTGATGGGCGTGCCGGCTACAACGGTAGCCGGTCCGTTCTTGGTGAGCGCCAGGTCAGCCAGCGAAGTAACGGTCAGGTTGACCTCGGCCTGGTTGTTGGTCGCGTCGGGATCCGGCGTATCGCTGCGCGCGGAGGCGATGTCGTCGATGTTCTGCCCCTCGGTCGCGGTCAGCGTGTAGGTCAGGGTGACCCGGCCGGTCTGCGTGGTCGACGCGTTGGCCAGGTTGCCGACGTTGCAGGAAATCTTCTGCCCGCCGGTGATGGCGGACGTAGTGCAGTTGGTGGGGCCGGGCGAGACCGCGATGTTGCTGATCGCCACTGTGCCGCTGGAGAGGATCGCGTCGTCGATCACGACGTTGCGGGCGTAGGACGGGCCGTGGTTGTCCACGAACACAGTGCACACGATCGGCGTTCCCGCGTAGACGGTCGTGTCCGGCTTGCAGAGCTTGCTGACCTGCAGGTCGGCAAGGTCGTTGACCACGGCGGTATCGACGGCGGTGTTGTTGCCGGGGTTGGGATCGTTGGCGCCGCTGGTCGCCACACTTGCGTTGTCGGTCATATTGGTCGGGCCGAATGCAATGGCGACGGTGTCAGGATCGACCAGGGTGACGATCTGGAAGGTCACCGTCTGATTGACCGCCATGTCGCCGAGGTTGCAGGTGACGATCTGGCCGACAGCCGAGCAGCCGGCCGGCGGGTTGAGGTTGTTGGTCAGGTACGTGTCGTGCGGCGGCAGATTGTCTGTCACGGTGACGCTGGGCGCCGGGTCTGGTCCGTGGTTGGTGACCGACAGCGTCCAGGTGAGCTGAGTGCCCGCGATCACCGGATCCGGCGAGTGCGTCTTGGTGACGCCCAGGTCGGCCTGCGGCAGATGGATCTTCCAGGCGCCGCGGCCCTGGCTGCCGACGTACACAGTGCCCTGGTTGCGGGTGTCGAAGAAGAAGTTGAGAACGCGCGGCACCTGCTGCGAGCCGGGCAGCTGGCTCCAGTGCCCGCCACCGTCATACGAGACGAAGATCCCGGAGAACTGCGTGCCGGCCAGGATCGTGTTCGAGGCCGGGTCGAAGCCGAACGAGTTGACGTTCGCACCGAAGGCGCTGATGAAGGGATAGACGTTGCCCAGGGTCGTGGCTGTGGTGAGTCCGGGGTCGGGGGTCCACGACTGGCCGCCGTCCGTGCTGAACATGGCCTGCCGGAGGGCCCGGTCGACCGTGTAGAGCAGCAGCGGATTGGCCGGGTCGACGTTGTACGTCCAGGGGCTGAAGAGCCCGCCGCTGGCCGCCGTCAGTGTTGCGCTGTTGAACGGCCCCTGCAGCCTGTAGATCGTGGGGACGCCCCCGACCCTCAGCTCGAGATAGAAGACGGGTGCGGCGGACGTGCCCGAGGCCTTGATCGCCTGCTCACCGTTCGGAAGCCCGCTGTTGGGCCCCGGCAGGTTGGGCCCCATCTGCGTATAGGAGGCGCCGGCATTGGTCGTCACCTGCACCGAGTACACGGCCGGGGTCGAACCGTCGTGGATGATGAAGGCGAAGCTCGAGGCCCCGAAGCCGGTCACGGCGTCGATGCCGCCGCCGGCCGGGACGGGCGGTGAGGTCCAGCCCGTCGGGGTCGTGCCGTCCTCTTGCGACAGGCTGAAGCCGCCGTTCTGGTTTTTCAGCACGGTGACCGTTGGACCGGTCAGGGGCGAGATGGTGTTGAAGACGTCGGCGCCGCCGCATTGGTGGAAGGTCGCCGCGTCGTCGTTCGAACAGACCTGGCCGTTGTCCTGCATGCCGTAGTACACGTCGGTGTGCGACGGCGCCACCGCGGTACCCGCAAGCTGATAGATCCACAGTGCGTGCAGTCCGGTGTTGGCCTGGGTGAACGTGGCAAAGGTCGGGCTGCCGACGTTGCAGCCGTCGGTGGCGTTGGCGGTCTTGAAGATGCCGCCGTCGCCGCCCTGCAGGAACGGACAGCCCACGTTCGGGTCGAAGGCGATATCTCCGGGGTCGGTGGCGCAGTGCGGGATGGTGGCGTCCCACTGATCCCAGCTGCCGCTCTTGCCCTCACCCGGAGGCGGGCTGCAGGTGGCGGTGTTGGCTCCGGTCCCGTCGGTGCAGCGCGGCGTCGCGGTGGAGTCGCAGGTCAGGTGCATGATCACCTGGTCGGTCAGGAAGAACACCTCGAAGTGGTTCGCCACGCCGTCGAAGGCCGGGAAGGTGAGCGCGCTCGGGGCGCGGCCGTTACCGTCGATCGAGACCTGCAGGTCGTGCCAGTTGAGACCGCCATCGTCGCTCTCGAACTGGTACGTCTCGCCGATCTTGTCGCCCGGGTTGGGGACCGGGCTGCGGGTGGCCATAAACACCGTGTCCGCATTCTGCGGAGCCGTGGCCACGCGGCATGGGTCAGACGGGTTCTTCCCACCTGGGTGAGGGAAGGTGCCGGCCGTCCAGTCCGTCTCGGTCGGCCAGGTGGTGCCGCCGTCCAACGAGCGGACGTACCCGCCATCGCCGCAGGCGTCCACCTGCAGGTTTCCGCCGCCTATCGTGCGGACCTTGACGTCCCAGATCTGGTTGTTGCCGGGCGGGTTGACGAGAGACCATGTGTTGCCCGAGTCGGTGCTCTTGGCGATTCCGCAGTCAGTGCCCACCAGCACGGTGAGACTTCCGGGGGTGCCCGCGGCGATCGCGATCTCCTTGCCGTTGTTCTGCGCGAGTCCTAAGCAGACATCTGACCCCCCGGGCGCCTTCGTCCAGTTGTTGCCGCCGTCGATGCTGCGCCATATGCCTCCGCCCCGGTTGTCGATGCTCCCGTCGTAGGCGCCGGTCGCGATGACGAGGTTGACGTCGCTCGACGCGATCTTCACGTCTTGCATGGCGGTCAGGGGCACCTGGTCGACGTGTGACCAGGTAGAACCGTGGTCGTTGCTCCTCCACAGGCCGCCAAACTCGGTGGCGGCAAACACGATCTGCGTGTTGATCGGATTGACGGCGAAGTTCACGGTGCGCCCGCCGAAGAGGGTGCCGGCGGTCAGCGAGTTCGGGTTCACGTCGGTCACCGCCGACGGGGTATTGAAGCCACGGGCGGTGAGCGGGATTGCCACTTCCTGAAGGACCAGGGTCCCCAAAGCCAGAGAGGTCCCTGCCAGAGCAGCTCCGATGCGCCGCAGCCTCTGGCGCCCAGCCGACCGTCGTGTCCCAGGTGGATTCGTGCCGGCGCGCGCAAAGCTGCGCCCAATGGACATACGCATGACCCTTCCCCTCTCTAACACAGACCGGGCGACACACCAGAACCCACCTCAGAGCTCTAGGCGCGAAGACCATAAGCCCGCCCGTAAACCCCGTCAATAGCAATTTTCTCAGTACTTGATCTGCGGGGACCACAGGGTAGAAGAACCGCAACGCCAGTCATCCATCTTCTGCACGACCGGTAAGCTCCAGACGTGGACATCGAGCGGCAGCGGAGATTTGCTATTCGAGCTCAGGTTGTTGGCGGGTTGCTCATGGCACTGGTCGGCCTGGGATTGGGACTGACTCGCCTGGTGCCTCTTCCCGGCCGAGTCGATCTTGTTCTCGCGATTTTCCTCGGTGCTGGGGCCATCGCCTGCTTCCTCGGCGCACTATGGACGTTCTACGTCCGGCCTCCGGGTGAGCCCCGAAAGTAGCAAGCTGGACGCTGGCTATCGATAGCCAACC
>WNFD01003821.1_pt1 | contig 33489 bp, 30 predicted proteins | sample 5400491 | NCBI WGS metagenome assembly WNFD01 (sample SAMN13153343, study PRJNA577476) | soil metagenome | isolation source: 120 cm saprolite under Douglas fir tree site 2 hole 2 replicate 2 | place: USA:California | collected 2015-04-18 | reverse complement strand
GAAATTGCGCAACGTCGCAAGACGATGGGCGATGGCGATCACCGTGCGCCCGCGCATCAGCCGGCCGAGCGCCTCGCGGATGGCTTCTTCGGACTCGCTGTCGAGTGCCGCGGTCGCTTCATCGAGCAGCAGGATCGGCGCATCCTTCAGGAAGACCCGTGCAATCGCGATCCGCTGCCGCTGGCCGCCGGACAATTTGACCCCGCGATCGCCGACCAGGGTGTCGAGCCCCTCGGGCAATGACTCCACGAAATCGCAGCGCGCCGATATCGCAGCTCGCAACACCTCGTCGTCGCTGGCGTTCGGCCGGCCGTAACGGATGTTTTCCCGGATCGAGCGGTGGAACAGCGAGATGTCCTGTGGCACGACCGAGATCGCCTGGCGCAGGCTAAGCTGCGTGACCCGCGAAATGTCCTGGCCGTCGACGGTGATCTCGCCCTCCTGGACGTCGTAGAAGCGCTGCAGAAGCGTGAACAGGCTGGATTTACCGCCGCCGGACTGGCCGACCAGCCCGACCCGCTGGCCAGGATGCAGCCGCAGCGTGAACTTGTCGAACACCTTCAGTCCGCCGGGATATTGGAAAGAGATGTTGTTGAAGGCGATGGCCGCGCCGCTCTTGACCAGCGGCTCGGCTTGCGGATGATCGCGCAATTCATGCGGCAACAACAGCGTGGCGATCGCTTCGGTCATCCGCGCGACATGCTGGGTGACGTCGACCAGCGCCACCGCGAGGTCGCGCGTGGCACTCAGAATAGAGAGACCGAGCGTGCAGACCAGCACGACGTCGCCGGTGGTGGCGCCGCCCTGCTGCCACAGCGTGATCACCCAGGCCAACAGCGCGATGATCAGCGTCACTGTGATCGCCGCATGGGTCAGCCGCAATTTTTCCAGATAGCGCAGGCTGCGCCCCCGCGCCGTCACCTCGCGGTCGACGGTCGCATCGAAGCGGTCGTGCTCGTGGGCCAGGCCGCAAAACGCCCGCACCAGCGGCATATTGTTGATGACATCGATCATTTCTCCGTCGACGGCGGCGGCCTTGTCGGCGAAATCGTCATGCAGGGGCTTGCCGGCCGCAGCCAGACGGAACATCGCGATCACCATGCTACCGGCGATCACGATCAGCGCCGCCGCCATCGGCAGGCTGACCGTCCCAATCAACGCGATTGCCGCAATTGTGGCGGCGCACGGCGGTAGCACGTTCCAGACGAACATGTTTTCCACCGTAAAGATCGCATTCGACGTCGCGGTAATCCGGCTCGTCAGCATTCCCGGCAGCCGCTCGGAGAAATAGCTCGGCGCATGGCCCGTGAGATGGCGAAACATGTCGCGCCTGAGATCACCGGTCACTCCCACAAATGTGAAGCTCGCGATCCAGCTCGCGATCCGCCACAGGAAATTGTCGGCGGCGATGAACGACATGAGCAGAACGAATGCCAGCCATACGTTATTCGCGTGAGCTGGTCCCGCCGATAAACTGTCGACGAGGTACTTCACGCCATATTGAGTGCCCACTGAGCAGGCAACCGCTGCAACAACAGCAGTCAATATGCACAGATGAGAGAGCCGCCGCTGGCGCAGATAGCGCAATACGAAGTGAAAAGGCCGGTGCGCATATCCCGATAGTTGATCCATGTGCTGAAAAACCCCTCAAGAAGCAGCAGAGAAACGTTCGCGTCCGACGTCTGTGCAGTTGAACAATCAACACGTCAGCCCGGTTCCCGTCGCAGCGCATTGCTTCGCAACAATTTGAGCAACATCCCAAGCCAAAAGACTTTTGCATTGAGGAATTGGCATCAGCATGGCCGCGCTAAACGAAGAAGTAACCTTTGTGGCAGGGAACTTCGCAAATGCGAGAACGTTCCTTGTTGGGCATACCGGTGCCAACTCGAGCTGGGGGTTAATCCATGATCGCAAAAAGGAGATAGTGTGATGCGCATCGCGCAGGTGGCTCCGTTGACGGAGGCCGTTCCACCCAAGCTTTATGGCGGCACCGAAAGGGTGGTGCATTGGCTGACCGAAGAACTGGTAGCCTTGGGACATGACGTGACGTTATTCGCCAGCGGCGATTCGCAGACCTCAGCGAAGCTCGATGCGACCTGGCCGCGGGCGCTGCGTCTCGACGGCGCGGTGCGCGATCCCAACGCCCTCCATATGGTGATGCTGGAGCGCGTGCGGCGGAAATGTGACGACGAGGAATTCGACTTCCTCCATTTCCATCTCGACTACTTTCCATTCTCACTGTTTTACCGTCAGCCGACGCCCTTCCTGACCACGCTGCACGGCCGGCTCGACCTCCCCGAACACCAGCCGGTGTTCTCCACCTTCTCCGATGTGCCCGTGATCTCGATCTCCAACGCGCAGCGGCGGCCGGTGCCCCAGGCCAATTGGGTGCGGACGATCTATCACGGCCTGCCGGAGAGCCTGCTGACGCCGAAACCGTCCAAGCACGACTATCTCGCGGTCCTCGGCCGGATCGCGCCCGAAAAAGGCGTCGACCGCGCCATCAAGATCGCGATGCGTTGCGGTATCCCGCTCAAGATCGCAGCAAAGGTCGACCGGGCCGACCAGGACTATTACGACCAGCTGATTTCGCCGCTGATCACCGGTAACCCGCTGGTGGAATATATCGGCGAGATCACCGACCACGAGAAATCCGACTTTCTCAGCGGCGCGATGGGCCTGCTGCTGCCGATCGACTGGCCGGAGCCGTTCGGCCTGGTCATGATCGAAGCGCTGGCCTGCGGCACGCCGGTGATCGCATATAATAGAGGCTCGGTGTCGGAGATCGTCGACGACGGCCTGACCGGCTTCATCGTCGAGGACGAGACCAGCGCGGTGGCCGCGGTCAATCGCCTCTCGCAATTGAGCGGGCCTTCGATCCGCAAGCATTTCGAGAAGCGCTTTACCGCCCGCCGCATGGCGCTCGACTACGTCGCGGCCTACCGGAGCCTGATGGAAGTCCAGGAGCCTCGGATCAAGCTGGTGAGCAGCGCCGAATAGCGACGCTCTACTCGGCTTTGCCGAAACGCCGTTCATAGGCCTTGATATAGGCCTCCGGCGACGGCTTGAGATGACGCCGGGTGAGCGCGATCAGCTCGTCCCGGCGCGAGCCGCGCAGCGCCTTGATCATGTCCACATGATCGCGGCGCGCGCGGTCGAGCGATTTCGGGAATGCATTGGCATAAGAGCGGATGCCGTAGACCTTCTGCGCCAGAAGATCGATGATTTCGATCAGGCAGGCATTGCCGCAAAGGCCGAACAGCACCTGGTGGAAACGCAGGTTGCTGTAGAACATGGTGAGCAGGTCGCCGCGCACGATGGCGGCGGCATGCTGGCGCTGCAGCTCCTCCAATCTGCCGATGTCGGCCGGCGCCACCGGAAACGGAATGATGCGGACCGCCATCACCTCCAGTTCCTCGCGCACCGCGTAGATCTCCTGCACCTCCAACGGGGTGAGGCCGCGCACCGTCGCGCCGCGATTGGGGATGCGCTCGACAAGCCCCTTTTTCTCCAGCTCGAAGAGCGCCAGCCGTACATCGCCGCGATGGGTGTGGAAGAGATCGCAGAGATCCTGCTCGATCAGCCGCTCGCGCGGATGACGCCGGCCGAGGACGATGTCCTCCTCGATGCTCCGCGCGATGACGAGCGGCGCCGCCGGCTCGCGCACAGCCGCAGATAGTTTTGTCGCAGTTGCCTTTGCCGCGGAAGAAGCCTTCACCGCAGATGCCTTTACTGCGGATGCTTTGGCCTGCTTGAGCGGTTTTCCGGCCATGTCGTCCCCGATCGGCTGATCGCGCCCCACCCGTCGCAACCGTCACGGTCAAGTAAAATCTTGGATTGTGATGATAATATTGCAAACGATATTGTAAACAATATTCGGTCGGGCTACGATCCGTCCAACAACAAGCGGCGGAGCGGCAGAGGAAATCTGCGCCTGATCGCACCAGGAGGAAACGGCATGACAAACGATCGCCAGAAATCCGTCCTCGTTTCCAGCGCAGATCATCAAGAGCGCGGCGCAAGCCGTGTTCCGGCCAAACGGCCGAGCCGGCGCAAATTCCTGAAGGTCGCAAGCGGCGCGATCGCGTTCGGCGCGGTGCCCTTGCGCGGCTGGGCCGCCGACGCGATCAATATCGGCGCGCTCTATCCGACCACGGGCAGCATGGCGCAGATCGGCGTCGGCTGCGTCGCTGCGGCCAAGCTCGCGGTCGAGATGATCAACGAGGCCGGCGGCATCAAGTCGCTGGGCGGCGCCAAGCTCAATCTGATCAGCTCCGACGTGCAGAGCGACACCACGGTGACGCGCACCGAAACCGACCGGCTGATCACCTCCAACAAGCTCTCCGCAATCCATGGCTGCTTCGCGAGCGCCCTGACCTTGATCGCGAGCGAGGTCTGCGAACGCGCCAAGATGCCGATCATTACGGGATCGAGCTCCGACCAGCTCAACAAGGGCCGAACCTATACGTTCACGCCGTTCGCCCGCGCCTCGCAATTCGCCAAGGCGCAGTTGCAGATGTCGAAACTCGTCAGCGAACAGCCGAAGGTCGCCGTGATCTTCGAAAATACCGCGTTCGGCACCTCGACCTCGAATGGATTGAAGGAGCTCGCGCCGGGCGAAGGCGTCGAGATCGTGATGTTCGAGCCCTACTCGGCCGGCTTCACCGACGCGAGCCCCTTGATCAACAAGGTCAAGGCCTCCGGCGCCAACGCGCTGTTCTCGGTCTCCTACCTCAACGACCTCATCCTGATCGTACGGACCGTCAAGCAGGTCGGGCTCAACATCGCGATCAACGGCGGGTCCGGCGGCTTTGTCATTCCGGATTTCTACAAGAACGTCGGCAAGCTCGCCGAGGGCCTGCAGGGCGTGGCGCACTGGAACCACGACATGGACGAGAACGCGCAGAAGGTGAACGCCGAATACAAGAAGCGCACCGGCGACTTCCTGTTCGAATATGCCGGCGGCCTGGTCGCGCAGACCTTCATGATCGCGGACGCGCTGGAGCGCGCCGGCTCCGCCGAGCCGCAGAAGGTCCGCGAAGCGCTGTCGGCTCTCGACGTCTCCTCCGGCTTCGCCGCGATGGCCCCGGGTGGCAAGGTGAAGTTTGGCCCTGACGGCAAGAACGTCTACGGCCGGCCCGTCGGCGTGCAGTGGCAGAACGGCGATCTCGCCAGCGTCTTCCCGAAGGAAGACGCCCGCGCGCCGCTGATGAAATCCTAAAGCCGCCGGTCGGACGATGCTGGAAACAGTGACCCAGGCCGTCATCAACGGCCTGCTCATCGGCGGCATCTACGCGCTCGTCTCCATCGGCGTGACGCTGATCTTCGGCGTGGTCAAGATCGTCAATTTCGCCCAGGGCGAATTCGTGATGATCGGGATGTATATCTCATTCTATCTCGCCACCCAGTTCGGCATCGACCCGATCCTGTCGCTCTTCATCTCGATGCCCGTGCTGTTCGTCATCGGCGTCCTGATCCAGCACTTCCTGATCCGCCGCGTGCTGGGGCCGAACGACATGCCGCAGATCTTTTTGACCTTCGCGCTGTCGCTCTTGCTGCTCAATCTCTCGCTGCTGCTGTTCTCGGCGAACTATCGCACCGTCCACACCTCCTATTCGGATGAAGCCTTCCATCTCGGCGGCCTCTATATTCCCGAGGCAAAATTGATCGCATTCGTCGTGGCGATGGCCTTGAGCGGCGCGCTCTGGGTGTTCCTGCACACCACCGATCTCGGCAAGGCGATGCGCGCCGCATCGCAGAACCGCGACGTGGCGACATTAATGGGCATCAACCCCAACCGCGTGTTCGCCGTCGCGTTCGGCGCGGCGCTGGCGCTGGCCGGCGCCGCCGGCTCGCTGTTGATGCCGTTCTATTCGGCCTACCCGTTCGTGGGACAGGTCTTCGTGCTGATGGCGTTCGTCGCTGTGGTGCTCGGCACGCTCGGCAACGTGATCGGCGCGCTGGTCGCGAGCCTGATGATGGGGGTCGCGGAATCGCTCGGCATTCAGTTCGTCGGCGCGGATTCCGGATTGATCGTGGTGTTCGCGATGCTGCTGTTGACGCTCGCGTTCAAGCCGAACGGGCTCGGCGGCGGGAGGGTGCGGTAGTGGCGAACGCAGGCAAATGGAAACTGCCGGCGCTGGCCGTGCTCGTCGTGGTGCTGATCGCCCTGCCCCAGCTGGTGAAGAGCTCGTTCGCGCTCGACATCTTCATCCGCATCCTCTTGTTCTCCTTCATCGGCGTCGCCTGGAACCTGATGGGCGGCTACGCCAAACAGCTCTCGCTCGGCCACGCCGCCTATTTCGGGCTCGGCGCCTATACCTCCACCATCATGCAGGTCGATTTCGGCATTTCGCCGTGGGTCGGGATGGTCGCCGGCGGCATCGTCGCGATGCTGGCAAGCCTGCCGATCGGCTGGCTCTGCTTCCGCCTGCGCGGCCCGTACTTCACCATCGCCACCATCGCAACCGCACAAGCGTTGATGCTGATCTTCCTGAAATTCCGCGATCTGGCCTGGGGCGCCGAGGGCACCACGATCCCGAACCTCGGCAGCTCGCCCTTGATGCTGCAATTCGAGACCAAGGCGTCCTACTATTACGTCGTGCTCGGCCTGCTCGCGCTCGGGCTTCTGATCACCCACCGCATCGAGCAATCCTGGATGGGCTACTACCTCGTCGCGATCGGCGAGGACGAGGACGCGGCGGAAGCCATCGGCGTCAACGCGCCGCGGATCAAGCGCGATATCTACATGATCAGCGCGTTCCTGACCGCGCTCGCCGGCACCTTCTACGTCCAGTACATCTACTTCATCGATCCCGCGACCGCGTTCAGCTTCAACATCTCGATCGAGGCCGCTTTGGTGTCGATCGTCGGCGGCATCGGCACGCTGTGGGGACCCGTGATCGGCACCGTGCTGCTGGAGACAACGTCGGCGCTGCTGCAGAGCTGGCTCGGCAGCACCACCGGCGGCATTCAGCTCACGGTCTACGCGCTGATCCTGATGGCGGTGATCCTGTGGCGGCCGAGCGGACTGATGGGTATGGTGAACGAAGCCTATCAGCGCTACCTCCAGCGCCAGCCGGCGCGGGCGTGACGCTCCCCATGGCAGACGCGCTCATCATCAAGGGTCTCAGCAAACGCTTCGGCGGCCTGCGCGCGGTGCAGGATGTTAGCTTCACGGTCAAGGAGAACGAGACCGTGGCGCTGATCGGGCCGAACGGCGCCGGCAAGACCACGAGCTTTCACCTGATCACCGGCTTTCACCGCGCCGATTCCGGCTCGGTATTGGCGTTCGGACGCGAGATCGTCGGCCTGAAGCCGCACGATGTCTGCGCGCTTGGGCTCGCCCGCACCTTCCAGGTCGCAAAGCCGTTCGGCGCCATGACGGTGCTGGCCAATGTCATGACTGGCGCCTTCCTGCGCGACCGGCATGTCAGGGCGGCTGAGGAGAAGGCGCGCGAGGCGATCGCCTTTGTCGGCCTGTCAGCGAAGGAGCAGACCCGGGCCAAGGACCTGACCACCATCGACCAGCGGCGGCTGGAGATGGCGCGGGCGCTGGCGACAGAGCCGCGCATCCTGCTGCTCGACGAGGTGATGGCGGGGTTGAACCCGGCCGAGATCGACCAGGCCGTGGCATTGGTCGGAAAGCTCTCGCAGCGCGGATTGACCATCGTCATCGTCGAGCATGTGATGCGCGCCATCATGGCAGTTGCGCGCCACATCGTGGTGCTTGATCACGGCCAGAAGATCGCGGAAGGCGCGCCAAAGGAGATCGTGGAAAATCCCGAAGTCATTCGCGCCTATCTCGGCTCCGGTTATGTGCACCCGCCCGCTCCCGGGGGCGCGCATGCTTGAACTCAGGGGCGTCAGCGCAAGCTACGGCTCGGTGCCGGCGATTGCCAACGTCTCGATCGAGATCGGCGCAGGCGAAGCCGTCGGCCTGCTGGGCGCCAACGGCGCCGGCAAGAGCACGACGTTGCGCGCGATCTCAGGGCTGGTAACGCTGTCCTCCGGCGCAGTCACTTTTGACGGCGTCAATCTTGCTTCGCTTCCGTCCTACCGGATTCCGGAACTCGGCATCGCCCATGTCCCGGAGGGGCGCCAGGTCTTTCCCGAGATGACCGTGCAGGAAAACCTCGAGATCGGCGCCTATGTGCCGAAGGCGAAGGCCGAGCGCGCGCAGACGATGCAGCTCGTCTACGGCATCTTCCCGCGGCTCGCCGATCGCCGAAAACAGCTTGCGGGCACCATGAGCGGCGGCGAGCAGCAGATGCTCGCGGTCGGACGCGGCTTGATGCTGAAGCCCAGGCTTCTGATGCTCGACGAGCCCTCACTGGGCCTCGCGCCCGTCATGACCGACGTGACCTTCGAGAAGATCGGCGAGATCCACAAGATGGGTACGGCGATCCTGCTGGTCGAACAGAATGTCAGCCGCGCATTGTCGCTGGTGCAGCGCGCTTATGTGCTGGAAAGCGGCAACGTGATCATGCACGGCACCAGCGAGGAGCTTGCCAACAACAAGCAGGTCCAGGCCGCGTATCTCGGAATTTAAGGGGGCACTCTGCCGTTTTTCGTCATGGCCGGGCTCCCGTCCCGGCCATTCACGTCTTTCTTGCCAAGGCGAAGACGGCTGCCCGCAATATCAGGGCAGGAATTTTATGCCGTACGTATTGCCTTTACGCCAAACGACTTCACATGGCTGATGCTTCCGATGAGACGCTACCAGTTGCAATCCGAACATGTCGCTGACATCGATCGCCGCATCTGTCACGACCTTGGCACCGCCCGGCGAGACGTCCAATACGACGCATTCGCGCCTCGTCGTTCCGTTGTCGACCGTGATCCAGCCCGTCTGCTTGTGCATGTCCCGCCGCGGTTCGCGCGGGACCTTTGCCCTCGGCTTGTCAACAGTCATCATGAATATCCGTCGTTGGACTTATCGGCAATCGGCCACCCCATTCTCCCGCGATTTCGTAAATGTCCTGTTAGGGCATTGCCTCGAAATTTATCGGTTTATATTCCGGAGATCGCCGTAACCGCACGGCTCGCATATTTGCAATGCCCGTGTGGCGATTGCATACTTGACCAGACGGAATGGCCCGATGGCATTGGGGAAATAAGCGATGGCGGACGCCGATCTGGATGTCGTGATTCGACAGCTTGCGAAGCAGCAGAACAAGGACATCCTGGCTGCAGCAAAACGTCGGCGCGATCGATATGTCAGTCTTGCCGCCAAGGCGAAAGACAGCGAGACCAAGGAACGATATAAGCTGATCGCCAGAAATACCATGATGCAAGGCACCGCCGCTGCCAAGCGGTTGCAACTTGCTGCCGATAACGCGGCGGACAGTTACGCGAGGTCGATAAGAAACGCGGCCCAGGCCGGCCCCGTCAAAAAGGCGGCCAAGAAAAGCAAGCCTGATTCAACTGGTCCCTATCGGAAAAGAGGCACGCCGGCGTTGAAAGCGAGGCGCGAAGCGTAACGCATCTGCTTCCTTCCCTGGGTGAGATGGCTTAGTTCGCCGGTCCTGTCATCGGGCGGCGCGTTGCGCCGACCCGGTGGCTCGCAATCGCGATTTCCTCAGCTCATTGCCGCCCGCTTCGGCTCGACGATATCATTGCTAAACCCTTATTTCTTCACCTTGCTCGCATCCATCTTGATCGCAGGGTCCAGCATCTTAGTCGTGTACGCCGTCTGCACGTCGAACGGCTTCTCCATGCCGAGATAGGTCTGCACCAGTTCATAGTCCTTCTTCATGCGCTCGCCATCGATCCAGCCGAGCGCCTTGGTCGTGGTGAAATCGTCGGTCATCAGGAACTTGATGCGCTCCCACTGCCGCTCCTGGTTTTCCTTGTCGAGACCGGAGACCTGGTCGAGCAGCGCCTTCAGGCAGGGCGCGACATCGGCGACGCAGGCGGCATAGGCCCTCTGAGTAACCTTCACGAAATCCTCGACAAGCTTCGGATTCTTCTCCAGGAACGCGCCGTTGACGATCAGCGAATTGCCGTAGGGATTGAGGCCGATGTCCTTCCAGTTGATGTAGCCGAGGTCGGACCCGAACTCGATCACCTTCAGGTCGTGCTCGTTGTAGAAATCGCTGATGATGTCCACGGTGTGGCTCTTCAGGGCCGCGATCTTGGCGGTCGGCCCGACATTGACGAAATTCACGCTGTCGGCGGCGATGCCCGCCGCCTTGGCGAAGGCCGGCCACATCACGCGCGAGGCGTCGCCAGGCGGATTGCCGATCTTGTGGCCGGAAAACTCCTTCGGCCCGTTCACGCCATAGCTTTTCAGCCAATAGAAGGTCTGCCCGGTGTTGGCGTAGATGCTCATCAGCGCCACCACGTCGGCGCCTTTGCTGCGGGCGACCAGCGCGGTCGCGAGGTCGGCGATGCCGAACGGCGAGCCGCCGGAGCCGACTTTCAGCGAGGAGACGCCGGAGCCCTTGCCGGTCTCGATCGTGAGGTCGATGCCGGCCTTTTCGTACCAGCCCTGTGCCTTGGCGTAATAGAACGGCGAGTGATCCGCGGTCGGCGTCCAGTTCAGCGTCAGATTGACGGACTCCGCGGCAACGGAGGGCGCCACCAAAACAAGCGCGAACGCCAGCCCCGCGATCCCAGCATATCTCATGTCAACGCTCCTCGCTCGCAGCCCTTCCCTTGTCGACGGGCGACAGTCACGCTACCAATGCAACAGGCGATCAATACACTTGTCAACTGTTTGGTTGGAAATGCCCGAAAGACGAGCAGCACGAACGGCCTCCAGACGCCGCGACCCGGCCGCCACGCGGACGAAACTGCTGACGGCCGCGCGGCGGGAGTTTGCCCAGAGCGGACTGGCCGGGGCGCGGGTCGACGAGATCGCGGCCCGGGCGGGCGTCAACAAGCAGCTCGTCTATCACTATTTCGGCGACAAGGATGCGCTCTATCTCGCCGTGCTCGAATGGGTCTATGAGGAACTCCGCGCCAAGGAGCGCGAGCTCAATCTGGAAGGCCTGCCGCCGGAACAGGCCATCCGCAAGCTGATCGAGAGCTCCTTCGACCATCTTGCCGAGCATCCGGACTTCATCTCGCTGCTGAACGACGAAAACCGCGGCGGCGCGCGGCATGTGCGCGGTTCCAAGAAGCTCGAAGCCCTGCATTCGCCGCTGGTCAGCATGGTCTCCAAGATCCTCGCCGAAGGCGTGCGGGCCGGCGTTTTTCGCAAAGGCATCAACCCGGTCCATCTCTACATTTCCATCGCCGGCCTGAGCTATTTCTTCTTCTCCAACACGCCGACCCTGTCGGCGATCTTCGGCAGGGATTTAAGCAGTCCCGTCGCCAGGCGCGCCCGCCGCAAACACGTGGTCGACCTGGTGCTGCAGTCTCTGCGGCCGTGATACGTAATCAACCAGATGGTTGAAAGTGCGGAACGGACGCGATAGAGTGGAGACCTGGTGCTGGGAACCGATGGAGCGCCGAGAAGGGAGCAGCAAGTGTCCGGCGATGCAGGACGATCGGCGCGAACTTTGGCGATCATCCTGATCGTGCACCTTGCCGTGATCGTGCTCTGGGAGGCGCTGGTGGACGCGTTCCACGTGCCGAAATTCATCCTGCCCTCACCGCTTGCGACGCTGGCGACGCTGGCTCATGCCAAATATGCCTGGGTGTCCAACCTCGCCGTCACCGCGGTCGAAATCCTCGGCGGCTTCTCGTTGGGCGCCCTGGTCGGCGTCGCGCTCGCGGTGATCTTCACCTGGTCGCCTTTGGTCAGCCTTCTGCTGCTGCCGCTGTTCGTGACGCTGAACATGATCCCCAAAGTGGCGCTCGGGCCGCTATTCATCGTCTGGTTCAGCTATGGCATCGTCCCCAACATCCTGATCGCGTTCAGCATCTGCTTCTTCCCGATCCTGTTGACCACCGCGCGGGGCCTGAGCGAGGTCGAACCCGATCTGCTCGATCTCGTCAAATCGCTGCGCGGCTCGCGCTGGACGCTGTTCCGCAAGATCCAGCTGCCGGGCGCACTGCCCTACGTGTTCTCGGGCATGAAGGTCGGCGCCATCCTCGCGGTCGCGGGCGCCATCGTCGGCGAGTTCATCGCCTCCGAGCGCGGGCTCGGCTACCTGATGATCCAGGTGCAGTCCGCGCTCGATACGCCGGCAATGGTGATGGCGGTGGTGCTGCTGACATTGCTCGGCGTTGGGCTTTACGGCCTGGTGCTCGGCCTCGAACGGCTGTTCGTGGTGCGGGACATCAGGCTGCAATGAAACGATCGAGGAAAGAATGCTGCTGACGCGCGACACCTTGCCGGAGACGATCTCCGATATCGCCGCCCTCGATGATCTACTGTGCCGGCCGAGCCAGGCGCTGATCGACGATCTCAGAACAATCGACGGCGACATCATGATCCTCGGCGTCGCCGGAAAAATGGGGCCAACGCTGGCGGGTCTCGCCAAAGCCGCGCTGCCGGATCGAAAAATCATCGGCGTCGCGCGCTTCAGCGATGTCAGCGTGAAGAAATGGCTGCAGGCGCGCGGCGTCGAGACCATCAATTGCGATCTCCTGGACGAGGCTGCCATCAACGCGCTGCCAAAAGTACCCAACATCGTCTTCATGGCCGGGCGCAAGTTCGGCGCCGAGGGCGACCTGTCGCTGACCTGGGCGATGAATGCGCATGTCCCCGCACTGGTCGCGCAGGCCTTCCGGGACAGTCGCCTCGTCGCGTTCTCCACCGGCTGCGTCTATCCCTTCGTGCCGGTCGACGGCAAAGGCGCCGATGAAGCGACCGCGCCTAATCCGCCGGGTGAATATGCGCAATCCTGCGTCGGCCGCGAACGCATGTTCGAATATTTCTCCCGCAAGTTCGGAACACCCGGACGGCTGTTCCGATTGAACTACGCGATCGACATGCGCTATGGCGTGCTGCATGACATCGCGGTCAAGGTGCTGCAGGGCGAGCCGATCGACGTCAGCCTCGGCCATGTGAATTTCATCTGGCAGGGCCACGCCTCAGCGCAAGCCTTGCGGTGCCTGGCGCATTGCGACACGCCGACCTCGCCGATCAATGTCAGTGGCCACGAAATCCTCGCCGTACGCGATCTCGCAGCCAAGTTCGGCAAGCTGCTTGGGCGCGAACCGGTCATCGTAGGTAAGGAAGAGCCGACGGCGTGGCTCACCGACACATCACAGGCGACGAGACTGTTCGGATTGCCAATCGTCGACACCGAGCGGCTTGTCGCCTGGACCGCGGATTGGGTGATGCGATCGATGCCGAGCCTGGGCAAGCCCACCAAATACGAGGTGCGCGATGGCAGATACTGACCTTGCCATATCGGAGCTCACCGTCGATGACGCGTCCGCCGGGCTGATCCTGTCGACCGAAGCGCATTGGAACCAGAACGAGGCCGACTGGCGTTTCTTCCTGAGCAAGGGAATCGTGTTCGGTACGCGCGACCCGGGCGGCCGGCTGATCGCAACCGCGGCGCTGCTGCCCTACTCGGCCGGCAATGCCTGGATCAGCATGGTGCTGGTGACGCATGACTGGCGCCGCCGCGGCCTCGCCACCCGGCTGGTCGATGCTTGCCTGAACAGAGCAAACCAGCTCGGACTGACGACATGGCTGGACGCGACGCCTGCGGGCGCAGCGGTCTATGGCCCGCTCGGCTTCATGCCGGCGCTGCAATTGCGGCGGCTGCGTCTCGAATCCGCGGCGAATCCAAAGGCGGCGGCAGCGCTTGCGGCCTGCGACCTCGGCGACCTGATCACGCGCGATCACCGCGCCATCGGTTTCGCGCGCGGCGATCTCCTGCGCGAATTCGCCACGCGCGCGGGCTCGCGGCTGGCCTCGAACGGCAAGGCGATGGCGCTGATCCGCGACGGGCGCACGGCCCGGCACATTGGCCCGCTGTTCGCGGATCATCCGGATCATGCGCTGGCGCTGGTCGGCGACATCGCCGCTAGCGAGACCGGCCCGATTCTCATCGACGCCGTTGCCGAGTGGGATGATTTTCTCAAGGGCTTGACGGAGAGCGGCTGGACCATCGAGCGGCCGTTTCAGCGCATGCGTTTCGGCCGCGCCACAACGCAAGCTGGCGAGCTTCCGTTCGCCGTTGCCGGCCCGGAATATGGATAGGGAACACCCCTCATGCACCACAGCAAGATCAGATCCGACGTGCGGCGCCTGATCGCCGAAGGCACGGTGCTGCCCGCGCATCCGCTGGCGATCGACGCGAACCGCAAGCTCGACACCGTGCACCAGCGCGCGCTGACGCGCTATTACATCGACGCCGGCGCCGGCGGGCTCGCGGTCGGCGTTCACACCACGCAATTCGCGATCCGCGACGTCGGCCTGTACCGGCCGGTGCTGCAACTCGCCGCCGAGACGGCGGCCGCCTGGACCGAGCGGCCGCTGGCGCTGGTCGCGGGCCTCGCCGGACCGACGCGGGAGGCGATCGCCGAAGCAGATGTCGCGCGCGGCATCGGCTATCACGCGGGGCTCCTCAGCCTCGCCGCGATGAAATCCGCCTCCGAAGACGAGATCGTCGCCCATTGCGAGGCCGTCGCGCGCGAAATTCCGCTGGTCGGCTTCTATCTGCAGCCGGCGGTCGGCGGCGCACCGCTGAGCGCGAATTTCTGGCGGCGCTTCGCGCAAATCGACAATGTCATCGCCATCAAGATCGCGCCCTTCAACCGCTACCGCACGCTCGACGTGCTGCGCGGCGTCTGTGCGGCCGGCGCGCTCGATCGGGTCACGCTCTATACCGGAAACGACGACCATATCCTGCTCGACCTGACATTGCCCTTCGACCTGCGCGACAATGGCGTCACCGTACGAACCCATATCCGCGGCGGATTGCTCGGCCATTGGTCGGTATGGACCTTCTTCGATGTCGCCAATAATTTCCACGGCTGCATCGCCGGCTGCCACGAGGTGCTGCGGCGCCAGGGGCTGATGAAAGGCATCTGGTGCCTCGATCCCGAGGAAGGCTTGAGTCCCGGTCAGATGCAGGAGATCGACCGCGTCTGCAACGAGCACGCCGACCTCTCTGACGACGACTTCGTGGCCGCGAATTTGCAAAAATGGCTGGCATAAAAAATGGCTGGCATGACGGCGCGGGAACCATTCATCAGCCTGCGCAACGTCCGCAAGGTCTATCGTTCGGGAGGCAACGAATTTCTCGCGGTCTCGGACGTCACAATGGACGTGCAGGAGGGTGAACTGGTGTCGCTGGTCGGCCCGTCCGGCTGCGGCAAGACCACGGTGTTGAAGATACTGGCCGGCCTGCACGCGGCCGACGGCGGCACCGTCGCCATCGGCAACGCGACCACGCCGTTCGATCCCGGGCGCGATATCGGCATGGTGTTTCAGCAGGCGCTGCTATTGAAATGGCGCACCATCCTCGACAATGTGCTGCTGCCGGCGGAGATCGTCGGCCTGCCGATGAAGGCGGCGCGGGCTCGCGCGCGCGACCTGCTCAACCTGGTCGGACTGTCCGGTTACGAGGACAAATATCCGCAGCAGCTTTCCGGCGGCATGCAGCAGCGCACCGCGATCGCGCGCGCCTTCATCCACGATCCCAAGCTGATCCTGATGGATGAGCCGTTCGGCGCGCTGGACGCGCTGACGCGCGAGCAGATGAACCTTGAAATGCTCAGGATCTGGCGCGAGAGCGGCAAGACCATCATCTTCGTCACCCACTCGATCCAGGAAGCCGTGTTCCTCGCCTCGCATTGCGCGGTGCTGACCGCCGGCCCCGCGCGCATGGCGGAATATTTCCCGATAGAGCTGCCGTTTCAGCGCGCGCTGTCGATCAAGACTACGGATGAGTTCGGTGCCTACGCGCGACGGATCTACGCGAGCCTCGGCCTTGCCACCGGCACCTAGATTGTTTGAGCATGATCCTTTCCGGAAAACCGGTTCCCACTTTTCCGGATCATGCTAGTCGTCGCTCGCGGGCGACGTGATCACCAGGAACACCAGATCGACCAGCCCCGTATTCGAGATCGCATGCTCGACGCCGGGCGGCAGGAAGATGACGTCGTGCTTGCGCACCACGTGGTTCTTGCCCGCGATCTCCATCAATCCCTCGCCTTCGAGCACATGATAGATCTGCTCCTGGACCTTGTGCTTGTGGCGCGCCACATAGGCCATTGGCTGATACATCGAGATGCGATAGTCGAGCTGCCGCGTGCCGGCCGTTTCAGGCATCACCAGAGGTTTTGACAATGCGCCGCCGAAATGATTGGGGAATTCGCGCCAGGGCACTTCCGCGATGTTGCGGATGAAAGCGCCGCTCTGTTCTGAAGCCATGATGATTTCCTCCTTTTAGGCGTTTTGTCTCGACAGGAAGCCGACCGCTTCGCGTCCGGCGATACGTCCGAACACCAGCGCGCGCAACACGGCGACAGCGTTTGGTGCGGTGCCGTGGAAATGCCCGGTGGTTTCTCCGGCAGCATAGAGGCCGGGCACCGGGCCGCCCTCGGCAAGCACCTCCGCTCTTTCATTGGTGGCGAGCCCGCCGAACGTATAGGCAAGGCCGCCGACCAGGGGATAGGCGAGATATGGCGGTTTCGCGATCGGTCTCGCCCAATTCGATTTGGCCGGCGTCAGTCCATCGGTCGCCAGTCCATCGCAGCGCGCGGCATCGAAGCGAGACGCGTCGCCGGTCGCCGCGGCGTTGAAGGCGTCGATCGTCCGGCGCAGGTTCCCAGCGGGAATACCGATCTGGCCTGATAATCCTTCGACCGTTTCGGATTGATAAGGCGGCACATCCGATCTGATCGCGCGCTCGAACCCGTCGATCTCGAGCAGGCGACTGTCGAGGATCGCATACGCGATCCGGTTCGGCCGCGAGAAATGGATGTCGCGGGCAAAGGCTTCCCAGGTCTCGTGCACGAGCCCTTCACCCTCATCGAAAAAACGCTGCCCATCCTGATCGACGACGATCCCGTAAGGATAGACCAGCACGACCGACGCTGAACCTTCACTGCGCGGATCGACCGGCTCGATATGCATGCCGTTCCAGTCGCCCGATGCTTTAGCGCCCACGTCCAATGCCATACGAATGCCGTCGCCGGTGTCGAAATGCGTTCCGGGCGAGATCAGCCTGATATCCCCGGCCTTGGAGCCGAATTGCTCGCGCATCATCGCCGCGTTGCCTTGAAAGCCGCCGGTTGCGAGCACGACTGCCCCGGCGTCCAGTATCGCGGTGGCGCTTTCTCCCAATGCAAATTCGACGCCGCTGATCCGGCCCCCCTCGGACCTGACGAGACGCGTGGCCGGAGCCTCATAGATTATTCTTACCCCCGCCGCCTTCGCAGCGTGCGACAGTTTCTCGACGATCGCGGCGCCACCGCCGACGGGCTGGATACGGGTCGGCCCCGCGCTGAGGTAGTAGCGCTGTGTTGCAAGCGTCACGCCGCGGGCCTGGAGCCATCCGGTGGTCTCGACGGCATGTGTCGCGAGCATGTGGAAATAGGCCCGGTCGCCCCGCCCGCCCGAGGCCCGTCGCATGTCCTCTTCAAATCCCGCCCCAAGCCGATCCGGCGCGTCCATCCGGATATTCGACGGGCTGAAGCGGGTATTGCCGCCCGCTTCGTGCTCCGCGGCTTTTTCGAGTAGCGTAATGTCGACCCGCAAGCCGCAGGCCCGCGCCTGCTCCGCGGCCGACAGCGCGGCCGCGAGCCCTGCCGCGCCATGCCCGACGATCACCAGCTTCTGCATATCCTGCGCCATTCAGCGAAGCCGCCCGAACCCGCATCATAATCCGCGTCGTCAGGTGATCAGCGCTCCGCCATCGAGATAGACGATCGATCCCGTCGCAAAGCCGATGGTCATGAACGCCAGAATCTGCCGCGCGATGTCCTCGCCCACGCCGACGCGGCCGACCGGCAACGCCGCAGCGGTCTTGGCGAGCATGTCGCGCCGCGCCTCTTCCGGCATCGCCGCGCGGATCGGCGTATCGATGATCCCGGGCGACACCACGTTGACACGGACCGGAGCCAGTTCAAGTGCGAGGCTTCGCGCCAGCGACTCCAGCGCGCCGTTGGCGGCGCCGATGATCGCGGAATTCGGCCGCGGACGGATGCTCAAATAGCCGGAGACCAGCGTAAGCGACCCGCCGGGCCGAATCTCGGCGCTGCGCGCGACGCGCCAGGCGCCCCAGAACTTTCCTTCCATGGTGGCGCGCACGTCTTCCATCTTCACGGTCTTGAACGGGCCGGTGCGCAACTGCGCCGCGGTGACAACGACATGATCGACCGGGCCACACCTGCGGAACAATTCCGCGACGCTCTCATCGCTGGTCACGTCGGCTGGGATCGCGATCGCGTTCAGGCTTTCTGCGGCGGCGTCCAGACGCTCCGCGTTACGAGAGGCAATGATGACATCAGCGCCTTCGTGACTTGCCAATTCCGCGGTCGACAGCCCGATGCCGGACGACCCGCCGACGACGACAACTTTCTTGTCCTTGAGCAGCATATGCGTTTCCTCATGCGATCAGGCCGGCTGAAAACGGGTGCCGATGCCGGCCTTGCTCTGGCCGAGGCCCGGAAGTTCCCAGACGCCGGCGCCGGCGGGATTGATGTCGGCAGCGATGTCGACGTCGATCAGATAGGGCTTGTTGGCGGCGATGCCCTTGCGAATCGCCTCGCCGATGTCGCCGGCGCGATCGACGCGCACGCCCTCGACGCCGCAGGAGCGCGCCATCGCAGCGAAGTCCGGATTGTAGCGCTCGCCGGTCTTCGGATCATGGAAGTCGGTGGCGAGTTCGCGACCGCCGAGGTAGCCGCGCTGCAATCCGCGGATCGAGGCATAGGCGTAGTTGTTCCAGACCACCCAGACCACGGGCAGATCATATTCCACCGCCGTGCCCAGCACGTTGGCGTGCATGAAAAAGGCGCCGTCGCCGCACACCGACACGCAGGGGCGGTCGGGCGCCGCGAACTTCGCGCCCATCACGCCGGCAACGCCAAAGCCCATAGGACCAAAGCCCATTGAGCCGATCAGCGAGTCCGGCCGCTTCGGCTTGCAGAAACCGAGCAGCCAGTTGTGATGCACGCCGATATCGCTGACCAGGATGGCGTCCTCCGGCAGCGCCTTGTCGATCTCCAGCGCGGCGCGCTGCGGATTGATCGGCGTGGTGTCGTCGGAAAAACCGGGCGCAACGAACTTGTCCCACTCCTTGCGATAGACATCGATCTGCGCCAGCCATTTCTTGCGCGCATCGGCCTTGCCGTTGAGATTGGCGCGGCGGTCGAGCTCGGCATGCACCTGCCGCAGGAAGGTGCGCACATCGGCCATCAGGCCGAGCGCGACGGGATAGTTGCGCCCGATCTCCTCGGGATCGATATCGACGTGAATCAGTTTTGTCGGTGGGATCGTGAAGGAATAGCCGGGGATCCAGGAGCTCGAGGTGCGATCATCGAAGCGCACACCGAGCGCCAATAGCACGTCGGCTTGGCGCGCGGCGTGGTTGGCCTGGTAGTGGCCGGCGCGCGCGACGAGGCCGAGCGCCAGCGGATGGTTGCAATCGATGGCGCCAAGGCCGCTCGCGGACGCCGTCACCGGAATCTGCAGGCGCTCGGCGAGCTTCAAAAGTTCTTCGGCGGCACCGCCATAGCGCACGCCTTGGCCAACCAGCATCACCGGCCGCTCAGCCGAGAGCAGCATGTCGACGGCCTTGACGACGCCCTCTGGATCGGCACCGCAACGGCTGGAAATATTGCCGTTCCAGGCGATCGCGTTCGGGGCCTCCTCAGCCGCCGATTCCATGAACACGTCGAACGGCACGTCGAGCACCACCGGGCCCGGACGGCCCGAAATCATGGTTTTCCAGGCCTGGCGGACCGCGAGCGGCACCATCTCGCCGCGCGTCGGCTGAAACACCTTCTTGCAATAGGACCGCACGGTCGAGGGAAAGTCGGCCTGATAATGCCGATACAATTCCTGGAACGCGCCGCGGTTGAACTGGCTGGTCGGCACATTGCCGGTCACCGCCAGGAACGGCACCGAGTCGAGAAAAGCGTTGCCGAGCGAGATCGGCAGGTTCGCCGAGCCCGGACCGCAGGAGGTGAAGGTGGCGGTCGGCCGCCCCGAGACGCGGTAGTAGACGTCGGCCATGAAGCCGGCGACGCTCTCGTGATGCGTCGAGATGGTCTTGATCTCGGAGGAGCGCTCGTAGAGCGCGTCGATGAACTGGATATTGCCGTGACCGCACAGGCCGAACACCTGCGGAACTTTTTCCTGGATCAGATAGTCGACAATGACCTGGGCCCCATTGAGCGCGTTGCGCGGCGACATCGGATCTCTCCCTTTCATTTGACCTTTTCTGAAAGATCGGCGCGGCGCGACGGCTGCCGAAAGCTGCCTCAGGTGCGCCGCACCCTATTTCTCATAATGCTGTACGTCAATTTATATTGTGGTAGATTGACGCACCATGAAACGCAAGAACAAAGCGCCAAGCAAGCTTGCCGCGTCCGGGAGGGCTCAAGATGAATCCAGTTTCCGAACTCGCCATTCGCGCGGTGCGCAGTTTGCGCACTGGTGGCGTCATCATCAACGGCAGTTCGACCTGGCGCGCCTATGGCGGCGTAAAGGATTCAGGCGTCGGCCGCGAGGGACCGCGCTATTCGATCCGCGACATGACCGGGGGGCGCATGGTGTTTTTCAACTAACTGGAGCGTTTTCGAGCGAATTGGACACCGGTTCGCGTGAAGAAAACGCGTCAGAACAAGAGACTAGAGTGCTGGGTGGGGGTTGCACCCAATGACAGACACCAGCACAATCCGGCGCCGCCGCAGGGAGGGCTTCATTCGGTGACATCACGCACGAAACAAAAGACCCGTGAGAAACCGGCGAGCCTCGGCAAGGCCGTCGTTGCCAAATTGGTGCAGCCAATAGAGGGCGATATCGACGGCGACGCGGAGGACCGTCAACGCGCCGGCGTGCAATCGCTCGGCCGCGCGTTCGCGATCCTCGAGGAGGTCGCCCGTCACCGCGAGGGCGTGGGTCTGGCGGATTTGAGCAAGCTGGTCGGCCTGCACAATTCCACCACGTTCCATCTGGCGAAGACCCTGGTGTCGCTGGGCTATCTGCGCCAGGAAAAGGAGTCCAAGCGCTACCGCGTCGGCCGGCCACTGTTTGCGCTCGCCGCCAGCGCGCTTGACGAAATCGAGATGGTCAATGTCGCGACGCCGATCCTCGAAGAGCTGTCGCGGCAGACCGGCGAAAGCGGCCATTTCGCGGTGAGGATGGGCGACGCCGTCGTCGTGATCGCACGCACCAGCGGCCCCGGCGCCTTCCAGTTGACCGACCGTGTCGGCGTGGTGCGGCCCGCGCATTGCACCGCGCTTGGCAAGATCATCCTGGCTTCGCTCCGCCCCGACCAGTTGAACCGCTTTCTCGGACGCGTCGAGCTGAAGCCTTCGACCAGCAAATCGATCACGGACATTCCAGTGTTGATGCGGGAGATCACCGAGATCAGGCGCACCGGCATCGCCTTCGACGATGGCGAGTTCAATCCGGAAGTGCGCTGCGTCGCCGTGCCGGTCAAGGATTTCACCGGACAGGTGGTCGGCGCACTCGGCATTTCCGGCCCGATCTGGCGGCTTTCCAACCAGACGCTGCACGCCAACGCCCAGATCGTTCAGAATGCCGCCGGCCGCCTCTCCGGCGAGTTCGGCGCAAAAGGTGCCGCGAAATCCACCTGAGGTAGATCGCATCGCGCATTTGGCATTGACACGGGCGGTGCTGTCCGGAAATATCATCCGACAATAAAAAATGGCCTCTCATATCCTGGCACAGGCCGGTAGGGAGGACAAATCGCTTCCTACGGGAGACCCAAGATGATCCGCACCACAAGGCGAACCCTGCTGAAGGCCGGCGCCGCGTTCGCCGGCGCCTCGACGATCGGATTTCCGACCATCGTCAGCGGTCAGACCGACACCATCAAGATCGGTCACCTGACGCCGCTGACGGGCTTTCTCGGCGCGCTCGGCGCCTATGCGCAGCTCGGCATACGCATGGCGGAGGACGAGATCAACGCAGCCGGCGGCGTCATGGGCCGCAAGCTCGCCATTACTTCCGAAGATTCTGTCAATCCGGCGACCGCCGCGACCAAGGCGCAGCGCATGCTGGATCAGGACGGCGTCGCGTTCCTGATGGGTGAGATCAATTCAGCCTCGGCGCTGACCATCATGCAGGTCGCCGAGCGCAACAAGCGGCTGTTCATGCAGATCGGCGCCCGCTCCGACGCGCTGCGCGGCAAGAACTGCAACAAGTTCACCTTCCATGTCGACATCCCGAGCACGGTGATGGTGAACGCGGTCGGCAAGGCGCTGGTGCGCGACAACATGATGAAGGACAAGAAGTTCTATACGCTGACGGCCGATTACATCTTCGGCCACGACCTTGCACGCGCCGCGAAGTCGTTCTTCGACGCCAATGGCGGCAAGCTGATCGGCGACGAACTGGTGGCGACCGATGTCACCGACTTCAGCCCGTATCTCCTGAAGATCCGGCAGGCGAAGCCCGACGTGGTCTGCTCCAACCTCGCCGGCAACCAGGTCACCACCCTCGTCAAGCAATATGCCGAGTTCGGCCTGCCCTTTCCGATTGTCGGCTTCAACCTCAACACCGCGGACGCGTGGGCGGCCGGCGACGGCAATCTGAGCGGCACCTGGCCGACGGTCTGGTACCACACCTCGGATGTGCCGACCTCGAAAGTGTTCGTCGAGAATTTCACCAAGAAACACGGCAAGCCACCCGAAAACCACGCCTGGATCGAATATATCTCGCTGAAAATCATGGCGCACGCCATGACCGAGACCAGATCGACCGATACTGACAAGCTGATCGCCTATCTTGAGAAGGGGCCACAATTCGACATCCTGAAGGGACGCAAGGGCTATTTCCGGAACTGGGATCACCAGTTGATGCAGGAAGCCTACCCCTTCACCGTGAAGGAAAGGGGCAAAGCCAAGGATAAATGGGACCTTCTGGCACTAGGCACGGCCATCCCAGGTCCGAACGAGCCCTTGGAATCGATTGAGCTGACCAAAGAACAGAACCCCTGCTCCATGTGAGCAGGTCCATGTGATCAGGTGCATGTGATCAGGGCGCGCCTTCAGCGTTAAGTTTCCTGGATTCTGGTATGCAGTTCGGATTCCTGCTCGAACAGGTGGTGAATGGCCTCGTGCTCGGGGGCTATTATCTCCTGATCGCGCTTGGATTGTCGCTGATCTTCAGCGTCGGCGGCATCGTCAATCTCGCGCATGGCGCGTTCTACGCGCTCGGCGCCTATGCATCGGTCGAGATCACCAGATATCTGGGTTTTGGCCCGGCGGTCGTGCTGTCGCCAGTCGCGGTTGCGCTGCTCGGCATCCTGTTCGAGCGGTTCATCCTGCGACGCTTCTACACCGCCGATCCGATCCTGAGCCTGCTCGTCACCTTCGGGATTGCCATGGTCACGGAGCAGGCGATCCGCATCATCTGGGGGCCGTCGCCGCTGTCGGCGTCGATCCCGCAGGCGTTTCGCGGCTCAGTGTTCCTCGGCGATTTCCTGTTCTCGCGCTACCGCCTGCTCATACTTGCCGTGGTCGCGGCCGTGCTGCTCGGCGTCTGGCTGTTGCTGCACAAGACCTCGTTCGGTCGCGTCGTGCGCGCCGGCATCCAGCGGCCGGACATGGTCGCGGCACTCGGCATCCGGTTGCAGCCCTATATGACCGCGATCGTCATGCTGGGGGTCGCCATGGCCGCGCTCGGCGGCGCGTTCTTTGCGCCGATCACCATCGTACACCCGGCGATGGGCGCCGAAATCATCACAGTCGCGTTCGTCGTCGTGGTGATCGGAGGCTTGGGAAGTTTCTGGGGCGTCGTGCTCGCGGCGCTGCTGGTCGGCGTGGTGCGCGGCATCACCATTCATTTCGTCCCCGCTGCCGGCGAAGCATCGATCTACATCCTGATGTTCCTGGTGCTCCTGGTGCGGCCGCGCGGACTGCTCGGCGAGCGGATCGAGAAATTCGAATGACAACCTCGACCGCCGAAAAGTACCGGCCGCTGCTGCTGGCGGCGCTGGCGATGATCGTGCTGCCGTTCGTTCTGCGCGCGCTTGGGCTGTCGCTCAACACCGGCATCAGCGTGGTCGCGCTGTCGGTCGCGGCCATGGGGCTCAATCTCTGCATCGGCTATACGGGTCTGGTATCTTTTGGTCACAGCGCCTGGTTCGGCCTCGGCGCCTATGCCGCAGGCTTGGTCCAGCTCCACTGGTTTCCGGGCGAGATCTGGCTGCCGCTGCTGCTCGCGACGGTCGTTGTGGCGTTCTCGTCGGCGATCATCGGCGTGATCATCCTGCGTCGGCGCGGTGTCTATTTCTCCTTGCTGACATTGGCGCTCGCCGCCCTGACCTACACCATCGCGTTTCGCTGGAGCAACGTCACTGGCGGCGAGGACGGCCTCGGCGGCCTGAAGCGCGGCAGCATCGGTGCCTTCAGTCTCGACGACGCGCTGACCTATTACGTCGCAGTGTCGCTGATTGGACTTCTCGTGCTCTATGTCCTGCTGCGGCTGGCGCGTTCTCCGTTCGGCCATGTGCTGGTGGCGATCCGCGAGAACCAGCAGCGCGCGACCTTCCAGGGCTATCCGGTCGAGCGCTACAAGCTCGCCGTGTTCGTGGTCTCCGCCGTGGTGACGGGGCTCGCGGGCGGGCTGATCGCGTTTCAGAACTACCTGGTGTCGGCGGAGGCCGTCTCGGTGCCGTTTGCCGGCGAATTGCTGGCGATGGTCGTGATCGGCGGCATGCGCAGCATGCTCGGGCCCGCGCTCGGCGCGCTGTTCTTCATCCTGTTCCGCGAACTGTTCTCGATCTGGACGCCGAGGGCTGACCTTCGTCGCCTTCGTGATGTTCTCGCCCGACGGCCTGGTCGGCATCTGGACGACGCTGGTCCGGCGCTTCCGGCCCGCGCCGAAAGAGGCCGCCGCCATGAGCAAGCGCAAGATCTACGAAGGGTTGCCGCTGCCGGCCTTCCTGACGCCGCAGGGCCTTCAAGGAACGGTGCTCGAGGTTCAAGGCATCGCAAAACATTTCGGCGGCATCCGTGCGGTCTCGAACGCAAGCCTGCAAATCCAAGCCGGCCAGATTCATGCCCTGATCGGCCCGAACGGCGCCGGCAAGACCACCTTGTTCAACCTGGTCTCGGGCCTCTACCCGACCGACAGCGGCACGATCAGCCTGAGCGGCCGCGAGATCCAGGGCGTGCCGTCGGACGTGATCTGTCACCGCGGACTGGCCCGTTCGTTTCAGATCACCAACCTGTTCCGCGGGCTTTCGATCTACGAAAACATGCGGCTGTCGCTGCAGGCCCGCCATCCTGCGCGCTTCGACATCTGGCGCGACATCGACGACTACGCCGAGATCCACGCCGAAACCGCGGAGCTTGTGAAATTTCTGGGCCTCGAGGGGATCGAAGACATCAAGGGCGGCGATCTCTCATACGGCGGACAACGGCTGGTGGATCTGGGCATCGCGCTCGGCTCCAAGCCGCAGGTGCTGTTGCTCGACGAACCGCTGGCAGGCCTTGCCGCTGCCGAGCGCGAGCGCGTCTCGAACCTCGTCAAGAACGTCGCCGCCAACATTCCGGTCCTGATCGTCGAGCACGATATCGATCGCGTGCTCGGCTTCTCGCAGATCGTCACCGTGATGAACCAGGGCGAAGTGCTGATGAGCGATACGCCCGAGGCAGTCCGCGCCGACCGCCGCGTGCAGGAGATCTATACCGGCAAGGGCATCCCTGATGTCGTCCACCAGCGCGGCGACGAGGCCGCGCAGGACACCGCACCGCTGCTGCGCTTCGAGCGCGTCAACACCTTCTATGGCAAGAGCCATATTCTCAACGACGCGACGCTCGACGTCCGCCAAAGCGAGATCGTCGCCCTGCTCGGCCGCAACGGCGCCGGCAAGTCGACGCTGCTCAAAACCCTGGCCGGGCTGGTGCCGGCCGCGTCAGGCAACATCGAATTCGAGGGCCGCGATATCGCCCGCCTGCCGGCGCCCGACATTGCGCGGCTCGGCGTCGGCTACGTGCCGCAGGGCCGCGGCCTGTTCGCAGGTCTCACGGTGCGGGAAAATCTTGCGCTCGGGCGGCTCGCGCGCAAGACCGACGGCAGTCACGGCGTGGTCTGGAGCGAAGAACAGATCTTCGAGTATTTTCCACAACTGAAGGAGCGCATGAATGTCGCCGCCGACTATCTCTCGGGCGGCGAGCAGCAGATGGTCGCGGTCGCGCGCGCCATGTCCGGCAACGTCAAGCTCCTGCTGCTCGACGAGCCGTTCGAGGGCCTCGCGCCCGCTGTCACGCTTGAACTCTTCAAGGTCTTCGACCTGCTGCGCCGGCACTTGTCGATCGTGATCGTCGAGCACAATCTCGATCTGGTGCTGGCGCTGGCGGATCGCGTCTTCGCGCTGGAGCGCGGCGCCGTCTTCCATCAGGGGCCCGCCGCGCCGCTTCTGACCGATCTCGACTACCGCAAGAAGATATTGTGGCTCTAACGACGGAGGTTGCGATGCGATGCCGAATGACAGCGGCGCTAGCCAGCGCAATGACCTTGTTCGCAGGCCATGCCGAGGCGGCCGACGGCGCCAGGACCATCGCGATCTTCACCAAGAACACGACCAACCCGGCCTATCAGGCCTTCCGCATCGCCGCCGACCAGATCGGGCGCGCGGCCGGCGCGCGAATCCAGCACTTCGTTCCGAAGCAGCCGGACAATATCGACGAACAGCAGGCGATGGTCGAACAGGTCCTGAAAGAGCGCCCGGACGCCGTGGTCTTCATTCCCGTCGACGACGTCGCGATGGTCGATTCCGTCAAGAAGCTCAACGAAGCGAAGATTCCCATCGTTCTCGCATCCAACCCGTTGCCCGGCGATTTCGTGACCTATATCGGCGCCGACGATTTCGAGATCGGATATCGCGAGGCGCGCTATCTGTTCGAGAAGCTCGGCGGCAAGGGCAAGATCGTGGTCATCGAGGGCACGGCGGGCGCTCCCACCAACCGCGAGCGCGTGCGCGGCTACAAGCGCGCCTTCGCCGAATATCCCGGCATCGACGTGCTCAGCATTGGCACCGGCAACTATCAGCAGCCGGACGCCAGGCGGGTCATGGAGAAATTCCTTGGCGAGCATCCGCAGCTCGATGCCGTGCTCTCGGCCAACGACAGCATGGCGCTCGGCGTATTGGAGGCACTGAAAGCCGCCAACCGAAGCGCGATCGTGATCGGCATCAACGGCATTCTTCCCGCGGTGAAGCAGATCGAGAGCGGCAACATGCTCGCAAGCGTCGATTTCAACATGTTCAAGATCGGCTGCGCGGCAACCCGCGCGGCGCTACGCCACCTCAACCACGAAGCGCTGCCCGAGAAGGTGATCCTGCCGGCCGAGATCATCGACAAGAGCAATTACCAGGCCTGGCTCGTCCCCGTGGAGCAGCGGAGCTGCCCGCAATGGGCCGAGTTCCTGCCAAAATAGGCGATCACTACTCTACAACATGAATGATCCCTTGAACTCTCGATATCGCCCTAATCGTATGACGACGGGCCGGTGTCACGAAAGGCCCAGCAGGCTTCCTTCGGGACGGACACTGGCGTTTCGACCCCGATTGCATGACGCGCGGCGGTGCCGAGTTCGAGCACCTCAAGCCTGTGGCCGAACAGGTCGATGTCATAGATGGTCTGCGTGCCCTGATAGCGGCGGTCGACGACGTTCGCCGTGAACGCGTTCGCGCTGTCCTGCCTGCCGATCGCGATGTTTTCCGGCCGCAAGGCGATCCGCACTTTGTCACCGGGATCGAGCGCTTGCAACAGCGCCGCCTCGGCGCGCCGGCCGTCGCCGAGATCGATCGTACCGAACTTGCCGTTGCGCGCGACCAGCGTGCCCGCCAGCTCGTTGGTGGCGCCGGTGAAGTTTGCGACGAACAGATGGGCGGGCCGGTTGTAGATCTCGTCCGGCGTGCCGATCTGCAACAGCTTGCCGTCGCGCATCACCCCGATGCGGTCGCCGAGCACGACGGCTTCGGCCTGGTCATGGGTCACGTACAGCGCGGTGATGCCGGTCTGCTTGAGGATGACGCGCAGATCGTCGCGCAGCCGCAAGCGCAATTTGGCGTCGAGGTTGGAGAGCGGCTCGTCGAGCAGCAGGAGCTGCGGCCGGTAGACGATGCTGCGCGCCAGCGCCACGCGCTGCATCTGTCCGCCCGACAATGACACCACCGGCCGGTCGGCATATTCGGACAGGCCGACCAGTTCCAGCACCTCCGCCACCTTGCGGTCGGCCTCGCCGCGCGCGATTTTCCGGTGCTTGAGCGGATAGACCACGTTCTGCCGCACCGTCATGTGCGGCCACACCGCATAAGACTGGAACACCATGCCGAGATCGCGCGCGCGCGGCGGCACGAGGATGCCCCGCGCCGGCGACGACACCACCTTGCCGCCGATCGTGATTTCGCCACCGGTCGGATGTTCGAGGCCCGCGACACAACGCAGTGTCGTGGTCTTGCCGCAGCCGGATGGCCCGAGCAGCACCACGATCTCGCCCGCCGGCACGGCAAAGCTGACGCCGTCGATCGCCGGCCGGCCGATCGCAAACTGCTTGCGCAGATCAGTAACTTGGAGCGGCGCCGTCATGATCCGACCGTCTTCCTCACCGCGTCGATCACTGCCGATACCCGAAGGTCTTGTCCCAATCGGCGACCCAGGCGGCATGCAGCTTCACATATTGGTCGAAATTCGGATACCAGACCTTGACCACCTTGGGATCGAAGCCTTCTGGATAGACCGGCGACTCCTTCAGCGATGTCAAATTGCCCAACTCCTTGATCATGAAGGTCTGGCCCTCCTTCGACATGCACCAGTTCAGGAACAGCTTTGCCGCGTTGGGATGCGCCGCCGTCTTCGGGATGCCGCTGGCATAAGGATTGACCGGTGCTCCCTCCGGCGGGAAGAAGATCTTGATCGGCGCGCCCTCCTTCTGCTTCGGATAGACCGCATTGTAGAGCAGCGGAGCGATCGCGATCTCGCCGCGCACCAGCGCATCCGAGGTCGGCGCGCCCGATGGATAGAGGATCGGATGGGTAGCGGCCTGCTTGGCCCAGTAATCCTCGCCCAGCACCTGGCGCTCGAACATGATTCGGGTCCAGGTGGTGCCGCCGGATTGCGCGAACACCTGGCCGATCTGCTTGTCATATTGCGGCTTGGTCAGATCCCACCAGTTCTTCGGCGGGTCCTTCACCAGCTCGGTGTTGTAGGCGATCGACCACACCAGCGTCGCGCGCGGCCACAGTTTCGGCGAGACCAGCGCCTCGGGATTGTAGTCGGCCGCATTTGGCGGTGCGTAATCCTGGAACAGATCGACCAGTTCGACCATCAGCGAACGGTCGGAATGATCGACCACGTCCGCGATCAGCTTGCCGGCCGCGGCTTCCGTCTTCACCCGCGTGATGAGCTGGCCGCCCGGCGCGCGCACCATCTCGACCTTGATCTCGGGAAAGCGCTTGTTGAACTCCTTGATCACCTGCTGTTCGACTTCGGCGAAGTTCGCGGTGTAGTAGACGAGCTTGCCTTCCGCCTTGGCAGCGGCGATCAGTTCCGGCGAACCGAATTCGGCCTGCGCCTGCGCCGGTGCGCCGCCAAGCATGACGGCAACGCCGGCCATCGCAAACACCCTGGCAACGGTCCTGGCTATCCCTGCCTTCATCCTCGCTCCTCCCTCTTCGTTGTGTCTGCGCATGATCTTTTCGGAAAAACCGGCACCCAGTTTTCCGGATCATGCGCTGGGTTCGGTTATTTGATGCGCTGCGCAAGACCGTCCTGATTTGCCGCCCGCGACAGCCAGGTGGCGCCGCCGATCAGGACGCCCAGCAAGATCGTCTGCACCAGGCTGAACGCGGCGGTCTTTCCGACATTGCCGCCTTCGTAATAGTCGAGCAGCAGGACCGACATCACCATGGTGTTGCTGGTGTAGAGAAACAGCGATGAGCCGAGCTCCCGGATCGACAGCACGAACAACAGCGTCATCGAGGCGATCACGCCCGGCCGCGCCAAGGGCAGCACGATCGTGCCGATGGTCGCAAGCGTCCCTTTGCCGCAGACCCAGGCCGCCTCCTCGAGCTCGCGGTGGATCTGCAGGAACGAGGTCGACAGCGACTTCACCGTGTCGGGCATAAAACGCGCGATGAACGCCAGCGCCAGAATCCAGATGGTGCCGTAAAGCCCGCCGGGGATGCCGATCCAGGCCCACAGATAGGCGACGCCGACGACGAGGCCGGGGATCGCGACCGGCAAGGTCGAGATCAGGTCGATGGTCCGCCGCCCCGTCACGTTGGTGCGGTGGATGGTGTAGCCGATCGCAAAGGCGAGCGCGCCGCCGACGATCGCCGTGATGATGCCGACCTCGACCGCGTTGTAGATCGATCTCAGCGTCAGCGGGTTGTCGAAGATGCTGTAAAAATGCATCAGCGAATATTGCCGCATGTCGAACAGGCTTGCGACGTCGCGGATGAACATGAATTTACGGAATGCCGCGACGATCAGCGCAAGCATCGGCAGGATCACGACCACGAGCAGGTAGATCAGGCCGAGCAAGAAGGTGAGCCAGCGCCAGGGTCCAAGATCGAGCGTGCGCGGCCGGAACGCCTTGCCGGCGACGGTGGTGTAGCTGCGTCCCGTCAGCACTTTCTGCTGCAGAAACACCAAGAGGCCCGTGACCGCCATCAGGATGATGGCGACCGAGGCGGCCGTGTTGTAGAGCGGCGGCGACCAGTTGGTGAGCTTGAAGATATAGGTCGTCAGCACGCTGATATTGCTCGGCGCACCCAACACCGCCGGCACACCATAGATGCCGAGCATCACGATAAAGGACAACAGCATGCCGGAGACGATCGCCGGCATGATCAGCGGGAAGGTCACCGAAAACAGCGTCGAGAACGCGCTGGCGCCGGAAATCTCGGCGGCCTCCTCCAGGCTCGGATCCATGTTGCGCAGCGCGGACGCGGTGAACATGTAGACATAGGGCGCGTAGTAGATGCCGAACACGAACACCAGCCCCGACAGCGAATAGAAATCGACGCGCCAGTCGAGGCCGGCCCATTTGAACAGCGTGTTGATCAACCCGGTCTTGGGCGAGCCGAGGATGGACCACGCCACGCCAGCGACCAGCGGCGGCGCGAACAGCGGCAGGATGCTGGCGGCCGCGATCAAGCCCCGGAACGGCGTGTTGGTGCGCACCACGACCCAGGAAAACAACAGACCGATCGCGACCGCGATCATGGTCCCGCCGGCGCAGACGATCAGCGTATTGATCAGCGCCTCGCCGACATTCGGATTGCTGAGGACGGTCAGGAAATTGGCGATCGACAGGTGCCTCAGGCTGAGGCCGTCGACGACCGGGTTGGTGTCGGTGAGCGCACCGAGCAACAAGGTGAGAACGGGGTAGACGACCAGGAAACCGAGGATCGCCAGCAGGAACACCACCCAGACACCGGCCGCCATGCCCCGGCGCTTGCCCTCAACGCCGCTCCGTGCGGCCTCGATGCGCCGGCCTATCGCCTGTCCGTCCAAAGTGCTTTTCCCTCCAAGGCGGAACTTGATCTTGTCATTGTGACCGCCTTGGGAGGAAAGCCTAGTCGATCGATTGCCGCGCGGGAAGTAGTCGAAAGTCGGCCGAATTGGGCCCGTGCGCATAGGCCGCATGCAGCGGGATGTCTGGGGGTATGAGCCGGGCCGTAGTAAATGCCGCAGATGCCGCCATCGCGTCGCGGCCTGGAGAGTTCGCGAGCATGTCCATCAAAAAAGCCGCCGCGAAGGAGCCTTCCTCTGCGGTGAGCAGCGGTTTGGCTGATGGTCTACCTTGGGAACGCAGGCGATGGGCGGTGGCTGCGATCTTCACCGCGCTGGCGATGGCATCGCTGGATACCGCCATCGCCAATATCGCCCTGCCCGCGATTTCATCGGATCTTCACGTCAGCGCGGCGGAGTCGGTCTGGGTCGTCAATGTGTATCAGATCGCGCTGGTTGCAACCCTGCTGCCGCTCGGTGCGCTCGGCGAAATCGTCGGCCACCAGCGAATCTATCTCGGCGGTCTCTTGCTGTTCACGCTTGCGTCGCTCGGTTGCGCCTTGGCGTGGTCGCTACCGACTCTGGTCGCAGCAAGGACGCTGCAGGGGCTCGGCGCCAGCGGACTCATGAGCGTGAACACGGCGCTGGTCCGCTTCGTCTATCCGAGCCGGCTGTTGGGACGCGGATTCGGCCACAACGCACTGGTGGTCGCAACCGCCTTCACGCTCGGCCCGACCATCGCCTCCGGGATTCTGGCGCTCGGAACCTGGCCCTGGCTGTTCGCGGTCAATATTCCCTTCGGCCTGATCGCCATGGTGATCGGCTTCAAGACATTGCCGGCGACGCCCCGCGCGAAGCACGCGTTCGATTTTCCGGGCGCGCTTCTCGCAGCGGGCAGTCTCGGCCTCTTCATCATCGGGATCGGCGGCGCGGCCCATGGCGCGCAGCCCGTTTTGGTGGCGATCGCGCTGGTCGGTGCTGCCTTGCTAGGCTTCATCCTGACGCGGCGGCACGCAGATCATCCGGCGCCAATGCTGCCGATCGATCTGTTCCGCCGGGCACTGTTCGCGCTGTCGGCGGCCACCGCCGTGTGCTCATTCGCCGTGCAGGGCTTGGCCTTTGTCTCCTTGCCCTTCTATTTCGAGGACGTGCTGCACCGCTCGCAGGTCGAGACCGGATTTTTCATGACGCCCTGGCCGCTGGTGGTTGCCATCATGGCGCCGATCGGCGGCCGGCTGTCGGACCGGTTTTCCGCGGGCGTGCTCGGCGGCCTCGGCTTGTTGCTGCTCGGTGTTGGAATGGTGCTGTTGGCAACGCTCCCCGCAGTTCCAGGCATCGCCAACATCGTCTGGCGCATGGCGGTTTGCGGGATCGGCTTCGGGCTGTTTCAGACCCCCAACATGAAAGCCATCATGTCGAGCGCACCGCCGCATCGCAGCGGCAGCGCCAGTGGCATCGTCGCAACCGCGCGCCTGATCGGGCAGACCACGGGAGCGGCCTTGGCGGCCCTGTGCTTTGGTCTTGCCGGCCGCGACGGCGCCGCGCTGGCGCTCGCACTCGGAGCCGGCTTCGCGGCACTTGGGTGCGTGATGAGCTTCCTGCGCTTGACGGTCTCATCTCAGCGCAAAGCCTGATCGATGCAACCGCGAGAAACACCGCCAAATCGAATATCTTCCCATTCCCACAAAATATCTTCGCTTTCGCAAGCGCAGAATCTTGATTTGAAACGTTCCAAGTTCCGGTCCAAGATTCCGACGAAGCCCAATCGGTGGATTGGGCCAATCAGGGGATCGCGATGGCAAACCTCACAATCAATGGCAAAGCTTTCAATCTGGATGTCGAACCCGACACACCGCTGCTCTGGGCTATCAGGGAAAATGCCGGCCTGACCGGCACCAAATATGGTTG
>WNFD01001586.1_pt1 | contig 33497 bp, 31 predicted proteins | sample 5400491 | NCBI WGS metagenome assembly WNFD01 (sample SAMN13153343, study PRJNA577476) | soil metagenome | isolation source: 120 cm saprolite under Douglas fir tree site 2 hole 2 replicate 2 | place: USA:California | collected 2015-04-18 | reverse complement strand
CCGCAACAGGCGACGACCTCGGCGGCGGCGACGATAGCGGCCTTCTTGCCTTCGTCACTGCCGTCCGCTGCCTGCACTTGCGCCCCGAACCGCGTCTTGATTTCGCTGGCGCTCTCGCTCACGCGCCTGATGCCGTCATAACCCACGAGCGTGACATCGGCGCCTTCGAGCGCCGCGATCACCGCAACCGCAAATCCGAGTACGCCGGTCGCACCGAACACGGCGAATTTTGCTCCGTTCAAGTGGCGCCGTTTCCTGTCTCGGAGCGTTTTCTCGATGCAGGCCAACATCGCGGCCGCGGTCGTGAATGATCCGCCGGGGTCGGCGAAGAGCGAGATGCCGAACGGCGGCACCAGCGCCGCTTTGGCCTTGGCCAGCATGTCGAGAGCAAGGCTCGCATTCTTGCCGCCGAAGAACATGCCCGTACGCGCGCCCACCTTCGGGGGGCGCGAGAAAATCGCATCCTGCAGCAGGCCCGTCACTTCGTCGAGCATCACGTTCGTGTAGGTGATGACGGCATCGAAGCCGGCGTCGAGCGCCATGTTTACGTCGAACGGACTCATGTGCTTGAGAGGGGTGACCATGTGGAGAATGTTCTTGTCGGCCACGATTCGCTCCTTGCCGCTCGTTGGCGTTATTCGGCGCTCGCGCCCGCTGATTCGACAGCGATTTCAGCCCCGTGATTGAAGCCCGCACACACGCGGATGTCCAGGCCCTGACCCCGTGGATGGCGCTGCGCGATGCCGGCGAGGCGGTCGGCCTCTGCCGGCGCCGCCGAAAACGCAAATCCCGTCGGTCCCCATGAGCTCTGTCCGATTCCCCACGCCCCTTCGCGGTCAAGCGTGGCCAGCACCGCGGCAACATCGGGGCTGGTGAACGGCGATCCGCCCTGCGCGCTGGCGAAATAGTCGCCGATGCGTTCCTGAATTTCCGTGATCGCCGCACCGAAGCTCACGATGTCTTCCTCGGCCACGGCGGGCAGCATCTTCATGATGACGAGCCGGCAGAGCCGGGCGGCATCGTCCTCGGCGAAGGGCGGCAGCTTGCCGAATGCGGCGGCCTCCTCAGCGCCATGGAGCCCGCGACGGGCCGGGTCGAGCACCACAATGATTCGCCAGCGATCCGGAAAGCGGATGTGGCTCACGATCGGCGCCGGGGCCCCGGTCTTCTTGCAACCGCCGTCGACGACGAGTCCACCGCCGTGAAACAGCCCGATTCCGACGCCCGAACGCGCGCCGCGGCCGAGGTGGAGCGCATCCCCTTCAATGTCGAGAGACAGGCCGTGCAGGCGGCGAATCCCGGCCGCCACCGCCAGCGCGAGCTGCGTACCCGAACCGAGCCCCGCATGGGCCGGCACGACCTCAAGCACATCCACCATGTGGCTATCGCCGAGCGCGAGGCGCTGCATCATCTTATCGACGTGACGCATGACGCGTTCACGTTCCGGCCCCGTTACCTGATTTTTCCTCGCACGGCGAAACGCGATCTTCGTGCGCAGACCGCTGATGGCAAGCCCGATGCTGCCGAAACGACGACCGAGACCGCCATTAAGGTCGAGGAAACCCAGATGCAGTCGCGCCGGAATCGTTACCGTTATGCCCTCCGGCATTGGTATGGCCGCGCTCCTCAAAAGATTCGCTCCCCTGTTTTCTTGACATTCACCTCAGCGGGCTTTTCGAAAACAAATACCAGCCTACAATGCGCCACACCCGGGCGGGTTGGCAATCTGGACACACGAAGACTTTGGGAGGTGGTCCCATGACGGAACGCAGCAAAGAACGCACCTATACGGATGCCGAGATCGAAGCGCGCCTCAAGACCGAGTTGCCGCATTGGTACCTCGAAAACGGCTGGATTCGCCGCAAATACCGCACCAACAGTTGGAAGGGCACGCTCATGGTGATCAATACGGTCGGGCACCTTGCGGAAGCGGCATGGCATCACCCCGATCTCACGGCGTCCTACGCATGGGTCGAAGTGCGCCTGCAAAATCATGCAGCCAAGGGCATAACCGACAAGGATTTCGAACTGGCGAAAAAGATCGAGGAGGTTGTCCATTGGCAGCCCGCACAGGCGGCGGGCGCGCTCGAAGGGACGCCCGCCGGCGACCAGCGTTTTGCTTACATCAAGTATGACAGCTGAGCGCCGCGCCGGGCGTCAAGGAATGGCAATGCACGATGCCTGGATCGATGGCGCGCCGGCGGAGCTTCACACCGCGGCCGCGACCGCAGCCCGCTTGCTTGACGCCAGCCGTCAGCCTCTCATCGCGGGCCTCGGCGCCGATGTCGCTGGCGCTCGCGCGGCGATCGCACTGGCGCAGCGCATCGGTGCAGTCATTGACCATATGAATGCGGACGCGCTGTTGCGCGATCTCGATGTCTTGCGTGAAGCCGGCGTGATGCTCACGACGCCGAGCGAGACGAGCCTGCGCGCTGACACGCTGTTGCTGGTCGGTCCTGGCATGACCGACGCATCGTGCGCGCTGCCTCTGCATGGCGCTGCCCGCGAGGGCGGCGACAGCGGCCGGATGGACAGACGCATATTCTGGCTGTGCCCCGGACGCCACGCGGGCGCCGCCGGTGGGATCACGATCGTCGGCCTTGAGGCGCGCGACTTGCCGGTGCTGCTCGCAACCTTGCGGGCCCGCGTCAATGGCCGTGCTGCCGGTCCCTCCCCGGTTCCCATGCCAGTTCTTGACGGCGTGGCCGACGGCCTCAAGGCGGCGCGGTTCGGGGTTGCGGTCTGGTCGGCCGCGGAACTCGACGGGCTCACGATCGAAATGCTGTGCGGCCTCGTCGCCGACCTCAACGCAACGACCCGCTTTTCGGGGCTTCCGCTCGCGCCCGGCGACAACGCCATCGGCGTACTGCAGGTCTGCGGCTGGATGACGGGGTTTCCGCCGCGCACCGGATTCGGCCGCTCCTGCCCGGACCATGACCCATGGCAATACCGGGCCGCCCGGCTGGTCGACAGCGGTGAAGCCGACTGCGTGCTTTGGATCTCCGCTTACCGGGCGGCGGCGCCGGAATGGAGCAGCAATCTCCCAACCATTGCGCTTGCGCCGGCGGACGCCAGGTTCCAGAAACGGCCGCGTGTTCACATCGCCGTTGGCGCCCCCGGCCGCGACCATGACGGCGTCGAGCATCACGCCACGATCGGAACCCTGGCTGCGGTCGCAGCGACTCACCGAAGCAAGGCCCTTTCGGTTGCCGACGCGATCGCCTCGATCGAAGCGCACCTCGCCGACGGGCCGTCGTCATGTTGACCCGCATCACGGGCGGCCGCATCATCGATCCTGCCAACGGCCATGATGGCATCGGCGATATCTGGATGCGCGATGGCCGCATCGTCGAACCGTCGCCCGGAGCAAATGCGGATGCGACTTACGATGCAGCCAACAAGATCGTCATGGCGGGCGCGATCGACATCCACTCCCACATCGCCGGCTGGAGCGTGAACACGGCGCGCCTGTTGCTGCCGGAATTTCGCCTCGGGTCTGCCGCCCGCCCTGGTAGTACGCCGTTGTCAAGCGCCGGGTGGCCGGCCTTCGAGATCGGGTGCCTCTATGCCGCCATGGGCTTCACCACGGTGGTCGAGCCCGCAGTGTCGCCGCATTACGCGCTGCACGCCCATCTTGAGCTCGCCGACATTCCGATCATCGACAAGGCGACGCTCGCCGTGCTCGGTAACGACGACTTCTTGCTCGGCCTGATACACCGCAAGGAGAGCGCCGCCGCTGTGCGCGACTATGTCGCCTGGACGCTCGCCGCGACGCGCTCGCTCGGCATCAAGGTCATCAACGCAGGCGGCGTGGCGGCATTCAAGGAGAACGTGCGGGAGTTTTCCTTCGATGACGTGGTGCCGTCCTATGGCGTGTCCTCGCGTGAGATCGTCAAGACCCTGCAACACGCCGTCAACGAACTCGGCGTGCCGCATCCGCTCCACGTTCACTGCAACAATCTCGGGATCGCCGGCAGCGCGGACACTGCGCTTGCCACCATCGCGGCTGCCGACGGATTGCCGCTTCATCTCGCTCATCTGCAGTTCTATGGTTACGGCAAGGAGGGCGGACGCGGCTTCTCGTCCGCGGCGGCGCGCCTCGCCGAGGCCGTGAACGCAGCCAAGAGCGTCACCATCGACGTAGGCCAGGTCATGTTCGGCCAGACGGTGACGGTGTCGCTCGACATTTTGCGGCAGTTCAATGCGCGCAACCAGGCACGGCCGAGGAAATGGGCGATACTCGACGGTGACGCCAATGGCGCCGGCATCGTTGCGTACAACTACCGCTCCGCCGATTTCTACAATGCCGTGCAGTGGGCGGTCGGGATGGAACTGTTCCTTCTGATCGACGATCCCTGGAGAGTGATCTTCACAACTGACCATCCCAACGGCGCGCCCTTCACCGTCTATCCGGAGATTTTGGCATTGCTCATGAGCCGCGACCTGCGGGCGCAATGGATGGCGAGGCTGCCCGCCGAAGCCATGGCGGTTACGACGCTGCCGTCGATCAGCCGCGAATATTCGCTGGTCGAGATCGCCACCATGACCCGCGCGGCGCCGGCTCGGTTGCTTGGCTTGCGGGACCGCGGGCATCTGGGTGCTGGCGCTGTCGCGGATGTCGCGGTCTACGAGAACGAGCCTGACCGCGCCAGGATGTTCCGTTCCGCCGCTCTGGTCTTCAAACAGGGAGAGTTGGTGGTGCGCGACGGCAAGCCGACCCGGCACGCCTTCGGGCGCGCCCTTATGGTCGAACCGGAGCGCGACCGCGCGATCGACCGACGCTTGAAGGCCTATTACAACGAGCGCTACGGAATATCCGATGATCTCATCAAGGTTCCCGACCATGCGGTCGGGAGGCCGGAGCCGTTCGAGTTGGTTTCATGCGCGCATTGACGGTCCAGGGCGTGCGCATCGACGACACTTTCGCGGAAGCGTTCGGCATGCGGGCAACCGCGGTCATCATCACGGCCGACAGCATCCGCTGGGCGCGCCAGGCCGCCCTGACCATGACGGGCTTCGCAACCTCCGTCATCGGTTGCGGTTGCGAGGCCGGGATAGATGGCGAGTTGACGGCGACGCAAACCCCGGACCGGCGGCCGGGCGTGCGCGTGCTGCTGTTTGCGGTGTCGACCGCCGAACTACAAAAACAACTGCAGACGCGCGTTGCCCAATGCGTGCTCACGAGTCCCGGCTCCGCTTGCTACGCGGGGCTTAAGGGCGAGGAGACGCTCCGGCTCGGCAATGCGCTGCGCTATTTCGGCGACGGCTGGCAAATCTCCAAGCGCCTCGGCGGCGCACACTATTGGCGCATTCCGGTGATGGACGGCGAATTTGTCTGCGAAGCGACGACCGGGCTCACCAAGCAGGCCGTCGGCGGCGGCAATCTTTTGATCATGGGCCGCACCGCGCGATCGACGCTCGCCGCGGCCGAAGCCGCAACGGCCGCCATTGCGAAGGTGCCCGCCGCCATCATGCCGTTTCCCGGCGGCATCGTGCGATCGGGCTCCAAGGTCGGCTCGAAATACAAGGGCGTTCCGGCATCGACCAATCACGCCTTCTGCCCGACGCTGCGGGGCGCCGTGGAGACAGCGCTCGACCCCGATGCGGCTTGCGTGCTGGAGATCGTGATCGACGGATTGACATCCGAGGCGGTTGCCGCGGCCATGGGCGCCGGCGTCGTCGCCGTCGTCAAGCTCGGTCCGAGGCGTGGTGCAGTGCGCATCAGCGCCGGCAACTACGGCGGCAGGCTCGGGCCACACCACTACCACCTGCGGGACCTGCTGCCGTGAAACCGCTCGTCGTGACGCTGCGCGGCCGTCCCGACCAGCGCCTCGATCTCGCGCCGCTGGTGCCGCACCGGCTTGCCGGGATGACGGCCGCGGAGATCGAACGGATCGAGTTGCAGACGACGCGCAAGCGCGTGCTGCTGGCCGACGTTTTCCGCCTGCGCATGGGCGATGCCGCACAAATCCGGATCGAGGCTTCCTGCGACCGCCTCGACCGGATCGGCCACGAAATGACAGCCGGCGAGATCGTGGTCGAGGGCGATGTCGGCGCCCGGGCCGGGCGCCTGATGACCGACGGGCGCCTGACCATCCATGGCAGCGTCGGCCCGTGGGCCGCATCCGGCATGAATGGGGGCACGATCGAGATCTTCGGCCACGCGGGAGACCGCCTGGGCGGACCGGGCCCGGGCGAGATCGCCGGCATGCGCGGCGGCGTGGTGCTGGTGCACGGCCGGGTCGGCGAGCGCGCCGGCGATCGCATGCGGCGCGGCACCATCGTGGTGGAGGGCGACGCCGGCGCCTACGCAGGCAGCCGCATGATCGCCGGCACGCTGGTGGTGGTGGGCCGCAGCGGGCTGCTCCCCGGCTACTTGATGAGGCGGGGCACGATCGTACTGGGCGACAAAGCCGTCGGGCTATCGCCGACATTCATCGATTGCGGCGTGCACGATCTCATCGCGGCACGCCTCATCGCGGGCTTCATCGCTGGTTATAGCGCACGTGCGGCCAAGCTCTTCAGGCGGCCCCTGCGCCGGTTCGCCGGCGACATGGCAGCGCTCGGCAAGGGTGAGATTTTTTTCTAGAAGCGGAGTGCCAACCATGCGAATCGTCGCAACGATCTTCGGCCTCGGGGCAGCGACATGCGCCGTCACCGCGATTTCGCCCATGCGCGCCGACGACCTCAATGATTATCCGACCACGGCGCGGGTCGATTATGTGTTCGGTTGCATGAAGGCGAACGGCGAGACGCGGCGCGCCCTGGAGCAATGCTCATGCTCGATCGACGTGATTGCGACCATCCTGCCGTATGAACGCTACGTCACTGCCGAAACGGTGCTCAGCATGGCCCAGGTGCCGGGTACCCTCGGCAATCAATTCCGTTCGACCGAATACGCCAAGGCCGCGGTCGACGAATTGCGCCGCGCTCAGGCCGAAGCCGAAGTGCGCTGCTTTTAGGGCGTGTCTCGATAAAAATGACCCAGCCCGCTAGCGGGACGGGCAAGATTGCTGCGCCCCACTCGCCTAACGCAGTCCCTTCGCCTTCGTGAAAATTCATGGTGAACCTTTTGTTAAGCTTTACCGCCTAGGCTGGCGTCGAACGGCGCTCTGCCGCAACCGGCATTTTCGGAACCGGCGTTGCGCCGGAACATTTTTCAGCTAAGGGACCGCGGCGCGTGCAGAGGCGGGGAAGACCTGCGAAACGGGAGCGATTTCGGAGTTCACCGAATGTAAGTCCTCCCTCGTTGCGACAGAGTGGTCACATCATGATCATCCGGCGTTTTCTTCGTTGGATCCGCACCGCGTCACCTCGCGCGCGGGCCGCAGCGTCAGGGGCATTGGCGCGGGCTTATCTGCACTGCGATCTCTCGCCCGACGACCGCGACGCCGCCGAAAACGCCATGATCGCTCTGCTGGACGACCCCTCGCCGCTGGTCCGGCGAGCGCTGGCGGAGGCGCTGGCCGCCAGTCCCGATGCGCCCCGTGCTGTCGTTCAAGCGCTGGCGTCCGACCATCGCGATATCGCGGCGGTGGTGCTGGCACGTTCGCCGTTGCTGATCGACGCCGAGTTGGTCGATTTCGTCGCCACCTGCGACGGCGCGCTTCAGGCCACCATCGCGACGCGGGCGCCGCTTCGACATGCGGTCGCGGCCGCGATCGCCGAAGTCGGGAGTGCCGAAGCCTGCCTCGTCGCTATCGAGAGCCCGTGTGCTGATGTGGACCCCTCCTCGATCGCGCGCATCGTCGACCGGTTCGGCCATCTCGGAGCCATCCGCGAGGCATTGCTCGCGCGCCCCGATCTGCCGCTTGCGGCACGCCAGTCTCTGGTGCGGCAATTGTCCAGTGCACTGGTCAATTTCGTCGCCGACCGCAACTGGCTTGCGCGCGATCGCGCCGAAGAAGCAGGACGGGAAGCGTGCGAGAAGGCGACCGTCACCATTGCGGCGCTTCGACCCAATCACGACGTCCGCCCGCTCGTCCGTCATTTGCGGGCGAGCGGGCAACTTACCGCGGGCCTGATATTACGGGCGCTGCTGTCGGGTAACATCGCGATGTTCGAGAGTGCACTCGCGGAGCTTGCCGAGCTGCCGTTGCGACGCGTGCAGGCCCTCGTCCGTGACAGCGACAGTCGCGGGTTGCGCGCCGTATTCGACAAGGCTGGCCTGCCGGCCTCGACCGATGTGGCGTTCCGCGAAGTTTTGACGGCGACCGGGGAGGCGCACGACGGTGAGTTCAACGGCGAGGGGCGGCTCAAGCGGCGCATCGTGGAACGCGCCCTCATGAGGTGCGAGCGCAGCGATATCAGCGACCTCGACCCCCTCTTGATCCTGCTGCGCCGCTTCGCCACCGAAGCGGCGCGGGAGGACGCACGGACGAATTGCGAGCGGCTCCTCGCGGCCGACGGGACGCAGCGTGGCCGCGCCGCATGAAGAGGCATTTCGGCCGCGTCACCCGTAGTCCGCTCGACCCCGATCACCTGTTTGTCGAATCGTCGGTGAAGGCGAGCGATTGCTGGAACCGGATGGCGTCGGATGTTGCATTGGCGGCGGTGGGAAGCACCGTCCCCTCGATCTGATAGAGCCGTTGTTTGTGATAGAACACGGCCACCGACGAATAGCTGCCGTCCGGTGCCGCGATGCTCAGCTGGCGGCCGTAGACGCGGCTGATGCGGTGCGGGATATCAACTTTGATCTCGCTGCCTTGTGACAGCGTCCTGACCGCGTGGTCGAGCACGGCGCTTTCCTGCATGGCGGGATCGGGCAGGTCGGCGACCGTCATCCTGAACACGCTGCCGTCCTGCGACACCGAATAGACGCGCGCTTCAACTGGGCGGCCATCGGCGGCCTGGTAGGTCGTGGTCTCGACCTTGGGGTCGGCGGGAAACGCGACCGAGAAGAAGTCTGTCGGATAGGCGAATTCCCTCCAGCTTTGAGCGGCCGCCGGACTAGCGGCGAAGAACAAAGCGGCGATAAAGGGGATGGGGCGCACGTCGGGCTCTGTCGCTGAACCGAAACGATCTAGAAATCCGGCTTGTCCGCTTCCGGCATCGGCTCAAGGCCGTGGCGGAAATGGTCGTCGTTGTTTTCGGCGCAGACGACTTCGCTCAGCGCGCCGCTGTTGGTGCGCCGGTAACGCTGGATCGCATTCCATGGCATCGTGAACGCGCCCGGGTCTTCGACGCGAACATTCACCTCGAGCGTCTTGCCGTCGTCCACCAAGTGGAAGCGCTCCACGACGTGCAACTGATCGGTATGCGGCGTCTGATAGTTGTCGACGTAGGACTTGTCGGAGATTCCAATCGTATCGACGACAAGCGCGTCGCCCTCGTAATGACCGACCGATTCACCGTACCATGACGGAGTTACGTTGGCCGAATGCGGCACATCCAGGTAGACGCTGCGGACCTGATGGTTCTGCATCCAGATCATCGAAACCTGTTTCGGGGTCTGTAGAAAATACACCGGCGTTGCGGGCAGCAGCAGGAAGGCCGGCACGCCGACCGGCCAGCACCTCTCCTTCGGTATAGCCACGACCTGGCCGGACAGCGACCGTTCGTTGACCTTCCGCAGACGCTCTCTGGTCCAAGGCTGCAGAATTGGGTTGCTCAGGTCGGCGACGCGGAATGTTGGCTTCGGGTTACGGGGAAACCTGTAGAAGCTCACATACGGATGGGCGGGATCGGAAACGACCGGGCCAGGGCCGCTCGGCGGCGGGATGAACTCGTCGTCGAGAAGCTGCCAGCCGGTCAGGTCGTCGGGGGCAAAGTTGGGATGTTCTACAGTCCCGACACTGGCTGCCGGTCCCAGCGCGGCAGCGATGCAGACCGAGCTTGCAAGCAAATACCTCGCGGGCGCGCCGACTTTCAGGACGCCGCCAACTCTATGTCTCGACATGAGCGACCTTCGCGTATGTTGTGATCGCGTATGTTGCGATCACCCGACAATGACCATCTGCAATGATCACTGCAACACCTCTCGACCGCAGGAACGCACGACAGCACCCGCGGTCGAAAGACAAGCCACCACAACAACCGCTCGGTCACGCCAAAACGGCGCCATTTCTCGCGAGCCGACCGTTACTAGCGAGCAGATAAAATCTGCAAGCCTCGGCTCACTGATTGGCAGGGCCAGCTCCGGCATTGGCGCCCGGCGCGGCGTTCGGATTCCCCATCAGGGTTCCGTCTGGCAGCGTTATCGCCATGAATTGCCCGCCGTTGTTGCCGTCCCGGAGCGGATGAATGATCGTCTTGACTTTCATGCCGGGCGTAAGGGTCTTGGGAATCCAGCCCTGCCGCGCCAAACCGGCAGGTCCGCCCATCTCGATCGCCCATTGCTCTGCCTGACCTTGGGCATTGCTGACTGTCATCAAGATCCAGCTGTGCGGATTCGTCCACTGGAATTCCTTGACGGTGCCCTCTAGGGTCTTCGTCTTTTCCGCATCGAACATAGCAAAAGAGTGGTGCGCGATAGCAGGAATGGCGGTCATGGCAACCGCGATACCTGCAAAGCCAAGCGCTCGGAATGTCATCGGCGTCTCCCGCTGATTTTGTACAACACGCCATTGTAAGGGGATTCCCGGGCCGGTTCCAGCCTCTTCAAACGGTCGCTCGAAATAATTTGAACCACGAGCACCGCGTTCAGATACCTCGTCCTGCAACCAATTTGAGCGGTCTCCTGTCAGGAAGTCCTCATAAGACCCTTTTTTCTCGCCACACGGAATGCTAGCGTTGGCGATAAGATCGAAGCGATCGCTTCGCTCGAAGTGGCGGAAAATAGTTCCGCCGATAAACACATCGGGAGGGGAACATGGGAATCGTTTGGGTTTTTGCTCGCACCGGCTCGGCGTTCACGGCGCTGCTTGCGGTATCGGCGCTGTCCGGTTCGGCCCAGGCTCAAACGCCGGATATTTCCGGAACCTATTGGGCAACCGAATACCATGCCAAAATTCAACTCGTCGGCGGCGGCGACCTGCCGCTTACGCCCAAGGGCAAGGAAGCCTATGAAAAGAACATGGCGGGTCTGAAAGACGGCTCCCTTGCGGATGCGGCGAGAAAATTCTGCGTGCCCGATGGGCTGCCTCGCGTGCTCGCGTCGCCCTATCCGTTCGAGATCATTCAGGCGCCGCCCGGGCAGGTCACCATCATCCATGAGCTCAACCACCAGGTCCGCGTGGTCGCCATGGACAAGGTGATGCCTACAGTGCGGGAGCTGACCACATTCCCGTTCTACAACGGTCACTCGATCGGTCATTTCGTGGGCGATACGCTGGTGATCCACACTTCAGGCTTCAACGAAAAGACTTTCATCGACGCGACCGGTGCACCGCATACCGACGAGATGAGCACAATGGAGCGCATCCGCCGGATCAGCCCGACCCAGCTTGAGGACGTCATCACCATTCACGATCCTCAATATTACACCCGTGATTTGCAGGCCCGCTTCGTTTACACGTTGCGCAATGACGTCCGCCTCGAAGACTACGTCTGCGGTGAACCCCATCGCGATTTGTCGGTAGTGGCGGGCGTTCGCCGGCCATGACGCGAGGTTGACGGGCTGCGGACGTCGCGTGGCGAAATCCACCATTCCGACGCTAACGACCCGCCCCCATCCTGCCCTCCTCCGCAAGCGGGGAAGGGTGGGGTGGGGGCTTCTGTGACGTCGCTGCACATCAAGGCGGGGAGGAGAGCGATGTCCGAAGGCCCGTCCGTTGACGGCAGGCGCACCGCGGGCCGGTTCGTGGCCGCAGTGCTGGCAAGCCTTGTCGGCGTTCTCGGCGCCGCCTCTCCCAGGACGGTTGCGGCTCAGCAAAGCGTCCCAGTGCCCGATTTTACCATCGACAGCAAATCAGCATGGCTCATGGTGGGCGACGACTTCCTGCCGCCGCCAGGAGGGAGGCCCGGGCCGATCACCTTCGACAAGCGCTATCCCTACGTAGATAACGCCGCCGCGCGGCGGACCGGCACGCAACCGACCTATCGGGTCGCGGACCTTAGCAATCCGATCCTGAAGCCCTGGGTCGTCGAAGAAATGAGAAAGGCCAATGATTGGGTCCTCGCCGGGAAGATTCCGTTTCGGGCCCGGGAGCGCTGCTATCCGGCGGGAGTGCCCGGCTGGGTGATCTACACCCTCGCCGAGCCGATCTCCATCCTTCAGACCGATAAGCAGGTGACAATGATCAACCATGGAGGCCCGGAAGTGCGGCGCATCTATCTGGACGTACCGCACTCTGCGAATCCAAAACCATCCTGGTACGGCGAATCGGTCGGTCATTACGAGGGCGGCGACACGCTTGTCGTCGATACGATCTCGACCAAGACCTTCATCGATAATTATCGCACGCCCCATACCGATCAGCTGCACGTGATCGAGCGTTACAAATTGATCGACGGCGGCAAGATGATGGAGGTTATGATCTCGGTCGACGACCCGGGCGCGTTCACGACGCCGTGGTTGGCGATGCAGCGTTTCCGGCGGGTGCAGCGCGAGTGGACCGAGGACATCTGCGCGGAGAACAATTTCGATTTTCTTCAATACGAGGTCGCGCCGCTGCCGCAGGCAGCGAAACCCGATTTCTAAGCCGGTCGGGTGACGACAGAACGGAACGGAGACGACATGCCCGAGATCGCAAGTGCTGTATCGAAATGGTTGCTCGCTGCGAGCGTGCTGTCCGGATTTCTCGGCGGTGGGCTAGATTTCCCGGCGCTTGCGGCGGAAGCCGCGCCCAATTTCGCGCCCGATCGCAGCACGGCATGGATTCCGGATCGTCCCACCGGCGACGATTTCCTGCCGCCACTCAGCGGGCCGGGGCCGGTGATGTCTGCAAAGGACCACCCTTACGTCCCGAACGGGCGCGGCGCTCAGCCGACCTATCGGGTCGCGGACCTCAGCAATCCGATTCTGCGGCCCTGGATCATTGAGAAGATGAAAAAGGCCAACGATGAAGTGCTCGCGGGGAAAATTCCATTCATCACGCGAGAGCGATGCTGGCCGGCGGGCGTTCCGGGCTTCACCGTCTACACGCGCGTGCAGGGCCTTTACTTCTTGCAGATCCCCACTGAGGTCACGCTCATCAGCGAACTCAACCATCAGCCGCGGCATATCTATCTGAACGTCCCGCACTCTCAGAATCCGAAGCCGTCGTGGTATGGCGAATCGGTCGGCCATTACGAGGGAGACGAACTCGTGGTCGACACCATCGGCCTCAACGACAGGACTTTTGTCGACAATTACCGCACGCCCCACACGGAGCAACTCCACGTGGTCGAGCGCTTCAAAATGACCGAGGGCGGCAAGACGCTGGAGGCGGTCGTCACCGTCGATGACCCCGGCGCCTTCAACATGCCGTGGATGGCGGTCCAACGCTGGCGGCGCGTATCCGACCGACCGATGACGGAAATGATCTGTGCCGAGAACAACTTGAATTTCTTCAATTACGAAGTCGCGCCGATCCCGCAGGCCGACAAGCCGGATTTCTGAGCAGATACCGTACACCCTCGACCCGCACTTGCGCGGACAAGCGCTTGCGCCAACAATGCTCCTCAAGCATGTGATGTGACGCGACGCTGTCGGAGGGGATCACCATGGAATCTCTGCGTCTTTCGCCTGTCGGCGCGACGCTCGGCATGTTGCTGATCGGCTGCGGAGCGGCGGCAGGGCAATCGGTTCAATCGGGCTCGCCATCATTCCGGACGGGTGTTGAAGTTGCGCATGCATTCCAAACGAGAATAGAGGACGTTGCGCGGGCGCTCCGAAATGAGCCCCGTCTCAAGAACCTTTCTGAACAACAGCTAATCGATCGAGTAGAATTCGTCCTCGGCAATACACTTTTTATTTTGCTCCACGAAATGGGCCACGTCCATTTCAGCGAGATGAAATTGCCCGTGCTCGGGCGGGAGGAGGACGAGGCCGACACTTTCGCGGCGATCACGATGCTCAAGGTCGGTACTGGCTTTTCCCAGCGCGTGCTCGCTAATGCTTCACAAGGCTGGTTCTTCAGCGAGCGGCGCAATCAACAGAGAGGGGCCAAGCCACTGTACTATGACGCGCATGATCTCAGCCCGCAGCGTGCGTATCAGATTGTCTGCCTGATGGTTGGCTCCGACCCGGTCACATTCAAGTCCCTCGCCGACGGCGCCAAGATGCCGGAATCGCGCCAGCAGAGCTGCAAACGGGACTACGCCAAAGCATTGCGGTCGTGGGACATGGTGCTTGCGCCCTACCGCCGCGCTGCTGACCAACCAGAGACCAAGATCAACATCGTCTATGGCGATGCCCAGGGAAATTTTGAGGTTTTCGCCCGCTCGTTTCGAGCGACCCGGATATTGGAAACCGTGGCGGAACGGTCCGCATCCATTTACGCATGGCCCGCCCCTTTCACCATGGAAATGCTGAGCTGCGATGGCCCCAACGCCAGTTGGGACGACGAGAGTCGTACCCTCAAGGTGTGCTACCAGCTCCCATTCGACTTCGCCCAACTCTATCAGGCCTATGCTCCGACCGCTCCACCAATGGCTCTTGCGAACCAAAAGCCGAAGCGAAGGCAAAAATGACGAAATGATCTACGACGTTGTGCCGATGCCGCGGGCCGACGAACTGGATTTCTAGATTGCGGCGACGCTCAAATTCTCCTCGCCGGGCCGCCGTATGACCGCTCTCCATTGGAGAGACACGGCAATTTGCCGCTGTCGTGGCAGCGGCCGGTTCGTCATCGCCGGGCTTGTCCAGGCTTGTCCCGGCCATCTCGATCAAGACAGCGCGCCGATTATTGAGACAAGCCCAGCCGTGACCAAGTAGAAACCACAACGAGTTTTGCCCCTCTTACTTTGGGGTGCGCACAATCCCTTGATTCGACGCTATTTTTTAGGGGTATTTCGTTTTGCCAAAATGGCGCTGGCCGACGCCAGACCCGACTCACGCCAACAATAAGGTTTCCAGGAATATAATCCTAGAAAAATGCGACTAAAAGTTGTACAACTCTGGCTGTAGGTACCTGATTGCATTACAGATGTAATGAGGTCCCCGCATTTACCCTCTTATTAACTTATGATATTGTATTTATGTAAAATTTATACAATCTATGATTACGAAACGTGAAATTAAACAATCCATGAGGGCCGGCATGACCGTCATCGCAATGACCAGGCAACTCGGCTGCCTCGGAACCGACGTGGCAAAGGGGATCGCTGACCGGTTGGGACTGAAGATCATTCATTCGGAGATCGTTGCAAACCCTGTTGCCGGGCGCCTCGGGGTGGCGGAGGGCACGGTGCTCCGCTATCTGGAAGGCTCGGCCCTCCTGTTCGAACGATTGGCCATCAATAAACGCAAGCTTTGCCAGTACACGACCGAGGAAATCCTGAGCATTGCCCAACAGGGCCGCGTTCTCATTCGCGGTTGGGGCGCGGCGACGCTGTTGCGCGACCTGCCGCACGTCATCAGCGTGCGCGTGTGCGCGTCGATGAATTTCCGCGTCCGCATCATGATGGAGCGGCTCCGCACCAAGGATGCCGAGGCGGTGCGTCATGAGCTGGAGCGCTTTGACGCCGCCAGCGCCCGCGCCCTGCGGGCGTCGTTCAACGTCGAGCAGGAGGACGCGCTTCTTTACCACATCGTGCTCAACACCGACCGTCTGCCGGTCGAGGCCTGTGTGAATGCGGTATGCCAGCTTGCCGAACACCCCCGCTTCCGCGATCGCGTCACGACCCGTACGGAGCTTGCCGATAAGCTTCTGGAGGTCAAGGTCAATTCGGCGCTGACCGAGGAGATCGGCGTCAGCATTGCGCCGACCGGTGTTACGGTTTCCGCCGTCAATGGGCGGATCACGCTGGCCGGGATGTCCTCGAGCGGGGCATTGCGCAGGCGGGCCGAGAAGGTCGCACATCAGGTTGCGGGCGTGCGTCAAATCGATAACCGCATTGTCAGCGTTCCGACGCGGGGCCGCGGATATGCCGAAGCGCCGGGACAGGGCGCCCGAGCTCGACAGACGCGGTGATCTTGACGCCGGCTCCTCTCTTCTTAGGATTTCCAGGGAGAAGACTGTCTGCGCCGGTGTAAGGGCCACCGCCGCAAGAGCAGCTCGCCGCAGAGCGCGAGAGCCTTCAGGGAGGTGTTGGTGAACTCGCCTCGCACGGTGTCGTAGACCAGATCGACGCCACCCTCCTGTTTCCCTCTCATTTTCAGGAATCGGCAGGGTCCAGCCGGCCTCACACCCCGAACTGCTCGCGCAAAATCCGCTCATCGAGATTATGCCCCGGATCGAACAGCATGCGCATGGCGACCTTGTGCTCCATGCGGACGTCAACAGTGCGCACGAAGCGGACCTCGTGGTGATCGGCCACTGCAGCGACCGGGCGCTTGTCAGGTTGGAGCGCCTCGATGCTGACGACGGCGGTGTCCGGCAACAGCGCGCCGCGCCAGCGCCGTGGCCGGAACGGACTGATCGGCGTGAGGGCGAGCAGGGCCGCCCCGATCGGGATGATCGGCCCTTGGGCCGAGAGATTGTAAGCCGTTGAGCCGGCCGGCGTCGCCACCATGATGCCGTCGGCGTCGAGTTGGGCGAGGCGTTCCTTGCCGTCTACCAGCACGCGCAGACGCGCCACCTGGTAGGTCTGCCGGAACAGCGAGACCTCGTTGATGGCGAGCGCCTCGTGAACATCCCCGCTGCCATCGACTGCGCGCATGGCAAGCGGGTGAATCACGCTCTCCTCGGCGGCAGCCAGGCGTTCCTTGAGGGCGTCCTCGCGGTACTCGTTCATCATGAATCCGACCGTGCCGCGGTTCATGCCGTAGATCGGCTTGCCGGCTTCCATGAATTTGTGCAGGGTCTGCAGCATCAGGCCGTCGCCGCCGAGCGCCACGATGACGTCGGCATCGGACGGAGCCACATCACCATACCGGCGAGTGAGCGCGTCGCGCGCCATTTCGGCTTCCGGTATGGCGCTCGTGACGAACGCAATGCGGTCGCGACGTTGGCTCATGAGTGCCGGCTCTTTCGTTGAGAGGAATGTAGCGGGGCTCGCGGCATGGAACGCGCGGTGTTCGTGTACACAACCTTCCCTTCGGTTGTCGAGGCGGAGAAGGCCGGCAACGACCTGGTGCGCGCCCGCCTCGCCGCCTGCGTCAACATCTTGCCGGGCATGATCTCAATCTACCGGTGGCAAGGCGCCGTCGAGCGCGCCGAGGAAGCAGTCATGATCGTGAAGACCCGGGCCTCGCTCGCCGAAGCGGTTCGGGCCAGCGTCAGGGCGACGCACCCTTATGATACCCCTGCCATCGTGGTGCTCCCGGTCGAGAGCGTCGACGAGCGCTACTTCGCCTGGATTCTCGCCGCGACCGCTCGGGCGGAGGGCGCTGAACTTTGATGGATTGCGCACGGCCCCACGGGCACCCGGGCAGAATTACCCTTTCAAATCAAGAGAATAAGAGCGCCATTGGCGGCGCCGAAAGGCCTGCATCGCAGGGCGCAAGCGTACGGCGAACGAGCAAAGAACGCTGCGTCGCTCGTCACCGCACTTCGCACCTGAACGGCAGACAACAGCATCTTTCGCTGCGCTTCACCTAGGTGAACGACAGAGCGCAACAAGCTTCAGAACGAATTCAGCCCGCCACGCTTATAGAGATACAGATCGATCATGAACCGGTCGATTAGACCCCTGGGCCTGCAGTCAGGCCCGAGATGGCAGAAAGGTGATGTCATGTTCCGCAAAATAGCAATTGCGCTCGTCGCCACGAGCGTCCTCGCCGCTCCGGTTCTGGCGCAGGGCACATTGGGCGACAGCAAGGTTTCTCCGACCACCCCGTCCACCACCAGCATCGTCCCGAAGAGCGAGAAGGCGATCACCAAGGTCACCAAGCATCGCATGGTTCTCCGCCATCACCGCCACGGCGCCAAGCTGGCGAAGTACACCAAGTCCCACGGCCCCAAGATGGTGAAGACCGCCAAGTACGGGAAATACACCCACCCCATGAAGCACGGCAGGACCTCGGCCAAGTTCATGTCCAGCGCGCGCGCTTCGGCGAAGCCCATTTCCTCAAAAGCGTTAACCAAGCGGAGCTTCTCGAAGCCGGCAGCCAAGCGGGGCCTCGACTAAAGACTTCAAGGATCCCGCTTCGGATCCAAGCGGAGGCCGGCCCAAGAGGCCGGTCTCCGGCTGTTTAGGCCGCGCCCTCGAGTTTCGCCCGTCCGCGCACGAAATTCGTCAGCGCAATATTGTCGATCTTGCCCGAGCCAAGCAGCGGGAGCTTGTCCAGGGCCAGCACCTCAGTCGGCACCATCATTTCGGAGGCGCCGCGGGCGCGCGCGAAGGCGAGGAGATCTGAGCGCCTGGGGTCGGTCTTGGTAGTAACGAGCACGAGACGCTCGCCCTTGCGGGCGTCGGGAACCGTTGCAACGCCCGACATGGCGTCGGGCCAAAGTTCCGCGGCCAGCGCCTCCACGGCAGCAAGCGAGATCATCTCGCCGCCAATTTTGGCGAAGCGTTTCGCGCGACCCTTGATGGCGATGAACCCCTCCGCGTCGATTGTCACGATGTCGCCGGTATCGTGCCAGCCCTCGGGCGGACGCTCGATCACGCCAGGGTTTTCAGCGCGCACATAGCCAAGCATCACGTTGGGCCCGCGCACGTAAAGGCGGCCACCCTCCTCGACGCCGGGCACCGATTCTAGTCGCGCCTCCATTCCTGGCAGGAGTCTCCCGACGGTGCCGAACTTGTTGAACATCGGGGTATTGAGCGCAAGTACCGGGGCGGCCTCGGTGACGCCGTAGCCCTCCAGGATGCGCAGGCCGAATTTTTCCATGTAGGTGCGCCGCGTCGCCTCTTTCACCGGCTCCGCGCCTGCCACGATGTAGCGCAGCGAGCGGAAATCGTAAGCGTGGGCGCTGCGGGCGTAACCGGCCAGAAAAGTGTCGGTGCCGAACATGATGGTGGCGTTCACGCCATAGATCATCTCCGGCACGATGCGGTAATGCAGCGGCGAGGGATAGAGATAGATCCGCACGCTACTCACCAGCGGCAGGATAAGTCCGACCGTTAGTCCGAAGGAATGGAACACCGGCAGGATGTTGAACACCTTGTCGGTGCGGCCGAAGTCGATCCGCGCTTCCGCTTGCGCCGCATTGGCAAGAATGTTGCGGTGTGACAGCACCACGCCCTTCGGCACACCCTCGGAGCCTGACGTGAATAGAATGGCGGCCGGATCGTCGGCGTTGCGTTGGACCAGGGGGCGCCGGGCCGCGAGGAGGCCGCGCAACTTGTCACCCCTTGTGATCTCGCGACGCACGTCCTCGAGGAAGATGACATTGAGATCCGGCGCGAGCGCCTCAACGGTCTTATCGAGATGCGCCCTTTCGACGAACGTCCGCGACGTTACGATGTGCTTGATGTTCGCCGCCCGGCAGCCGCTGCGGATATTCATCACACCGGCAGTGAAATTGATCATCGCCGGCACCCGCCCGGCCGACATCGCAGCCAGGATCGTGACCGCTGCCCCGTTGGCGTTAGGCAGCATGACTCCGATCGCGTCACCGGTCCTGCCGAGCCTCATCAGCTTGCCGCCGAGCACTGCTGCGCCGACGAGCAGGCGCTTGTAGGTGAGAACGCCCGCGACCGGATCCTCCACGGCGACGCGATTGCGGCCGTTGTCGGCGGCGGCCTCGATAACGGCCTCCACGATGGTGCGGTTGGTCGAGGTGGTGCGATAGATCAGGTCGGACATGATGGTGTAGAGCATGGCGCCGGCTGCCATGCGCCGCTTCCTGCCGCGCAGGGCCGGGTCAACCGTGAGCCGGACCGGCTCCAGGATGGTGACGGAGACTTTGGGCACCAGGCGACGGCGCACCTGGCTGCGGGCGAGACGCGTGAAATAGGTCTTTTCGAGGCCCTTGATGCGCACCGGCAGCAGCATGGCATCCGACTTGTCGGCGATCATGGCGGCGCCGTCATAGACCTTCATCAGGCTGCCGGTGACCGTGATGCGTCCTTCCGGAAAGATGATGAGCGGATCGCCGCCTCTGACGACGTGGATGAGCGTGCGGGTCGCCAGCGGCTTGGTCGGGTCGAGCGGCATCGCGCGGGTGAGCTTGAGGAACGGCTTCACCCACCAGCGCTGCGCGATGTTGCTGTCGATGGCAAAGACCGGCTCGCGTTCGAGCAGCGACAGCGCCACCGCGGCGTCGAGAAAGCTCACGTGGTTGAGGGCGATGATGGCGTTGGGCCCCGCCTTGGCGACGTTATCGAGCCCGTTGACCTCGAGCCGGAAGAACGTGCGGAAGATCACCGACAAGAGGTCGCGCACCGGATTGACCGGCATGGTGCGCAGGATCACGACCGCGGCTACGAGGGTGAGGACGCCAAGGCCGATCAGGATCGTGCTGGTCGCGACGCCTCCCGCCTGTAATGCCGCGACTGACAGCGCGGCGACGGTCATAAACAGGGCGTTGAGCACGTTGACGGCGGCCACCACGCGGGCGCGACGGTCGGCCCCGGCCCAGGCTTGTACCGCCGCGAACGCCGGCACGATGAACAGCCCGCCCCCGATCGCGAGGCCGGCAAGGTCGACGGCGATATGGACGCCCGGACCGCCGCTGAAGACTTCAGCAATGCCGCGGCCTTGCTGCGCCGCAACCATGCCGGCCGTGAGCCAGCCGAGGTCAATGGCAAACACCGCCAACAGCGCCGCGCCGAAGACCGTCGGAATGAGGACGATGCGCCCGCTGGCGAGCCAAGCCGCAAGGCCGGATCCGATCGCGATCGCAATCGAGAAAACCGCCAGATAGGCATTGATGACTTGCTCATCGCCGCCGAGTGCTTTCTTGACGAGCGGCGCGAGCAGCGTCGTGACAACGACGCCCACGAGCCAGAACCAGCTCACCACCAAACCGCCCCACCACAGCCGGTATTCGCGGTTAAGGTCGCGCAGCAAAGCCCAAGTCGATCGCGCGATGTTGAAGTCGATCACGAGGTCGGGTGCGGCTTCGCCGGTGCGCGGGATGAGAAGCGCGGAAATCCAGGAAGCCAACGCGAACGCCATCATCAGGCCCGCAAAGGCAGCCGGACTGCCGTTCTTGGACGCGAAGCCGGCCATGATCGTGCCGGTCAGGATGGCGATGAAGGTCGCGCCTTCGACCAGCGCGTTGCCGCGCGGCAACTCGGCCTCGGCGAGATGGTCAGGCAGGATGCCGTATTTGATCGGCCCGAACAGGGCCGCGATGACACCGACCAAGAACAGGGCCGCAAACAGGAGTGCCGGGGAATCGTACAGAAAGCCCGCGATCGCGATGGCGGCCACCGCGATTTCGATGACCTTGAGCCTGCTGGCAATCACCGACTTGTCAAAGCGGTCCGCCAACTCGCCGCCGATCGCCGACAGGACGAAAAACGGGAAGATGAGGGCCGCAGGGGCGAGCGCTATCAGGGCCTCCGAGTGCGGCCCGGCCCATCTGAACAGGAGCAGCAAAACGAGCGCGGTCTTCAGGAAATTGTCGTTGAAGGCGCTGAAGAACTGGCACCAGAACAGGGGCGCAAATCGCCGTGTGCCCAACAGGCTGGATGTCATTGGCGGGTCCTAGTGCTGATTGGGGGCCTACCACGTCGGTTAAGCGAGCCTACGCATTCCGCAGCTCTGTAGCCAGTCTCTTCGCCCGCCGCAGTGTTCCGATTGGAGCGCCTTCGAGGCGAAAGGTAGAAATGCGCGTTATTGAGCTTCATGCCGATACTTGGGATACGGCCATGGATTTTGTGACAGCGCTTAAGGTCGCAATAGGCGCGCCCGATTGGCACGGAGGCCGCGGAGCGGTACGGATTGCCAAGCGTGAAGGCGCGGCTATTGTCGCGCCGCGCCGGGCGAGCCCCAATCCGGGAGCGCCGACGGACGGGAAGTGCGGCAGGAGGGCAGATGGCTTGGACACGGGCGGCCGCGGTGGCCGAGGTCAAAGAGCGCGGCGTGATGGATGCCGACGTGGGGGGAGAGGAGATTGCGCTCTACTGGGTCGACGACGCCGTCTATGCGACGCACAATGTGTGCACGCACGCCTTTGCGCGCCTGTCGGAAGGCTTCCTGGATGGCGACTGCATCGAATGCCCAATTCACCAGGCGGTGTTCAATGTGAAGACCGGGGAAGTCGTGGCGCCCCCGGCCTATACGGCGGTGAAAACCTATCCATGTCGGATCGAAGGCGACGACGTGCTCGTCGATATTTGAGCGACCAAATCCCGGTCGACCAAATTTGAGCGAATCAAACCCCCGATGAAATTCCATCCGGGCAATGTTCTTTTTGGTTTTGCAGCGATTGCGGCACAGTTTCCTCGATGGTCGACACGCTCCGAGGGGGCGACGACTGCCACTGCACAGTGGTACGAAACTCATAGCCGCACGCTTCGCACGCCCACCAATGCCGCACCTCATTCGTGCTCACGTGCTGAGATTTCGTCGCGGCGATAATCAGATCTCGACACCGCGGACAGAACAATCGTGAAACGTTACAGGGCGCAAATGAGAACGCCGGCGCTGTCCCGTGGTTTTTCATGCGACTGTCCTTCCTTGTCGCCCACCGCCCCCCCCAGTACCCCGCCGCGCGAGAACATGCTGTGCATATTGGGCGCCAACAAGGCGCAACGAAGAAAGTAGGATGAAATATGACGTGCGCGCGGCGTGGCAATACATGTTGTCGCCGTCGCGCCGCAAAGCATAGGTTGTTGTCGTCTTCGCGCCGCAATGCGCAGCGCGCTTTAGTGCGCGCCTTTGGGTATGAGTCAACATGGCTGGAGCGTAGTCAACTATCATTCCGGCGATGCGGATGCGCCTCAGCTCCGGCCGCAAACCTTGGCCGAATTTCATTTGCCGCCCTACGAAATGAAGGCGCTCAACGGTTTTAAGCTAGACGCATTGGCGTCGGCCGCCCCTGCGCACTACGGCTGCCCGGAGGCCGATCACCGCGGTCTCGGCGAATTGACGGGGGGCCGTTTTGCTGTAACGATCATCCGGGGGTTGTCGAGGGGCGGAAGCAGGTGTGGGCGTCACCAACTCGTAGTTGCGCGGCGCAGGTGTTTGCGGTCGTACGGCCGCTCGCGAGGGGACGATCAGCCTTTTATGTACTCCTGAAACGACATCGTTCCGAACGCGGCGGACCTGCGCGCGGCGTGATCGCGCGCGCGACTTCGATGGCTGGCGTTGCGTAAATACGGTGCAGTAAATCAACGCGTCAGAGGAAAGCCCATGGTGACCAGACCGACGGTCGAACAGGTGCGTGCGAAGACCTCGGAGCCCGCAAATGTGATCGAGGAACTGCGCCGACGCTATGATCTGCTCACCCATTCGCAGAAGCGCATAGCCGAATATATCGTCGACCACTCCCAGGCGGTGGCGTTTTCGACCGTCGACCAGATGGCCGCGCAGCTTGGTGTCAATCCTTCAACGATCGTACGCTTCTGCTATCGCCTCGGCCTTAACGGATTTCCCGATTTGCAGGAACGTATGCGCCAAGTCGTTCGCGGCCAATTGTCGCGCGCCGACGAGCAGGTCGAGACGGGCGCCACGGGGGCCCATCTGCAAGGCACCACCTTCGGGGAATCTCTTGCCCATGATTTGCGCAATTTGCAGCGCACGATCATGGCTCTCACCGCGGACGATCTCAACCGCGCTGTCGATCAGCTCATCGCGGCGCGCCGTGTCTTAGTGATCGCTGGTTTTTCGGCGTTTTCGCTGTCGCATTATTTCGGCCTGGTGCTCAGCCGTCTTCGCCCCGATGTTCACATTCTCGGGGCCGACGAAGGTGTATCCAAGGTCCGGCTTGCCGAAACCGCCGCACCGGACTGCCTCGTGGCATTCACGTTTCCGCGCTATGCCCAGTTCACGCAGCGGGCTGCCATGTGGGCGCGCAAACAGAGGGCGACGATCATCGCGATCACCGATACGCCGATTTCGTCGGTCGGCCAGATCGCCGATACCGTATTGGTGGCGTCGCCGGCCGGAACCGGGATGCAAAATTCCATGGTGGCCCCGATGGCTGTCGCCAATGCGCTCCTCAACGGGGTCATCGCCGCCAAAGGCACAGTAGCGCTGGAGCGGTACAGCAGCAGCGACGAACTGTTTGACGGCTTGAACTCATTCCTGCTCAAGCTCGATCAAGCGGACTGATGTCCCCTCCAGATGACAGAGATCAGATGACAGAAGGACTGCCATGACCGACGCTACGACCGCCGCAAGGGCTGTAGGAATGGGAATCGCCGGCGGCGCAGTCGTAACGGCGCTGATTGATCTGTTCATTGCCAAGGGGATAATCGACCATGAGGAAGCACGTGGCGTGCTTGAAAGCGCCATGTATCGCGCCGCAATGTACACCGGCACGTTCGAGGGTCTCGAGGCCACCAAGATCATCGGCGAGTTGCTGGAATCTGGGATTGCGGCAAATGACAGCGCGGAGCAACCCCAGCCCTAGCGCCTGGCCTCACTCGCGATCGAAATCCGCTCTAACCTCCGTCCAAGGGGCTTCTCCGGTATGCTTCATGTCTACCGTCTCCGTGCCGTTCGCATAAGCCTTGCGATGGCGGCCAATTTCGCCGTTGCGGTCTTTCTATGGCCGCCGGCGGCGCAGGCGCGCGTTTTTGCCCAGTGGGTCGAACTCGGGCCGGACGGTGCCTCGAGCGTGCGGGCGATCACCGACGATGCGTGCCCGCAGGTGATCTTCGACGGCGTCCCGACGTCGATGATCGTTCGCGCCGAACCGGGGCAGAGCATCGAGAACGTCAAGCCGGCTGCATTTCCGGTGCGCAGCTGCGAGGTCGCGGTGCCGCAAGGCGCCGTCGCGGCGACGCTCGACGGTCGGGTGTTGCCGCTCGCACGGCCCAACCCTCGGCGTATTCTGGTCTTCGGCGACACCGGCTGTCGGCTTGACCGGAATACGCAGCAGGATTGCAACGATCCGGCGGCGTGGCCCTTTCCGAGAATCGCTGCGGCGGCAGCGATTGCGAGGCCGGACCTGGTGATCCACGTAGGCGATTACCATTATCGCGAATTGCCGTGTCCGGCGGAGCGCAGCGGATGCGCCCGTAGTCCATGGGGTTACGGATTTGACGCCTGGTACGCAGACTTCTTTGACCCGGCAGCGCCCCTGTTGGCCGCAGCGCCCTGGATTATGGTGCGCGGCAATCATGAAGACTGCGCGCGCGCCGGAGAGGGCTGGATCCGGTTCCTCGATCGGTTGCCGGCAAGCGCGATTTGCCGGGACCTGACCGGAATCTTCGTGGCGCGCCTGGGCGATTTCGGATTCGTGGTCGTGGACGGCGCACGCGCAGAAGACCCCAAGGGCGACATGCGCGCGCTTGCCGGCTTGTTGGGCGGCCAGCTCGCCGGGGTGGCGGCAAATGTGCCGGCGGAGGCTTGGTTCGTAAGCCACCGGCCCCTCAATTCCATGCGCAGCGCGCCCGATCGGCCGGCGAACGAAGTTGACAATACGGTGCAGGAGTTGGCGTTCGGAACCATCATGCCGCCCGGCGTGCGGATGACCGTCGCGGGTCATATCCATTTCTTCCAGGCGGTGGATTTCGGCGGCTCGCGCCCGCCTCAGCTCGTGGTCGGTACCGGCGGCGACAATCTTGTGATGGTACCGCCGCTGAGCGTTGTCGGGTCCGACATCAACGGCCACAAGGTCGTCAACTCGGTGGCTTATTCGGGCTTTGCCTACATGGTGTGGGACCGCACCGGCAATCTTTGGATCGGGACGCTGTTCGACGTGGATGGGAAGGCGCTTAGTCATTGTCGGCTGCTCGACCGGTCGCTCAGCTGCGGACCGTGAGAACGCTCGCGCCGGCGGTCACCGCTACCCGCAAAGAACGACCGCGCATCATTGATGACCGCCGCGAAAAGGTGCATCCTGGTTGGGCGCGGCGTGACTGCGGCCGGCAGACGGTCGAGACTGCAAGTTCCGAGATATTCGCGCCGACGTGACGGCCGGCCCGAATACGGGCGGCGATGATACGCAATAATGTTGGGAGGATGTGATATGGCTCGCGCCTATGGTTGCGACCTTCGTGCCGTCCTGGCAGGAGCTGTCATCTGCTGGGCCGTTGCGGAGGGGGTTGCGGTCGCGCAGGAAGGAGCCGAGGCGACGGACGAGCTTGGCAATTCGTATCTGCTGGCGCGCCGAACCACCGGTCAGGGTTCGATCATCGAGACGTTGCTCTTCGACGGCCATGCCATCGTCACCGAGATCGCCGTGCCGGCGCCGGATGCCGGAATAACGGCCGGCACGACCGGGGCCATCGCACGGACGCTTGGCAGCGCGACCGCTCTGCGGGGCGGCGTCGCGGCCTTGCCGCCTGGCTTCGCGTCCGGATTCGGCGGCACCTGGCTGACCGGCGAGGTCATCGACGACTATCTCGTCCTCCATCGCATCCGCGCGACCGACCCCGTGACGCACGAGATTTTCCACGAGGGCCGGAAAGTCGGGTCTGTCACCGAAGTCGGTCCATCGATCCGCACCGGAAAGTTGGCGGGTCAAAATTCGTTTGCGTTCGAGTCCACCAACGATCGCTTTGTCGTGCACCTGACGCAGCCCGACGGTACCAGGATCCGCGCCACCACGGAGCATGGCCGCTTCTTCGGTCAAGTGGTCGAGCGCTCCGCCGCTCTCGTGGCGCCGCCGCGCCCCGGTGCTGGCGTTGCGGCGCCGTTGGAGCCATCGCTTGACGCGGTCAGCCCGTCGATCGGCCGCTCTCCACAACCGCAACGACTCGCGCGGCCCCAGGAAGCCACAAGTTCGATCATCGTGGAAGACCCCACGCCGCGCGTGAGTGCAGGGTTGCCGGAAACGGTGCCGGTGCCCCGGCCGTCCCCGCTACCTCGGACGAGGCCTGCCATTGGGGCAACACCGGTTCGGACGGCAGGCCCATCGCCTGGCGGAAATTCTCACAGAAGTGCGCCGGAACCGATGACCGTCGCTCCGGCTATCGGACCGAAACCGGCGACGACGTCTGGGAACGCTCCGCTTCCTGCCACGGCGGCAGCACCGAGGGCGCCAGCATCCGCAATCGCCGCGCCGGCCCCGAGGTCAGCCACGCCGACAAACGCAGCACTGACCGCCGGACCGAAGCCCGCGGTGGCGGCTATTGCGAGGGAGCCGCTTGCCGCGACGCCTACAAAGCCGGTCGTGCGCGCGCCAGCCACTGTGGCGCCAGCCGCCAAGCCGAAACCAGCCCTGGCGACCGAAAATGCCCTGCCCCCGCCGAGCGCGGCAGCGAGGCCTGTTGCGAGGCCATCACGCTCCCCGCTTTCAGACACGTCGCTCCAATAGGTATGGCGCGCTGCTCGCTCGCGCAGAAACGGCGAGCGCATGGCCCGGGTATACACGCAGCCGCGCTTACGGCAATTGCGAGCCGCGACTGAGCGACGAACACGAGGGTCGCGGCTATATCCTCACCCACGATAGCCTGTACGCGATTGAGCTCGGCGCAGCCGAATGATGGCGCAATAGGCGTCAAACCTAATCTGCCGCGAACAGGCGATCGAGTTCAGCATCCAGGTCATCGTCGTCCGGGTCATCGCCGTCCTTCGGGTGTCTGCTGAGATATTCCCTGAACATCTCCGCCGCTGCGGGCTTTCGCTCGATCAGCCGGCCGGCGCGCCAACATTCGCGTGCAGCGACCCGTATGCTTTCGGCTTCTTCCAAAAGCCCCGCCCCCCGTAGTTGACGTCGTATGCGGTTGAGAGCGTGCCCGAAACGGGTGAGCCGCTCGCCGGTCTCCATAAGCGCAGATTCTGACATGACTTACTCCCCCCTCATCATCGCAGCCGGATCATCGTCATCAAAATGGCGCATGCGAGGCGGGCCGAGGCGCCGCCCCGCTATCACCAATCGGTGGCGACCAGCCCCGTATCGATGGGGCGCGTGAGCTCCGTTCCGACGAGCTGGAACCTCTCTCTTTGGCCTACATTTGCCCCGGGATTGACGGCACAAGTCCCGGAGCGAGGCAAGGCAACTGAAAACTTAAGACTTCCGCGCTCCGCCGCGTTACTCGATCGTCACATTGGCGGCGCGGATCACGTCGCCCCAGCGCTGCGTGTCTGCCCTGACGATTTCGGCCATCCGCTGCGGAGTGCCGCCCACCGCTTGCAGGTGCATCGAGCTCAGATGGCTTTGCATCTCAGGCGCCTTCAGCACTTCGTTAATGGCGGCATTAAGCTTTGCGACGATCGGCGCCGGCGTCTTTGGCGGCGCCGAAATGGCGTTCCAGGTATCTGACACGAAACTGGTGAGCCCGGCTTCCTGCAAGGTTGGGACATCGGGCAGTTCCGGAATACGCATCGACGTCGTCACCGCGAGAATTCTGGCTTTGCCGGCTTTGTGCAATTCCGTCGATGTCGCGAGTTCGTTGAAGAACGCGTCCACATGACCGCCCATCAAATCGTTGATCGCGGGCGCGGTGCCCCGATAGGGCACATGGAGGAGCGTGGTGCCGGTCGCTTGCTCGAACATCACGGCGGTCAAGTGCGAGGTCGTACCATTGCCCTGGGAGGCGTAGCTCACCTTGCCGGGATTGGACTTGGCATAGGCTATGAACTCCTGCACGTTTTTGGCTGGCAAATCCGCCCGCACCGTGACTGTATTGGGGATCGTGGTCATCACCGCGATCGGCGTGAACCGCGACGGATCGAACGATATAGTCTTATAGAGCAGCGGGTTGGTGGTGATAGGCGCAGGCTGCGATGCGAGCAATGTGTAGCCGTCGGGCTCCGCGGCGAAGACTGCTTCGGCCCCGATATTGCCCGACTGCCCGCCCTTATTCTCGATTATGATAGGCTGGCCGAGACGGCGCTGCAGCCGGTCGGCGACGAGGCGGGTGACCGTATCGACGCCGCCCCCGGGTGGCAGGCAGACGATGATCTTGATCGGCCGGTTGGGATACTCCGCCTGTTGGGCCGCGGCGGGCGCCACCGCAAGCAACACGCCTGCTGTGGCAATCAGCGTAAGATATTTCGACATGACGCGTTTCCTCAATGATTCCGTCGGCGCCAGGCGGCCAGTCCGATCCGCGTGGCCATGGCGACCCGGCCGGAATCGAACCCGCGACCTTCAGCTTAGAAGTTCATCGGCCGCAACAAGAATTGCATTGTAGCATTATTTTCTTAGCCTTGCGACTTCGGCCGCTGCGGCGGTCTTTGTCCCCATTCGCCTCGCGGGCCTCAAGCTTGCCCGCAATGCGATCTTCCGCTTCGATCATAGGTTCGCGGATCGGGTGCGTCTTTTCTTTGAGGGCGTGGTGGCAAGCGGTTTGATCGCACCTAGGATTGCGGCCCTGCTGCCGGCCACGCTTCTCGTATAAGCAGCCCCGTGGCCGCTCGTGTGACTGACGCGCTACCCTCCCTGGAGGCACCCCGCTGCATTGTGCGTCGCTATTGGACCACCCACGGCGGGCTTGGCAGTAGCCCGCGAAGCAGGCATCCTGCCCCAAAAGAGCCTTCACCCGGGGAACGACAATCAACGTGATTGGAGGAGCGTCATGCTGTACCGAGCCGCGATCGGAACGATTGTGTTTACGGCGGCGGCGTTGTGCATGCCGACTGCAACGCAAGCATTCGACGACGCCATATATCCTGCACTGACGGGCCAGTGGACCAGGGCCATAGTCCCGGGAGCCGTCGGCCAACCCCCATTCGATCCAGCCAAACCGCCGGGCCGAGGACAGCAGGCGCCCCTCACGCCCGCAAACCAAGCTGCATTCGAGAGCGCCCTCGCCGACCGCGCCGGCGGCGGATTGGGCGATGTGGTGTCCACGACCTGCCTCGCGCCCGGCATGCCGATGATGATGCAGGCCTATGAACCGATGCAAATCACTGTGCTGCCGGAAACCACCTATATCTTGATCGATCATATTCACGAGAGTCATCGAAGAATTTTCACAGACGGACGCGAGTGGCCCAAGATCGTTCAGCCGACCTTCACCGGCTATAGCGTTGGCAAATGGATCGATGAGGACGGGGATGGACGTTACGATGTACTCGAAGCCGAAACCCGCCATTTCAAAGGGCCGCGTTTCTTCGACAGCAGCGGCATTCCGTTGCACGAGGATGGCGAGAGCGTCATCAGGGAGCGCATCTATCTCGACAAGGCGGACCGCAACCTCCTTCATGACGAAATCACCGTGACCGACCACGCATTGACCCGTCCGTGGACGGTGATGAAGAGCTATCGCCGCACCCTCGACCCGCTCGCGGAGTGGCCGGAGTACATTTGCAACGAGCAAATCCCATTCATTCATATCGGCAACGAGACCTACAAAGTGGATCAGGACGGCTACCTGATGCCGACCAGAAACCAGCAGCCACCGCCGGACCTGCGATATTTCAAGCAACCGAAGAAGTGACATCTGGCCGGCTTTACCGGCCTTTGATCAGAAACCAGGAAGGGCACTAAATGCTGTATCGAAGCTCGATCGGCGCCGTAGCGCTGGCAGCGTCACTGGGCGTGACAACACTTGGCGCGACACTTGGCGGCGCGCTTGCGTTCGATGAATCGAAATATCCGGATTGGAAGGGCGCGTGGCGTCGCGTTGCCGTGCCCGGCGTTGTCGGCCAGCCATCCTACGACCCGACAAAGCGCGGCGGGCGGGCTCAGGAGGCGCCATTGACTCCGGAATATCAGGCCATCTTCGAGGCCAACCTCAAGGACCAGGCCGCTGGCGGACAGGGCACCGACCCGACCTATACTTGCCTCTCGCCCGGCATGCCAAGGGTCATGACCACATTCGCCCCCTTCGAGATCGTCGTGACGCCGCAGATGACCAATTTCCTGATCCAGCACATCCACGATTCTCGCCGGATTTTTACCGATGGGCGCGACTGGCCAAAGAAAATCGTGCCCACGTTCGTCGGATATTCAATCGGCCGATGGATCGATATGGACGGGGACGGCCGCTACGACATGCTCGAGATAGAGACTCGCGGGTTGAAAGGTCCCCGATCGTATGATCCGGCCGGCCTGCCGTTTCACTCCGACAATCAAAGTATTTTCAAGGAGCGTGTTTACTCCGATAAGGCCGATCCGAACCTCCTCCACGACGAGATCACGACGATCGACAACGCGTTGACACGACCGTGGACAGTTACAAAGACGTATTCTCGTCTGCAGATCAAGCAGCCGGAGTGGGTCGAGGAAGTTTGTGCCGAGGGCAATGGTGATGTCGAAATCGGCAAGGAGGGGTATTTCCTTAGCGGGGACGGCCACCTGATGCCCACCAAGAAGGACCAAGCTCCACCGGACTTGCGATATTTCAAACTAACCGAGCCACCCAATGGCGATACGAAAAGCGGCGTAGCCATTCCGGATTTATCTGGCATATGGGGGCGCTGGTTCACCTTTGAACCACCGTCGTCAGGACCGGGTCCGATTGTCAGCAGGCTTCGGAGGCCCGACGGGACCATGATCCTTAGTGTGGTTGGTGATTACACCAATCCGATCTTAAGGCCGGAGACGGCGGGGGTCGTGAAGAAGAATGGAGAAATGGAGTTAGGCGGAACTGTCCTTCCTAATCCTCATAACCAATGCTGGCCGGAGCCGAGCCCATTCACATTGAGCATTCAACTCGGCATGCAACTGATACAGCGGAAAGATGAAGTCGTTGCAGGAAGCAAGACGTAGATGGCCAGGACAAGCCCGGCCATGACGCTGGAGAAGCGCTCGCCCGTCAGCCGATGGCGACCTGATGCGCGTCATCCGCCTGCTCAAGCAAGCGCACGGCCTTTTCGATGCGCTCGGCTGCGGAAGCAAGCGCCGCCGCGACATCCGCTTCCATCGCCTCCGAGCGATCCAACGCGGCGGCGCGCGCGTGTTGCAGGGAGGTGAGTTCGGTCTCGATCCGGTGCATGCGCTGGCGCTGCTCCGATAGCTCGTCGATGAGGATGAGCGCCGCCATGATGGTGAGCCGCATATCCCCGATTTCCCCGAACGTGCCACGCAAATTCGCGATGCGCTGATCGAGATCGTTGGCCAATCGCGCCAGATGATGTTCCTGGCCGTCGTCGCAAGCCATGCGATATTGGCGACCGTTGATGCTGACGCTCACGTGGGCCATGGGTGAGTTCCCGTTGCCCCCTCCCTACCCTCCCGCGAGCGGGGGAGGGTAGGGAGGGGGGCTCAATTCCGGTTGGCCGCAATGACGGCCCGGATGGCGCTCATCGCCTCGTCGATCCGGCGCACCGCCTCGCGATTGCTGCTTTCAAGCTCGCGGGTGCGCGCCCGCGCCGCATCTAGTTCCGACGCCAGCCGCGATCGATCGATGTTGAAGACGTGAACCTGCTCGGTAAGCGCACCGCCGCCGCGAGCGTTGCCGAATCGCTGATCCAAGACGGCATCGAGCGCATCAAGCGCATTGATCACACGTTTGACGGCGTGATCGAATCCGCTCGAGCGGTTCGTCATGCTTTCTGGCCCGGACATGTCCTGACCGCCTCTGTTTGGTCGCCTTTCCGTCCGCCCGTTGTAAACCTTACGGTTATCGTCAACCGGGCGTCAACGCAAACGCCGGTTCCCGGGGGAGTTCTGCCCAGCTTGTCGGGGAGCGCGGGCGCTTTCCCCCCTCCCGTCCGTGTCCTCAGGTGCGCACCGGGGAGGTGGGGCGGGCGGAATGCCCGGACTCTCGGCATGCGGCTGCGGCCATGCACGCTTGTCGGCGCTAGCGCATTTGTGCCAAAGCTTGCGGATGCCCCTCCCTTCTCTTCCCCGCAAGTGCAGGGCAATCGCATCTCCTCCCCGCGTTGAGGGGAGGGTAGGGAAGGGAGCCGGGCCGGGCGTCAAGATGAGGGGGTGCGGATGCGCTATCGCTGTGCGGTGCTAGACGACTATCAGAGCGTCGCCCTGAAGTTTGCCGATTGGGGACAAATCGCGGCGGACGTTGACGTGACGGTATTTAACAAGCCGATGAGCGGGCCCGACGAGGTCCATCGCACCCTCCAGGATTTCCACATTGTCTGCATGATGCGCGAGCGCACGCCGTTCCGCCGCAACACCATCGAGGCGCTGCCCAATCTCAAGCTCATCATCACTACCGGCGCGCGCAACGCCTCGATCGACATGACGGCTGCGGCCGAGCGGGGCATTACGGTGTGTGGCACCGGCTCGTTCGGTAATCCGACCACCGGCATTGCCTTCGGCCTCATCCTGGAGCTGACCCGGCGGATCGGCTACGAGCACGCGCGGCTAAAGACCGGCGAGCTTTGGCAGGTCACGCTCGGACCGGATCTCGAGGGCAAGACGCTCGGCGTGATCGGGCTCGGCAAGCTCGGCCTGCGCGTTGCCGGCGTTGCCAAAGCGTTCGGCATGAAGGTGATTGCCTGGAGCCCCAATCTTACGCCGGAAAAGTGCCGGGAGGCGAGCGTCGACTACGCCACCAAAGATGACCTGTTCCGCAATGCTGATATCGTCACCATCCACGTCCAGCTTGGCGACCGTTCGCGCGGCCTGGTGACGGCAAAGGAATTCGCCCTGATGAAGCCGACCGCTTAC
>WNFD01000692.1_pt1 | contig 33500 bp, 24 predicted proteins | sample 5400491 | NCBI WGS metagenome assembly WNFD01 (sample SAMN13153343, study PRJNA577476) | soil metagenome | isolation source: 120 cm saprolite under Douglas fir tree site 2 hole 2 replicate 2 | place: USA:California | collected 2015-04-18 | reverse complement strand
CGTTCCCTGTGGTGCGCGGTGCCCGGACCTGGCGGGAGCTTGTGGAGCAGGTTTTCGCCAGCGAGGTGGAGCTGTGGCCGCACCGGAGGTTCCCGCTGCCCGCGGTGCAGCGCCTGGCCGGCCGCGAGCGGCTGATCGAGGTGTTCTTCAACTATCTCGACTTCCACCAGGTGGACACCGACCTGATGGACGTCGGGTCGAGCGTGCGCGAGGGCGGTACCGAGTTCGCCCTGTCGGTGACGACGCTGGGCGCTCGCTTCGGCCTGCTCACCAACACCCGGGTGCTCAGCCGGGCCAACGGTGACCGGCTCGCCGCGATGTACCGGGCGGTGACGGAGGCGATGGCCGCCGACATGGATGGCGATGCCCAGGCCACCTACCTGCCCGAGGGCGAGCGCGAACGGTCCCTGATGGGGTGGAACGAGACCGCCCGCGAACGGGAATCGGGGTGCGCACACGAGCTGTTCGCGCGCCATGCCGCGGCGGAGCCTGACGCGGTGGCCGTCATGTCCGGTGACGCGGAGGTGTCCTACGCGGAGCTGAACGCCCGGGCGAACCAGCTCGCGCACTACCTGCGCGGCCTTGGCGTGGGCCGTGGCGACTTCGTGGCGCTCTGCGCCAGGCGCGGCATCGAGCTGCTCACCGGCGTGCTCGGGGTGCTGAAGGCGGGCGCCGCGTACCTCCCGCTCGATCCGGACCAGCCGGCCGGCCGGCTGGGGTTCATGCTCACTGACTCGGGCGCTTCGGTGCTCGTGACGCAGGAGCGGTTGCTCGGGGCGGTGCCCGCGCCGACGAGCCGGGTGGTGTGCCTGGACCGGGACTGGGCCGCCGTGGCCGGCTGCCCGCGGCACGATCCGGCCGTGGAGCTGTCCGAAGACGATCTCGCCTACCTCATCTATACCTCGGGCTCGACTGGGCTGCCCAAGGGCGTGCAGGTCACGCACGGAGGCCTGGCCAACTACCTGCTGTGGGCCCGCGGGTACTACCAGCTGGATGGCGCCCGCGGCGCACCGCTGTTCGGGTCCATCGCCTACGACCTGACTGTTCCGAGCTTCCTGCTGCCGCTGGTCTCCGGGCGGGACGTGAGCGTGGTCGCCGAGGACCGCGGCCAGGCCGCGCTGATCTCCCTGCTGCGCGAGCCTGGCGACTTCAGCCTGGTCAAGATCACTCCTGCCCACCTGGACCTGGTGTGCGAGGAGGCCGCTGGCACTGGAGTGATCGGCTCGGTGCGCGCGTTCGTGGTCGGCGGCGAGGAGATGAAGCCCGAGATGGTGGCCGCCTGGCGGCGGGCGGCGCCACTGGCGCGGATCATCAACGAGTACGGCCCGACCGAGGCGGTCGTAGGCTGCGTGGTCTACGAGGTACCGGACACGATCGACCCGTCCGTCCCCGTCCCGATCGGCCGCCCGATCGCGAACACGCGGGCCTACGTCCTTGACGGCCAGCTCCAGCCCGTTCCCGTGGGCGTGATCGGCGAGCTTTACGTCGGCGGAGCGGGTGTCGCCCGCGGCTACCTGAAGCGGCCGGAGCTGACCGCGGAGATGTTCCTGCCCGACCCGTCCGGCCGCGAGCCCGGGGCGAGGATGTACCGCACCGGTGACCTCGCGCGGCGCCGCCCGGATGGCGACCTGGGCTTCCTCGGCCGCGGCGATGACCAGGTCAAGATCCGCGGCTACCGGGTCGAGCCTGGCGAGATCGAGGCCCGGCTCCTGCTCGCCCCCGGGGTACGCGAGGCGGCCGTGGTCGCCAGGCAAGACCAGCCCGGCGACAAGCGGCTTGTCGCCTACGTGGTCCAGGCCGGCAAGGACGCGGCGCCCCCCCAGGCCATGCCCCCCGCGGGGGGTCCTGGGGGGCGCGATGCGTCGTCCCCCCAGGCCAGTACTGCCGTGTTGCGGGAGTTCCTTGGCCGGACGCTGCCCGGCTACATGGTCCCGGCCACGTTCGTCATACTCGACGCTCTTCCGCTTGGCGCATCGGGGAAAGTTGATCGCCGCGCGCTGCCGATGCCGGACCGAAGCGGCCCGGCGTCCGGGCGGGAGCACGTGGCTCCGCGTACGGATGTCGAGAAACTGCTGGCCGGCATCTGGGCCGATGCGCTCGGCGTGAGCCGGGTCGGCGTACACGACGGGTTCTTCGACCTCGGCGGTGACTCGATCATGGTGCTGCCGATGATGGCGGCGGCGCGCAAGGCAGGCCTGTCCATCACGATGCGCACGCTGTACGAGAACGAGACGCTCGCGGAGCTGGCCGAGGCGCTGACCCGCGGCGCCGCCGCCACGGCCGGCGAGCCGGCCGGGCGGGCCGATGAGGTACCGCTGACCCCGGCGCTGCGCCGGTTCCTCGGCCAGCGGGGGCCGGACGGATATCCCGCGGAGCAGGCGACCCTGGCCGTCGGTCCGCTGTCGGATCCAGGCGCGGTAGACCAGGCACTGCGCGCAGTCGTCGCGCGCCACGACGCGTTGCGCATCCGCGTAGCGCCGGACGGCGACCACCGGCGCTGCTGGGTCGCGGCCGAGGAGACCGCCGCGCTGCTTCGCCGCGTGGACCTGAGCGTGCTTGCCGTCGGCCAGCGCGCGGCGGTGATGGAGCAGGCAGCGGGCGAGGCGTACCAGAGCCTCGACGTGGAGCGCGGACCGCTGCTGCGCGCGGTGTTGTTCCAGCACGGGGACGGCGAGCCCGGCCAGCTTCTCGTCACCGTCCACCAGCTCGCGGCGGACGCAGTGTCCTGGTCTGTGCTCGCGGAGGATCTCGGCCGGGCCTGCCAGCCGCTCAGCGACGATCAGGCGACGGAGCTTCCGCCGGTCACCACGTCCTTCCGGCGCTGGGCGGCGCGCCTCGCCAGACACGCCGCGGCGGCGGAGCTTACCGGGCAGGCGCACCACTGGCTGAGCCGGATGCCGTGCCGGTCACTGCCGGCCGACCGCCAGGATGGTGCGAACACCAGCGCCGACGCGGTCACGGTCACGGCGACGCTGCCGGCCGACCTGACCGCGGTACTGGCCGCCCTGGCGCCCGCCACGCGGATCAGCGAGCTGCTGCTGGCCGCGCTCGGCCTGGTGATCACCCGGTGGACCGGCGATGACCGCCTCCTGGCGGAGGTGGAGGAGGACGGCCGGGACCACTTCTTCGACGGGGTAGACCTGACCGCGACGGTCGGCCGGTTCGCCTACCGGTACCCGGTCGCGCTGTGGCTGCCCGCCAAGTGGGAGCCGAAGGCGGTGCTCAGGTCTGTGCGGGAGCAGCTCGGGGCGGTTCCGGAGCATGGCCTCGGCTACGAGCTGCTGCTGCATCAGACGGAAGACAGGGAACTCGCCGGGATGCTGGCCGAGCTGGCGCCGCCGCAGGTCCTCTTCCGCTACGCCGGGATGCCCCCGGCCGAGCGCCGCCCGGCCGGCTCCCCGATCACGCTGGGGCCCGGGCGCGCCGCCACGGTCCGCGATCCGGCGACCCCGCGGGCCCACCTGTTCGAGGTCGGGGCGGCCGTCGAGGCCGGCCAGCTCCGGGTGAACTGGACCTACTCCACCGGCGTGCACGACGCGGCGACGGTCCGGTGGCTGCTCGATGACTACCTCGCCGAGGTGACCGCGCTGCTCGCGCGCCCGCGGGCCCGCGGCGCCGGCGCGGCGGCCCGCGCAGCGGTCCCATCACCGGTGGCCGCCATGGCGGAGCACAGCGTGCCAGGGGTGAGCGTCGCGCTGATCAGGGACGGCGAGATCGCCGCCGCGGGGGGCTACGGTGTCCTGGCCGCGGGAAGGTCCGACCCGGTCACCCCTCAGGCCCTGTTCCAGTCGGGCTCGGTCAGCAAGTTCGTCACCACGCTCGGCGCTCTCCGGCTGGCCAGGGACGGGCTCATCGACCTTGGCGGGGATGCCAACGCGTACCTGACCTCATGGCGGATTCCCGTCGGCGACGGCTCGGCCCGGGTGACCGTGGAGCAGCTGCTGCGCTGCCTCTCAGGGCTCACCATCCCGGGCACGTACGAGAGCTACCAGCGCGGCGAGCCGCTGCCGAGCGTGCTCGACGTGCTGCGCGGGCGGCGCCTGGCGAAATCACCGCCGGCGGTCATCGAGGGAATGCCGGGCGCGGCGTTCATCAAGAACAACATCAGCTACTCGGCGATCCAGCAGCTCTTGGCCGACGTCACCGGCGAGCCCTTCCCCGAGCTGATGCGGGCGCTTGTCTTCGAGCCGCTCGGGATGACAAGCAGCAGCTATGACCAGTCCTTCGCCGAGACCAGCGGCAAGCCAGTCGCTGTCGGCCACGACGCGTCCGGCAAGCCGCTGAGCCGCGGCTGGCTCGTCTATCCCGAGTCGGGCGCGGCCGGCCTCTGGACGACCGCCACCGACCTCGCCAGGGCGGTGGCGGAGGTGCGCCGTGCCCACCACGGCAAGCCCTCGGCCGTGCTCACCAAGCCGTTGGCCGAACGGATGCTGACCGTCGTGCCGCCGTGCCGGTTCTACGGAATGGGCTCGCTCATCGACCGGTCGGGCGCGGACCTGGAATACGGGCACACCGGCCAGACCACCGGCTACCGCGCCATGATGATCAGCCAGATCTACGGCGGCACCGGCCTCGTCGCGCTGACGAACGGGGAATCCGGCAGAGAGGTGCTGAAATTCCTGGTCACCGCCGTCAGGGAGTACGACACGCGATTCGGCCAGGGGCAGGCCGCGGACACCTGGGAACGCGGCCTCATCGACCCGTCACGTGCGTAGCCCAGCCAGCCCAGCAGCCCACCAGCCCAGCCCGGACGGACCTGCTGACCGTCCTTGAAGCACCAGGCAAGGCCCCCGAATGAGCACTGGAAGGACGCCGTGAGACGGCCAGTACGACACCTCATATCAATCGACGACCTGGCCGATGACGATCTCCGGTCGATCGTTGCCGCCGGCGTCCGGTTCGCCCTGGAGGGGGCGGTCAGGGAACGCCCGCTGGACGGAACCGTGGTCGGGATCTACTTCCGCGAGACCTCGACAAGGACCCGCACCGCGTTCTCGGCTGGCGCGCTGCGGCTGGGCGCGCAGATCGTCACCTACGGGCCCGGCGACCTCCAGGTCAACACCGGAGAGACGATCGCGGACACCGGCCGGGTCATGTCCCGCATGCTCGATGTCCTCGTTGCCCGGACGGCCGGGCCGCCGGAGGAACTGCTTGCGCTGGCCGGCGACGGCGGCATGTCCGTGATCAATGCGATGAGCGCCGGTGAGCACCCGACCCAGGCCCTCGCCGACTTGACGACTCTTCAGGCGCGCTTCGGGCTCGTGGAAGGGCTTCGCCTGCTTTATGTCGGTGAGGGGAACAGCACCGCCGCCTCCCTGGCGCTCGCACTTGCCCGCTTCCCCGGTGTCGAACTGGAGTTGCGCACCCCCGCGGGCTACGGGCTGGCGGCGGAGATCCGGGCCCGGGCCCTCGCCGCGGCCGGGCGGAGCGGGGCACGCGTGCTTGAGCGGCATGACATGGCCGGGCTGCCGCGTGATGTCGATGTCGTCTACACCACGCGATGGCAGACCACCGGCACCAGCAAGCCCGACGTGAACTGGCGATCCGGCTTCGCGCCGTTCCAGGTCACCGACGCGCTGTGGCAGGACAATCCCAAGGCCGTGTTCATGCACGACCTCCCCGCGCACCGAGGCGAGGAGGTCACCGCGGACGTGCTCGAAGGCCCGGCGAGCATCGCCTTCGATCAGGCCGAGAACAAGATGCGCAGCGCGATGGCTGTGCTGGAGTGGTGCCAGAGCCGTCCCGCTGCCGCCCGGCCGGCCGGCGAGCGTGGGGCGCGGCGATGAGCCTGGTAGCAGAGCCGGCGGTCGCCGACGTCCCGCTGCCGCCACTGCGCAAGAACCGCGACTTCCTGCTGCTGTGGATCGGGGCCGGGTTTACCCTCCTCGGGGCGCGGGTCAGCGGGATCGCCTACCCGCTCCTGATTCTCTGGTCCACCGGATCGCCTGTCATGGCCGGCCTGGCGGGCTTCGCCGTGCAGCTTCCCAACCTGCTCGTGCAGCTTCCGGCCGGGGCGCTCGTCGACCGCTGGAATCGCAGACGACTGATGATCGTCTGCGACATCGTGTGCTTCCTGGCGATCGGCAGTGTCGCCCTGGCGCTGTACTTCGGCAAGATCTGGCTGCCGCAGCTCATGCTCGCGGGATTCACGCAGGGCAGCATGACGATCTTCTACCGGCTCGCCGAGCGGGCCGGTGTCAGGCATCTCGTCCCGCCCGGGCAGCTGCCAGCCGCGTTCGCCGGCAACGAGGCCCGCAGCCAGGCCGCCGGGCTGCTCGGCCAGCCGGTCGGGAGCGTCCTGTTCGTCCTGGCTCGCTCGGTCCCGTTCATCTTCACCGCCTTCGCGCACCTGGCGTCGCTCGTATCGCTGCTGTTGATCAAGAAGGAGTTCCAGGACGAGCGGACACAGCGGCCAGGGAAGCTGTCCGCGGAGGTCCGCGAGGGCCTGGCGTGGACCTGGCGGCAGAAGTTCCTGCGCAACGTGATGGGGATCATCGCGGGAACCAACATCCTGTTCCAGGCTCTGACGCTGGCCCTTATCGTGATCATCCACCGTGACCACGGCTCGGCGGCCATTGTCGGCGGTGTCCTGGCGGCGGCCGGAATGGGCGGCGTGCTCGGTGCCCTGACCGGGTCCGTGTGGATGAAGCGGTTTACCCTGCGTGCCCTGGTGATCGGCGGCCTGGCGGGCTGGGCGATCCTGATGCCGCTCGTGGCAGTGTCAGGCAACCCGTTCGCGCTGATCGCGGTCTTCGCCGCCATGAGCTACGTCGGAGGAGTGTTCAACGTGGCAGGCGGCGTCTATCAGGTGAGGATCACCCCGGATGCCATGCAGGGCAGGGTGAACAGCGTGCTGACCCTGCTCGGCTCCGGCACGAACTCCCTGGGCGCGCTCGCCGGCGGATTCCTGATCGCCTCGCTCGGCACCACGCATACCGTGCTCGGGATCGGCGGCGCCATGATCTTTCTTGTCGTGGTGTCGGTCGTGAGCCCGGCCGTGCGCCGCGAGAAGACCAGCCTTTACAGCCCGGTGCCGGCGGACTGTCCTGTTCCCGGGACCGGGACCTCAGAGCCAGGGATGAAGTCATGAGCGACGGCGAGAACTGGGTGCCGCTGGAGATCAGGCCGTCCAGCATCAGCGCGGCGGCGAGCCTGGACGGCTTGCTCGGTTACCTCGGCGACACGGAGCTGATCGGCAAGCTGCTGACCGAGGAGAAGGCGCTCGTCTTCCGCGGGTTCCAGATCCCGGCCGGCCAGCTCGAGGCGGTGATGAACCTGCTGCTACCCAGCCGCCTCGCCTACGTTCATGGCAACTCGCCACGCAGCAAGGTGGGTGACAACGTCTACACCTCTACCGAGTACCCGCCCGAGTTCACCATCTCGATGCACAACGAGCTCTCCTACGCCGCGCGCTGGCCGGCCAGGCTGCTGTTCTTCTGCGAGGCAGCCGCGGCCGCCGGGGGCGCCACGCCCGTGCTCGACGGCGCCCGCTGGCTAGAATCCCTCGACCAGGAAGTCAGGGACGGCTTCGCCCAGGGGGTCCGCTACATCCAGAACCTGCATGACGGCTACGGCCTCGGCAAGAGCTGGCAGGACACCTTCGAGACCGCCGACAGGGACGAGGTCGAGGCATACCTGGCCGCCAGCGCGGCGTCGTGGCAGTGGAAGCGGGACGGCCTGCGGGTGAGCCAGATCCGGCCGGCCACGACCCGGCACCCGGTCACCGGCGCCGAGGTCTGGTTCAACCAGTCTGACCAGTGGCACATCGCCGCGCTCGGCGACGAGACCGCTGTGGCGCTCGCGCAGATCCTGCCCGAGGAGGATCTGCCCCAGTCGGTGCGGTTCGCAGACGGCAGCCCCATCCCCGCCGGCTACGTGACCCAGGTCCGCGACCGGGGCCTGGAAGCCGCCGCCGACGTGAGCTGGCACCCCGGCGACCTGCTCCTGATCGACAACGTCCTGGTAGCTCATGGGCGACGTCCGTTCACCGGCCGCCGCCGTGTCCTGGTGGGAATGTCCGACTAAGAGCGCCCGGCAGATCCCGGCCTCACCGCGTCCCCGGGTCGGCGGCCTCCGGCAGCCAGGCGGAGAACTGCCGCATCCCGTAAAGGAGCGGCATGTCCGCGGCGTGCACGATGTCCGTGACCTCGCCGAGCACCACGGAGTGGTCACCGACCCTCAGCATTCTGGTGACCACGCACTCGGCCAGCGCGAACGCGTCGCGGGCCAGCCAGGGTAGTCCGCCCAGCCGCGAAGGCCGCCAGGACACCTCAGCGAAGCGCTCGGCTGCCGGCGAGGAGAACACCTCGGCCGCCCGCCGTCCCCTGGCGTGCAGCAGGTTCACCGCGAAGCTGCCGTGGCCGCGCAGCGCTTGCAGCGTCCCGCTGCGCGCGTGGATGCAGACAAGCAGCGTCGGCGGGTCCAGCGTGACACTGGACAGGGACGAGCAGGTCAGTCCGCGTGGGCGGCCATGCCGGTCGATGGTGGTGACCACGGCCACCCCGGTAGGGAAGCCGCTCATCAGGGTGCGGTACTCGTCCGGCGGGGCGTGGCGCGGCGGCGCCTGCTGGCCCTGGCGGTCCCTGACACCGGTAGAACGGGCATCAGGCACGGCCCCGGAAACGGGAACGACGACCATGCTCAGGAGCTTCCCTCGGCAGCGGCGACAGCCACGCGGGGAACACGAGCCTTCGCGAGGTCGCCGGTGAGGATGCCCTGGTAGGTCGTCCGCAGCGTGCTGCCAGGATCGACGCCGAGTTCCTCGGCGAGGATGCGGCGTCCCTCATGGAAGGCCGCTATCGCGTCGGCCTGCCTGTCGCACCGGTACAGCGCCGTCATGAGCTGGGCGCGCAGCCGTTCCCTCAGCGGGTACTCGGCCACGATGCCGGTCAGCTCGGGGACGAGCTGTGCGTGGCGGCCGATTTCGAGGTCCGCCTCGATCCGGCCCTCCAGCACTGCCATGCTGGCCTCTTCGAGCTGCGGCAGGTGAGCGTCGGCAAGGAAGTCCGTGACGTTAGCCAGCGCGCGCCCGCGCCATAGCGCCAGCGCCTCCCCGAGGTGCCTGGCGGCTTCCTTGTACTGCCCCGCCTTCAGCTCGCCGTGGCCGAGCTTGGCCAGGCGCTCGAATTCCGCATAGTCGAAGAGCGCCGCACCCGTGCGTATGACATAACCGGGCTGCTGCCTGATGATCTGCACGTCGGGACCGAGATACTTGCGAAGCCGGGATACATATGTGTAAATCTGGGCACTAGCCGTCGCCGGCGGGCTGCACCCCCACAGCCGGGTAGTTATCGTGGCATCGGAAAGCACGCGGCCGCGGGCCAGCAACAGCGTCGCGAGCACGGTGCGCTCTTTGGCTCCGTTGAGGGTCGCCACATTGCCGTTTGCCCTTACCTCGACCGGCCCGAGTATCCGAAGTTCCATTGATCCTACCCCGTGGTATTTGCTCGTGGGTGCTGCGGTCCATGATTGCCTCTCATGGCATCGGCGATCGGCTCGATGCGCGGCCGGGCGAGCGCCACGTAATCCTCGGTCGCAAGTGCGACGGACCGGTCCAGGCGCGCCGCGTTGAAGAAGACTTCCGCGTGGGCCAGCAGATCCGGGTCCGCGATGAGCTGAAGGTCGGGATGGAAAGAGAATGGCGGGATCGAACCGATGACGCAGCCGGCCAGCGCTTCCGCGGTGTCGCGGGGCGCCAGTGCCGCGCGAACGCCGCCGAGCAGGACCCTGAGCCGGCCGAGGTCGGCCTGCCGGTCCCCGGGCAGTACGGCGAGCGCGTAGCGTGCCGTTCGCTTGTCGAGCTTGATCCGTGCGACAATGCACTTGGCAGCCTGAGAATTCGGATTGCCACGCAGCACGCTAGCTTCCGCAGCCCGGCCTTCCGGGGCGTGGTCGATGAGCCGGTATCGCGCGCCGGCGGTGTCGAGCAGATTGATCAGGCGGGTGTAGGTCGTCGCCGCGGCGGGATCAGCCATGGCTATTGTTTCTGTCACCTGCGTCTCCTCGTGCGAGACGCGTATTCGCGGCTCATCGTCAGCTCCATGGATGATGTCTTCGTAACTGAGGCTAGCGAGCGTCCTTATCGGCGTTATATCAGTCTCGCTTCATATCGATCGGCTTTACAAGCACCACGTTTGCCCGAGGCTGGCGCGGCGTTTCCTGACCGCTCCGGCCAGGTCGGCAAGTACGTCGGCGGTCTGCCCGAAGCTCATGCACCCGTCGGTGATGCTCTTGCCGTATACCGGGTCGCCGGGCCTTTCGGCGTCCTGGCGGCCCTCGACAAGGAAGCTCTCGAGCATCACGCCGATGATCCCGGCCTGGCCCGCGGCGATCTGGTCCCCGATCTCGCCTGCCACGACTGGCTGGCGGCGGTGGTCCTTGCGGCTGTTGCCATGGCTGGCATCGATCATCAGGCGCGGCGCCAGGCCAGCCGCCGCCAGCGCCGCCAGCGTGGCGGCGACATGGCGGGGGTGGTAATTCGGCCCGGCGTGCCCGCCGCGCAGGATGACATGGCAGTCCGGGTTCCCCGCGGTGGTGACTATCGACGCCTGGCCATATTCGTCGACGCCGAAGAACACGTGCGGCACCGCGGCGGCGCGGCAGGCGTCAATCGCCGCCTGCGCCGCCCCGTCGGTGCCGTTCTTGAAGCCGACCGGCATTGGCAGCCCCGATGCGAGCTGCCGGTGGACCTGGCTTTCCGTGGTCCGGGCGCCGATAGCACCCCAGGCGACTGTGTCAGCGAGGAACTGCGGCGAGATCGGATCGAGGAACTCGCATCCGGCAGGGAGCCCGATATCGGCGATATCGAGCAGAAATCGTCGGGCGATCCGCAGGCCCTCCCCGGCGGCATAGCTGCCATCCAGGTACGGATCGTTGATCAGGCCTTTCCAGCCGATAGTGGTCCGGGGCTTCTCGAAGTAGACCCTCATCACAATGCACAAGTCGGCCGACAGTTCCTTGCGCCGCCCGGCAAGTCGCCGCGCGTAGTCGAGGGCTGCGGCCGGGTCGTGCACCGAGCATGGCCCGACGACCACAAGCAGCCGGTCATCGCGCCCGTCAAGGACGGCGAGCACCGCTTCACGTGCCTGCTGCACGACCGCCTCTCCGGGCTCGCCAAGCGGGAATTCCCCGAGCAGGGCACGCGGCGGGGTCAGCGGCCGGTAACCGTCGATACGGAGTGCTGGCCGGGTCAGATGTGGCACGCCGTCCCTTCCCCGAAAGGGCCGCCCTGCCATCGCGAGAGCCGGCCTGCCCGCTGCAAATGAAAAGGCAGCGTCGGCTGATTATTTATTAGTCGGCTCCCGGTGCCGCGCCGTCGTTCCGGCCGCCCCAGAGCCGTCATGTGAGACGCGTATTCGCGGCTCATCCTCGACTGGTCTGGTGATGTCTTCGGAACAGAGGCTAGCGAGTGTCCTTATCGGCGCTATATCGGTTTCGCTTCATGCCGCACAGGCCTGATATTTACGGGCAGAAGGACGGGCATACCTAACGTGAGCGCGGTGACAGGACCGGAGGCTCCCGGGTGACACGGCGCAGGAGTCCCGGCCTCGCCGGGTCCGCCGCGGTGCCGGCTTGGGGGACGACCCCCCAGGACCCCCGCGGAGGGCATTCCGTTCGGCATGCTCATGAGGGTTATTCAGAAGCCTTCATGCCGGTGATCTTGCCAGGCCGCGCGCCCGGCCCGGCCCCGGCCGCCGCATCGCCGCAACTACAGCAGTGGTCCATTCACACACACCAGACTGCGTGAATGGACCATCGCTGTAGTTCGCTGCCGGCCGTGGCGAGGACCGCCAGGCTGCTGATCTTCACCAGAAACTACACATGAATAACCCTCCATGTTTGCCTGGCTGTGAGTCGTCGTCGGCACCAGCCTTGGGGGGCGCCCCCCAAGACCCCCCGCAGAAAGCACCGGGCGGCGCTATTTTGGGGACGATGGAGGAGAACAGGGCACGGCGAGTGGTCGACGCGCTGCGGGACCGCGGCGTCAACGCCCACATGGCCAGGGTAGGGGTGTATCAGTTCGGCGTGCGCGTCGAGCTGCCTGGCGGGCGTGAGGCGGAATGGGACACCGACGGGACGGCCGGCCTCGAGGCCCAGGTGATGCTTGACGGCGTGCTCGTCGGTTTCGTGCCCATGATCGAGGGGTCCGACGACTTCGACGAGCAGCAGGTGATCGACGCCATCGCGCGGACCGACTACGAGCAGCCCGTCGCCAGGCAGCGGACGAGCCCGCCGCCGGCCACGCCGCTGCCCCGAGAGGGCGGCGTCTTCCGCCGGTTCCTCGACGGCTTCCGTTACCGGTAGCAGGGCCCGGGTGCGGTTTCACCGGGCGGAGACGGTGCGCCAGCTGCCCCATGCCGGGCGGGGCTTCACCCAGGGACTGATCCTGGACGGCGGCACCGTGTGGGAGAGCACCGGCCTGTACGGGCGGTCATCGCTGCGGCGGTACCGGCTCGGCGCTGAGCTGCCGGACTGGTCCGCGGCGCTGCCGGGGGAGCTGTTCGGCGAGGGAATCTGCCTCGTCGGTGACGTCCTGTGGCAGCTGACCTGGCAGGAGCGTGTCGCCTTGTGCTGGCAGCTGCGGGGGGGTCTGGGGGGGCGCGAAGCGCGCGGAGCGCGCGGAGCGTCGCCCCCCCAGGATGTACCGCGCACCCTGAGCGCCGCGCGCACCGTTCCTTACAACCGGGAGGGCTGGGGCATCTGCAACGTCGGCCGCTACGTCGTGACCAGCGACGGCAGCAGTGAGCTCGTGCTGCGCGAACCGCGGGCCCTGCGGCCCGAGGGCATGCTGCGGGTCCGGTGCGATGGTCTTCGCGTGGACGGGCTCAACGACCTCGAGTGGTGCGCCGGACGGGTCTGGGCCAACGTCGGCGCGACAGGATGCCTGGTCGGCGTGGACCCGGCCACCGGCGAGGTGACCGACCTGGTGGACGCCCGGGCTCTCGCGGCCGCGCAGCGGGACAGGCACGATCCCCAGTCGGTGATGAACGGCATCGCGGCGGTCCCCGGCACGGAAGAGTTCCTTGTCACGGGGAAGGGCTGGAGGTTCATCCACCAGGTGCGGCTTGTCCGCGACCGCAAGCCCCGGCGGGCGGATAAGCTGCTGGCCCGCTGAGCTGGCCGGCTGGCCGCCGCGGAGGCGTTGCTTACCTCGCTTACCGCAGTTGTCTGAGCAGGCTGGCCCACTGCCACTGCTCCTCGGCTGACAGCGGAACCGACGGCCCGGCGGCTGAGGCCGCTTCGGGCCAGGGCACAGTGCCCTCGCTACCGGTGCCCTCGCTACCGGTGCCCTCGCTACCGGGCCGACTGAGCCCGGGGGGCACGAAGCCGAAAGCGGGCGCGGCCCAGACGGACGCCTCGATCCAGTAGCGGAGCGCGAGCCGCAGGATGAGCCGGGAAAGGCCCCTGGGCCGCGCTCGCTGTCGCCAGGGTGCCAAGACTGCTCCTTCCCCTGACCCGCGCGGGTCTTCGCGCGACCGCGCCTTGCCTCCGGAGGACCCGCTGAATACGGACCGCTGGATACACGGTGGCGGCCACGGCTAGAGCGACTCTTTCGCTGCCCTAACGCGCGCCTGCCAGGCGGTTGCGGCGACCCCGGCTACGGGAAGCATTAGCGCAGGTCAAAGGGTCCAGCGCTGACGTGGTTCCGGTCAGCTGTCCGCCGCATCGCGGGAACAGGCAGTCTCTGGGGTTTTGCGGAAACCGGTTGATATGTCAGGCTCACAAGCGTGCCCGATGCCCGGACGATCGCGCCGAAGCTGCTCGCTGTCAGCGATCTGCACGTGGCTTACCCGGAGAACCGCGAGATCGTCGAGAAGCTTCGGCCAGAATCCGCGGGGGACTGGCTGCTGGTGGCGGGCGACGTTGGCGAGCTGCTTGCCGACATCGAATGGGCACTGCGCACGCTCAGCGAGCGGTTCGCCACCGTCGTATGGGTCCCTGGCAATCACGAACTGTGGACGCACCGAGAGGATCCGGTCCGGCTGCGCGGTCAGGAGCGTTACGAGCGCCTGGTCAAGCTGTGCCAGGGCCTTGGCGTGGTCACGCCGGAGGATCCCTACCCGGTGTGGGCCGGCGCGGGCGGTCCGGTCACGATCGCGCCTTTGTTCCTGCTGTACGACTACACCTTCCGGCCGCCTGGTACGACGACAAAGGCGGCAGGGCTTGCCCGCGCATACGAGACCGGCGTGGTGTGCACCGACGAGTCGCTGCTCCACCCCGACCCATATCCGAGCCGGGAGGAGTGGTGCTGGGCCAGGCTCGATGTTACCGAGCGCCGGCTCGCCGCACGTGATCCCGATTTCCCGACCGTCCTGGTGAACCACTTCCCGCTCGTTCGTGAGCCCACGCGAGTCTTGCGGTACCCGGAGTTCGCGCAGTGGTGTGGTACCGAGCGCACGGCAGACTGGCATATCAGGTTCAATGCCGCGGCGGTCGTCTATGGCCATCTCCACATCCCGCGGACGACGTGGTACGACGGGGTGCGGTTTGAGGAGGTCTCGTTTGGCTACCCGAGGGAGTGGCGGCTCCGCGGCGCTTCTTCGTGTGTCCCGCGCCAGATACTGCCCCGAGAGGCATGAGGTGATCGGCGAGATACTGCCGCCTGAGGTGGTGGCCGTGGAAGCATTCGAGGATGCGCCAGGCGCCACGCTGTTCCCCGAGGAAGAGGCGGTGGTCGGCAAGGCGGTAGAAAAGCGGCGCCGGGAATTTACCACGGCCCGGGTCTGCGCCCGTGCCGCGCTCGCCAAGCTCGGCCTGCCGCCGGTGCCTATCCTCCCTGGCCTGCGCGGCGCGCCGCAATGGCCGGCGGGCATCGTGGGCAGCATCACCCACTGCGCGGGTTACCGGGCATCCGCTGTGGCGCGGAGTGCGGACATCGTCACGATCGGGGTGGACGCCGAGCCCAACGGCGCGCTGCCGGACGGTGTGCTCGGCGTGATCTCAAGCGCTGACGAGCGTGCCCGGGTAACCGATCTCATGGACGGCGGGCGGGACGCGTGCTGGGACCGGCTGTTGTTCAGCGCGAAGGAGTCCGTGTACAAGGCGTGGTTCCCGCTGACCCGCCGCTGGCTGGGCTTCGAGGACGCGTCGGTCGATATCAACCCCGTGGATGGGACCTTCGCCGCGCGCCTGCTCGTCGAAGGCCCATGGCTGAATGGCGGCCCTCTCACCGGGTTCACCGGCCGCTGGCTGATCCGTAACGGGCTGATCATAACGACGATCGCCGTTCCCTCGTGACGTGGCTGCTGCCCAGCTGGACCGGGCGGAAGCCGGTCTGCAGCTCCAGCGGCAGGTCGGCGCGGCGTTTTACATTGAGCTTGCGGTAAACTCGTGTCAGGTGCTGTTCTACGGTACTTACCGTCACGTAGAGCTTACTCGCGATCTGGCGGTTGGTGTAGCCGTGAGCCGCAAGCCTCGCGACGCGCCGCTCAGCATCACTGAGACCAGTAGTCAGGTCGGCGTCGGCTGCGTCGTCAGCAAGGGAGTCCAGCCCCGTGCTGTCGGCGCGCGAAAGCAGCGAGCGCCGCAACGGCTCGATACCGCATTGCTCGGCCAGATGATAGGCCTTATAATGCATCAGATGTGCTCGCGCATAATCGCCGAGGGCATAATGAGCTTCACCCAGATCGGCGAGCGCGAGAGCTAGCTCAAGCCTGTCATCACACTTCTGTAGCGCGTCTATTGCCGTTCTGAGCAACGACGGCTGGTCTCTGATCTCTCTGGTCGCAGCCAGTACGCGCAGCGAGATGCCCCGTACCCGGATGTGTCCAGGTGCCAGCCGGGTCAGCTGATCCTGGGCGAGCTTCCTGGCCTCGGCGGCTTTTCCAATGTCGAGGTATGCCTGCGCGGCATCGGTGCGCCACGGCACAAGGCCGGGCAGGTCGAGCCCCCACCTCGTCATGAGATGCCCGCAGAGCTGGAAATCGGCAAGGGCCGCATACGGGCGGCCGGTCGCATGGTAATAGCGACCGCGCGCGCGGAGATAGTATAGGCCGTACGGAGTCTTAAACATTGCCTCGGGCACAGGTATCCTGAGGCAGGTAGCCGCGTCTTCGTACTTTCCCGCCTCAGTGGTGGCAATTATCAGGCTAGCCAGAGGCAGGCCGATAAATACCCCCCAGCTCTTGGGAATGATAAAAGTCAGCGCGGCATGAGCGTGATTCTCGGCAGCACCAAGATTCCCTTGCCGGAGATCAGCCGCCGCCTGAATCGCCGCGAACAGCGCCTGCCATGCCGGAATGCGCCGGGCTCCGGCGTCCATGAGGAACCGATGGCACCAGGATCCGGCCTTCGCCGGCTCGTCGGCATAGATCAGAGCCTCGAGCACGACCCCGATCGGCAATAGTGTCAGGTCGTCGAGGGGCGACCCTTGCAGGATCTGCTCTGCCTGGGCGGCCGTATTCTCATCTGCCCCGCGGGTAAGCGCGGCGATCAGCACGCTGGCTGCCGTCAGCTGCGACGGCAGGACTTCCGGTGAGAGCTTCCGGTCCGCCGCGGGTACCTGGACTGATCGCAGGTGGCCAAGCGGCCCTGGATACATGAAGGCTGCCCACAGCCGGGCGTTGTCGAGATCAGCCGCTACCTTCGCGGTCAGGGGGGCCTGCGCGAGCTGTTCGATAACGCTGGCCGCTTCGCCCGGCCGCTCGTGCCAGAGCAGGTAATTGATCAGCATGACGGCATCCCGGCCGGTCAGGCGTCCTTCTCGTACCGCAGTGGTCAGCTCGGGCAGATGCCGGACCGCGGCCACGGGATCGACGCGCCATTCCGCACGAGCCAGCAGGGATATGATGACCGCTCGCTGCTGATCGTCAGAGCATGCCTGGTGAGCCTGCCGCAGGTAGCCGATCGCCAGTCCTACGTCATCCTCGGTCAGCGCCTGCTCGGCCGCCTCTCGCAGTACCTGCATGGCCCACGGGACATCGATGCGATCGGCGGCGGCAAGATGCGACGCCAGGACCGAGAATGCCGTGCCATGCTGGTGCAGCACGTGCGCGGCCCGGCCGTGCAGGGCCGCGCGTTCCGCGGGGGTCAGGCCGTCGAGCACTGCAGCCCTGGCAGCTTCGTGGCGGAACCGGTTGGCGTCAATTAGGCCGACCGCATTGAGCATCTTGATTATCTGGCCAATGGACTTGGCGTCCATATCGAGCAGTTCACCGAGCAACACAGAGGATGCCGGCTCGCCAAGCACCGCTATGCCTCTGGCGACGCTAAGCGCTCCGCTCCCTGTGCGGTGCAGGCACGTCAGCGCGGCCTGCCCGAACGCGTCACCAAAGACGAGGTGGGCAGGTGAGTTCTTGGGGTAGGTGCGATAATCCTCGATCAGCGCGTGCACAAGCAGGGGGTTTCCGCCGGTCACCGTGTAGCAGGCGGGCGCGAGGCTTTCGGCGGTCGCCAGGTCCAGATCCTCCGCGAGGACACGGGATACGCCATGCCGGGACAACGGGGCGAGACGGATATTGCGGAAGTGCGGCTGGTGGATTAGCTCGGCATGAATCAGCGGATGTGCCTCCAGCGGCAGCGCGCATTTGCTGAGCATTATGAAGATGCGAAATGACCTCATCCTGCGAACCAGATAGAGCACGCCCTCCAGCGAGGAAACGTCTGCGTGGTGTATATCGTCGATAGCGATTACTAGCGGCCTTTGCTCCGCTAGATCGAGTATAATATCCGATAGCTCGGAAAGAACTGGCGCGGGTACATGCCCGGCAGTGCCGGATTCGGATTCTGACTCGCTTAGCAGCGCCTTGAGCAGGCTGTCATCCATGAGTCGTGCCGCGCGCTCGGACTTTGCTGCGGACGGCTTTGCGCTGCGGAATAGCTGGCACAGCACGCCAAGGGGCAGGGTGCGCTCGGAGCGGGCGGCGGCCGCAACGAGAAAGAGGGCGCCAGCGTCGACTGTCCGGTCGGCAAACTCGTGCATCAGCGCGGTCTTCCCGCTGCCCACCACGCCGCTAATCATTATTACCTTGCCCTTACCTTCCAGGCAAGCGGCAAACAGGTCCCCTAGAGCTGCGAGCTCATTGTCTCGCTCTACCAGGCTCATGTGCGACCCCGTTTGCTCGTTCCTCCTTCGAAGCATTACCGGCCGTCGGTTACCAAGATCCGCGCAGACGGCCGGTCAACTCCTACACTATGCGACTCTGACATGGCACCGGCCCATTTGACAATAGACCGTTAGTCAGTACATGCTTGCGCGGCGTGATGACCAGCCGTGACCTGGCATGTCGAAGATGAAGAGCGCACCGTAACTTCTGTGTTAACTACCCAAAGATGCGAGATTATCTTGGCGGCCTGCCTGGAACTCACGAATGTCAAGAGGTTTGCTGTTGCCAATAAAATCTGACAACATGGCAACCCCTCATCTCCCTGGCTCCTGGCCCGGACTCGGCGCCGCCTTGCCTGGCCGCTGTCCGGTCGTTTGGGACAGCGGCGCGTGCGTCCGGTACGTGCCGGGCCGACCGGGTGTTCCGCAGCCCGTGCGCATGCTTACCGGCGGCGCCGGATAGGTCACGCCGTCCGGTGCCTGGCTACCGGCCTGGCCAGCTGGGAATTCTTAACAGATTCTCAGTGATCCCGCAGAGGCTGTGGTGCCAGCTAACGCCCGGAAGCTATACTATTCAAGACGATTTCAAGGAGAGCCATGCGCATTCTTGTCACGGGGGGTGCTGGCTTCATAGGTTCGCACGTTGTTGCTGACCTTGCTGGAGCTGGTCACGAGGTAAGAGTTCTTGACGCGCTTATCCCGGGCGTGCATCGGTCGGCAGAGCCGCCAGAATTCCCGGCAGGCGTGGAGTTTGCCCGCGGCGACGTGCGGGACGAATCGACCGTCGAGACTGCTCTGCGTGGTGTCGATCTGGTCAGCCACCAGGCCGCGATGGTCGGCCGCGGTCGCGAGATCCTGGACGCCCCCCGCTACGTCGGGTGCAACGATTTCGGCACAGCGGTTCTTGTGGCCGCGATGGCCAGGGCCGGGATAGACAGGCTCATTCTCGGCAGCTCCGTCGTGATCTACGGAGACAGCGGGTACGACTGTCCCGAGCACGGCCGGGTGAGGCCGCCGCGACGTGCTGCCGCCGACCTGGATGCCGGCCGGTTTGAGGCACGCTGTCCGCTCTGCGGCGCCGAAGTCGTCGCCAGGCCCGTAGCGGAAGACGATCCTCTCGACCCCCCGCGCAACGTCTATGCGGTCTCGAAACTGGCTCAGGAATACCTTGTCGGCGCGTGGGTCCGAGAGACCGGGGCGCGTGCCGTTGCCTTGCGCTATCACAACGTGTATGGCCCGGGGATGCCGTACGAGAGCCCGTACTCAGGAGTGGCGTCGACATTTCGATCCTGTGTCGCGCGAGGGGAGGCGCCGAGAGTCTTCGAGGACGGGAGGCCGCTGCGCGACTTCGTGCATGTGTCCGACATCGCCCGCGCTAACATCGCTGCACTCGAATGGTCCGGGGATGGATTCCGTGCGTTCAACGTGGCCAGCGGCTCGCCGCGGTCTATCGGAGAACTGGCGGCGATCGTCGCCCATGCGGCGGGTACCCCTGAGCCCCAGGTCACCGGAGAGTACCGGATCGGGGATGTGCGGCACATCTTCGCTTCCCCCGATCGGCTCATCGGGGAGCTTGGGTGGCGACCCGCCGTGGAATTCGAGACCGGGATGAAGGAGTTCGCCACTGCCCCGATGCGAGGCCTAGCCAGCTGATTGCGGCGGCTTCATGGCCGGCAGGCGAAGCAGGCGAAGTGTCGTGTGCTATGCACTTCCAGGATCTCGCTGAAGACTTCGCGCAGCAGGGGATCGAGATCATGGCTCGGCAGCAGCTGAGTCCGGTAGGACGCTGTGCGTATGCGGCCAGCGGACATCCGCATCGTGAGAGCCGTCGCGAAGAACAATGATGCCCGGCCGAGGTGACGAAAATTTCCGTACCGCTGGCGCTGATACTCGTGAAAGTTGTCCAGGGTCCACAGGTTTCCGATGAACACCCCGTGCGGAGCGACATGAGAAGCAAGCCGCCGCAGGACAGCCCGGACATCCCCCAGATGATGAATCGCGTCTACGCATACCACCAGATCTGCGGTTCCAAGGTCATTGTCAGCCCAGAAGTCTCCTTGGACGAAGCGGACACCAGGAAAGTCCACCCGCCGTGCGGCGATGTCAAGCGCCTGTTCAGATATGTCGGTCGCGACGATCTCCCTGGCAGCGGTGACCTTAGCCGCCATCGCAGTTATCTCGCCCGTTCCGCAAGCGAATTCAAGTATCCTGGGCGTCCCCTCGGAATATCGCTGGAGGAGATCGGCGATCTGTTCCTTCTGGGCACGGAAATCATCTCCGAGAATCGGGCGGCTCTCTGCCTCATCTCGGTTCCAGAACCTTTGTGACCAATAGTCGCGGCCCTCCGGCGGGTAGCCTCTGACAAGCATGTGGCCTGACCGGACAAGCATTTCAGCAAGCATTTAGGCTCACTCCATCAGATCGTTATACGGAGAATTCCTAAGCGGCGATCCAAGGATGTCCGGGTGCTGACCGTAGCCACCGGGGGAGGCCAGTCGTTTGCCTGGGAAGGGGCGCGGAGCGCACGCCAGGTCCGGGAGATGCCGTCGGGAAGCGCCGTCTGGGATCGCCACTTCAGGACCTGTGCCGCATACGTCGTGTCGAGCCATACGTCCCGCCGGTCGAACTTCCGCGCACCAGCGTGCTCGACAGCCAGTCGCCGGCAGCCCGTGCGGGCTTCGACCAGAGTGCGCAGCTCTTCGAGCGATGTGGGGACGCCGGAACCGATGTTGATCGCTGGCGTGGCGCCTGGGCCGCCGTCTTGATCCGGGCAGGCCAGGTGGTAAAGCCTCACCATGGCAGCCACCACATCGTCGACGTACACGTAGTCCCGGCGCGCTCGCGGATCGCCCAGGATTGTCAGCGGCCTGCCATCCGCAGCCGATTCCAGCCAGTGGGCAATGACTCCGAGCCCAGATCCTGTCCGCTGCCCCGGGCCGTAGACATTGGCCAGGCGCAGGACCACGCCAGGAAGGCCGGGGCCGTGCTGTTTCAGCACCTCCTCGAGCGCCAGCTTGGCCGCCCCGTAGGCAGAGGCCGGCCGGGTAGGCGCGTCTTCGGCATAAGGTGGCGCGACGTCCGGGTCGTAGACGGCGCCGCCAGAGCTAGCCAGCACGACAAGAGGCGGACAGTCCAGTGCGGCGAGCTGACCGAGCAAACGGCTGAAAAGCTCATGGTCGGCCGTGATCCGATCTGGCGAATGCTCGGCGATCGCCGGATTTACGGTCGTTGCCAGATAGTAGACGACTCGCGCGGTGCGCAGCGGCGGGGCGAGGCCGTCAGCTTCGAGGAAAGGCGCCCTCCGGGTGAAACAGGTGACCGGAATCCGGCCCGAGACCAGTGCCGGGGCAAGACGGCGGCCGATGAATCCCGTAGCACCGATCACCGCGGCGGTCAGACGATGGCCCCGCATGCTAGTAAAGTTCCTCAGCAGCGGAACCTATAGCGGCACGAAATCCGCGTATCATTCTTTTATCGTGTCGGATAGACTTCAATATGCTGTCCCGGATAAGACTGCGGTCGCTTGACACAAGCCCTTTTTTTATATATTACCGGGACAGCCCAGGCCGTCGACCCCTACCGTACCCCTATGCGAGACATATGATAGGGGTTCCTGGCCCTTGTGGATCAATTTGCGATTGAATATCCTTGGAGAGGCGATCTGGTTCTCCGCGATGACGCCGTGTAGTCGATTGTGGGTATGGTAAATGGATGACGTCGTTACTTCCGGGCTTCCTGCTTTCCCGATGCGGCGGACATGTCCGCTAGATCCGCCGCACGGATATACGGCGCTCCGTGCCGGGCAGGCCATCTCCAGGGTTGTCCTGCCGACGGGCAAGACGGCGTGGCTGATCATGAGTCACGAGTACCTTCGCCAGATCCTGGGCGATCCGCGGGTCAGCGTGAACCGTACGAGTCCCGGCTATCCCCATCTGATCGGCGTAGATCCTCAATCCATGGGGCCGATCGCTAGCATCACCAACGCGCTCGTCGGGCTCGATCCTCCAGAGCACGCCATCCACCGGCGCATGATCATCAATGAGTTCACTATCAGGCGGTTGCAGGCTATGCGCCCCCGGCTCCAGGAGATCACGGATGGGCGCATCAATGACCTGCTGGGCATCGGCCCGCCCGCTGACCTGGCGGAGGCACTATCCATCCCGGTGCCATCACTGATGATCTGCGAGCTGCTGGGTGTTCCTTATGGCGATCATGCCGCTTTTCAACGGTATGCCCACGTGGCGTTCGGCGCTAAGGCAACTCCGCATGACCGCTTCGCCGCTATTCTCGAGCTGCGGGCGTACCTGGACAAGCTGGTCGCTGATAAGGAGGGGCATCCCGGCGATGACCTGATCGGCAGGCTCGTTGTCAGGTACCGTGACGCGGATATCTACGACCACGAGCACATGGTCGGGCTTGCTACGTTGCTGCTCATAGCCGGTCACGAGACAACAGCGAACATGATCACGCTCGGCACGCTTGCCCTGATGGAGAATCCTGGCCAGCTCGCCGAGATCAAGCGCGATCCTGCCGTCATACCGCGGGCGGTTGACGAGATATTGCGTTACCTGAGCATCGCCGATGCGATCGGCGGCGCGCGGGTAGCCTTGGACGACATTGAGATTGGCGGAGTGGTCATACGGAAGGGCGACGGCCTCATCGCCCTCCTGAGCGGGGCAAATCGGGATGAGACGGTTTACGGTGATCCCGATACGCTGGATATCCGGCGTGGCGCCCGGCAACACGTCGCGTTCGGCTACGGGATACATCAGTGCCTGGGCCAGAATCTCGCGAGGATGGAGCTGGAGATCGTCTTCGGTACGCTCTTCAAGCGTATTCCAGAGCTGAGGCTAGCCATTCCGATAGAGAAGTTGCTCTTCAAAGATGAAATGAGCGGCGTTTACGGGCTCCACGAGATGCCGGTGACTTGGTGACGGCGGAGGAATGCCATGCGAATCATTGCCGACCGCCAGCGCTGCATAGGTTCTGGCCAGTGCGTCCTCGCTGCGGTCGCCGTGTTCGACCAGAGCGAGCTGGATGGTCGCGTCGTGGTGCTGATCGAGCATCCGGGGCCGGATCTAGCCGAGGCCGCGCGGGAAGCGGCTGATATTTGCCCGTCAGGAGCACTGGAAATCCACAAGGATTGACCGGCTCCGGCGCTGTCCGGCGGAGTCAGGAAGCTTCCGCAGACCAGAAGCCGGTCAGGCGGCGGCGGGCTCGCTGTGCCTGCCAGAGGATGTTGACCGCGGCGCTCAGCGGATTGCGGACTCCTCGCATCCGGAAGAGCGAAAGTATGCTCCACAACTGTGTCTCGGCGACATGACGAGGTGAAGCGTGCACATCGTCATATTCAACGAGACGCAGCTGGCGCAGGTGGCACTTCAGGTGCCGCACTTCGCTTGCCGGGATAATTTCATCCCGGCTGCTCGCTGCGTAGCAGACCGGAATCTCCAGCGCGGCGAGCTGCTGTCTGGTTATCGCCAGGGAATCGAGTTCGCCGGTGACCGCGTCGGAGCCAGCGCCTGTCATGTGTGCGCCTGTCATGTGCGCCAGAGTGTCGCTGGTGATACGAGGAAGCCGGCGCTGCCAGGCGGTGTCGGTGAAGAATTCGCTGACCGGCGCGCCGACCGTGACGATGCCCCGGATTCTGGAGTCGTCTACAGCGCAGCGCAGTGCCATATGACCACTGAAGCTCAGGGCCGCGGCATAGGTCTGTGCGACGTTCGCCCGGTCGCTGAGCGCGTCAAGCAATCCGGAGATCATCCGCCAGCTTTCCGCGCTGTACGGCAGCGTGTTTTCCCCTACCCCGGGCATCTCAGCGACAACGCCCGCCATGCCCAGCCATTTGGCTTTGGTAAGCGCCATCCCCCACTGTTCCTTGACGGTTACGATCCCGCCCATGATCAACAGCAGCGGGCGACGGGCGGCACCCGACAGGCCGCTCGCCCAGCAGCCGACGCTGCCTCCAGGCACGGCGATGTCCAGACGCTCGATGCCCGTGCCGCCGCGCCGCCAGCTGTCGAACGTGTGAATGCATCTGTCTTGTGCCTCCTGGCGGGCAGAGCCGTTCACGTAAGGGAACCTGGCCATGGCGTAGTGCCTGCTGGCGTCCAGGAAGCGTCCGCGCCGCTCCAGTAGTTCCGCCGCCCGGCACCACTCCCGCACCCAGGAACCAGGCGTGCCGTCGCCGTCGGACCGGATACCGTCTAGCAGCTCGCGGTAGCGCGGTATTTTCTGCCTGCGAAGATGGACCTCCGCGAACTGCTTGAGCTCGTTGACGTCAGTCATGCGTCATCGCCTTGCTCTCAGGCGATCCGGCAGTGGCGAGCGGGCCGCCGTGGAAGTTCTCCAGTCCGTTCTTGATGTCCGCCAGTACGTCCGCCGCTTCCGCTCCGTCGATCACGCGGTGGTCGAATGTCATGCTGAGCCGCATGACGGGTGCGATGAGAACGTGCCCGTCCCGGGCGACTGGCCGGTCGATCACCCTGCCGGTGCCGAGCGTAATCGTCGTGCCGCCGACCGAGCAGAAGCCGTCGACCGGCCGGTGCCCGAGTGAGGTGACGGCGAACGTTCCCATCGTTTCCGGCCGCCTGCGCAGCGGCCGCACGACGCTGCGGAACGCCAGCGGGCCGAGCGGCCACGGCAGGCGGTGCAGCGCCCGCACGGCGGCGAACTCGGGCATCTGCCCGGGATCACCGTCACGGTAGCGGTCGATGTGCCGTTGCACATCGTCCAGGGGCGCGAGGTGCAGTGCGGGGATGACGGTAGCGAGCACCACCCGGCGGCCGTTCAGGGTCTTGTCCAGGGTGAGCTTGCCGCTAACGGTGGCGTACCGGGTGACCCGCGGCCTGGCGCGTCCCCTGATTGCCGCGTTCGCCTCCGGGTGGGCGGCGAGCACCCGTGCGGAGGTGTACAGCACGTATGTCACGACCGAGTACGGGCGCCCCTCATGGCGTGACGAGGCACGGTGCCGCCACACCCGGGTCATGTCGATCTCGGTGTCGATGAAGACGGGCGCGGCGGCACGTATCTCATCGAGGAAGTAGAGCGTGTGCCGGCGTTCACGGGCGACAGGCTCAGCCTTCATGGCGCTACCACGAGGGCGTAGATCTCCCGCAGGCTTGCCGCTTCGAGAACGTCGGGGAGGGGGAGCCCGCGGCCCGTCGCTCGTTCCATGATGGTCAGCAGCCACAGGAGATGTACCGAGTCCCAGCCGGGTAGCTGGTCGAGCCGCTGTCCGGCGTCGGCCACGCTGACGGGCAGTCCCAGCTCGTCACGGACGAGCGCGATAAAGTCGTCGATCGTGTTCACGAACGATCCCCTCCGAGGCTCGTGGCCAGGCAGATGTGCTCGGGTGGAGCGATGATCTCCGTGAGGTTGTGGCGGAACGTCACCGCCGCGCCGTCGTCGCTGATCTGCTCGAACCCGTACCTCGAGTAGAAATCCCGCATGATGCCGTTCCTGGCCGTCGGCCGGTAGGCGCCGAGCACCGCCTCGGTCCCTGAGGCGCGGGCGTGCTCGAGGACGGCCGCCAGGCCCGCCTTCTCCAGGCCGCGAGAGAAGACCCGGCAGCTCAGCACGAAGTTGTCGATGTGTATGACATCGCCATCACGATGGGTGAAGACCGCCCCGACCACTCCGTTATCGCCGAAGCGATCACTCGCGCTGATGGCCAGGACGAGAGTGCGCGGATCCGCGATCATGACGCGCAGCTCAGGCGGCTGCAGGCGGAGGGCTGTCATGTTGAACTGGTTCGTCCGCAGAGTGAGCTGCGAAATGCGTGGCACGTCCGGCTCCTGAACCGGAGCGAGCCGCATCGTGAGTCTCAATTCGCGCAGGTAATCCTTGATCGAGTCGAAGCTGTCAAGAAAATCCGCTCGGATCAGGTCGGCCTGGTACGCGGAAGCCCGCCCGCGGTCTTCTACCGTCAGTTCACGTACGGTGAACCAGCCGTCCCGCAGCAGCTTCTCGACATGCCGGGCAGGCTCGTCGTCCAGCTGGACTACGGCCACGCCCGGAAGCTCGCGCCGGACGAGTCCGCATTCGTATGCGCTGTCGTCGACGAACACGAAGCTGTCGGTTCCCAGGCTGAGTGCTTCGGCGAGTTCGGTGAGGTTGTCGTGCTTGGGCTGCCAGTTAGCCGCGATCCGGACGAAATCGTCCTCGCGCAGAACCATGTCGGGGTGATCGCGGATGAGCTCGCGCACCGGTCCGGGATCGTTCTTGCTCACGGCTGCCACGAGCACACCCTGCGAGCCGACTTGCCTGATGACCCGCTGGAAGGCATGGAATGCCTCACCACGGTAGCTCCCGGCGATCTCGACACCATCCATGCCGTCCTCAGCGAGCACGCCGTTCCACACGGTGTTGTCCAGGTCGAGCACCAGGCATTTCTTCGTGCGCCCGGTGAGGTGGCGCGCGAGGTGGCCAACCTCGCGGGCGTATCGTGCCAGCAGATCCGGGGACAGGTGTGCCTTCGCATAGACGCTCAGCCGCGCGTCGCTGGCCGCGGGCCCTTCGGCTATGAAGGGGTCGAGGTCGAGCACGACCAGGGCCGGATACTGTTCGGGCAGGCGGAGCAGCCGCGCTCCTGCCTCGCGCCACACCGCCCCCAGTCCGGCCCGGGAGCGATGATCTATGAGCTGGCCGGCGAAACGCTCGAGCAGCGGCATCGTGTTCAGCACCAGGGATCCTCGGCTGGTGGCCGTGAACCTGGCCGCGAGGCGCTCGAGCAGGTGCACTTTCTCCCAGACGGTGCGCTCCGCGTCTGGCAGCCGCCAGGGCACGGGCAGCTCGTCGAACACCACCGCCGCGTCGAGCACGCACAGGGTCAGATCCGGATCCGCCGCGTACAGGGCGCTGCCGGGATCGCCGAGATCAAAGACGTAGCTGTCGAAGCCCGAGACATGAAAACGCGGGAGAAGCCCGTGGCGGGCGAACTCCGCCGTCAGCGCGGGAACCAGCGTGGCCAGCGTGCCGTGACCGGTCAGTGCCACCGTCACCGCCGGAACGGCAGGGTGCGCGCGGATGACCTCCTCGGGGTCGAGCCGTGCGAGCAGATGTCCGGACCGGATCAGGTCAGGACCGGACAGCGCGGCGACAAGCTGCCTCACCCGCGGGTACTCCCGCGCGAGCTGGCCCGATCGGTACAGGTCGAGGAGCGCCTTGCCGGGTGAGTCGTCACAAGGACCAGCCGGGGCCACCGGTGCGGACATCGTGACTAAGCCTTCTCCGCGGCGAAGCCAGCCTTGACCCACTTGCTTGACTCGACCGCGACCGCCACCGCGCGGTCCCCAGGGACCATCTGGGAGAGCAGGCGCTCGATCTGGAAGAACGGCAGGGCATTGCCGGTGTTGCCTGTCTCCGCCACGCAGGTGATCTCCCGGGCGCCCGGGACCGCGAGGCTTTCGGCGATTCGCTCGGTCATGCGCCCTGAGAGCTGCGGCGGCAGCACATAGTCCACATCCGCGGACGCCCAGCCCAGGCTGCCGAGCAGGTACTGGAAAGCCTCGGCCGCCATCTTGGGAACTGATTCCTCGATCGCCTTGTAATCCTCGACGACAGGGCGGCGGCCGGAATCGCGATCTGCCCGGCCAAACCACTCGACAACCTGCCCCGGCGGCCGGTTCAGGCCGGCGAGCTCGACGAAGACGCGACGGATCACTGGTCCGGGCAACGGCCGCGTGCTGAGCACCATCGCGCCCGCGCCATCGCCGAACAGCACGCCGTTCACCTGCTCGCCTGGCGCGAGGCTGCTGACGTCTATGCCGAGGTCAAGATGCTTCGCGCACGAGTCGGCCCCGATCACAAGGGCAGTGCGGTGCCTCCCGGAAAGCATCATCTGATGTGCGACGTCAAGCGCCTGGAAAGCGCCCGTGCACCCTGACAGGAGCTGGTAGGTGGGGACACCGTCGATCCTGAGCCGGTCCGCGATCAGGTTGACGGTCGCCGGCATGAGCATATCCGGGGACGCGGTTCCCATGACGATCAGGTCCACGTCCGCCGGCTCGATGCCCGCGGCCGTGAGCGCCCGCCGGGCCGCCGTCTCACCCAGGTCGGCGACGGAGTAACACACGTCGCCCGACTCCAGGTCTACGGCGAAGTGCCGGGTGCGCGTCCCGACGAAGGCGTCGATCCACTGCACTGAGTGAGCGGGCATATTGAACCGCCGGACCAGCGTCGCGTTGTCAACGGGAGGGCCGGGCAGCGCCGTGCCCGCCGAGATGATCCGGACCTCAGGTGCGTTCATCCTGATCCTCCCTGCCAGCGCACGTCACCGGATTCATCGTCGGCGCCGCGGCTAAAGTGCCGCTAGCCTCTCGTCTCCCGATGGCTCGCCGAACCACGCCCGCAGGGCAGCACGAAGGCCCGCATCGTCTGCGCCGGCCGGCCCGTCCGCCCATGCGACGCGGCCATCCGGGCGCAGCAGCAGCGCACTCGCCTGGATGGCGGGCGTTGGCTCGGCCGAGACGATATCGATCCGGTCTGACCAGCCCGCGATGCCGGCGACGTGCGAGGTTTCCGCGGACAGATCCAGCAGCACGCCACGTCCCTGGTACAGCGTCCGCGCCACATCAGTGGCTCCGGCGGCTGTCCGCAGCGGGACGCCGGGGAGCCTCCGCCCCAGCAGCGAGCTCGCACCGGAGCGGTCATCCGGTCCCTGGCATTCGGCCGGGTAGCGCACGTCCAGCCCGCCCACCATCCTGACGAGGTACTCATTGACGTCCGCTAGCTTGATGAGCTCGGCAAAGATCTCCCTGAGCGGGGCGATCCGCTCTACGGGGTGAAGAAGCGCGAGCTGGGCCCGCGTGGTCAGGCACGCGCGTGCGGCCACCGGGCGCCGCTCACCCTGATATGTGTCAAGGAGGCCGCCCGGTGCCCAGCCGTGGATGTCAGCGGCGAGCTTCCATCCGAGGTTCACCGCGTCCTCCATGCCAGTGCTCAATGCCTGACCGCCGAGCGGGAAGCAGACGTGCGCCGCGTCACCCGCGATGAACACCCTCCCGGCCCGGTAGCGGTCCGCGAGCCGCGTCGCGTTGGCCCAGCGGGCCAGCCAGCGTGGCTCACCTGTACTCAGCTCCCGGCCGGCCATCCGCCCGATCGTCGCGCCGAGCTCGCCGGCCGTGACCGGAGCGCCGCGGTCTGACGTCTCGCCATCGAACTCGGCAAGGCAGACTCGCAGTACTCCGGGCCCGACCGGAGCTACGGAGAGGAGCCCAGCGGGGTACTCGTGCGCGCCGAGATACTGGAGGAGCTCGTCATTCGCGTCGAGATCTCCGGTAATGCCGTGGAACGGTGGCTCGCTTCCGGGGAAGCCGATCCGCGCAAGACAGCGCACCGTGCTGTCCGCCCCGTCACAGCCGATCAGATACCGGCACCGGATAGCATGATCGCCAGCCTCAGAGCGCAGGACAGCGGTGACGGCGCTCTCGTCCTGATGGAAGCTGATGACCTCGTGGCCTCGGCGGATGTCCGCGCCGAGCTTGACCGCGTGCTCTTCCATGCGCCGTTCGAGCTGTGCCTGGGGGATGAGGAACGTATACGCGTGCTGCTCTCGCAGCCTGGCAGGGTCCAGCCACAGCTGGGCAAAATGAGCTTGCGGCCATTCCAGGCCGTCGCCGCGCAGCGAGTCCATCAGTCCTCGCTGGGTGAGTAGCTCGACAACGGCCGCGTTTATGGCCATCCCGGGGGAGCGCCCGGTCGGCTCGGGAAGCCTGTCGGCGACGACGACGTCCACGCCAGCCAGTCCCAGTTCACAGGCGAGCATCAGCCCCGCCGGTCCCGCGCCCGCGATGACAACGGTGTTATTCATGAGGATTCCCCACCTCCCGTTCGGCTAAAAGTTCTCTGCTCTCTGCCTGGTCCGCGCCGAGCTCCGCGCGCAGGTGCTGTGCCAGCGCGCCCGGCGTCGGATTGTCGTAGATGGCAAGCGGCGACAGGCGCACCCCGGCAGCGCCCAGCCGGCTGCTCAGTTCCAGGGCGGTGAACGACGAGAATCCCAGCTCGAAGACGTTGCCGTCGATGTCGACCGCATCCGGCGGAAGGCCTAGCACGCTGGCTGTATGGGCGCGCACCAATTCGAGCAGGATGCGTTCCCGCTCGGCCTCGGATTCCCGCATGAGATGCCGTATCCCTGAGGCCGGGGGAGTGGCGGGGGCTGCGTCGAGGGCACGCAGGGCCTCCGGCACGCCGTGGAACAGCCGGGTGCGGCGGTCCGCGGCGCGCTGCACGGCGGGGCAGTCCCATTCGATGTCGGCAACGGCGATGCACCCATCGACCGGTTCAAGCGCCCGGCCAAGTACCGCGATCGCAAGCTCCGGTATCACAGGGCGCAGCCCGCCGCGGCGTGATGTGCCGGTGGCCGCATCCTCCCGTATGTCCTGTTCAGCCATGTCCTGTTCCGCCCATGGTCCCCAGGCGACGGAGAGGGCGGGAAGTCCGCGTGCCCGGCGCCGCTGCGCCAGTGCGTCAGCCCATGCGTGCGCCGGGCCGAGATTTCCGAGCCCTGGGTAGCCGGGCGCGCGGGCGATCGAGGAGAAGACCACGAAGGCCGACAGGTTCAGGTTCGCGGTGAGCTCGTCGAGGCTGGCCGCGGATGCGGCTGCCGGGCCGAGGCTCTCGTCAATCTGGCCGACGTCGGGCATACCGGCGGGATGATCGAGAGAGGCCGGCGCGGCATGCACAACGGCGGTCAGCGGGTGCTCACCGGGAACAGCGGCGATCACCCCGGCTAGCGCGGCGCGGTCAGCAGGGTCACAGCCGGTGACCGTGACACGGGCACCGAGCGCGGTCACGTCGGTAATCAGCCGCACGAGACAGGGTGCCGCCAGATCACTGGCGCCAGGCAGGAGCAGCAGATGCTCCGCGCCCTGGGCGGCCAGCCAGCGGGCGGCGTGCCGGGAGAGCGTCGTGTCTCCGGTGACGAGCACGGTTCCGCGCGGCCGCCAGCGCTGCGCCGCTGGCCGCGGGCCGGCCGGCATGCGCGTCATCCGCCGCGCGAATATGCCAGGGCCGCGCAGTGCGACCTGATCCTCGTGGCCGGCGGCCAGCACGCCGCACAGCAGGCCCTTGGCCCGCTCGCCGAGGGTATCCGGCAGGTCGATCACCCCGGCCCACCGCGGCGGATCGTGCGCGGCCATTGCCTGGTACAGGCCCCATACCTGTGCCTGTACCAGGCCGCTGAGCGAATCGGAGTCACGCACGGATACCGCGCCGCGGGTGGCGAGCCACACCGGCGCCGCGATTCCCTCTTCGTCGAGCGCCCGCCCCAGTGCCACCGTCAGGGCAAGCCCTGACGAGACGGCCGAGCGCATCGGGGCAGGGCTCTCATCCAGCGCCAGCAAAGACAGCATGCCCTGCACAGGTCTGCCGTCCGACGGTGCGCAGGCAGCGAGGGCTCGCCTGAGGCAGCGGACCAGGTCACCAGAATCTGAGCCTTCACCGCCCACAGGGATCAGGACGGTCTGAGCTCCCCAGGCCGCCAGCGCCCCGGCCACACTCGCCACCAGCGGGTAGCCGGCATGGTCCGATGGAGCCAGCAGCAGCCATGCACCCTCCGGCGCCGAGGAGGGCGGATCTGCCTGCGGCTTCCAGCCGATCCGGTATTGCCAGCGGCGCTGCCGGTGCCACGCCGACAACGTCGGCAGGATCGCGTGCAGCGATGCCCGCAGGCCGGGATGTACCTGGGTGATACCCGCCAGCGTCTCGACGTCATCGCGCTCTACGGCGTCCCAGAACTGTGTCTCCGCAGGGGTGTCCGCATGGCCGGCACGAACCGCCGCGGGAACGTCCAGCCAGTAACGCTGACGCTGGAAGGCATAGGTGGGCAGGGGAACGCGGCGGGGGCGGTGGGGGGCATAGAGAGCCTCCCAGTCGAGGGGGACCCCGCGGGCATGGGCGTGAGCGGCGGCGGCGATCGTGGTGCGTGGCTCGGGCTGGCCTGGCCGGAAAGCGGGGATGAGGGCGGTGGTGGCGGCGGTGGAGGGGCTTGCATCGGCGATGATGTCGTGGGCGGCGGTGATCAGGACGGGGGCCGGGCCGAGTTCCAGGTACGTGGTGACGTTGAGGGCATGCAGCGTCCGGATGGTGTCGTGGAACCGGACGGGCTGGCGGATCTGGCGGGCCCAGTAACCGGGAGTGGTGAGATCGGCGTCGCTCGCTACCTCGCCGGTGAGGTTGGAGATGACCGGGATCCGCGGCTGGCTGTAGCTAAGCCGCGTCACCGCGGCGGTGAAATCGCCGAGAATAGGATCCATATGGGGGGAGTGAAAAGCGTGGCTTACCTGTAGCCGTCTGGTTGTGCGTCCTTGTGCCTCCCACCGGGCGGCGATGTCGCGCACGGCGTCGCTGTCGCCGGAGATCACCGTGGCCGCGGGGCCATTGACGGCGGCAATCGCGACGCTGCCCTGGTAGCCGTCGAGTGACAGCAGCACGTCGCGTTCTGGTGCGCGGATCGAGACCATGGCGCCGCCCCGGAGTTTGTGCATGAGCTGACCGCGGGCAGTGACGAGGACGGCGGCGTCGGCTACCGACAGCACCCCGGCGGCGCAGGCGGCGGTGATCTCGCCGATCGAGTGACCGGCCAGATAGTCCGGGGCCAGGCCCCAGTGGCGCAGTAGCCGGTAGAGAGCAGTTTCCAGGACGAAGATGGCCGGCTGGGTGTACAGGGTCTTGTCGAGCAGTGCCGCGTCGCGGGTCCCTGGATCGGCGAACATTACCTCACGCAGCGGTCGGCCCAGGTAAGGATCGAGGTAGCCGCATGCCTCATCGGTGGCGTCGGCGAAGACGGGAAATGCCTCGTACAGCCCGCGGCCCATGCCGGCGTGCTGGGAACCCTGGCCGGTGAACAAGAACGCGATCCTGGCCGCGCGCTGAGCCGTTCCCCGCACCAGGTCCGGGGAAGGCTCGCCGCGGGCCAGAGCATCAAGGGCGCGAAGGAAGTCCTGGCGGGCCGCGGCGATCACGGCGGCGCGGTGCTCGAACGAGGTCCGGGTAGTTGCCAGGGAATAGCCGATATCAGCGGCGGGCAGGGCAGGACGGCTGGTCACATACGCGCGCAACCGGGCGGCCTGGGCCTGCAGGGCAGCCGGGCTTTTAGCCGATATCAGCCATGCCAGCACGGGAGATGTGCGCGGGTCCGCGCCAGCGGCTTCAGCAGGCGCGGGCAGGCCGGCGCCTGTGACCTCCGTGGCGGGTGGCGGAGGCTGCTCGAGGATGAGGTGGGCATTGGTGCCGCTGACTCCGAACGAGGACACCGCGGCACGGCGAGGGCGACCGGTGTCCGGCCAGGGCATCGGCTCGGTCAGCAGCCGCGCATATCCTGCTGACCAGTCGACGTGCGGGGAGGGCTCGTCGATGTGCAGGGTCCTCGGGAGCGTGCCGTGGCCGATGGCCATGACCATCTTGATGACGCCGGCGACGCCGGCGGCGGCCTGGGCGTGGCCGATGTTGGACTTGA
>WNFD01000691.1_pt1 | contig 33518 bp, 25 predicted proteins | sample 5400491 | NCBI WGS metagenome assembly WNFD01 (sample SAMN13153343, study PRJNA577476) | soil metagenome | isolation source: 120 cm saprolite under Douglas fir tree site 2 hole 2 replicate 2 | place: USA:California | collected 2015-04-18 | reverse complement strand
AAGGACGCTGATCTTGGTCGACAGCACTCCTACCAGGAGCTTTGTTGCATTTCAGGACGCCACGCCGGCACTGCCCGAACTATGATCACCTATGCCGCAGGCCCGCAACGCCTTAAGTACGCGGCATTGAGCTAGAACTGCGCTACCGGGGCATCCACACGATATAAGGGGCGCTCAGCTGGGCTGCGGCGTCGCGAGATGATCTGTTCACTGCGGGTGGCAGCGGGGAATTTCGGTGCGCGGGTGCTGTTGTGGAGTGGCGAAGCGAACCTAAGGAGATCCAGCTATGCCCAGCCCTGACAAGATCCTCTACACCGCCGAGGCCGTGTCCACCGGTGGTGGCCGCGACGGTCATGTCACCTCTTCCGACAAGCGGATTGACCTTGACCTCGCGTTCCCGCCCGAGATGGGCGGCTCGGGGGAGGGCAGCAACCCCGAGCAGCTCTTCGCCTCCGGCTACGCGGCGTGCTTCCACAGTGCGCTGCAGCTTGTGGGGCGCAGGGCGAAGGCCGATGTGGACGGGTCTACCGTGACAGCCCGGGTAGGCATCGGGCCGGAAGGCCAGTCCTTCGCGCTGGCGGTAACGCTCGTGGTCGACCTGCCGCACGTGGACCGTGCGCAGGCGGAGGAGCTGACGAAGGCCGCGCACCAGGTGTGCCCGTACTCCAAGGCCACCAGCGGCAACATCACCGTCGACCTCGAAGTCGCCTAAGTGCGTCGATGTGGCACCGCTGTAGTCAGAGGTGCAGCGGTGCCACATCGACGCACCCGCGTGAGGGGGTCAGCGGCCGGTGAACTGTGGGTCGCGCTTCTCTACGAATGCTGTGGTCGCCTCGCGGTGATCGTCGCTGTGCATGGTGGCGGCCTCCAGGATCAAGGAGGTGTCGAAGAGAAGGTTCAGGCGCTCGCGAAGGATCTTGTTCACAGCCGTCTTGGTGAACCGGATCGCCATCGAGGGACCGTCCGCGAGGCGCTGGGCGATCGCCCTCGCCTCGGTGTAGAGAGCTTCGGGGGGAACCGCGCGAACTACCAGGCCCAGCCGTTCGGCATCCCTTCCCGTCATCCGGTCGCCGGTCATCAGGTAGTACTTGGCGGTGTTGATCGGCAGCAGCAGCGGCCAGATGACCGCACCGCCGTCTCCGGCGACCAGCCCGATGCTGACGTGATTGTCCGCGAGGATCGCGTCCTCAGCCGCGATCACCACATCCGAGCACAGCGCGATGGTGGCACCCAGGCCCATTGCGTATCCGTGTACGGCCGCCACGATGGGCTGCTCTACCTCGAGCATGTTGGCGACGATGCTCTTGGCCCCTGCGAGCATGGAGGAGATTCGGTGCACCAGCGAATGGTCCCCGTCGTTAGCGGAACTGGCCATGCCCTTGACGTCGCCGCCCGCGCAGAACGCCCGGCCGGCCCCAGTGAGCAGGACCGCTCCCACGCTGGCGTCCCTGCGGACGATGGTCCAGAGTTCCTCGAGTTCTTCGTGCAGGCCGCCGCCCACTGCGTTGAGCGATTCCGGGCGGTTGAGGGTCACGGATAGCAGGCGCCCTTCCTGCTCGACGAGGAGGGTGCTGAAGTTCTTGTATGTATCGAGCATCGGATGCGGCCTCTCAGGTGTCGGGATCGTCCGCGGAGGTCGCGGAACGGGCTGGCGGGCGGGGCGGAGCCTTGTCGAGCCGCTGTGCGACCCGGGCCCGCGCTGCCGCCCGTCCCGCGTCGGAGACGGCCAGCTGCTGCAGCTCGGCCTCGAGTTCGAGCTGGGCGGCCAGGGTGTTGGTGAGCGCGGCGTTGAGCAGTATTTTGGTGAGCCCGACCGCGCGGCCGGGCATGGCCGCCAGTGCCTGCGCGCGGGCGACCGCATGAGCGAGCAGCTCTCCCGCCTCGGCGACCTCCACCGCGAGGCCGCGCTCGAGGGCCTCGGCCGCGGAGATTTCCCGCCCGGAGCTCAGCCACTCGAACGCGGCGGGATAGCCGAGGGCGCGAACGGCGAACCAGGAGCCGCCGTTGTCAGGGACCACGCCGATCCGCGCGAATGCCGGGATGAATCGTGCGGACGTGGCCGCCACCCGGATGTCCGCCGCGAGCGCGAGCGCCAGTCCCGCTCCGGCGGCCGGCCCGTTCACCGCCGCGACGACAGGTTTCTCCAGCGCCGAGAGCGCCAGGATCATCGGGTTGTACGATCCCCTGAGCCCGCCTGGCCTGGCGGGCGGGCCGGCGGCCGGACCGCGCAGGTCGGCTCCGGCGCAGAAGCCGCGCCCCGCTCCGGTGATGACGACGGCGCGTATGCCCGGATCGCGTGCCTGCTCCCAGGCGGTGGTCAGGGCGTCGAGCAGCTCAGGGTTCAGTGCGTTCATGCGGTCAGGACGGTTGAGGGTGACGACGAGTACCGCGTCTTGGCGCTCGGTCAGCATCACGCTCATGCGCACTCCCTCGGGCGCCCGGCCTGCCAGGCGGCGGCCCCGCCGCGCTCGCAGGTCCCGGCAGAAGGCTGAACTTCATTCAGTACGTAGGTTACCGCAGCTCAGCGACGGCGTGTCAAGGACTGGCACACATCGTCGGCCGCGGCTCACCTGCGCCCGCACGTTCTTGACCTCGAATGCGAGCCCGTGCCAGACTGGCTGAACATGATTCAGTTGCGAGGGGCGCGGGTGAGCTATCCGGTCGACTCAGCGCCGGCCCGGACATACGCGGAGCGCCTCGGCGAGGGCGTCCTGGCCTACCAGCGGTGTGCGGAATGCGGGTCGGCCGTCTTCTACCCCCGGGCCATCTGCCCCGCGTGCGGCGGCACGGACCTTGTCTGGCATGCCTCCTCAGGGCGGGGGACAGTCTACTCCACCACCTCCGTCAGCCGCCGGGGCGACGTTCCCTACTGCGTGTGCCTGGTCGACCTCGACGACGGGTTCCGGCTGATGAGCACCGTCGTCGGGGTTCCCGCGGAACACGTGCGCATCGGCCAGCGCGTCCGGGGCCGGGTCGACCTCGACGGAGACGAGCCCCGTCCCGTATTCGAGCTCGAGGCGGACGAGTGACCGCCGCGCTGCGCGGGCAGGCCGCGGTCGTCGGCGTCGCGGAATCGGATCTGGGCGAGGTAGGGCCGGGCAGGTACCCGCTGGACCTGGCCGCGCAGGCAGCCGCGGCGGCGCTTGCCGAGGCGGGGCTGTCCACCCGTGACGTGGACGGGCTGTTCTCCGTGGTCGCGGGCCGGATGATGCCTACCCTCGATGTCGGCGAGTACCTCGGGATCCGGCCCCGCTACACGGACAGCACCATGATCGGCGGGAGCGCGTTCGTCTCGCACCTGCATCATGCCGCGCTCGCGCTGGCGGTCGGCGCCTGCGATGTCGCGCTCATCGTGTACGGCAGCACGCCGCGCGCGGACAACGGCCGGGCCAGGCTCGGCGCGGCGGCCCCTGAGCTGCCCAGCTACGAGCGGGCGTTCGCGCCGCGCAGCCCGGTCTCGGGCTACGCGCTCGCGGCGGCGCGCCACATGCACGAATTCGGCACGACGACGGAGCAGCTCGCCGAGGTGGCCGTGGCCGCGCGCCAGTGGGCGCGGCTCAACCCGAGGGCGTTCGCCCGTGACCCCCTGACGGCTGCGGACGTCATGGCCAGCCGCGTGATCTCCAGCCCGCTCAGGGCGCTGGACTGCTGCCTGGTCACCGACGGGGGCGGCGCCGTGGTGGTCACCCGCGCGGACCGCGCCCGCGACCTGCCCCAGCCTCCGGTGTACGTTCTTGGCGCGGGGGAGGCCCACGACCATAAGATCATCTCGCAGATGCCCGACCTGACCACCACGGCCGCGGTCGACTCGGCCGGCCGTGCCTTCGCGATGGCCGGGATAACGCCAGCGGATGTCGACGTCGTCGAGCTGTACGACGCCTTCACCATCAACACGGTGCTGTTCCTGGAGGACATGGGCTTCTGCGCCAAGGGCGAGGGCGGGCCGTTCGTCTCCGGCGGCCGCATCGGACCAGGGGGCGGGCTGCCGGTCAACACCAACGGCGGCGGACTGTCGTACTGCCACCCGGGCATGTACGGCATTTTCACGATCATCGAGGCCGTGCGCCAGATCCGGGGCGAGTGCGGGAGGCGCCAGCAGCCGGACGTGAACGTCGCGGTGGCGCACGGGAACGGCGGCCAGCTCTCCAGCCAGGTGACCGCGGTGCTGGGCTCCGCGGCCACGCTGTGAGGCATGCAGGCGCACCCGCGGCCTACCCGGCCCAGCGCGCTGCCGCGTTACCCGGCCCCGACGCCGCGGACGATGGCCGACACGCTCTCCGCGGCGTCATGGTCGCCGGAGCGGCCCTCCCGGACCAGCAGCCCGCGTTCCATGACGTAATAGCGGTCCGAGCGGGACAGTGCGCGCTCGACGCTCTGCTCGACCACGAGGATGGCGATCCCTTCGGCCCGCAGCGATTCAAGGGCCTCGTAGATCGCGGCGATCATCGCGGGCGCCAGCCCGGAGGTCGGCTCATCCAGCATGAGGACGGCCGGGCGCGCCATCAGGGCCTGGCCGATGGCGACCATCTGCTGCTCGCCCCCGCTGAGGTATCCCGCGTTGCGGTCCCGGTAGCTTTCCAGGATCGGGAAGAGCCCGAACACGCGGCTCATCCCCGTCTCGATGGCCGCCGGGCCCTCTCGCCGGATCGGCGTCGCACCAAGCCGCAGGTTCTCCTGGACCGTCAGCGTGCGGAAGATGCGATGGCCCTCCGGCACGAGCGTTACCCGCTGCCGCACGATCTGGGCGGCGCTCAGGCGCGACAGGTCGGTGCTCCCGTGGCGCACCGAGCCCTTCCAGCGTCCGTAGCGAAGGCCGCCGAGAGCCAGCAGCGTTGTCGTCTTGCCCGCCCCGTTCCGGCCGATCAGCGCGACGATCTCGCCGGGTCCCACGATGAGCGAGATTCCCCTGACAACTTCCATCGAGCCGTATCCGGCGCATACATCGGTCACGACAAGCGCGGCATCAGATGAGCTCATGGTCGGCCACCTCGTCCTGATCCCCTGCACCGGTGAAGCTTCCGAGGAAGGCCATCGCCACGTCCTTGTCGGCGCGCAGCTGCTCCGGCGAGCCGTGGAACAGGACACGGCCCTGATGAAGCGCGGTTACCGACGTCGCGAGCCCGAGGACCATCGGCACGTTGTGCTCGATCAGGCACACGCCCACGCCCCGGCCGGAGAGCCTGCGCAAAGCGGCGCTCAGCGTCTCGAGCTCCGCCTCGCTCAGCCCTGCCGCGGGCTCGTCGACGAGGAGGAACCGGGGATTCATCGCGATGGCACGCGCCAGCTCGACGAGCCGGCGGGTGCCGTGCGGCAGCGACCCGGCGGTCGCTCCCGCGGCCGGGGTGAGGCCGAGCTCGTCCAGGGCAAGCATCGCCAGGGCCCCGGCCTCCCTGCTGGCGCGGCGGCCCGCTGGCAGGCGCAGCATGGAAGACAGATGCGAGGCCCCGACGTTCAGCTCCGCACCGGGGACGATGTTCTCCAGGACGGTCTGACGGTCCATCAGCTTGGGTGTCTGGAAGGTGCGCGCCACGCCCCCTGGTGCCCTGCTGTGCGGTCGCTGCCTGCTCAGCACCCGGCCAGGCAGCCTGATCTCACCGGACTCCACGGGATAGAAGCCCGAGACGAGGTTCAGCAGCGTTGTCTTGCCCGAGCCGTTGGAACCGATCAGCCCGTGCAGCCTGCCGCGCTCGACGGTCAGGCTCACGCCGTCGACGGCCTTGACGCCGCCAAATGTACGGTGGACGTCACGGACGATCAGCTGCTCGTGACCGTCCCCGGCCCGATCGCCAGGAGGAGGCGCTGTGCGCGCCCCCGCGGCCGGCTGCGCTGGCCGCGCTGACTGTGCTGGCTGCGCCGGCGGGCGCCAGCGGAACTCCGGAATGCCCGAGATAGCGGCAAGCCGCGAAAGCGCGTGCACCAGCCCGCGCGGCGTGAAGAGGATGAACAGCAGCAATAGCGCTCCGAAGACAACGCCGTCGTACTGGTGGAAGCTCAGGAAGGTGTTCAGCCCGAACACGATGGCGCAGCCGATCAGCGGCCCGCTCACCGTGCCGAGGCCCCCGATGACCACGGCGGCCAGGGCCAGCACCGAGAGGGTGACACCGGCGCTATCCGGGGAAAAGAACTGCTGGCTGTAGGTGTACATCGAGCCGCCGAGGCTCGCGATGGCCGAGGATATGCAGACAGCGGCCATCTTGGTCCGGTAAGACGGTATCCCCAGCGATGCGGCAAGCTCTTCACTGCTCGCAAGCACCACGAACCGGCGGCCGAGCCTGCTGTGCAGCAACGCCCAGGAGCCGAGGGTGAGCACCATGACGATTCCGGTGAAAAGCACGTACTGGCCACTAGCGGAAAGCGAGGGATTGAAACCCGGTTTCGCGAACAGCGCTATCCCTGTCGCACCGCCCAGCCAGCCGACATTGCTGGCGACCAGGGGAACGACAATGGCGGCGAAGAGAGTCACCACGCCGAGGTAGAAGCCGCCCACCCGGAGCGCGGGCAGGCCGGCCAGGGCACCGAATGCCGTGCCGACGACAACGGCGACGGCCGCCATGCCGAGGAACCCGATGGACGGAAGGTGGCTGGCGGCCACCGCCGCGGCGTAGCCGCCCACGGCGAAAACAGCCCCGAGGCCGAGCAGGAACTGGCCGGCGAAGCCGGCGGCGACGTTCAGCCCGATGGCAAGCACGGTCAGTGAGAGGATCTCGTTCAGCAGCTGCACGGTGCTGGCGGCTAGCCCGAAGGCGCCGGGGAAGGCAAAGAGGATCACGACGCTCAGCGCCGCGATAGCCGGGCGGGCAAAGGACAGCGGCGGCCTCGGCGTCATACCACCCTCACCGCACCCTGACCGAAAAGGCCGGCGGGGCGCACAGCCAGGACCACGAGGAGAAGCCCCAGGCCGACGACCCCCTCGTAGTTGGCACTGGCATGCAGGTCGAAGAGCTGCTCGCTGACCCCGAGCGCCCACGCGCCGAGCAGCGCGCCGCGGAAGCTGCCGAAGCCACCTATCGCCAGCGCGATAAAGCCCTTGAGCCCGTACGTCAGGCCTACCGTCACGTCCGAGGTCACGATCGGCGCCAGGATGAAGCCGGCGATGCCGGATACGACGCCGGCGATCCCGAAGGCGAACTGGCCGATGCGGACAGGGTTGACGCCCCGGAGCGCGGTGACCTCGCGGTCTTCCGCGCAGGCGCGCATCGCCGTCCCCAGCCAGCTCCGCTTGTAGAACAGCTCGAGCAGGCCGGTGATGACGACGAGGGCTACGAAGGCGAGAAGCAGCTTAGGAGTGACGGTCACGGAACCGAGCCTGATCGCCGACGAGCCTGCGATGCCCTGCACCTCCGCGAGCGGCCGGGACCCGTAGGCCAGGGTGTTGACCGTCTCGAGAATCAGCGCGAACGCCAGTGTCGCGATGAATACGCCGATCCCGCCCGTCCCGTGCCCGGCAGCCATGAAGCGGCGGACCACCAGCCGCTCCTCCACGAGGCATACCACGGCGACTCCGGCGACGACGAGCAGGAGCGCCGCCAGCTGCGGCACATGTGCCTGGTCAAGGAACAGCCAGGTGAGCAGGACGCCCACGGCGACGATGTCTCCCTGAGCGACGTTGAAGACATGCGTCGCGTTGAAGACGATCGTGTATGACAGCGCGATCATCCCGTAGACCGAGCCGATGGCGAGCCCGGCGACGATGGCGTTCAAGAACAGCGTCATACTGGCGCCTTTCCTCGGGCTATGGAGCTTTATTCAGAACGGCTTCGCGGTGACGGCCCTCCGGCCCGTGCCTGCGTCTGCGCGACCGGCAGCGTTGGTTCTGAATAACGTTCATGGTCGGGAAAGGCAGCCGCCTGGCCGGGTATCCGGGCGGGCCACCATCCCTTGAATCACTGGGACGCCGCGATTCCCACGCCGCCCCCGCTGAGCGGGCTGAGCTTGCACAGCTTCAGCGCTCCGTCCGGCCAGCCCTCGTGGTTGCCGGCTGTGTACCGGTAGCTGATATCGGGCCAGACCGACGGGACGGGCTGACCGGACTCGATGGCCTTCACAACCGCCCCGTAGCTGAGGCTGTGGGCCTTCTCTATGCCCGCCTTGAGCGTGTTCAGGATGTCGTACCAGCCCAGCACGCCGGAGGAAGTGGTGGAGACGCCGAACTGCGGGATCATCTTGTCGATGACGGCCTTGGCCGCGCCGGAAGGCTGGCCGCCCGGGGCCGCGTAGTAATAGGTGCACGGGTAGTAACTCTGACCGGCGAGAGTCCCGACGGACTGCAGTGTCGCTGAGCCGACCCCGACGCCCATGACCACCGGCGACCAGCCGATCTGCCTGAGCGCACCGTAGACGTGCGCGACCGCGGCGAAGCCATCGAGCACGACCACCTTGGTGCCGGCATTCTTCAGCTGAAGCATCTGGGTCGTCAGGTCAACCGCCGTGGGCGAGTAGGTCACCGCCGCGGTGACCTTCAGCCCGGCGGCGGGAGCCTGCGCCGCCACCTGCTGCGAGGCCTGGTTCGCGATGGGCGACCCGTCGCTGAGCGTCCCGAGGTCATTCAGCTGGTGATCCCTGGCGAAGGTGACGTACTCGGTGGCGTACTGCGCCGCGGACGCGTACGAGGTGAAGTACGAGGGGTACTTCGACACGTCGAGGAAGTCGGTGTTCGACTCGGCTAGCACCGTCGGCACGCCGACCTTCATGAAGTACGGGACGGTGAGCGCGGATCCGGCGCCCAGGCTTCCGTTCAGCACGGCCGCCACCTTGTCCGTCTGGATCAGGGTCTCCGCGTTGGCCAGCGCCGTCGCGGGGTCGCCCTTGTCGTCAAGGGTGAGGACCTTGACCTGGTGTCCGGCGATCCCCCCGCTGGCGTTCAGCTCGGTCACGACGGTGTCGACGGAGAACTTCTCGAAGGTGCCAGTCTGGCCAAGCGGGCCGCTCAGCGGCAGCGTCTCCCCGAACACGATGTCACCCGCCGGGATCGGGGCGGTCGCCGAGCCCCCGCCTGCCCCGGCGCCGCCCTTGCCCGCGCTGCTACAGCCGGCGAGCAGCGCCAGGCACACGACCGTCACCAGTAGCAGTGCACGTCCCCGTGTACGGCCTCCAGACATTGAACTCTCCTCAAGTGAGATAGCGGAAGGACTTCGGCGTAGCTCCCGCGGATCAGTCGCCTGTTCTCGCGCCAGCCCGTCCCGGCAACCAGGGACGCGACCACCTGGCCTGTTGTATCCAGAGTTCTTGAACTAAGTTCAATGATCTTCGCAGCCAGACTGAACGTGTGTCAATAGTGCGTCAGCCTTGTTACGACACAGTGACCCACCAGCTGTGATCAGGGCTTTCCCGCGCTCCCGCGCCGCTAGCCCTGGCGCTTACGCTCGCTCACTTCTCCGGCCAGCTGCGGGAGGACGGCGTGCAGGTCCCCGATCACGCCGAAGTCGGCGAGCTCGAAGATGGGCGCTTCCGGGTCCTTGTTCACCGCGACGATCGTCTTGGACGTCTGCATTCCGGCCCGGTGCTGGATAGCCCCCGAGATCCCCACCGCGAGGTACAGCTGCGGTGAGACCGTCTTCCCCGTCTGGCCGACCTGGTGACTGTGCGGGTACCAGCCCGCGTCGACAGCGGCCCTCGAGGCACCCACAGCGGCGCCGAGCAGGTCGGCCAGGCTCTCGATGAGCGCGAACGCTTCCTGTCCGCCGAGGCCGCGGCCGCCTGATACGACAATCGACGCGCCGGTGAGCTCAGGCCGGCCCGAGCGCTCGCGCACGGCACGGTTGATGATCCGTGCGCCGGGGGAGGCGCCGGACGAGGACAGGGCGACTTTCCGCACGGTGGCGGTGACCGGGGCGTCCTGCGGCACGGCCGCGTTCGGCTTCACGGCCACCACCGGCGTACCGACGGTCACCGCCGATGTCACGAGGAACGAGCCGGCGAACGCCGACTGCGTGGCGATGACCTGGCCACCGGGACCAGCGGTCACGCCGACCGCGTCGGTAAGCAGCCCCGAGCCCAGGCGGATGGCGAGCCGCCCCGCTATCTCCTTGCCCTCCGGGCTCGCGGTCAGCAGGACCGCCGCGAGTCCGGGCCCGGCCTGCGCCGCGCGGGCTAGCTGCTCTACCGCGTCCACCTTCGGCGCCGTGAGTGACCCGGTAACCGCGGGGTCGCCGACGACGTATACGGTGCTCGCGCCGTAGCGCCCGAGAACCCCGGCGGCTTGCCCGGCAGCGGAGCCGAACACTACCGCAGCCGGCTCGCCGATCCGCCGCGCGAGCGTAAGCAGCTCGAGCGCCGGCTTCGGGGCGGACCCGTCAACCGCGTCGACGACGACAAGGACCTGCGCCATTGTCCGGTTCCTCCCTCAGATAAACCTGGCGCCGACCAGGAACCCGGCCAGCTCGCGGCCGCCGTTCCCGTCGTCCTTCACCAGCTGGCCCGCCCGCCGCGGCGGCCGCGGGGTGACAGAAAGCACCGCCGACCGCGCGGCACCCAGCCCTACCTCGGCGGGGTCGATTCCAAGCTCGGCCAGGTCCCAGGTCTCGACGGGCTTCCTTTTCGCGGCCATGATCCCTTTGAACGACGGGTACCTGGCCTCACCGGACTGGTCGGTGACGCTGACGATCGCCGGGAGTGGCGCCCGGATCGTGTCCGAGGCGACGTCGGAGTCCCGGATGATCTCCACCTCGCCGCCGTCCACCGTGAGCTTGCTCGCGAGGGTGACCTGCGGGACGCCGAGCCGCTCGGCGAGCATGGCGGGCAGCACGCCCATCCCGGCGTCGGTCGAGGCCATCCCCGTCAGGACGAGGTCGAACCCGGTCTTCCGCAGCGCCGTGGCGAGCACGAGCGACGTCGCGATCGCGTCCGATCCGTGCAGTGCGCCGTCCAGCACGTGCACACCGGTGTCGCCGCCCATCGACAACGCCTTTCGCAGGGCCTCGGCCGCGTCGGCAGGACCCATCGTCAGGTAGGTGAGCTGCCAGTCACCGCCGGCGTCCGCCGCGACAAGCGCCTGCTCGGCCGCGTACTCGTCAAGCTCCGACAGCCGGCCCCCCGCTGCCGCGCGGTCGACGGTCCCGTCAGCCGCGAACTGGTGCCGCGCGGCCAGATCCGGCGTGTACTTGATCAGTACGACAATCCTGGGCACCGATCCTCCTCACAGGTCGAATAGCGGCAGGCCCCGCGGGGCCGGGCGGCGTCACCGCGGCATGGACAGGACCCGCTGAGCGAGGATGTTCTTCTGGATCTGGGCTGTCCCTCCGTAGACGCTGACCGGCCTTGAAGAGAAGTAGCGTGCCAGCCATTCCGGTTCCGCGCCGAGGAGCACCGGCGCGCCGAGGAGCTCGAGGGCCAGGTGGGCGATGGCCTGCTCGGCGTCGATCCACAGCATCTTCGCGACCGAGCCCTCGGCGCCGGTGACATGACCCGCCTGGCGCGCCGACAGCTGCTCGACCACGTTGAGCCGCAGGGCCTCCCCGCGGACATAGGCCATGGCAAGCTCGCTACGCACCCGAGGGTCGGAGAGCAGCCCTCGCTCGCGTGCCGCATCCTCGAGCTCACCCAGGATGCGGCGGTAGCGGGCGATGACCCCGACATCACCGGGGCCGCGCTCATAGGCCAGCGTGGTCATGGCGATGCGCCAGCCGTCGCCTGGCGTCCCGAGCATCTGATCGGCCGGGATCCGCACGTCTTCGAAGAAGACCTCGCTGGTCTCGGGCTCTCCGCTGGCCAGCACGATCGGACGTGGCGTGATGCCAGGGACATCCATGGGGGTCAGCAGGCACGAGATGCCCTTGTGCTTAGGCGCGCCGGGGTCTGTGCGGACCAGCAGGAAGCACCAGTCGGCGGCGTGCGCGCCGCTGGTCCACATCTTCTGGCCGTTGACGACGTAATGGTCGCCGTCCAGGACTGCCCGCGTCCGCAGCGAGCCGATGTCGGAGCCGGCCTCGGGCTCGCTGAAGCCCTGGCACCACGCGTACTCGCCGCTGAGCAGGGTCGGCAGGAAGCGCTTCTTCTGTTCCTCGGAGCCATGTGTCCACATAGCCCGGCCAAGGAAGTTGACGTTGCCGGGCAGCGGAGGGGCCTGCGCCGCCGCGGCTTCCTCGTTCAGGATCGCGTCATAGATAGGGCTCAGGCCCTGGCCGCCGTACTCCCGCGGCCAGGACATGCCGACGTAGCCTGCCCGGTACAGCTGCCGGTGCCATTGCTTGCCCGAGGCACGCCGCCCGGCGTCGTCGCCGATGTCCCGCCAGCCGGCCGGGATGTTCCCGGAAAGCCACTCGCGCAGGCGGGTGCGGAACTCCGCCTCCGCGGCCGTGTCCCTGTAGTCCATGGTCAGGCGCTCCCCAGCCGGCTGTCGGCGATCGCGGCGAGCTGCACGTGCTCGTTTCCGAGCACCTCGCGGTCCAGTAGCGACCGGCGCAGGTACAGATGGGCGATGCTCTCCCACGTCTGGCCTATCCCGCCGTACACCTGCATCACGGTCTCCGGCACGTCGCGGGCCACGGTCCCGGCGTAGGCCTTGGCCGTGCGCGCCGCCAGCAGCGCCTCGGCCGGGTCGAGCTCATCGACCGCCCATGCCGCGTACTTCGTCGCGCTGTCGGCCCCCTCCACCTTCACAAGCGCCTCGGCGCACAGGTGCTGGACCGCCTGGAACGAGCCGATCGGGACGCCGAACTGCACGCGTTCCTTCGAGTACTGCACCACGCGGTCGAGCGCACCGCGCATCGCGCCGACGATGTCGGCGCTCACCGCCGTCAGCGCGAGGGCGAGCCAGCGGTCAAGGCCGGCCGGCCCGAGCGGGTTCCCGGCGGGTTCCGCGCCCGCGAACGAGCGCACCCGGGACGTCCGGCGGGTCAGGTCGATGCTGTCGAGGTCATCGACGCGGTCAGCGGCGGCTGCCCGCAGCAGCGCAGCGCCGCCCGCCGCCCGGTCGAGGACCAGGAGATGGTCGACGGCCTCGCTGTCCCAGGCCACGGCTCCAGGGCCGGGCAAGTCGGCGGGACGGGACAGGTCCGCGGACAGCGATACCGCGTACCTGGCCCTGCCCGCGACCAGCTCATCGACCCACGAGTCCGGTGCGCCAGCCAGGGACAGCAGCTCGAGCGCGAGTATCCCTGAGCCGAGGACAGGCAGCGGGACCAGCCGGCCTGCGAGTACCTCCACCGCGATCATGACTTCAACGCCGCTCGCCGCCGGCCTGCCCCCCTCCCGTGCGCGGAGGCCTAGCAGCCCGGCGGCGGCGACGTCCTCCCATGCCTTGTCCCTGTCGATGGTGGCGAGGTCGCCGGGGTTGAGCAGGCCGTCCGCCGCCGCGAGATCGCTCGTCATGTCCCTGAGCATCTGCTGCTCATCGGTCAACAGCGCAAGCATCCTATGGACCCACTTCCGTAGGGAGCACACGGAGAATGGCAGCAGCCTACTGAATCATATTCAGCTCTGTCCAGCTGCCCATGGCGAAACGCGTCTCCGCAGTTCCGGCGGGTGCGGAGGCCGCGGGCGCCGGGCTTGATACCGCGAGGCTCCCTCCTGCACGATCCGTTGACGCGGCCATCGTGAAGTGATACAAGATTTAGCAGTTGAATCGAATTCAATCGGTGGGCTGGCGAATCCGCGCGGCCCGCCGTGCCCTGCGACGAGAAGGAGCTCGCGTGCCAGGGATCTGTGAAGGCAGGGTCGTCATCGTGACCGGGGCGGCGCGCGGCATCGGGCGCGGGGAGGCCGTGGAGTTCGGCCGTCAGGGCGCGAAGGTGGTGGTCAACGACTACGGGGCCGACCGCCACGGCGAAGGGCGGACGTCGGCGCCCGCCGAGGAGGTGGCGGCGCAGATCCGGGCAGACGGCGGCCAGGCGATCTCGAACGGCGAGGACGTCGCCGACTTCGAGGGGGCACGGCGGCTCGTCCAGGCCGCGATCGACGCGTTCGGTGATCTTCACGTGCTGGTGAACAACGCCGGAATCCTGCGCGACCGGATGCTGGTGAACATGGAGCCGCACGAGTGGGACGAGGTCGTCCGCGTGCACCTGGGCGGGACGTTCGCCACGTCACGGCATGCGGCAGCCTACTGGCGGGACAGGGCCAAGGCCGGCGAGGTCCTCGATTCCAGGATCATCAACACGTCCTCAGGATCCGGCCTGTACGGCAACCCCGGCCAGTCCAACTATGGCGCCGCCAAGGCTGGCATCGCGGGCGTGACGATCATCGCCGCCAGGGAGCTCAAGCGCTACGGGATCAGTGTGAACGCCATCGCGCCGACGGGGCTGACCCGGATGACGGAAGACAGGCCATTCGCGGCAGCCGCCCGCGAGCTGCGTGACACGCAGCCGGATGCGTTCAACCCGCTCGCGCCGGAGAATGTGGCGCCGCTGGTCGTCTGGCTGGGGTCCGAGCGGTCCAAGGGGATCACCGGCCGGGTTTTCAACGTCGGCGGCGGCAAGATCAGCGTGGCCGAGGGATGGGCGGTCGGGCCCGGAGTCGACAAGGGTGCCCGGTGGGACCCGGCCGAGCTCGACGGTGTCGTGCCGGATCTGATCAGCAGGGCCAGGCCAAGCACCCGCCTCAAGGACGACGAATGAGCGCTCCGGAGGGGCTCCAAAGCGCCCCGCAGGCGCGCGGGGGACACCGAATGAGCCGGCCAGGGGAACGGTCGTGCTGAACCTGGATTCTGTCGGGCAGAGCACCGAGTCCGATACCTACAGGTGGTCAGGGCAGGACGTCATCCTCTACGCCCTGGCCGTAGGTGCCAGCCAGGGCGACGCGACGGCCGAGCTGCAGTTCAGCACGGAGAACACCGAGGGAGTCGCTCTCCAGGTCCTCCCGACGTTTGGCGCCCTCGTGGCTCAGCAGGCAGCCAGGCGGCCGAGCATCGGCGGCGTCGCTCCCGGGATGGCGCTGCACGCCGAGCAGGCCGTCACGCTGCACAGGCCCCTGCCCGCCGAGGGCTGCGCGCGGACGAGGTGCACGATCCAGAATATTTTCGACAAGACGTCGGGAGCGCTGGTCGTCTCTGACATCGAAGTCCTGGACGCCGGCACCGGCGAGCCGCTGGTTACCGCGCGGGCCGGCACCTTCATCAGGGGCGAAGGCGGATTCGGCGGCGACCGTGGCCCCGCCGCCAGCTGGCAACGGCCCGGCCGCGGTCCCGACGTGATTGTCCGTTATGCCACTCGCCCCGAGCAGGCACTGCTCTACCGCCTCACCGGCGATCGGAACCCCTTGCACTCGGATCCGTCTCTTGCCCGCGCACGAGGAAACGAGCGGCCGATCCTGCACGGAATGTGCACGTACGGGTTCGCGGGCAGGGCCCTCCTGCACACGCTCTGCGGCTCGGACCCGAGCCGGTTCGTGTCGATGACAGGGCGCTTCAGCGCGCCCGTGCTGCCCGGCCAGGATCTGTCCGTGCACATCTGGGCCGAGGGTGACCAGGCATGGTTCCAGGCAGTGACAGGCGATGATGTCGTCGTGATCGATCAGGGCCTGTGCTCTTTCCGGCCCTGACCATCAAGGGGGAAACCGTGAATATCATGCAGCCACCCCGGGATCCGGGAAAGACGGTGGCATACCCGGATTTCGCAGCCGCCTACGACCGGTTGTTCCGGCCCTCCTCGATCGCCGTGCTCGGGGCGTCCGACAACAATCAGAGTCCCGGCGGCACCGTATACGCGAACCTGCGCCGGGATTTTCCTGGCACGCTGTTCGCGGTCAACGCACGGCGGGATACCGTCCAGGGCGACCGGGCGTTCCGGTCGCTCGATGAGGTCCCCGCACCCGTGGATCTGGCCGTTGTGATTACTCCGGCCCTGGAAGTCCCCGGCCTGATCCGGCGGTGCATCGACCGCGGTGACGGGGCGGCGCTCGTGATCAGCTCCGGATTCGCCGAGGCAGGCGGTGCTAGCCCCGGGGGACGACCCCCGGGATCCCCCGCAGGGCATAGCCCCGGGGGACGACCCCCGGGATCCCCCGCAGGGTCTGGCACCGAGGCCCAGGCCGCGATCTCTGAGCTGGCCTCGGCCGCCGGGTTCCCTGTGCTCGGCCCGAACTGCATCGGCTTCATGAACCGCCATGCGGGGGTGATGGCGAACTTTTCCCTCCGGCCGGACGCGGATCGTCCCGAGCCCGGTCCCGTGGCCCTGGTCTCGCAGAGCGGCGGCTTCGGCTCATACATCCTGGAGAAGGCGATCCGGGCCAGTGTGCGCGTCGGTCTCTTCGTCAGTACCGGCAACGAAGCCGACGTAACCGTAGCCCGCGTCCTGCGCTACCTGGTCGAGCGCCCGGATGTCAGCACGCTCCTGACGTTCTGCGAAGCCCTCCGCGACCCGGCCCTGTTTCTCGAGGCAGCGGACCGCGCGGTGGAACTCGGCAAGGTGATCGTCGCGCTCAAGACCGGCGACTCCGAGGCGACGGCGCGTGCGGCGCTCAGTCACACGGCCTCCATCGTCGGCTCCGCTGAGGTGTTCGACGCGGTCTGCGCGCAATATGGCGTGCTGAAGGCGGTCAGCATTGAGGAAATGGTCGACCTCGGGCTGGTACTGCAAGGAGGGCGCCGCATGTCGGGACGGCGCATCGGCATAACCACCCCTTCCGGCGGAGCCGGCGTGCTGGTGGCGGACGCGGCGTCCAAGGCCGGGCTGGAGGTGCCTGCGCTGCCGGCCGCCGACCGGGCGCTGATAACACCGCACATCCCCGGGTTTGGCAGTGCGCTGAACCCCATTGACCTCACGGCGCAGCTGACGTCCTTTCCGCCGGACAGCTACGGCCGGATTCTCGACGCGGTTGCCGGGTGCGAGGTGATCGACGCCGTGCTCCCGGTGACGTGGCTTGATGAGGGCGACGCCGCTGACGCCATCCGTCGTGTCTATCAAGAACAGGCCAAGCCCGTTGTCTCGGCCATCACCGTTGGCGGGATCAAGCTCGGCCGCGACGGCATCCCGACGCTGCCCGATCCAACGCGCGCTGTCCGTGCGCTGGCATGCCTTGCCGAGGTGTCGACGCGCCCGCGCCCGGAGGCAGGCCGCCGGGCGGTACGCACAGACCCGCGGCGGGCGGCGCGAGCCCGTGACCTGCTGTCTGCCGAGGCCGGCAGGCCCTTCGTCCTCGAGGCCGTCGCCAAGCAGGTGCTGGCGCTGTATGGCGTCCCGGTAAGTAAGGAAGTAGTCGTGCATGACGCCGACGAGGCCGCCAGAGCCGCGGAGACGCTCGGCGGCCGGGTTGCGCTCAAGGCCCTGTCCTACGCGCTTCCGCACAAGTCGGACCAGGGTGGCCTGCGACTCGGGGTGAAAGGCGGCACCGGCGCGGCGAAGGCATACCTGGAGCTGGTCGCCGCGCTGACCGGGCCAGGGAGGGGCCTCGAGCTCCAGGGGGTCCTGGTCCAGCAGATGGTTCCCGCCACAATCGAGATCATGTGCGGGCTGGATCGTGATCCCGTGTTCGGGCCGGTGGTCGCCGCCGGGCTTGGCGGAGCGCTGGTGGAGGTGCTTGGTGACCCTGTCCTGCTCCGCGCCCCGTTCACGCTGATCGAGGCTGAGCGCGCGGCCCGCGCGATAGCGGGCGGCCGGATCACCCATCCGGTCCGCGGTCTCGACGACGGTCAGCTGACCGCGCTCGCTGAGGCGATGGTGGGGATCGGCACCATGGCGGTCGAGCTGCCTGAGGTCGCGAGCGCTGATGTCAACCCGTTCCGCGTGTCGGGCACCGGGTTCTGTGCCGTCGACGCGCTCCTCGTGGTCAGCGGCGCCGGGCCCTGAGGAAGCCGCACTGCGGGAGGCCTGGCGGGAGTTGTCCCCCGGTCACCACGCCCCCCAACCGGGTGAATACGCGGATCGCGCCGGTCCGGTGCGGGTGAATACGCGGATCGCGCCGGTTCCGCCGCCGGACACTCCCGCAGATACCGTGCTTTCCCATCCTCGCCATCCCAAACTGAACGGGATATAACCTGATGCCATGCCAGCAACACCGAAGGCCAGGGAAGGCTCGTCTCGGACGGATCCGAAGCGCCGCGTGGCCTCCAATGGCAGCACCCCGGTCACCGCGCCAGACCGCTCCGCGGCCTCGCGCGAGGCTCTGCTAGTCGCCGCCAGGGAGCTGTTCACCACGCGCGGCTACGCCGCGACCGGAATGACCGACATCGTGGCGATGGCCGGGACCAGCGTCGGGCTGCCTTACTACTACTTCGGAAGCAAGAAGAAGATCTTCATCGCGCTGTGGTCGGATTATCAGGCGAAGCAGGAAGCGCGGACCCGGCTCGCGGTTACGGCGGCGCGCCTGCAGGGCGAGACTGACGGCGGCCGCCTGCTCGTGCTCGGCATGCGCGCCTATCTTGAGGGTGCCTGGGAGGCACGCGACCTGATCCCGATGATGCACGGGCATGACAGGCCGGCTGGATTCGCTTCCGTGATGGACGAGACCAACAAACGCTGGGTGAAGCGCAACAGCGCCCTCCTCGCCGGTGAGGATCCGCTCGTTGCCCAGGCGGCCAACGTGATCCTCATCAGCAGCCTGGGCGGCATGTGCACCGAGCTCGCCAGCTGCCGCTCTGACGCGAAGGCGCGCGTCCTCATCGACCGGGCGGTCGAACTGTGGGCTGCCGTCATCGAGCGGGCACACTCCCTGGCGCCGTTTGCCCCGCACGGGTAAGCCCCGCTGCGGCTGATCAGTCTTTAGGCAGGTCGATGACCGGCTGCTGGCCTCAGGATGTTGAACAAGATTCAGTTTGCCGTCTAGACTAGCCCCGCGATCCATCCGGCTACGCGAGGGGCGCACGTGACGGAATCAGCGGGCAGCCACCGCGCGATCATGCGGAGCATCTCTGGCCTGCTGCTTGCGACGTTCGTCGCGACCCTGTCAACGAATATCCTCGCCACGGCCCTCCCCAGGATCCTCTCGTCGCTTCACGTGGGCGTGGGGGGCTACACGTGGGTGGTTACCACGTACATATTGGTCCTTACCGTCTCGGTCCCGGTCTGGGGCAAGCTCGCCGACCTCTGGAACAAGAAGCGGCTTATCCAGCTCGTCCTCGTCCTCTACCTCACCAGCTCTGTCGTCGCCGGCTGTGCCACCTCGGCGTGGGTTCTCATCCTCGGGCGCGCTGTGCAGGGGCTGGGGACCGGAGGCCTGGCGGCACTGTCGCAAGTGGTCCTGGCCTCGATCATCGCGCCTCGTCAGCGCGGCCGCTACAACGGGTACAGCGGGGCAGTCTTCGCGCTTGGCACGGTGTCAGGGCCGCTGGTCGGGGGCCTGCTCGTCAACACGCCAGGGCTGACCTGGCGGGCGTGCTTCTTCGCGTCCGTACCGTTCGGCCTGCTCTCGCTCTACCTCATCCATCGCAACCTGCATATACCGGCCACTCCCCCTCGGAAAGTGCGCATCGACCTGGTCGGCGCGACCCTGGTGGTCGCGGACTCATCCATCCTCATCTCGTGGATGTCGCTCGCGGGTACCCGGTTTCCCTGGTGGAGCTGGTGGACGCTGGCAGTCGTCGCGCTGGTCGGGTGCCTGACGACCGCCTTCGTGCTTGTGGAGCTGCGCACCGCGGAGCCGCTGGTCCGGCTCAGGCTACTGCGGATCGGCTCGGTGTCCCTGGCGGCGGGGGCGTCTTTCTTCTCCGGCATCGTCGCCTTCGCCGCCCCCTTGTTCCTGTCCCAGTATTTCCAGCTCGGCCACGGGTTCAGCGCTGTGCACTCCGGGCTGGAGACCTTGCCAGCCGTCGCCGGCATCTTCGCGGCCTCGTGGGTGGTGGGCCGGCTGATCACGGCCACCGGCCGGATGAAGGTGTTCCTGGTCATCGGGACCCTGGCGCAGCTGCTGGGAGTGGCGGCGCTGGGCTGGTTCCCTGATCATGCCGGCGCACAGGCCCTGATCGCCCCGATGTTCATGCTCGGTATCGGCATCGGCGTACTGCAACAGAACGTCGTGCTGTTCGTCCAGAACATCATCCCGGCCGCCGACCTGGGCTCCGGTAGCGGGGCGGTCCAGTTCTGCCGCTTCCTCGGCGGCGCTCTTGGCGTCTCGGCGCTCGGGGCGCTGTCCGCCGCCCGGGTCACCGCGCACGTGGCCGCCGGGCTGCACGGGATAGGCCGGCGGCTGCCGGGCGGCGCGATCACGCGCATCCCGGACCTGCACAGCCTGCCGCATGCCGTCGCCGCCGTGTACGAGCGCGGGTACGCCCAGGGGTTCGCGGACTTGTTCACCGCGCTGCTCCCGCTCATGCTCGTGCCGCTGATCGCCGCGGCGTTCATGCGCGACGTCTCGCTGTCCGAGACGGTACGGAGCACGTCAGCCGCCCGGCCGGCGGGCCGGGCAGCGGCAGGCCCCCTGACGGGCCCGAGCAGGACAGGAGTGACCATGGTCAAGGCCAACGTGACGTACGACATGCGCTCACCAGACTTCGGCGCCCCGGCGCAGGCCCTCTACAAAGCCGCGGTGGAGCAGTGCCGCTGGGCCGACGACCACGGCTTCGACTCCGTCGTGCTGTCCGAGCACCACGACACGCTGGACGGGTATCTGCCTTCACCGCTGGTCCTGGGCGCGGCGCTCGCCGCGGCGACCAAGCAGATGCTGATCGAATTCTCGGTGGTGCTCGCACCGCTCTACCATCCTCTCCGGCTCGCCGAGGATCTCGCCGTCGTCGACCTCATCAGCCAGGGCCGGATGCGGCTGACCGTGGGAGCCGGCTACCGCCCGTCGGAGTACGCGATGTTCGGCCTCGACATCCGCTACCGCCCGTCGCTCCTCACCGAAGCGATCACTACGCTGCAGGCCGCGTGGACGGGCGAGCCATTCGAGTTCCGCGGTGCCGAGGTCAGGGTGCTGCCGCGGCCGGCCCAGCGGCCAAGGCCGGCCATCGTCCTCGGCGGGGCGTCGCCGGCCAGCGCCCGCCGCGCCGCGCGGATCGCCGACGGCTACGCACCCGTCCATCCGCGGCTGTACGAGATCTACCTCGAGGAACTTCGCCTGCTCGGACGGCCCGCGCCCGCGGATCACGGCTTCCGCGGGCAGCTGAGCAAGTCGGTGTACATCGCTGAGGATCCTGAGCGCGCGTGGGCCCAGCTGGCCCGCCATGCCCTGCATGACGCGAATGAGTACGCCCGGTGGGCCGATGGCCTGCGGGGGCTCTACCGGCCGGCCTCGGATGCCGACGAGCTCAGGAAGACCGGTCAGTACCCTGTGCTGAGCCCGGACGAGGCTGTTGAGCAGCTGCGGGGCGTCGGACGCGTCTGTGTGCGGCCGTTGCTTGGCGGCGTCACTCCCGACATCGGCTGGGAGTGCCTGGAGTTGTTCGCCGACCGGGTACTGCCACGGCTGCGCGAGGTCACCTAGGGATCGGTCCCTGGCCCCGGGGCCGTGGAGCAGCCGGTAAGGACCAGCGGGGCGAGCCCTGGTTTGTCAGGGTCCAGCGCGGGAGTCGCGGCTGGGGCCGGAGCGCCACCACGCTTCCGTTCGGAATAAATGGCACGTAGGTACACGCCGGAGTGCATCCAGGTGCGATTGACATCGCGGCGGGCTGTGCGGGTCAGGGCGTCGGCCCGCTGGTGAGCTGCACCAGCGGGCCGACGCCACATAATGATCAGGCTGGCACCAGGCTTACTCGCCGGTTCTCGACGTCGATAGCCGCGATCTTCACCGAGATGCTGGACCCGGTGGATTCTGAACAACGTTCCAGGGTGCCAGGTGCTCGCTATTGCGATAAGTTTGCAAGTACGAAGAGGATGCGAGGGAGGTGCTGATAGCCCATGGCCGCAGAAACCGTGCCGGGCCGTATCCAGGGACGCTCCCGCCTGTACCGCATCCGCCATGGGCTTACCGGACCGGAGTGGGCGCGAGCCGGCGGGATGGCCGCGGTGGTCGTCGGCTTGCACGTCGTCGGCTGGCTGACCTTGATCGTGCTTGTCGTTCCCGGCCACTACAGCCTTGGCGCGAAGACCTTTGGCGTCGGAATCGGATTTACCGCGTACACGCTCGGCATGCGGCACGCCTTCGACGCGGATCACATCTCGGCGATCGACAACACCACCCGTAAGCTGATGGCCGACGGCCAGCGGCCGATGTCGGTCGGGCTCTTCTTCTCCCTTGGCCACTCCACCATCGTGTTCGCCCTGGCGCTCCTGCTCTCGCTCGGCGTCAAGGCCCTGGCCAGCCCGGTCAGGAACGACAGCTCCGGACTGCACCAGGTCACCAACGTGATCGGCACAGGGGTCTCCGGTGCGTTCCTTTACATCATCGCCGCGATCAACCTGATCGTCCTGGTCGGCATCCTCAGGGTGTTCCGCGACATGCGCCGGGGCGTCTACGATGAGGCCGCCCTCGAAGAGCAGCTCAACTCCCGCGGGTTCATGAACCGGATCTTCGGCCGGCTGATGAAGTCGATCAGGAAGCCGTGGCAGATGTACCCGGTCGGAGTCCTGTTCGGCCTCGGCTTCGACACCGCCAGCGAGGTCGCGCTGCTCGTCCTGGCGGGCACGGGCGCCGCGTCAGGGCTGCCCTGGTATGCGATCTTGTGCCTGCCTGTCCTTTTCGCGGCCGGGATGAGCCTGCTCGACACGATCGACGGGTCGTTCATGAACTTCGCCTACGGCTGGGCGTTCTCCAAGCCGGTCCGCAAGGTCTACTACAACATCACCATCACCGGCCTGTCGGTGGCGGTCGCGCTGATCATCGGCACTGTCGAGGTCCTCGGCCTGATCGCCTCCGAGTACGACCTCGGCGGGCCGTTCTGGGGCTGGGTGTCCGGCCTGAACCTCAACACGCTTGGCTTCATCATCGTCGGCCTGTTCGTCGCCACCTGGGCGGCCGCCCTGCTCGTCTGGCGAATGGGCCGCATCGAGGAACGCTGGAACGTAGGCATGCGCCAGGCCCCCGACGCCGCCGACTGAACGGCTGGATCGCCGGGGGCCCACGTCGCGGGGTGCTGGGTACTGTGTCCGCCGGGTCAGTTGGTGCTCACATCATCTTGCAGGCGGTGGCGGTCCCCGCCAGCAAGCCGGCAAGCGCGAGCAAGCGGAACGCCGGGGCGAACCGCGCGGCCAGGGAAAACAGCTTCGTTGCGGCCGATCGCACTGGCCGGGATGACGAGATTGTGGACATGGGCCGACGATCGCAGCCCGCGGCACCGCCTGTCGTCGCCTGTGCGCGGTATTTACCCGATACCACGGTGGCGGTAGATCACCGGCCGGGTCATCCGGTACCTGGCCGGACGAGGCCGCTCTCGTAGGCGATCATGACGAGTTGTGCCCTGTCATGGGCGCCGAGCTTGGCCATGGCGCGGTTGACGTGGGTCTTGGCGGTGGCCGGGCTGACGACGAGATGGCGGGCGATGTCGTCGTTGGAGAGGCCGGCCGCTACCAGGCTCAGCACCTCTCGCTCCCGTCCGGTGAGAACCGCGAGCCGCTCGGAGGCGGGCAGGCCGTCGCTGTGCGGGCTGGCGAGGAAGCGCGCGATCAGGCTCCTTGTCGCGGCGGGCGATAGCAGCGCGTCACCGCTGGCCACGGTCCGGATGGCGTCGAGGAGCTCGCCGGGTTCGACGCCCTTGCCAAGGAACCCGCTGGCCCCGGCCCGCAGTGCCTGGAAGACGTACTCGTCGACCTCGAACGTCGTGAGGATAAGCACCCGCACCCCGGCCAGCTCCTCGTTCGCCGCGATCTGGCGGGTGGCGGCTATGCCGTCCGTGTCCGGCATGCGGATGTCCATCAGCACCACGTCTGGGCGGACCTGCATGGCCAGTGCTACCGCCGCGCGTCCTGTGCACGCCTCGCCGACGACCGTCAGGTCGGGCGCGGCGTCGATGAGGACCTTGAAGCCTGCCCGCAGCAGCGCCTGGTCGTCGGCGAGCAGGACCCGGATTGTCATCCGCCGCTGCTTCCGCTGCCCGCGGGCAGCGGGGGAACGGCACTGCCCGCGGGCAGCGGAAGCACGGCACTGACGCGGAAACCGCCGTCCGGCCGGGGACCGGCCTGCAGGTTTCCGCCGACCGCCGTGACCCGCTCACGCATCCCGGCGATACCGTACCCGGCACTGTGACCGCCGGGGGCTGCCGGGCCAGCGCTCCCCGCGTTCTCCACCACGATGCGCAGGCCCGCTGGCAGGTAGCTGAGCCGGACAGTCGCCGTCGTGTCACCGGCATGCTTGCGGACGTTGGTGAGAGACTCCTGGATCACCCGGTATGCGGTCAGGCCGGCGGTCGGCGGAACCGGCCGTGCCGCGCCGTCCACCTCGTGCTCGATCCGCAGCCCCGACCTGCTGAAGGATCGCACGAGATCGCCGAGTGCGGCGAGCCCGGCCGCCGGCTCGATCGGGGCAGTCGGCTCGGTCGGGGCGGCCGGGTCGTCATGCTGGCGCATCAGGCCGATGGTGGCCCCCAGCCCGTCCAGCGCGGACCTGCTGGCCTGCCGGATGTGCCCGAGTGCCTCCAGCGCCCGATCCGGCTGGTCGCCGAGCAGGTGGGCCGCCACGCCCGCCTGCACGTTGATCAGCGCGATTTGATGGCCGATGATGTCGTGCAGGTCGCGTGCGATGCGCAGGCGTTCCTCGGTCACGCGGCGGCGCGCGTCCTGCTCGCGGTCGCGCTCCGCGCGCCGGGCGCGCTCCTCGACCTCGGCGATGTAGAACTTGCGGCTCCGGGAGGCGTCACCCGCGGCGACCGCGAGGCCGCCTGCCGCGATCACTATCAAGTTTCCCGCGCTGAACCACGTACCAGGCTTGATCAGCCCGTGTGCCATGGCGAGTGCCAGCACGGCGAGCCAGCCCACGGTCAGTGCCCTGCGCCGGCCGGTGACATCGGCCGCGCTGTAGAGCGCGATCATCGGGGCGGCCAGCGCCCATCCTCCCCAGCCATGGGTGTAGCTCAGCATCATGAACGTCATGGCCCCGGCCATGCTCGCCGCCAGGGCGGGAAATGGCCAGCGGCGCCGGAATGGCAGCGCGCCGCAAGCGACCGATGCCCCCAGGATCGCCGCGGCGTTCAGGTGGCCGCGCAGCGCATGCGGGCCCACGGCGGTGACCACCAGGGTGGCCGCGTACAGCGCGACCGCGAGGGCGATGTCCGCCACGTCCGGATAGCGTGCGACCGCGCCGTGCAGCCGGCCGAAGACGTTCATTCCACCACGGTAGGCGCCGGCTGGCTGGCCAGCATCATCCGGCCGCGGTACCACCGCGTGGCAGGCCGCCGGGAGCCGTACCGCGTCCGCGGTAGCCACAAGAGCCAGCGGCAGGGGGATGCCCGCGGCCAGCCGCGCGGCCATCGTTGACTCCCGTGACTAGCGTCTTCACCGCCATCGGGCGGTTTTCCGTGCGGTTCCGCTGGCTGGTGGTGGCCGCCTGGGTCATCGCGGTGTTCCTAACCCAGGGGCTGCTGCCGAGCCTGGACAACGTCGTGCAGGGGAATGACCAGAGCTTCCTGCCAGCCAGCGCACCGACCGTACACGCGGGCCGGCTGGCGGCCCCGTTCGGCGCGACGAGCGAGCAGCCGGTACCGGTGGTGGCTGCCCGATCCGGTGCGACGCTGAGCGTGTCCGACCTCGCGGGCCTGGCTGCCCTGCAAGGCCAGCTGCGCACCGTCCCCGATGTCAGCGAGGTCAGCGACCTGGGCAGGTCTCCGGATTCCCGCGCCGTCGAGCTGCTTGCCATGGTCCGGATAAGCGGTGGCATGATGTCGGCCCAGTCCTCGGACGTGGTGAACGCCATCAGGGCCAAGGTTTCCCGCGCCGGCCTTCCAGCTGGCCTGCGGGTGCACGTCGCCGGCGACCTGGCCGCGCAGGTGGACAACCAGACCACGTCGGGGACAACAGCGAACGGCCTGCTGAACGTGGCGGCGCTGTTCATCATCGTCCTGCTGATGGTGATCTTCCGGTCGCTGCTCGCGCCGCTGCTCACGCTGGCGCCCGCGTTCCTGGCTGTCGCCATCTCCGGGCCGCTGGTCGCGGAGGCCGCGCATCACGGGCTGAAGGTGTCAGACATGGCCCAGCTGCTCCTGATCGTGCTCGTGCTCGGCGCGGGCACCGACTACGGGCTGTTCCTGGTCTTCAGGACCCGGGAGGAGATGCGCGGCGGGCTGCCGGCAAGGGACGCGGTGGTCAGGGCGGTCGCCAGGGTCGGCGAGTCCATCACGTTCTCGGCCGCGACCGTGATCGCCGCGCTGCTTTCGCTGCTCGCGGCCACGTTCACGCTCTATTCGGACATGGCCCTGCCGCTTGCCATCGGCATCGGCGTGATGCTGGTCGCCGGGCTCACCCTGCAGCCAGCCCTGCTGGCGGTCTTCGGGCGGGCGGCGTTCTGGCCCGGCACAACGCGGGCGGGCACCGGCACGCCTCGGGCGGGGGCCTGGAGCCGGATCGCCGGGTGGGTGGTGCGCCGTCCGGCGGTCACCCTTGCCACCGGGATCATCCTGTTCGCCGCGCTAGCCGCGGCGTCCTTCGGCTACAAGTCAGGCGGATTCGGCGGGGAGTCAGCGCCGGCCGGCACCGACTCGGCGGCAGGCAACGCCCTCCTGGCCAGCCACTTCCCCGCTGCCGCGGCGAACCCCACGAACCTGATATTCAAGCTGAAGGCCCCGGCCTGGGCCCAGGAGGAGGCGGGTGCGGTGGCCACCGCTGGCCGGAAGCTCACGGCCAGCGGCCTGTTCACCGGCGTGACAGGCCCGCTCGACCCGGCAGGGGTGGTGCTGACCCCGGCGCAGTACACGGCGCTGCATGCTCAGCTCGGACCCGCGGTCGCGCTGCCGCAGCTGCCGCCGGCCGGCACCCGGGTGCCCGTCGGCACCTACCTGGCGTACCGCGCCACCGCGAACTACGTCAGCCCCGACGGGCTGACCGTTCAGTTCGCCACCGGGCTTGCCGCGGGGGATCCAGGCGGCACGGCGGCGATAAACGCCGTCCCGGCCATCCGGGCCGAGACGGCCGCGGCCGCGGCCGTGATGGGCGCCGCCGACTGGGGAGCCGGCGGCCAGGCGCCCGCGTCCTATGACATCGGCAGCCTCTCTGACAGGGACCTGGCCCGGGTGATCCCGCTGGCGATCGTGGTGATCGGCGTGCTGCTCATCGTGGTGATGCGCAGCCTGGTGGCACCGTGGTACCTGATCATCTCGGTCGCGCTGTCCTACTTCGCCGCGCTCGGCGTCACCGTGCTGCTGTTCATCGGCATCGGCGGCTCGAGCGGGCTCGCCTTCATCCTGCCGTTCCTGATGTTCCTCTTCCTGCTGGCGCTCGGCGAGGACTACAACATCCTCGTCATGACCCGGATCAGGGAGGAGGCACACCGCCTGCCCCTGCGGGAGGCGGTCGCCCGCGCGCTCAGCGCGACGGGCACCACGGTCACCTCCGCGGGCCTGGTCCTGGCGGGCACCTTCGGCGTGTTCGCCATCGTGGGCGGCAGCGGGTCAGGCGGCAGCATGGTCATCGATGTCGGCGTCGGCCTGGCCATCGGCATCCTCATGGACACCTTCCTCGTCCGCACGCTCCTCGTGCCGTCCGCCGTCGTCCTGCTCGGCCGCTGGAACTGGTGGCCGTCCCGGCTAAGCGGCCGGGACCGGCCGGCGGCGGACCGGGTCGGCGAGCGCCGTGGTGAGCTCGTCTAGTGCCCGCAGCGAGTGCGCGCTCACCACGGCATCGCAGTAGGGCCATGCCGCGGCCATGCCCGCGGCAAGCGGGCGGTAATCCGGGCTCTGCGTCCGCGGGTTCACCCAGACGATACGGAACGCGACCAGGGAGAGCCGCTCCATCTCACGCCGCAGAACGGCCGCGTCGCCGGTGTCCCAGCCGTCGGAGATGACAACGATGACCGCGCCGCGTGCCAGGCCGCGCCGGCCGTAGCTGTCGTTGAATTCCCTGAGCGAAGCCCCGATCCTGGTCCCCCCAGACCAGTCTGGCGCGGCCAGCCCCGCGCGCTCCAGGGCCTGACCGGGTCGTGAATGCGTGAAGGCAGACGTCAGCCGGGTCAGCCGGGTGGCGAAAGTGAACACCTCCGCGCGCGCGCCGCCCGCGGCGCAGTACAGCAGCTGGAGCATGGCGCGCGCGTACGGCTCCATGGAACCCGAGATGTCACACAGGACGACAAGGCGGCGTGGATGCCGCGTCGGCGAACGCCTGATCAGCCGGAACGGATCCCCGCCGGTGCGGCGTGCCTGGCGCAGCGTGGCCCGCAGGTCGGTGCGCCGGCCGTGCGGGGTCCGCCGCTGGCGGCGCGACCTGCGTAGCGGCACGGACAGCGTGAGCCTGCGCATGAGATCGGTGAGCAGGCGCAGCTCGGCCGGTGACAGCTCGGCGAAATCCCTGCTCGCAAGCCGCTCAGCGGGACTGGCCACGGCCGGCCGCCCGGCCTCCTGGTCAGGCGTCTCCTCCTGCGTCGGCGACGGCTCCCGGTCGCCGACGCGCATCGCGTGGTTGTGCGTACGGGCGGTGCGGGCTGCCTGGGCGAGCATGTCGTCGTGCGCGGACCGTGTTTGCGCGCGCGGTAGCCCAGGGGCGTCCTGATCGCCACGTTGCCCGGCGGGATCCGCCATAGACGGCAGGCTGCCGAACGTCGCGTCGAAGACCTGCCGGAGCACCTCGATCTGCGCCTGACCTGAAACCAGGGTCGCGAGGGCGCAGAGGTAAAGCGCGTGCGTGGTCGCCGGCCGCACCAGCGTGACGGCACGCGCGAACCGCTCGCAGTTCCCCGGGCCGGCCGGCACCCCGGCGCCGCGCAATGCCGCACCGAACCCCGCCGCGACCGCAGCGAGATCATCAGCACCCCTCCCGGGCCCCCCGCTCATGACCGCACTCCCAATGGGGTGAATCCGGGGATCGACGACCCCAGAGGGTCCACAATCCCCGGATCGACACCGTCCAGGAAGAACCCCGCGAGAAAGCAGGCCCCGCCCACGCTCAGCCGCAATGGCGTCGATCCGGGGATCGACGACCCCAGGGGGTCGTCAATCCCCGGATTCACTCCCTCGTCAAGAGGTGCGGGGGCTGATCCAGGCTTCCGCACCTGAGCGATCATGGGGTTTAGCTGTCGTCGCTGACGAGGTGGGCAAAGCCGGTGTCGCGGACAGCCCGCATGTCTTCCGCGTACTTGAGCACCGCGCCCGCTGTCTGCTCGGCGGCGGTCACGTCGAGTTCGTCCGCGCCGAGCACATGCAGCGCCGCCGCCCAGCTGATCGCCTCTGCCACCCCGGGAGGCTTGGCGAGGTCGAGACCACGAAGCCGGGCAACGCCGCGCGCGACCTGCCCGGCGAGCGCGCCCGCCGCGGCCGGGACGCGGCGGCGGATGATCGCCGCGACGCGGCTTGCATCCGGGTAGTCGATCCAGTGGTAGAGGCATCGTCGCTTCAGCGCGTCGTGCAGATCACGTGTTCGGTTGGATGTCAGCACCACCACGGGCGGGAACGTGGCGCGCCGGGTCCCCAGCTCCGGAATGGTGACAGCCGACTCCGCGAGCAACTCGAAGAGGAATGCCTCGAACTCGTCATCACCACGGTCCACCTCGTCGATCAGCAGCACGGCGGGCCGGGGACCCGGATGGTCGAGCGCGGCGAGCAGGGGCCGGGCGAGCAGGTACTCAGCAGTGAACAAGTCGGTCTCTGCCACTGTCTCGTCCCTGGCCTCGGCCAGCCGGATCGCAAGCAGCTGCCGAGGGTAATTCCACTCGTAGAGCGCCTCGGCCGCGGTCAGGCCCTCGTAGCACTGCAGCCGGACGAGTACCGTCCCGAGCGCGTCCGCGAGTGCTTTCGCCGCGCCTGTCTTGCCGACCCCCGGCTCTCCTTCGAGCAAGATGGGCTGGCCCATCCTGGCGGCGAGGAACAGCGCGGTGCCGAGGGATTCGTCTGCCAGATAGTCCGCGGCGTCGAGCGCGCTCAGCAGCGTGGTCACGTCGGGCAGCAACTCGGTGAGGTCGTTCATTCCATGTAGTGTGCCGGATCGGCGGCGAATGCCTGGCGGCAGCCGGGGCCGCAGAAGTACCACATGCCACCATCATGCGACAGGTACAGGCTCGCATCGCTGACGGCAACGGTCATCCCGCATACCGGATCCGTCGCATCACTGGGTGCGTCCACTGCCGCGGTCGCTGCCGTCCCTACTGACGCGGGCTCGCCGGCACCGGGGCTGCCGGCACCGGGTTCAGCGACGGGGCCGTCGGCACGGGGGCCGCCGTGCCGCAGCGACACGATCTCTGAGAAGATCGACAGGGCGACTTCCTCCACCGTTCTTGCTCCGATATCGAGTCCGGCCGGGGTGTGCACCCGCCGGGAGTCGGCGGCGGGAACCTCCAGCGTGGCGGTGACTTCCGCCCCGCGCTTTCGGCTTGCGACAAGCCCGACGTAGGGGACGCCGGCCAGCAGTGCCGCCGTGAGAACCGGTTCCTCGTCCCTGCCATGGGACGCGACCACGACGGCAGCGGCGTCGTGCGCGATAGGCTCTCCGCCGGGGCTGCTGAGGTCGCCGACGCCCCTGATCTCGTAGCCCAGCGCCGTCCCGACGGTGTGCAGCGCGCGGGCGATCGGCGCGTTCCCCCAGACCTGGACGAGCGGCGGCGGGAAAACTCCCTCAAGGAAAATCTCCAGCATCCCCCCCGACCCGCAAGGATTATGAACCGTCACCAGCCCGTCGAGTCCCGTGGAAGCGGGGGTGGCGCTGGGCCGCAGCCGAGGCGCGGGATGAATCCGGGGATCGTGACGGTCAGGTGCGTATGGATCCGGGGATCGTGTCGGCTGGGCGCCGTGACGACCACGTTCCGCGTCGATCCCGGCCACTGGTGGTGATCGATCCCCGGATTCATGCCCTTGGACTGGGGTGGCGGTGCTGGGGTCAGGGGCGGGTTCCGGAATGATCCGGAGGACTACTGGCTCACCGGTCCGCAGGACGTTCAGGCCGTACAGGCGGACGGAAGACTCGGCGCAGGTCCCGCCGACGAAGCCGTCGATCGTGCCGTCGGGCAGGATGAGCGCGCGGTCTCCCGCCTTGGCGCTTGTCGGCCGCAGCGCACGCACCACCGTCGCAAGCACGAACGGCATCCTGCCGGAGCGCAGGCTCTCGGCGCGGGTCAGCAGCCGGGCTGAGACGCGCGGCTCCGCGGTCACCACGCCTCCGCCATGCCGGGCCTCATGGGAAATCGCCGCCTCATGACATGCACGTTCTCAGGTAATCGCCAGGTCGGTCCGTAGCGGCCGGCCCTGGATCGTGGACCACACATTCGCCGGAGTCAGCGGCATGTCGGCGTGCCGCACGCCATACGGCGCCAGCGCGTCGAGGACCGCGTTGACGACGGCGGCGGGCGAGCCCACCGTGGCCGACTCGCCGACCCCCTTGGCCCCGATCGGATGGTGCGGGGAGGGCGTGACGGTCTCGCCGAGCTCCCACGACGGGCACTCCATCGAGGTGGGCAGCAGGTAGTCCATGAAGGAGCCACCGAGGCAGTTGCCGTCCTCGTCGAAGGCGATCACCTGCATCAGGGCCATTCCGACCCCGTCCGCGAGCCCGCCGTGCACCTGCCCCTCGACGATCATGGGGTTGATCCGCACCCCGCAGTCGTCCACCGCGATGAACCTTCGCACCTTGACCTGGCCGGTGCCAGGGTCGACGTCGACCACGCAGATGTAGGCGCCGTAGGGGTAGGTGAGATTGGGCGGGTTGTATACGGTCTCCGCGTCGAGGTGGCCCTCGACGCCTTCGGGCAGCTCGAGCGAGGAGTGCGCGGCCATGGCGATCTCGGCGATGGTCTTGCCCTGCTCGGGGTCGCCGCGCACCCGCCACTTGCCATCTGCCCATTCCAGGTCCTCGGTCGACACCTCGAGCATCGCCGACGCGACGATGCGCGCCCGGTCGCGCACCTTGCGCGCCACGATCGCGGCAGCGGCGCCGGAGACAGGGGTCGACCTCGATCCGTAGGTGCCGAGGCCGAACGGAGTCCGGTCGGTATCCCCGTGCACGACCTCCACGTCGTCGGGGGACATGCCCAGCTCCTGGGCGACGATCTGGGCGAACGTCGTCTCGTGCCCCTGGCCCTGGGTCTGCACCGAGATTCCGAGCACCGCCTTGCCGGTCGGATGCACCCGCAGGTCGGCGCCATCGGCCATGCCCAGGCCCAGGATGTCCATGTGCTTGCGCGGGCCGGCGCCGACCCCCTCGGTGAAGAAGCTGACCCCGATGCCCATCAGCTCGCCCCGCACGCCGGCGGGGACGATCCCGCCTGACCCCCCCGCGAGGGCAGCCCGTTTCTCCGCCTGCTCACGCCGCAGGTCAGAGTACCCGGCCAGGTCCAGTGCCACGTGTAGCGTGTGCGCGTAGTTCCCCGAGTCGTACTCCCAGCCGGTGGGGGTGGTGTAAGGGAACTGCTCGGGCCGCAGCAGGTTCTTCATCCGCAGCTCGGCCGGGTCCATGCCGAGTTCAGCAGCGAGCACGTCGACGATCCGCTCGACCAGGTAGACGGCCTCGGTCACCCGGAACGAGCACGCGTACGCGACGCCCCCCGGGGCCTTGTTCGTGTAGACGCCGGTGACCTCGCAGTGCGCGGCCTGCAAGTCGTACGAGCCGGTGAAGATGTGGAAGAACCCGGCCGGGTACTTGGTCGGCTGGGCGGTCCCGTTGAACGCGCCGTGGTCCGCGAGCACCTTGACCCGCAGGCCCAGGATCTTCCCGTCCCTGGTCGCGGCGATCTCGCCGTGCATGTGGTAGTCGCGGGCGAAGGAGGTGCTCATCAGGTTCTCTGAGCGGTCCTCTACCCACTTCACCGGCTTACCGGTGACGATGGAGCCGACGATCGAGCAGACGTACCCAGGGTAGATGCCGACCTTGTTGCCGAACCCGCCGCCGATGTCGGGCGATACCACCCGGATCTTGTGCTCCGGCAGCCCCGCCACGAGCGCGTACAGCGTGCGGTGCGCGTGCGGTGCCTGCGTGGTGGACCACATGGTGAGATGGCCGGTGACCTTGTCGTAGTCCGCTACGCAGCCGCAGGTCTCCAGCGGGGCGGGGTGACTGCGCGGGTAGAGCATGTCCTGGGCGACGACGACGTCCGCACCGGCGAACACCTCGTCGGTACGCGCCGCATCCCCGGCTTCCCAGTCGAAGATGTGGTTGTCCGTCTTCCCTTCCAGGTCGTCACGGATCACGGGAGCCCCCGGATCCAGCGCCCGCTTGGCGTCGACCACAGGCTGCAGCGCTTCGTACTCCACGTTGATCAGCTCGAGCGCGTCGCGGGCCGCGTACCGGTCGTCCGCGACGACGAACGCCACCTCCTGGCCCTGGAACCGCACCTTGTCGGTGGCGAGGACAGCCTGCACGTCATTGGAGAGGGTCGGCATCCAGGCGAGCTTCAGGCCCGCGAGCGTCTCGCCGGTGATGACGGCCCTGACCTTCGGGTGCGCCTCAGCCGCCGACGTGTCGACGGAAACGATCCTGGCGTGGGCCAGCGGGCTGCGGAGGACGGCGCCGTACAGCATCCCCGGCAGCTTGATGTCGTCCACGTAGTTGCCCCGGCCGCGGATGAAGCGGGCATCCTCCTTGCGCCGCACCGGACCGTACGCGCCGTTCGTCGTGTGCTCCGCCGTGGCTGCGCCAGCCCCGGGGGACGACCCC
>WNFD01002786.1_pt1 | contig 33527 bp, 34 predicted proteins | sample 5400491 | NCBI WGS metagenome assembly WNFD01 (sample SAMN13153343, study PRJNA577476) | soil metagenome | isolation source: 120 cm saprolite under Douglas fir tree site 2 hole 2 replicate 2 | place: USA:California | collected 2015-04-18 | reverse complement strand
CCCCGCCGCGCTCTGCGGTATCTTCGGGCTCAAGCCCACCTATGGGCGACTGTCCCGGGCCGGCACCGCCCTCTTCGGCATCAGCTTCGACCACGTGGGTCCGCTCGCGACCTCCGCGCGCGATCTCGCCGCCGCCTACGACGTGATGCAGGGGCCGGACCCCGCCGATCCCGTGTGCGCGGAGCGCCCCGTGGAGCCGTGCCTCCCGCGACTCGCGGACGGAACCGGTGGGCTGCGCCTCGCCGTCGCGGATGGCCACTTCGCGGAGGGAGGCGAGCCCGAGGCGTTTGCCGCGGTGGAGCGCGTCGCCAAGGCCCTCGGGGCCACGCGCCGCGTGACCGTGCCCGAGGCCCACCGGGCGCGGGCGGCGGCCATGATCATCACGGCCTCCGAAGGCGCCAGCCTTCACCGGGACGACCTCAAGCGTCGGCCCATGGACTTCGATCCCTTGACGCGCGACCGCTTTCTCGCCGGCGCGCTCCTGCCGGGAGCGCTGTACATCCAGGCGCAGCGCTTCCGCGCCTGGTACCGGGAGCGCGTGCGCGAGATCTTCCAGTCGGTGGACGTGCTGCTGACCCCGACCACGCCGTGCCCGGCGCCCCGGATAGGCCAGGAGACGATGACCCTCGCGGGAGTGACCGTGCCGACGAGACCGAACCTCGGGCTCTACACTCAGCCGCTGTCCTTCATCGGACTGCCCGTGATCTCCGTGCCCGTGGCCGAGACGGGGTCGCTTCCCCTGGGAGTCCAGCTGGTGGCCGCCCCGTGGAACGAGGCCGCGCTGTTCGGTGTCGCTGCCGCGCTGGAGCGTGCTGGCGTGGTGACCGCCCGAATCGCCGGGTGATCGGCGGCTCGGGAGACGCTCGTCGAGGGAGACTCCCGTCAAAGGAGACCGAACGGTGGAGATCAATCTGCCCGACGTCGTCGCCGAGGTGACGGCGGCTTTCCTGCGCTACGAGAAGGCGCTGAACGCCAACGACATCGACGTGCTGGACTCCTGCTTCTGGCGTGACCCGCGAGTCATCCGCTATTCCTTGACGGACAACGCCTATGGCTTCGAGGCCGTCCATGCTTCGCGCCTGGCGCGCCCCAAGAGCGATCTGAGGCGCCAGCTCAAGAACACCGTCATCACCACGTTCGGCCGCGATCTCGCGACGGCCAATACCGAGTTCCAGCGCCTCGAGTCCGGTCGACAGGGGCGCCAGAGCCAGACGTGGGCTCGCACCCCTGAAGGGTGGCGAGTGGTGAGCGCTCACGTTTCTCTCATGCCCATATCGTAGGCAGGGAAATTGCCCACGGCTTGCTCACGGTAGCGACGAGTTTGCTTATCTCGTGGGCAATCCCGCGTCGCTAATTTTCCCCGCCTCCCTGAACCTGTTGATTTGCTTGGAGCCAAGTCGAGGCATAGGCCTTGCTGTGCTCAGGTCGGGCGATTCATCTCCAAATCGAGCGCCGACCCGAGCGAGGGAGGCAGAAACCGATGCAGGCAAAACCCGAGAACACCGAGGCTGTGATCGATCGCCTCGTCGAGCGCTCGGTCCAGCACGCGGTCTTCGGGGGCCGTCGCGACTTCCTCAAGATCGTCGGTGCGGGAGCGGCCGGCGCCGCCCTCGCAGACGTCTTCCCGCTCCAGGCCGCCAAGGCGCTGGCCCAGGCCAAGCTGGGGGCGCCCGAGAAGAAGGACCTGAAGATCGGGTTCATCCCCATCACGTGCGCGACGCCGATCATCATGGCCGAGCCCATGGGCTTCTACAAGAAGCACGGTCTCAATGCCCAGGTGGTGAAGGCCTCGAGCTGGGCCATGATCCGCGATCTCTCCATCAACAAGGAGAGCGACGCCACCCACATGCTCTCGCCCATGCCGCTGGCCATCAGCATGGGCATCGGGTCGCAGGAAGTGCCCTACGTGATGCCCGCCGTCGAGAACATCAACGGCCAGGCGATCACCCTGGCCAACAAGCACAAGGGCGTGAAGAGCGCCGCCGACTTCAAGGGCTTCAAGTTCGGGGTGCCCTTCGACTACTCGATGCACAACTTCCTGCTCCGCTACGTGATCGCGGAGGCCGGCCTCGATCCCGACAAGGACATCCAGATCCGCGCGGTGCCGCCGCCCGAGATGGTGGCCAACCTCCGGGCGGGCAACCTCGACGGCTACCTCGGCCCCGATCCGTTCAACCAGCGCGCCGTGTACGAGAACGAGGGCTTCATCTGGATGCTCTCCAAGGACATCTGGCCGGCGCATCCCTGCTGCGCCTTCGCCGCGCGCAAGGACTTCGCGGAGAGCTCGCCCAACTCGTTCGGCGCCCTCTTCCGGGCCATCGTCGAGGCCACCCAGTACGCCCACGACAAGAAGAACCGCAAGGACATCGCGGCGGCCATCGCCCCCCGCAACTACCTCAACCAGCCCGTCGAAGTGGTGGAGGCGGTGCTCACGGGCCAGTTCGACAACGGCCTCGGCCAGAAGATGAACGTGCCGGACCGGGTGGACTTCGATCCCTTCCCGTACCACTCCATGGCCATCTGGATCCTCACCCAGATGAAGCGCTGGGGCTACGTCAAGGGCGATCTCGATTACGCCAAGGTCGCCGCCCAGGTGTTCGCGGCCGACCAGTGCCGCGAGGTCATGAAGTCGCTCGGCTACAAGGCGCCCGACAAGAACTCGGTGACCCACGCGTTCCTGCTCGGCAAGCAGAAGACCTTCGATCCCGCGAAGCCCGCCGAGTACCTGAGCGGCTTCGCCATCAAGCGGGCCTGATGGCCATGACGGCGGCGCGGCGCGAGCGCGTGAGGACGGTGGTGTACAGCCTTGTGCTCCTTGTGGTCTGCCTGGGCGCCTGGCAGGCTCTGGCGGGCGCGGGCGGGAAGGGAAGCAAGGGGTCGGGCATTCCCGGGCCCGTGGCCGTCGCCCAGACGTCGTGGCACATGCTCGCCGATCCTTTCTACGACCGCGGCCCCAACGACAAGGGCTTCGGCCTCCAACTCGGCTATAGCCTGGGCCGGCTCGCCATGGGCTATCTCGCCGCCTCCGTGGTGGCGATCATGCTTGGGGTGGCCCTGGGGTCCTCGCCCGCTCTCTTCAAGGCGGCCAATCCCTTCATCCAGATCCTCAAGCCCATCTCGCCGCTCGCCTGGATGCCGCTCTTCCTCTACACGATCAAGAACGCGGGGCAGGCGGCCGTGCTCGTGATCTTCATGTCCTCGCTGTGGCCGACCATGGCCAACACCGCCTTCGGGGTGGCAAGCATCAAGAGGGACTACCTCAACGTGTCGCGGCTCCTCCAGCTCTCCTGGCCTCGGCGCTTCTTCCAGGTCATCCTGCCCGCCGCTGCCCCCGCCATCCTGGCCGGCCTGCGCATCTCGATCGGGAGCGCCTGGGTCGCCATCGTGGCCGCCGAGATGCTGATCGGGGGCACGGGGGTGGGCTACTTCGTGTGGAACGAGTGGAACAACCTCGCGCTGAACAGCGTCATCTTCGCCATCCTCGCCATCGGGCTCGTGGGCGTGCTCCTCGATTTCGGGCTGGGCCGCGTGGCCAAGCTGGTCGCCTACACGGAATAGACGCGCCCGATGGCCTTCCTCGAGATCGATCACGCCACCAAGTTCTTTCCCGATCCCGACGGACGGGGACAGCTTTGCGTCTTCCGCGACGTCGCCTTCGGGGTGGAGCGGGGCGAGTTCGTGACCATGGTCGGCCATTCCGGCTGCGGCAAGAGCACGCTCCTGAACATCATCGCGGGGCTGGAGACGCCCTCCTTGGGCGGGGTGGTGCTGGAGGGCCGGGAGATCAGCGGCCCCGGGATGGACCGCATGGTCGTCTTCCAGAACTTCTCGCTCATGCCCTGGATGACGGTGACCCAGAACGTGCGACTGGCCGTGCGGTCCGCCTATCCTTCGTGGCCGTCGCGCAAGATCGAGGAGTGGGTGGAGCGCTACGTGGAGATGGTCGGCCTCACGGGGGCGGAGAACAAGCGGCCGTCGGCCCTCTCGGGGGGCATGAAGCAGCGCGTGGGCCTGGCCCGGGCCTTCGCCACGGAGCCCAAGGTGCTCCTGCTCGACGAGCCCTTCGCCCAGATCGACGCCCTCACCCGCGGGGTCATCCAGGAAGAGCTGGTGCGGATGTGGACGGCCTCGCGGAACACCGTGTTCATGGTCACCCATGATGTCGACGAGGCCATCCTCCTCTCCGACCGCATCGCCCTCATGACCAACGGCCCCGACGCGCGGCTCGCCGAGATCGTGGAGGTGAAGATCGCACGGCCGCGCTTCCGCTCGAGCATCATCGACGATCCCGAGTACGCGCGCCTGCGCAGCCACATCATCCATTTTCTCGTGGAGCGCTCCCGCCACCTCCAGGAGCAGGCCGTGGCGGAGGCTCATCCCGAGGGGAGCCGCGCCGCGGGAGAGCTCATTCCCACACGCTAGAGGAGACACACCATGGACCGAGCAGCGGCGCTCCAGAAGATCCGGCAGGCCCGAGAGGCCAAGGGCCTCTCCTACGACGACCTCGGCAAGGCCATCGGGACCAAGGACACCATGTACATCGCGGCGGCCCTCCACGGGCAGCACCGGCTGAATGCCGAGGAGGCCAAGACGCTCGCGCAGGCTCTCGGGATCGACGCGGAGACGGCGATGGCGACCACCGCCATGCCACTGCGCACCGACTTCCCGCTCACCACGGACCCCTTCAAGTACCGGCTCATGGAGCTGGTGGGAGTGTACGGGGACGCCCTGCGCGAGCGCTCGAACGAGCTGTGGGGCGATGGCATCCTCTCGGCCATCGACTGCAAGGTGACGCTGGAGAAGAAGGGTGAGCGCGGCGTGATCACGATCGACGCGAAGTTCCTGCACTACAAGGAGTTCTAGCGCAGACGGCGAGGCTCGATCTCACGAGCCTCGCGACGTGAGACTGCTTCAACGGGGAGGCGGCTCGGAAAGGAGCCAGCATGGAAGGCCGAGCTGATGCGGAGGAGTTCGATCGGCTGTTGAGCACCGTCCTCCCGATCGTCGTGCGGGATTCCGCGACGGCGGAGAGCGGTCGGCTGTACCGGAGCGTCATGGCGAGAGTGGAGACCCCGCTCCTGCGCCATGCCCTGGAGCTATCGGCGGGCAACCAGCTCAAGGCCGCTCGCCTGCTCGGGATCAATCGCAACACGCTGCGCAAGCGCCTCCGGCTGCTTGGGCTCTTGCCGGTGGCCCGCGGGAACGGCGGCAACGGAGCCAAGTCGGCCTGACCGCCGTCGCGCGCCGTCGCGTTCCACGGTAGACTCGCTGACCGTGCCTGTCCGCGCGCGGTCGCTTCTCCTTGTCTGCCTCCTTGCCGTGTGCGCTCCCGCCGCCTGCGCGAAGGTCGGCACGGAGCCCATGCCCGGCCAGCCCCCCCATCACGTCGAGGGCGGCTTCCGTAACACCAACCCGGCCTTCGAGCGACCGTCCGGCGCCGCGCGCTTCGCCTTCATCTGGAAGCGTGCCTGGGCCAAGTCCAGGACGATCGAGATGCCGCGGGAGGCCAATGACGGCGCCGCCCTGCGCGCCAATGGCTCCGAGCCCACGGTGACCTGGATCGGGCACGCGACGGTGCTCCTGCAGCTCGACGGGGTCAACCTGCTCACGGATCCGCACTGGGGCCCGCGGGCGAGTCCGGTCTCCTTCGCGGGGTCGAAGCGTCTGCAGGCCCCCGGCCTCGCGTTCGAGGACCTGCCGCCCATCCACGTGGTCATCCTGTCCCACGACCACTTCGATCATCTCGACCTCGGCACCGTCAAGCGGCTCGCCGCCGACCGCGACCCGGTCTTCCTGGTGCCTCTCGGTCTCAAGCGCTGGCTCGAGGGGCAGGGGATCATGCGCGTGGTCGAGCTCGACTGGTGGCAGGAATTCGAATACCGCGGACTCCGCATCGTGTGCACCCCCGCCCAGCATTTCTCCCAGCGGAGCCTCTGGGATTCGAACACGCGGCTCTGGGCTTCGTGGGCCATCGTGGGCGCGTCCCGTCGTGCCTATTTCAGCGGGGACACGGGCTACTACGAGGGCCTCCGTGAGATCGGCGAGCGCCTGGGCCCCTTCGATCTCGCGGCCATTCAAATCGGCGCCTACATGCCGCCCGAGATCATGCGCTTCGTGCACCTGTCGCCCGAGCAGGCGGTGGCGGCCTTCCAGGACCTCCGGGGCCGGACCCTTCTCGGCATCCACTGGGGCACCTTCGATCTCGCGGACGAGCCACTCGACGAGCCGCCCGCGCGCATGCTCGCCGAGGTCGCGCGTCGCGCGGTGCCGCCCGAGCGCGCCTGGATCCTGAAGCTGGGGGAGACGCGCCGCTGGTAAGATAGCGGCGACATGGCGAGCCGCGTGCTCATCGTCGAGGACGAGCGGGACATCCGCGACCTCGTCCTCTTCCACCTGGAGCGCGAGGGCTTCCAGGTGTCGAGCGCGAGCAGCGGCGAGGAAGCGCTGCGCCAGGTCCGCCACGCCAGCCCGGATCTCGTGCTCCTGGATCTCATGCTCCCCGCCATGGGCGGGCTCGAGGTATGCCGCAAGCTCCGCCAGGATCCCGCCACCGTCGCCCTGCCCATCGTGATGCTCACGGCCAAGGGCGATGAGGTCGATCGCGTCCTCGGGCTCGAGCTGGGCGCCGACGACTACATCGTCAAGCCCTTCTCTCCCAAGGAGCTCCTCGCGCGCGTGCGCGCCGTCCTTCGCCGAGCCAAGCCGGCTCCCGGCGCCGCCGCCATCGCCATCGGCGCCCTCGCCATCGACCCCGGCACCCGCACGGTGACGGTGCAGGGCGCGCCCCTGACCCTGACCCACAAGGAGTTCGAGCTGCTGAGCGCGCTCGCCGATGCCCAGGGCCGGGTGCTCTCGCGCGAGTTCCTCCTCGACCGCGTGTGGGGCTACTCGCGCGCGGACGAGATCGAGTCGCGGACAGTGGACGTGCACGTCCGTCGGCTGCGTGTCAAGCTGGGGCCCGAGGGACGCCGCATCCTCACCGTCAAGAGCGTCGGATACCGCCTGGACCCGGAGAGCTGATGCTCGCCCGGATCATCCACGCCCTCCGCAGCCGCATCGCCCTCAAGCTCACCCTGACCCTCGTGGGCTTCGTGGCGGTGACCATGATGCTCGTGGCCCTCTATCTCTCTCGGGGCCTCGAGCGCGTGGCCATCGAGTCCATCGAGGCGCGGCTCGGCACCGCGGCCCGGGTGCTCGAGGACGAGGCGCGCGCCACCCTCCGGGCCGGTGGTGAGGCCAGGAGCGTCCAGACCTTTGTCGAGCGCGCGGCGCGGCGCACGAACTCCCGGGTCACCCTCGTCGCCCCCGACGGGCGGGTGCTCGCCGACTCCGAGCGGCGCCCGGACGAGGTGGCCGAGATGGACAATCACGCGGCGCGGCCCGAGGTCCGCGCCGCGCTCAACGGCAGCGTCGGTCGAGACCTACGGCGCTCGAGCGAGCTGGGGGCGCCTCTCATCTACGTCGCGGTGCCCGTGTCGGAGTCCGGCCGGGTGGTGGGGGCCCTGCGGCTCGCCGCGCCGCTCGAGGCGGCCACCCCCGCCTACGAATCGCTCCGCGGCGTCATGCTCGCAGGAGGCGCGGTGGCCCTCGTGGTCGCGCTCGGCATCGGGCTCTTCGTGGCGGGGCGGGTGACGCGCCCCGTGGTCGAGATGGAGGACGTGGCGCGCCAGATGAGCGAGGGGAATTTCCGGGTGCGCGCCTCCGTGCGCTCCCCCGACGAGATCGGCACGCTCGGCCGCTCCCTCAACGTCATGGCGGGGCGCCTGCGCGAGAAGATCGACGATCTCGAGCGGGAGCAGGCCAAGGCCACCGCCATCCTCGACGCCATGGTCGAGGGCGTCATCGCCACCGACGGCCACGACCACATCATCTTGCTGAACGAGCGGGCCCGCGGAATCTTCGGCCTGGGCCAGACGCGGGTGGAGCGTCGGCCTCTCCTCGAGGTCATCCGCAACGTGGACCTGCACGGCCTCCTCAACGAGAGCCGCGCCGCGGCGCCCGGCGAGGTGGTGAGCCGGGAGATCAAGCTGCCCGAGCCCTCGGAGCGCGTCCTGCAGGTGCATGCCGTCCCCCTCCGCTTCACGAGCGACGAGCCGGGGGTGGTCATCATCCTCCACGACATCACGGAGCTCCGCCGGCTCGAGCAGGTGCGCACGGAGTTCGTGGCCAACGTCTCCCACGAGCTCCGCACCCCGCTCACCGCCATCCAGGGTTATCTCGAGACGCTCCTGGACGGCGCCCTCGAGGAGCCCCAGCACGCGCGGAAGTTCCTCGAGATCGTCTTCCGCCACACCGAGCGGTTGGGCCGGCTCACCGATGACCTCACCGACCTCTCCAACATCGAGCTCGGCCGGATCTCTCTTCGCATCGAGCCGGCCGATCTCACCGAGGTGACGGAGTCGGCCCTCGCCATCATCCAGCCCCGCGCCGGGTCGGGCCGCGTGACGGTGGAGGCGAGCCTCCCCGCAGACATACCCAAGGTCCTGGCCGACCGGGACCGGCTCGCCCAGATCCTCATCAACCTCGTGGACAATGCCGTCAAGTACACCCCGGCGGGGGGACACGTGTGGGTGGAGGCGCAGCGGCTCCCGTCCGGGATGGTCGAGGTCGCCGTGCGCGATACAGGAGTCGGGGTGCCCAAGGCCGATCTGCCGAGGCTGACGGAGCGCTTCTACCGGGTGGACAAGGCGCGCTCGCGGGAGCTCGGAGGCACCGGATTGGGGCTCGCCATCGTCAAGCACCTCGTCCTGGCGCACGGCGGTGAGCTCGGCATCGAGAGCGAGCTGTGGAAGGGGACGACGGTCCGCTTCACTTTGCCCACGGGCAAGCCAGCCTGAGCCGAGCGCGGCCGCCCCGGGGTTCTTCCGGAGCGGCCGCCGAGGGCGCGTCGGGTCGCCCGTGTCAGTTCTTCCGCTTCCGGCCCGCGTAGATCTCCTGCATCTCCTTCTCTCCCCAGGCGATGGCCTGGTCGAGCGTCATCTTGCCCGTCGCGTACTGGGCGAACATGTCGGGGATGATGTAGAGATCCCAGACCTGCTGCGACGCGGCGGTGGTCGGACCCGGCCAGGAGGGCGCGACGGTCACCTTGGCGACCTCGGGGATGAAGCGGTACTGCTTGTCGCTCTTGTACACGGGGTGCTTGGTGAGGTTGTTCAGAAACGGCATGTTGAAGCCGTGACCGGCGTCCACCCACTTGGCCTGGTTGTCGGGCTGGAAGTGGTAGCGCAGGAAGTCCTTGGCGAGGTCCACGTTCTTCGAGAAGTTCCAGATCCCCACGCACCAGAAACCGGTGGTCGCCTTGCGGTCCACGGGGCCCTTCGGCGTGTTGATGTGATCGATGACCTCCGCGATCTCCTTCTGCGTTCCGGGCACGAGGATCTTGTCCTTCTTGGCGGATTCATACGCGCTGATCGGGTTGTGGATGCCGATGCACTTCCCGGCGTTCAGACAGCGGTTGTTGCTGGCGTCGTCCCAGGCCAGCACTTCGGGGTCCATGGCCTCGGTGTACAGGCGCTTCACGAACTCCATGGCCACGCGCGTCTCTTTCGAGTTGATGGTGATCGTCTTGCCGTCCTTGGCCACGTACGATCCGCCATACGACCACAGGATCGAGAGCAAGGTGACATTGGCGTCGCCGCTGTGTCCCAGAGCGGTGCCGAACGGATGCCCGATGGCCTTGCCCTTCTTGCCGATCCGCAGCCAGTCCTCCCAGGTGTCCGGATTCTTCTCGCCGATCTGCTCAAGCAGATCGGTGCGCACGGCCATGGGGAACGGTGGCTGCCACCACGGAAGCAGCTTCCACTTGCCGCGGATCAGGTAGTCGTTCGGATTCAACCAGCCGCCGTTCTTGGGCGCCACGTCGGCGGCCACGTCGTTCAGGTCCGCCAGGTAGTCGAAGTAGAGATCGGCATCGCCGAGGCCGGGGCCGAGGGCGGTCAGGTCGTGGCCGGAGCGCGACTGGACCTCGGCGGCCTTCTTGGTCTGGAGCTGCAGGTGGGCGATGATGTCGAGCCGCACCTTGACCTTGTTCTTCGCGCCCCACTCGTCAAGCTGCCGCTTCAGCTCCTTGTCGGTCTCGGGAACGAAGCTGGCGATGCTGAGGAAGGTGAGCTCCCGCGCCTGGGCGAAGGCGGGCGCGCGGCCCGCGGCAAGGATGCCGGTGACGCCGGTGGCGCCACCCACCGCCGTGCCGAGGAACTGGCGCCGTGTCACGCTACGTGTGTGGACATTGGTCGGAGCGCTGGGTCTCGCCATGTTGCCCTCCTTATTTGACGGCACCCGCCGTCAGGCCCGAGACGTAGTAGTCCAGGAAGAAGACGTAGGCGATCACGATGGGGAAAGAGCCGATGCAGGCCCCTGCCATGAGGCCGCCCCAGTAGTAGATGTCTCCGCGGATCAGCTCCGAGAAGACGCCCACGGTCAGGGTCTTCAGCTCGGCGGGCGAGACGAAGACCAGGGAATAGAGGAACTCGTTCCAGGACAGGGTGAAGGCGAAGAGGGCCGCGCAGATCACGCCGGGCACGGCCACGGGAAGGAGGATCCGGATCAGCGTCTGCAGGCGGTTGCACCCGTCGAGCATCGCGCACTCCTCGATCTCCTTCGGCACCGTGCGGAAATAACCCATGAGGAGCCAGGTGCAGAAGGGGACGAGGAACGTCGGGTAGGTGACCACGAGCGCCCACAGGCTATCGGAGAGACCCAGCCGGGCGACCACGGTGCTGAGGGGCAGGAACAGCAGGGTGGGGGGCACCAGATACGTGATGAAGATGGCCACGCCGAATGATTCCGCGAGGGGGAACTTCAGGCGCGCCAGTGGGTACGCGGCGAGCACGCCGAGGACGACCGAGATCACCGTCGCGGCCACGCTGACCATGACGCTGTTCACGAACCAGCTCCAGAAGAAGGTGTCCTTGGAGAGCAGCTCGTAGTGCCCGAAGGTGACTCCGCGCCCGATCCAGAACGGGATCGAGTTGACGTCGTAGAGCTCGGCGTTCTTCTTGAACGACGTCACGAGCATGAAGTAGAGGGGGAAGAGCGCGAAGAGAACGAAGGGCATGGTCGGCAGGTAGAGGGTGAACATGGGTCGGCTTCGTCGCCACCATCTCGCCGCGCTATTCATACGTCGTCGATTTGCGAACTATCCGAAGCTGGACGAAGACCACGAAGAGAAGAATGGGAAACATGAAAAGCGAGACGGCGGCCCCCTGCCCGATCTGCCCACTCTGCAGGCCGAGGGCGAACGAGTAGGTGGCGAAAAGATGGGTCATGTTCATCGGCCCACCTTTGGTCAAGACGTAGACGATGTTGAAGTCGGCCAGCGTGAAGATGGTCGAGAAGAGGATGACGACGGCAAGGACGGGCTTGACGAGGGGGACCGTCACGTGCCAGAAGCGCCCGATGGGGCCGGCGCCGTCCGATTCGGCCGCCTCGTAGAGCTCCCGCGGGATGGCAACCAGGCCCGCCAGGAGAGTGATCGCGAAGAAGGGGAGCCCCCGCCAGGTGTTCACGAGGATGACGGTGAACATGGCGAGGTAGGGATCCGGGAGCCACGGGATATCGCGATTCACGATGTGGAGGGCCTTGAGGGTCCAGTTCACTACGCTGTACATCGGCTCGAACATCCACCACCAGACGAGCGTGCTCAGCGCGGTGGGGACGATGAACGGCAGCAGCACCGCGCCCCGGATGAGGCGCTTGAACTTCGTGATCCGGAAGAGCAGGAGCGCCAGGGCCATCCCCAGGACGGTCTTGAGCCCGAGGGCCAGGGCGGTGAAGACGATGGAATTCTGGAGGGTCTGCAAAAAGATCGAGCTGGTGAGGAGCCGCCGGAAATTGTCGAGGCCGACGAAGGCGCCTGTCTCCCCCACGCGGGCATCGCTCAGGCTGAACCAGACGGAGAGCAGGAATGGATAGGCAACCAGGAAGAGCAGGAGGAAAAAAGCCGGCGCGATGAATGCGTAGGCAACCGACGTGTCGTGAACGACGAGATCGGAGAAGGCGCGGGCGGGCGTCTCGCCGCTCGTGGCGACCTTTGCCACATCCCCGTTGAGCGTCTTGAGCCGGATGGCGCCGCTCCATCGGGAAGACGCGGCCGTCTCCCCGTAGGGCGATGGGGCTACCGATGCCGGTCAGGGCGCCCGTCGCGCCTCCCGTAACCCGGCACCAAGAGGCCTCAACTTAGTGCGGGCCGCCGCGGGTGTCAAGCGCGCCGCGTTCGCGGCGTCTGCAACTTAAATGGCGCTACCCCCGAGAGCCCCGGGGGCAGCGAGAGGGCGCCGACGGGGAGCTGCGCTTACGAGGTCAGCTCCTTCGAGGTCAGCCGGTAGCGGATGGAGTCGGGGTCGAGGCTGTCGCGCCGTTCGTTGGCCGTCTCCGCCTGCGGGTACATGAAGAAGGGAAGAGGCTCGCCCGCCGAGTTGGGGAGCTTGAGGTCGGCGGCATAGTTGTAGGCGAGCCAGTTCATCTCGAGGGCGCCAAAGAGCTTGACCCTCGCCTTCTGCACCTTGGGATCGGTGAGCGGGATCCCGCCGTTCTCCTCGAGTACGAGCTTGCGGACGTCGGCGGGGTCCACGGGCACCCAGCCGTGGCTCGCCGAGTAGAACTCCGCGCGACAGTGCTGGGCCTTGGTGATGTCGCCGCTCCGCCCGAGGCTCTTGTACTCGGCGGAGTCGGCCACGCGCACGCCGTAGATGTCGCGCGCGGGGATGCCCACGGAGCGCGCCATCCCCACGAAGAGGGCGTTGAGGTCCGCGCACTTGCCGCCGAGGTTGCCCGTCTCGAGCATGGCCTTGATGTCGCCCAGCCCGCAGCCGCGCACCTTGGGGTCACGGAAGGTGTTGTCCACGATCCACTCGTAGAGCGCCTTGGCCTTGTCCACGTCCGCGCTCGCGGTCTTGGTGATCTCGCGCGCCGTCTTGCGCACGATGCCGTCCGTGGTGATGAACTTCGTGGACGAGAGGTACTTCTTCAGCACCGCCTTGTCCTCGGGGGAGGGATTGCCCGTCGCCGCAAGGTCGACGGCGCGGTCGCGGGTGGAGAAGCGCGTGGTCACCTCGACCACGGGCGCCGCTTCCGAGCCCGGCCACTCCGCATAGAAGATGCCGGCTCCGTACTTGTCGTCGCGATACACGCGCATGGTCGCCGCGTTGCCCGTCCAGCCCTGGTCCAGGTTCTTGTGGTAGTCGGTGTCCGGCAGGAGCGGCATGGGCACCCAGGCCCGCGTCACGCCCGAGGGCTTGAGAATCTCGAGACGCGTGGTCACCTCGAAGGTGCGCCACGCGCCCGCGGAGGCCGCAGCGGCCCAGGAGCGAGTCGGCCGAGCGAGGCGGAACAGCACGATCCCCGCGGATGCGCCGGCGCTCGTCTTCACGAACATCCGTCTATCCATGCATTCCCCCTCGAATGAGGCGCTGACCTTCGGAGCATTGAGCTTCCAAGTCCGGCCCCCACATGCTAAAGGCCACGGACTGAGAGTCAAATCGGCAGTTCCGATAGAAGCGCCCGTACCCATCGGTGCATCCGATCTAGGCCCCCAACCAGTGAGAAACGCGCGGGGGCGAGACTGCCGCCATGGTCTCAACATTGATCGTGCGGCCGGCGGCGCCCGGTGATCTCTCCGACATGGTCGACCTTCTCGTGCAGCTCGGCTACCCCGCGCGCCGCGAGGCGCTGGGCGGCGTGCTGGACGCTCTCCTGGGCGATGCGCGTTACGCCGTCCTCGTGGCCGAGCATCCGGGAGACGGAGTGGTCGCCATGATCGCCCTCTCCTCCCGGCCTGTCCTGAGGCTCCAGGGTTGGCTCGGGACCATCGAGGAGCTGGTAGTCAAGCGCGGTATGCGAGACCGCGGCATCGGGGACCGCATGGTGCAGCACGCCAAGGGGCTGGCGACCGACCGAGGCTGGATCCGCCTCGAGACCGCGGTGTCGCGCATGCGCGAGTCGAGCCGACGGGGCTTCCTTCTGTCCCGCGGCTTCGCAGCGGACGAGTGCGTTACCTACCACTGGGGCATGCTCGAGGGACGACAGCAAGCTCAAGCTCCCTCGGTGCGGGAGCCGCGCTCCGAGATGGTCTAGCCGCTCGCGCGATAGAAGTAGCGCCCCAACCCCGTCAGGAAGGCCATCACGCCCAGCAGAAGGTGGAGAACCCACACGCCCCAGAAGCTGCCCTGGCGCCGGTAGACGCGCGCCAGGATGACCCGCGCGGCGAGGGCGAGCCCCACCGAGACCCACGAGTCGTAGACCATGTGGGCGATGCCGGGCGGTCTCTGGTCCTATCTTCTCGGCGATACCGTTCGCTTCGTGGCCCGCGATCCCCTGCGCCTCGTCATCACCGGACGCACCCGGCACTACGTCAACGCCTTCGGCGAGAACGTGATCGTGGAAGAGGTGGAGCGCGCCCTCACGGGGGCCTGCCGGCGGACGGAGGCGGAGGTGGTGGAGTTCACGGTGGCGCCGCGCTATCCCTCGGCCGAGGAGCCGCGCGGCAGCCACGAGTGGCTCGTGGAGTTCCGCATCCCGCCGCGCGAGCCGGAAGACTTTGCCCGCGTGCTCGACGAGACGCTGATCACTTTGAACACGGACTACCGGACCAAGCGCACGGGCAGTGTCGGCATGGTCGCCCCGCGGGTGAGCACGCTTCCCCCCGGCACGTTCTACCGGTGGATGCGCGAGAACGGCAAGCTCGGGGACCAGCACAAGGTGCCGCGAGTCACCAATGATCGCTCGGTGGCCGAGGGGCTCCTCGCCGCAGCCGGGCCCGCGCCGCGCGAGCCGATGCCCGCAGGCCTGCGCTAGAAGCCGTCGTCGCGTCACCAAATCTTGATCCTCCCGCCACGGTTTCGCAATCGCGGGGATATAGCGTGGGCGCGAGCATGACGCCCTCGAACTCGGCAGTCGTGTAGCAGCTCGCCCGACGGTAGCCGGCCACGCTCCGCCACCATCGTCATCCGCAAGTCGGACGGACGGGTCGTCGGCACCTAACTCAGTTCCAAATCGTCACAGAGTCGTCAGGTCCCTGTAATGCTATCCCTGTCATTCTCTCCCGCATGATCGAGCTTCTGGGCGTGGGTATCGCCTCGAAGGACCGGTGGCTCCTCCACCGCGTCTGCGCGCATATCTACCAAGGGGCCGTCGTCGCGGTCTGCTCCGGCGAACTTGCCGAGCGCGCCGCCCTCCTCGCGGCCGTGACCGGACGCACCATCCCCGACGAGGGGCGCGTCTGGGTCGGCGGGGTGCCGGTGGCAAAGGGATCTGTCGGTCGGCTGCGAGGGCACGTGGGCGAGGTCGATCCCCGGGCGGGCTTCGACCCGCATCGGTCCGCGCTCTGGAACACGCTCACGGCTCGGGCCAGGCTGGGCGGGCTGGAAAAGCTCTGGCGATTTCACCGGGCGCGAGACCGTGGCGCGGCCCTCCGCTCGCTGGCCAGGGTCGGCCTCGAAGCCCGCTCCGGCGAGCCCGTCGATTGCTTCGAGCCGCCCGCGCGGGTGCGACTGGCGGTGGCGCGCGCCCTGTGGCGAAGGCCTGAATATCTCGTCGTCCACGAGCCCACCGCCGCCCTCGACGAGGCAGATTCGGCCGAGCTTCTGACCCTTCTCCGCGAACTGGTCCGGGCGGAGCGGCTGGGAGTCCTCGTGAGCGGAGCGCCGACGGAGCCGCTGCTCGCGGGCGTCGACCGCGTGCTGCTGCTCTCGGAGGGCATGCTGATCTTCGACGGCGCGCCGGCGGCCGTCAGCGATTCCGGGGCCCCAGTGGCCGGGCCGCCGGCCAGCCCGTCGGAGCCAGGACAGCCCCCGGTTCAGGTGGCGCGGAGACCGTGCTGATAGTGGGAGCCGTTGCGCCTCGCGCCAGAGCACGCCGTCGCGGACCCCAACCGTGCACACGGTCAAGGAGGGATGGCCGCCCAGGACCATCAACTCTTCCAGCACGATGGTGCCCGCCAGGATGATGCCGGCGCGCCGTCAAGAAATAGTCATGAAAATCATCACGACCGGGTGTGAGGACCTGATCGTGGGTGACTGTGGATAAGTCGACCGAGGAGCGCACCGGGCGACCTGGTCGTTCGGGAGGCTGTCGGTCACCCACTTCACTCAACATTTACGGGTCCGTCATCGGGCTGTAACCTGCCGCGGCGACACTTCCGCCATGACGACACGAACCATGGGGGAGGTCAAAGCGGTGATGGCCACACGGCGGCGCACCTCGGAGTCCGCTCCACCGGCATCACCCAAATCGGGCCACCGCGTCCTCGTCGTCGAGGACGAGCAGGATGTGGCCGAGCTGATCCGCTACAACCTGGCCAAGGAAGGCTACGACGTGGCCCTGGTCGGGAATGGCGCCGACGCCCTCAAGCGCGCGCGCGAGAGCAAGCCGGAAGTCATCCTTCTCGACATCATGGTGCCGCAGCTCAACGGCTGGGAGGTCTGCCGGCGGCTCAAGCAGGATCCGGAGACGCGCGGCATTCCCGTCATCATGGTCACCGGCCGCGTGGAAGAGGGGGACAAGGTCCTCGGCTTCGAGATGGGCGCCGACGACTACGTCACCAAGCCCTTCTCCCCGCGCGAGCTGGTGGCGCGGATCCGCGCGGTGGTCCGGCGGGGCAAGGCGAGCGAGGTCGGGGACCGAAAGCAGCACCTCAAGGCGGGCGACCTCGAGATCGACCGGCACCGCTTCGAGGTCATCATGAAGGGCCAGCGGGTGGATCTCACCCCCAAGGAGTTCGACCTGCTGGCCGCGCTCGTGGGCACTCCGGGGCGCGTCTTCGGGCGCGAGGAACTGCTGGATCTCGTCTGGGGCGAGGACGGCTTCGTCGAGCCCCGGACCGTGGACGTGCACGTGGCCCGGCTCCGGGCGAAGTTCACGGCTGCCCGGCTGCCTGCGCCCGGTATCGAGACCGTGCGCGGCGTCGGGTATCGCTTTCGGGAGCAGGACGCGGCGCGGCTCGGCGGCCGGAATTAACACGAACGTAACACGACGGTTATGTCACTGAAACATGGCTGCGGGATCATCCCAACATACCCATCGATAAGGGAGAAGACATGAGGAAGCGGGCGGTGATTGCGGTGGCGCTGGCGATTGCCCTGGTGACGGCGGGTCTGGCGCTGGCCGCCCCGGTGCAGCTGGATCCGGGACTGCAGGCCTACAAGTCGGTCAGCGGCGTCAGCGGCAATATCTCGAGCGTCGGCTCCGACACGCTCAACAACCTCATGACCCACTGGGCGGAGACTTTCAGCCGCTTCTACCCCAACGCGAAAGTCCAGATCGAAGGGAAGGGATCGTCGACGGCCCCGCCCGCCCTCATCGCCGGCACCGCGCAGCTGGGCCCGATGTCACGCGAGATGAAGGGGACCGAGATCGACCAGTTCGAGAAGAAGTTCGGCTACAAGCCGCTGGCCATCCGGACATCCGTGGATGCCCTCGCCGTGTTCGTCAACAAGGACAACCCGATCAAGTGCCTCAGCATGAGCCAGGTGGATGCGATCTTCTCCAAGTCCCGCCGCACGGGCTACAAGGACGACATCAACACGTGGGGGCAGGTCGGGCTCACAGGTGAGTGGGCCCAGAAGCCCATCAGTCTCTATGGCCGTAACTCGGCTTCGGGCACCTACGGGTTCTTCAAAGAGCACGTGATGAAGAACGGCGACTACAAGGACACCGTCAAGGAGCAGCCGGGCTCGGCGGCCGTGGTTCAGGGCGCGACGGTTGACCGCTTCGCCGCCGGGTACAGCGGAATCGGCTACGCCACCGCCGGGGTGCGGGCGGTGCCGCTCAGCGAAAAGGACGGTGGCAAGTGCGTGGAGGCCACGGCCGACAACTCGTACTCCGGGGCCTATCCGATGACCCGCTTCCTCTTCGTCTACATCAACAAGGCGCCCGGCAAGGCGCTCGATCCGCTGACCAGGGAATTCGTCAAGGTGATTGTCTCCCGGGAAGGGCAGGAGGGCGTGATCAAGGACGGCTACTTCCCGATCCCCGCCTCGATCGCGAAGGAAGAGCTGGCGAAGATCCAATAACGTGGCCATCAACACCGAAACCTTCACGGCGGGCGGGTCGGCATCCCCCGCCCGCCCGCTTGTCGTCAGCCGCGCCCGCACGGAGCGGCGCATCCTGGCCGACCGCTGGGCGTCGCGGCTGGTGGTTGTCGGCGGCATCGTCATCATCGCGTGCATCCTCGCCATCCTTTTCGTCATCGCCGCCGAGGTTTATCCGCTGTTCAAACCGGCCACCGCGACCTTCGCCGGCACCTACGCCGCCTCGACCGCCGGCGCCGGCCCGGCCACGGGAGACGCCGTCGGGGTAGACGAGTATCGGGAGATCGCTTACACGATCACGAGCCGCGGCAACCTCGAGTTCGTCTCGCTCAAAAGGGGGGCGCCCCCTCCACCCGTCGTGGTGGCGGGCCTGAATGGCGCCACCGTCGCATCGGTCGTCGCCCTCGACAAGACGCGGTTTCTCCTCGGCACCTCGGATGGGCGGGCGATACCGCTCGACATGAGGTTCGATGTCACGTTCAAGGATGGCAAGCGTGCGGTAGCCCCGGCGCCCGCCTTCGGACAGGCCGTGGTCCTCGACCCGGAGAAGAAGCGCGCGGTGCGCCGGCTTGCCTCGGGGGGCGCGGATACGGGCGGGGTGACGGTTGCCCAGACTGGGCCGGCCGACCTCGTCATCCAGAGCGTCATCGAGAAGAAGGCGCTCATCGGTGGAACGCGCCGCGAGGAGTCGATCCAGGCTTTCACGCCCGAGATCTCGGGCGAGATCACGGCGCTACGCCTGGACGGACGCGGTGAGGATCTCTTCATCGGCACCAGTCAGGGCAATGTGCTCCGCTACGAGATGAAGGACTCGTCGGGGCCAAAGCTCATCGAGACTACTGCCGTCACGAGCAAACCGGGCGTGCCCGTCACCGCCCTCGGATTCCTCCTGGGCGACCGGACGCTCACTGTCGGGGACGAGCAAGGCGGGGTCTCCACGTGGCAGGTGGTGCCGCCGCCCGGCGGCGGCGAGAAGCGGCTCACGCGGATCTACGAGTTCGCGCCCCATGCCGGGGCCGTGGTCGCCATGACGGCCTCGAAGCGGGACAAGAGCTTTGCCACCGCCGACGGGGCAGGTCACGTCCACATCTCCTATGGCACGTCCGGCAAGACTCTCCTACGCGTCAAGGGTGACGCGCCGGGACTTGCGGCCCTGACCTTCGGCCCAAAGAACGACGCGGTGCTGGCCGCAGACGGCAAGGGAAGGCTCGCGCAGTGGACGGTGGACAACCCGCATCCCGAGATCACGTTGAAGACGCTGTTCGGCAAGGTCTGGTACGAGGGCTACTCGCAGCCGGCCTGGGTGTGGCAGTCCACGGGCGGGACGGACGACTTCGAGGCCAAGATGAGCTTGACCCCGCTCATCTTCGGCACCATCAAGGGCACGTTGTACGCGCTTCTCTTCGCGGTGCCTATGGCGCTCCTGGCCGCGCTCTACGTTAGCGAGTTCATGCATCCCTCGGTGAAGGCCTACGTCAAGCCGGTGGTCGAGATCATGGCGGCCCTCCCGAGCGTGGTCCTGGGGTTCCTGGCCGGCCTCTGGCTGGCGCCCGTTCTCGAGCCCATCGTGCCTGGCCTCTTTCTGATGCCCCTCGTGCTGCCGGTCGCGATCCTGGCCGCCTATTGCCTCTGGCGACTCGTTCCCTTACGCGTCCGCGGCCGCTTCAAGACAGGAACCGAGGCCTTTCTCCTGATCCCGGTCGTGCTCGGAGGGGTGTGGCTTGCCCTCGCCGCGGGCGGGCTCGTGGAGACCGTTCTCATGCAGGGCAACTACCGCGGCTGGATCCTCTCGGCGCTCGGTCTGACCTATGACCAGCGCAACTCGCTCGTCGTCGGGGTGGCCATGGGCTTCGCGGTCATTCCCATCATCTTCACCATCGCCGAGGACTCGCTCGCGAATGTGCCCGGCCACCTCCGGGCGGGATCGCTGGCCCTCGGAGCCACGCGCTGGCAGACAGCGCTCAGGATCGTGCTGCCCACGGGAAGCCCGGGCATCTTCTCCGCCATCATGATCGGCCTGGGCCGCGCCGTGGGCGAGACGATGATCGTCCTGATGGCGACGGGCAATACGCCCATCATGGACTGGAACATGTTCAGCGGGTTTCGCGCCATGTCGGCCAACATCGCTGTCGAGCTGCCGGAGGCGCCGGACGGCGGAACCCTCTACCGCGTGCTCTTTCTCTCGGCCTTCCTTCTCTTCTGCATGACCTTCGTGCTGAACACGGCGGCGGAGATTGTCCGGCTCAAGCTCAGGAAGAAGTACCGCTACCTATGAGCGCTCGCCACAAGGGTTTTTGGAGTGGCGGCGAGCCCTTTGTCTGGCTTACGGGCGGGGCGCTCACGCTTGCCCTCCTGCTGGTCGTTGGTCTCATCTCCCTCATCGTGTACAACGGCATGGGCTTCTTCTGGCCCAAGGCCGTCGTGCGGATGACGCTGTCCGACGGCACGGTGATGACCGGACAGCTGGTGGACCGTGAGCCGGTGCCGGGCAAGCGAAACGAGCACCGCATCAAGCTGAAGGTCGCCAACCGTGATCTCTACGGGGCCGATTTCCAATGGGTGGACGAAGTCCAGGTCGCCAAGCGTGATTACCCCGCGGACGTGGCCGTCGTTGAGCGGACCGAATGGGGCCTCCTCATCGGGACGATCAAGGAGATGCGGGACGGAGACAAGGTCGTCGCGGTCGCCCCGGCCGCCTGGGCCGAGATCCAGAAGCGCCTGGGCCAGAGTGATCGCGCGCGCCGAGAAATCCGAGCCATCGAGAAGGGCGAGATCGGCGCGATCAACGCGCGCCAGGAGGCGCTCCGCCTCAAGCTCAAGGGGCTCGAGCTCAAGGGCATCACGTCGGGGCCCACGGTCGAGGCGCTGCAGAAGCAGCTCGCGCCGCTCCAGGAGCAGTATCAGGTCCAGACGGCGCGCCTGGCCGAGCTGCGGAAGAGCCAGACGGAGACCATGGTGGTGACGGCGGACGGGGGCAAGGCCAAGGAGCTCCCACTCGCCCAGGTGCTCGACGTCCGCTTCCCGAACACCATGGGGCTCCTTGGCAAGACGGGCTACTACCTCGGCCATCTCTGGGAGTTCGTGGCCGGCGAGCCCCGTGAGGCCAACACCGAGGGCGGGGTGTTCCCCGCGATCTTCGGCACCATCCTGATGGTCATCCTGATGAGCATCGTGGTCACGCCGCTCGGGGTGCTCGCGGCTTTCTACCTCCGGGAATATGCTCGGCAAGGGCCGTTCGTCTCCGTGGTGCGCATCGCCGTCAACAACCTGGCCGGTGTGCCGTCCATCGTCTTCGGCGTGTTCGGTCTCGGGTTCTTCATCTACGGGGTAGGGGGCGTCATCGACCGCTTCTTCTTCGCGGAGGCCCTGCCTACACCGACGTACGGCACGGGCGGCATTCTCTGGGCCTCGCTGACCCTGGCCCTCCTGACCGTGCCCGTCGTCATCGTGGCCACCGAGGAAGGGCTGGCGGCGATCCCGGGCGGGATGCGGGAGGCCTCGCTGGCGCTCTCCGCGACCAAGCTCGAGACCACCCTCCGGGTCGTTCTCCCCGCCGTGATGCCCTCCATCCTGACCGGGCTTATCCTGGCCATGGCCCGGGCAGCCGGTGAGGTGGCGCCCCTCATGATCACCGGGGTGGTCAAGCTCGCGCCGTCCTTGCCCATCGACGGGCAGTGGCCCTTCCTGCACTTCGAGCGCAAGTTCATGCACCTGGGCTTCCAGATCTACGACACGGGCTTCCAGTCGCCCAACGTGGATGCCGCGCGCCCCATGGTGTTCGCCACGACCCTGCTCCTCCTGGTCATCGTCGTCTTTCTCAACCTGTTCGCGATCGCGACGCGCAATCGACTTCGCAGGAAATACGCGACGTCTGCCGTATAGAATGTGGAGATAAGGAGACCGCCATGCCAGGAACGGTAAGCGTCACCGCGGGCCTTCACGCTCCCAGCGCTCCGGGGGCGGTGATGGAGACCCCGATGGTGGAGATCGAGCGGGTCAACCTCTGGTACGGGCCGAAGCAGGCACTCAAGGACGTGACCATGTCCATGCCCAAGCACCGGATCACGGCCTATATCGGCCCCTCCGGGTGTGGCAAGTCCACCCTCCTGCGCTGCCTCAACCGGATGAATGACCTGGTGGACGGAGTCAAGATCACCGGGAGCATCCGGATCGGGGGCACGGACGTCTACGACGCGAGCCAGGACGTGACGGACCTGCGCAAGCGGGTGGGCATGGTGTTCCAGAAGTCGAATCCCTTCCCGAAGTCCATCTTCGAGAACGTGGCCTACGGCCCGCGCATCCTGGGCGTGCACGCCCGCACGGACCTCGAGGGGCTCGTGGAGCGGAGCCTGCGGAATGCCGCGCTCTGGGATGAAGTCCACGACCGACTTCACGAGTCCGCTCTCGGACTGTCCGGCGGGCAGCAGCAGCGGCTGTGCATCGCGCGCGCCATCGCCGTGGAGCCTGACGTGCTCCTCATGGACGAGCCCTGCTCGGCCCTCGATCCTATCGCCACCGCGAAGATCGAAGATCTCATGCTCGAGCTCAAGAACAGCTACACCATCGTGATCGTCACCCACAACATGCAGCAGGCGGCGAGGGTGAGCGACTACACGGGCTTCATGCTGCTGGGGGAGTTGGTGGAGTTCGGGGTGACCCGCGAGCTCTTCACCAACCCCAGGAACAAGAAGACGGAAGACTACATCACCGGCCGGTTCGGCTAGACCGAGCCCGGAGACTGCCATGCAAAGGCACTTCCACGAAGAGCTCGAGGCTCTCAAGCAGACGCTGCTCGCCATGGGCGGGCTGGTCGAGGACCAGATCCGCCGCGTGATGCGCGCCCTGCTCGAGCGGGACGATGCCCTCGCCCAGGAGGTGATCGACCGGGACCAGCAGGTCAACGCCTACGACGTCGAGGTGGACGAGACCTGCGTCAGCCTCCTCGCCCTCCATCAGCCCACGGCGGGAGATCTCCGCTTCATCACCACGGCCATGAAGATCGTGACCGACCTCGAGCGGATCGGCGACCAGGCCGTCAACATCGCCCAGCGCGTGCTCGAGCTGAACCGGGAGCCCCAGCTCAAGCCGTATATCGACCTGCCCCGCATGGCCGAGAAGGCCCAGCACATGGTCAAGGAGAGCCTGGACGCCTTCGTGGCGCGCGATACAGAGCTCGCCCGCAAGGTGTGCGCCGAGGACGCCGATGTCGATGCCCTCAAGGAGCAGCTCTTCCGGGAGCTCCTGACCTTCATGATGGAAGACCCCAAGACCATCCCCCGCGCCATCCGGCTCATCCTCATCTCGCGCTTCATGGAGCGCGTGGCCGACCACGCGACCAATATCGCGGAGATGGTCATTTACCTCGTCGATGCGAAGATGGTGCGGCATACCCTCGCCTGAGAGGGTGGGGTGTATGCTGAGCCTGTGAGCAGAGAGAGACGCTACCAGCTCCAGGACGAGGAAGCCAATCGCCAGATCGAGGCCCTTCTCGAGCGCCTGCGGGTGCCCGCGGACACGTGGCGCTACCACGCCGAGCTGCTGACCACCGTCCTCAAGACCGTCGAGGACAAGACGCCGGTCGCCGACCTCAAGATCGCCAGCGCCGCCCTGAAAGAACTCCGCTACGGCTTCAAGGTCTTCGCTCCCTATCGCGAGACGCCGAAGGTGACGGTCTTCGGCTCGGCGCGCACGCCCGCGGACCATCCCGTCTCCGTGCAGGCGCGCTCCTTCGGCCGGCGCATGGCCGACCAGGGGTGGATGGTCATCACGGGGGCGGGCAGTGGCGTCATGGGCGCCGCCCAGGAGGGAGCGGGGCGCGAGCGGTCGTTCGGCATGAACATCCGTCTGCCCTTCGAGCAGGACGCCAACCCGTGGATCGCCGACGACCCCAAGCTCATATCCTTCAAGTATTTCTTCACCCGCAAGCTCTTCCTCCTCCGCGAGGCATGGGCCATGGCGTTCTTTCCCGGAGGGTTCGGCACGGGCGACGAGGCCTTCGAGGCACTGACCCTCATCCAGACGGGCAAGACGGAGCTGGTGCCCGTGGTGCTCATCGATGCCCCCGGCGGCCAATTCTGGCGGCGCTGGACAGAATTCGTCCAGGAGCAGATGGCCGACCAGGGGATGGTCTCGCCGGAGGATCTATCGCTCTTCCGCGTCACGGACAGCGTGGAAGAAGCGGCGGAGGAGATCGAGCGCTTCTACCGGATCTTTCACTCGCACCGCTACGTGGGCGACAGCTTCGCCATGCGCCTGCGTCGACCCCTCGCCCCCGCCATCGTCGCCGAGATCTCGCTTCGCTTCTCCGACATCTTGAAGGGGCCGGCCGAGCAGGTGCCCGGCCCCCTCCCCGCCGAGCGGGGAGAGTTTCCCGACCTCCCGCGCCTTGTGCTCCCCTTCAATCGAAGCGGATTCTCTCGCCTCCGTCAGCTCATCGACTTCGTCAACGCGAGCTAGCCACCTGACCGGAGAAGGCGGTGAGAAGGTCGCGGTCGCGCGGGTAGGTGAGGAGCTCCGCGGCGTCCTCGAGAGAGACCCAGCGGACTCCGTCGACCTCGTTGCGAGGCTCGGCCACGCCCCCGTCAGGATCCATCATCCAGTAGCGCACGATCTTGAGCCGGCCCTTGCCGTCCCGTGAGAGGTGGTGGCGAGCTCTCGTCCCAGCACGCACCGGAGCCCCGTCTCCTCCTCGACCTCGCGTAGCGCGCACGCCTCGTGCGTTTCCCCCGCCTCCAGCTTTCCCTTGGGGAAGGTCCAGTCCTGTCGACGCGGCCGATGGATGAGGAGCACTTCGTGGTCACCTCGTTTGCTCTGGCGAGAGATGACTCCACCCGCCGCGTGGACGACGCCCCGGCTGCTCATGCCATCAGTATGCGACGCCGGACAGGCTCCTACCTAGCTTTCCGGCGTCGTCACCGTTTCTTCGCAGAGCCGAAAGGCCACGGCAATAGCCACGCGCTAGGCTTTCGTGCATGGAGGCATCATGACCACCGACGAGCTCCTGAGTGATTTGCGAGCATCGCGCGCCGACTTGGCGCGCCTGATCGAAACGGTGATACGTGACCGACTCCCGTACATCGTCATCCCCACGCAGGCCGTGCAGGTATGGAGAGAAGAGGAGCCGCAGCGCTGGGCGGAAGCCGCGGGATGGTTGGCTGCCCACAATGTGGCCCTCGTTCAGGTATGAGCCGGAGCGCTCACCTGCGCTTGTACCGTCATTCCGTCGTCCAGGCTTTGTCTCCGCGGCGCTTGAGCTTCGGCCACTGCTCGAAGAAGTCCGTCTGGGCCGCGTGACGCCGGGCACGCTGCCGGGTCACGAGCTTCCCGGCGAGCAATCGCTCGGGGCGGCCGCCGTCGCGACCGACAAGAGCGCGGAGGCGCTCTTCTGCCACGACGGCGTCCTGGTGCTCTCCCAGGATGTCCTGGATCTTCTTGGCCCTGGCCACGAATCGTTTGGCGGGCCGGCCCACCATGGTCTGCGCGAGCTCCGCCGCGTAACGAGCCCGCTTGACCTTGATCCGCACAGCATGCAGGTCATCATTGGTCGGGGTCTCGGGCAAGGCCTTGACCGCTTTGCGAAGCTTCCTGAACTGGCCCGCGGCGATGGCAGGCAGGGAGAGCTTCGCCGTCACTACAGCCGGATGCTCGATGGCGTTGTCCAGGCGATCCAGAAGCCTGATATAGCGCGGCCCGTCGAGAGCAGCGAGGAGATTGATTCTCGCGCGGGCCCGCTGAGCGTCCAGGCGGTCGAGGAGTGCCCGACCCTCGACGCGGCCGGCTGACTTCAGCGAAGACAGCTCGGCGCGAAGGTGTTGCCGGAAGACATCGAGATCCCGTAGATCACCGAGCAGGGTGCCGAGCCAGTCGAGCGCGGTCCGGAGCCCGCCGAGCCACTCGGGATCGAACATCTCTCGGGCTGCGCCCAGAATCGCTCGCAGTCGTCGGACCGCCGTGCGCATCTTGTGGAGCTGTTCGGGATCGGTCCCTGCTCTCGTGCCCGGCTCATGCGCCCGGATCGCATCCACCTGCTCGAGCATCAGGGCCAGGATGCGGTCACGGGCCGGGCTGCTGACCGCGGCGCTCCCGCTCTTGAGAGGGTGAGCCTGTTTCATGCTATTCCGCTTCGGGGCGCTCCTCGGTGAGCTGGCACTCCGCGCAGACCCAGGTCCGCACGGGGGTCATCGTCTTCGCGTTCCGCTGGAGCGTCCAGGGAAAGAAGGCCCGGGCACCGCAGTGTGGGCAGCGTTCCACCTTCTGCCCTGGCTGAACCGAGGACGGCAGCCAGGGGATCTTGGAGGGCATCGCGGGCATTCTACCGTAAGATGTCGCGGTGCCGACGGCGTACGTCGTCCTCATTTTCGCCAATGTCGTCTACGGCTCGAGCTATGCCGTCAGCCGCGTGGTGCTCGAGCACATGGGGCCGGCCACGCTCTCGTTCTGCCGGCTCCTCATCGGCTCCCTCGTTCTCGTGCCGCTCGCCCTCGCCCAGCGCCGGGAGGACCGGCGGCTCTCCCGGAGCGACCGGTGGAGTATCTTCTGGATGGGCCTCTTCGGCTTCGCGGCGGCGTTCGCCTTCGGCAACTGGGGCCTCCGTCTGTCGACCGCCACCAACGCCGCCCTCCTCATCACCGTGGAGCCCGTGTCCCTCATCCTGCTCTCGCCCCTCGTGCTGGGCGAGCGCCTCACGCGCCGCGAAGGCGTGGGCGCCCTCCTGACCGTGGTCGGCGCGACCGTGGTCGTGCTGAACGGGATCCCGGGGGCGAGCGTGGCGATCGCCCCGCACTGGCGGGGCGACCTGCTCCTCGTCCTCTCCGGAGTCGCCTATGCCGGCTACTCGCTCTTCGGCCGCGACGTGCTGGCGCGACACCGAGCCGTGCCGGTCACGGCCTGGTCCATCCTGTGGGGGCTGGTGGTCATGGCGCCCTTCACGGTGGCGGAATGGGTGGCGGGGGAGAGGCCGGAGTGGACGCAGACGGTCATCATCGGGACGCTCTACCTGGGCTTGGTGATCACCGCGCTGGGGTACCTGATCTGGAACTGGGCGCTGGAGCGGGTGGAAGCGCCACGCCTGGCCATCTTCGTGAACATCCAGCCCCTCGCCGGCGCTCTCCTCGGTGTGGTGGCGCTCCGGGAGGCGCTCACCATCTATACGGTCGCGGGAGGCGTCCTCATACTGGTCGGTGTCCACACGACCCTCCTGGCCAAGCGAGCCCAAAGGGGCTCCATAGGCTAGAATAAGCGCCATGAGACGCATCCGCGTGGGGCTGGCGCAGATCAATCCGACGGTGGGCGCCATCGAGGCCAATGCGCGGCTCGTCCTGGACTGGATGGAGCGCGCCCGCGCGGCGGGCTGTGACCTCGTGGCTTTCCCCGAGCTCGCCCTCACCGGCTATCCTCCCGAGGATCTGCTCTTCAAGACCGCGTTCATCGAGGCCAACCTGAGGGCACTGGCGGATGTCGCCCGCCAGAGCCGGGGCATCACGGCCGTGGTCGGGTATGTCGACAAGCGCGACGACATCTTCAATGCCGCCGCCGTTCTCCATGACGGCGCGCAGGTGGGCACGTACCACAAGCAGTACCTGCCCAATTACGGCGTCTTCGACGAGAACCGCTATTTCCAGTCCGGCACGGAGGCGCCCGTGTTCGCCGTGGGCGCCACGGTGCTCGCGGCCAACATCTGCGAGGACATCTGGTATCCCACGGGGCCCACCACCCTGCAGGCCCTGGCGGGGGCCGAGCTGGTGGTGACGATCAACGCGTCGCCCTACCACGCGGGCAAGGCCCAGTTCCGCGAGAAGATGCTGGCCACGCGGGCGGCCGACGATCTCGTGTGCCTGGCCTTCGTCAACACGGTGGGTGGCCAGGACGAGCTCGTCTTCGACGGGCAGTCCTTCATCTTCAACGAGAAGGGGGAGCGGATCGCGCGCGGCCGGGCCTTCGAGGAAGACCTCGTGGTGGCCGATCTCGATCTCGACGAGATCTTCCGAGCGCGCCTACACGACTCCCGCCGGCGCAAGGAGAAGCTCCGCGCGGCGGGGCCGACGCGCATCTCCCTCCCCCCGCTGCCCCGCCGCGAGAAGCCCAAGCCGCCCGCCCACGAGATCCAGGCGCTCGAGCCCGTGGAGGAGATCTATCAGGCCCTCGTCCTCGGCACGCGCGACTACGTCACCAAGATCGGCTACAAGCACGTGGTCATCGGGTTGAGCGGCGGGATCGACTCCGCGCTCGTGGCAGCCATCGCCGTGGACGCACTCGGCGCCGCGAACGTCACGGGCGTGACCATGCCCTCACCCTTCTCCTCGGTGGGGACGCGGCGGGACGCCGCGCGGCTGGCCAAGAATCTCGGGATTGACATGCTCCGCGTGCCCATCACCGGCGTGCTCAAGGCCTACAAGCGCGCCCTGGCCGCGGCCTTCAAGGGGCTCAAGGAAGACGTCACGGAGGAGAACCTCCAGGCGCGCATCCGGGGCAACTACCTGATGGCGCTCTCGAACAAGTTCAGCTGGCTCGTCCTCAATACCGGCAACAAGAGCGAGATCGCCGTCGGATACACCACGCTCTACGGCGACATGGCGGGGGGCTTCGCGGTCATCAAGGACTGCCCGAAGACGCTCGTCTACAAGTTGAGCGAGCACGCCAATGCGCGGGCGCGGCGCGAGCTGATCCCGGAGACGGTCTTCACCCGGCCGCCCTCGGCCGAGCTGCGCCCGGACCAGACGGACCAGGACACCCTCCCGCCGTACGCCGTGCTGGACGCCATCCTCGAATGCTACGTCGAGGGCGACCAGGGCGTGGCCGACATCGTGGCCCGCGGCTTCGACGCGCAGACGGTCAAGCGCGTGATCGCCATGGTCGACCGCAACGAGTACAAGCGGCGGCAGGGCGCCATCGGCATCAAGATCACGCCGCGCGCCTTCGGCAAGGACTGGCGCCTTCCCATTGTCAACAAGTTCCGAGAATAAACACGGGTTCGAATCCCGTTGGGGCCACCATAGGTGGTGGGCCACGTGCTCGCCGCCAGCAGCCCGCCGAACGTGCCGTCGCCGGTGAACGCGTAGCCGCGCGCACCGACGACGAGCACGGGCGTGCACTCAACACGATCCACTAGGAGCGCCTGCAGGGCCTCGCGCGCCTGCGCAGGCTGACGCAGCAGCAGGCCGCGCACGTCTTCAGCGCGGGTGCGCAGCTCGCGAGCGATGCGTGCACGATCCAGAGAGACGACCGGGGCCGACTGAGGCAGGGTCGCGAGTTCCTGCTCCAGACCTTTTCTACGGGCCTCTTCGGCGCGCAGCGTGGTGATCAGGGCCTCGGGGGGCGTGTCACCCGGCATGCCCTGCGCAATGGCATCGGCCAGTCGCTGCTCCCGACGCCGCACCTCGGCGATCTCGCGCTCTAGCACCGGCCGCCGGTTTGGCTCCTCCCCAGAGGACTCAGTAAGACACGCGAGGGCCTGCTCGATCGCGGCCTCGACCAGCTCGGCATCGAGTGCGTTGGCCATGGCGTCCACGACGGCGCGGTCGAGTGCCTCCTGGGGGATACGCACCGTGTTCCGGCAAATGGCCGGACCCCGCTTCCAGTTGTTGGCGCACCCATAGAAGTAACCCCGCCGCCGGCCGTGATGGCGGCTCATCGCGATCATCGGTCCACCGCACCACGCACACCGGGCGAGGCCACTCAGTAGGTACGGAGACGGGGCAGTGAGCTGGGGGAGGGGCTTGCCCTCGACGGCCGCCCGAGCCTGCGGGACGAAGACCTGTGCACGACGCTCGAGGGCCGCGTGCGCCGCCTCCCAGAGCTCGTCGGAGACAATCCGACACTCCGGCAGCTCCACAATGACCAACTCCTCGGACGGCCGTCTATCCTGCGTCTTCGTGCCACGCCGGTGGGCCTTCTTGGTGCGATTCCAGAGGAGTCGGCCCCGGTACAGCTCGTTGTGCAACATCTCGCGGATGGCGGTCGGGGCCCAGCCCTGGCGGCCACCCCGAGGCGGCGGCACGCCCTCGTCGTTGAGTTGCTTGGCGATGCGAGTGATGCCCCAGCCTGCCGCGGAGAGCTCGAACATCCGGTGGATCACGACGGCCTGCGCCGCATTGATGACCCGCCGAGCCGGCGGCCGGTGTGTCCCGCTGCCCGTTCCCTGCTTGCTCGCCCGCACGTTGTCGTAGCCGTAGACCTTCCCGCCCGTGACGTAGCCGCCTCGCGCCAGGCGCAGCATGGCATCGTGGGTCCGCTGCTGCCCGCGCTCCCGCTCCATCTCCGAGGCGAAGCCGGCCAGCGAAAGCAGGACCTTCTCGGTGGCGGAGTCGAGCGTGCGCTCCTGGTCCGTGAGGTAGTAGAAGACCCGCACGCCGGCATCAATGATCTGCTTGACGACGTACGCCGTTTCGATCTGCTCTCGCCCGAGCCGGCTCTCCTCGCTCATGAGGAGCACCTGGAACGGCGGCCGGGGCCGGAGCGTGTTCAGTAGCCGGGTCAGCCCCGGCCGCTTCCGGAACTCGGCGCCACTGATCCCATCGTCCACGAAGATGTACTCCTCCCCGACGACCCAGCTGTGCGCCAGGGCCGAGGCCCGGGCATGTTCGATCTGCCGGGTGACGGACCGCTGCTCGTCCGTGACGCCGACCTGTTCCGTCGACTTCCGAGCGTAGATGGCGGTCACCAGCGGGCCCGCCGCGACCGGGGAGCGGGGAGTGGACCGACCGGTCCGCGCGCTCATAGGGAGGTGTCCTCCGGGCGGGACTCACCAGCCGAGGTCCGCATGTCTCGGACCAGAGCCGTGGCCAGCGCGTCGATCACCGCGGTGCGCACGGCCTCGGGCCAGAATTGCGACGGCACAAAGCGGGGGCGGCGTGACCCGTGCCGCACCATGTTCCTCCACGCCGCCACCGGGCCCAGAAAGATGGCCGGGACGAAGACTAGGTGCCCATAGATCGACGGCACAGGCATCGGATTTGAGACCCCCCGTCAAGACCCCCCGTCAGGACCTCCGGCGCACCCGACTACACGCTTGCGCCCGACCGCCAGCAGCAACCGAAACTTTCAATCCCTCAGCCGACGCCGTCCTTTCCGGCCCGGCCGAGACGCTTCATGCTTCAGGTACGCCTTGATCGCGGCCAAGGGAACCAGGATGTCGCGACCCCGCTGGATGGCCTCGAGCCGGCCATCCCAGATCGCCCGGTACACCGAAAAGACATGCCGCACACCCAGGGCCGCGGCCGCTTCCGGAACATCCAGCAAATCACTGGGGCCCACCTCACGTTCGTAGACGTGCCCGCGCCAGACTCGTTCAATCGCGCCGCCGGACGCCGGCCCCGGGGGATTGTTCCAGTAGAACGTGATCCGCGGCCGCTTGGCGGCTGGCCGCCGAGTGCGGCGTCGCCCCATGCCGATATGTATAGAGAAGAGTATCCATCAATGCAAGCTCTTAAGTCCTGGCGTCCGTGGGGCGCCCCCCGACTCCGAGCGGAGCTTGACCTCGGGGCGCCCCCTGCTCATTCGACCAATGAGTAGTGGGTTCATGGGGACACTATTGCGAACACGCGACTATGACTCAAAGAGACGCAGAGATTTTCACGGCGTTTTTCAGGGCGATTTTCACCACTTTTTCACGGGGAGACTCGAAAATCACATGGGAAATGCCATGGAAAAAGTCAGCACGAGACCGCCAAGGAGCCGGGGGGACATCTCCCAGGCTAAGCGCGGAGTCGGGCTTAGCTGTTATCCACCCGTTTGTTGGGGCCGCTTGGGGTTCTACGGGCCCGGTCGCAGTGTGTGTGCTTCTGCATGACCCCTGTGGGCCGGCCCCTCGGATCAGCTGCCCTCCGGTTCGGGCGAGACCATAGGGCAGTCCGAGACGATCCGGGGGGATACGTGGAGGCGAGCGTTATGGCCTAAGCGCCCTTGACCGGCTGAGTCGGGAGCGCTACCTTCTGCGTACCGGCAACACAGAGCGCGGCGAAGTTCGTCGGCGGTGCGAGCAGTGCGCGGTTCGGCGACGAGGGGAGAGCGAGCGATGGACAGGCTCGTGAGGCGACTGGGAATGTCAGGGCTGGCGGCCGTATTGCTCTACAGCATGTGGAGTGTGGCCGGCGCCACCGTGGCCACCGCACTGGAGGTGGGTGAGAAGGCACCGGACTTCACGCTGCCCAGCACGACGGGAGAGAAGATCAGCCTCAACCAGTTCCTCGGGAAGAAGCTGGTCCTGATCGAGTTCTATGTCGCCGATTTCACCCCAACCTGAGTGGCGAACCTCTCGGCCAGGAAGGCCGACTACAGCAAGTTCCAGGAGCTGAACGTCCAGAACCTCGGCATCGCTGCCAGCAACCCCTTCTCCCAGAAGACGCTGGCCGACTCGCTCAAGCTGCCCTACCCGCTCCTCAGCGATTTCCCGCAGCTGAAGACGATCCGGAGCTACGGCGTGCTCTCCGAACAGCGCGAGATTACTGCTCGCCGGTCGTTCTTCCTCGTGGACCAGCAGGGAATCGTCAGGGGAAAGTGGCTGCCCGATGAAGCGGCTGTCTTTCCGAGCGAGACGGTGCTGGAAGCGGCGCGGACACTCGTGAAGAAGTAGTCGGTGATGTCGAAAGGTCCGGGGCGCCCACTCGCGTTGGCTGCGGCGTGGGTGATCGCCTGGGGGTTCGCTGTCCTTGTCAGTATCCCCGGGCCTCCCGTGGCTGGCGCGCCCGTGACGTCCGAACGGCTGAAGACGCTGGATCTGAGTCACTACCCTCCCGATACGAAACCCCCTGCATTCAGTGGCCGCACCCTCGAGGGCGAGACCGTGGCACTCGCCGGGCTGCGGGGGCGAGTCGTCCTCCTGAACTTCTGGGCGTCGTGGTGCCTCGACTGTCGGCCCGAGATGCCGATGTTCGAGCAGCTGCATCGCGAGTTTGCACGGCGGGGACTGACCGTCCTCGGCATCAACGTGCGCGAGGGGAGCGAAGCGGTACGACGATATGCGAGAGAGTTGGGCCTGACCTTCCCGCTCGTCCTCGATTCTGGCGGTGCGATCGGTACGCGGTACGGAGTGATCGGGATGCCGACCACCTTCCTCATCGGCCGGGACGGCCGGGCCGTCGCCCTGGCTGTGGGGCCCCGGGAGTGGGCGAGCGCGAAGGGCCGAGCGATCATTGAGGCGCTGCTCTCGGAGCCTGGCGGACGGGCTGATGCGCGATGAGGAAAAGGCTCGTGGCCGCCGGAGTCGTTCTCGTCTTGCTGGTCGTTCCCGTCGTGCTGAATGGAGGGCTGCGCGGCGGCAGGGCGCTCGCCGAACAGCGTCGCAGTCCCGTCCTCATCGGCGTGCTGACAGAATCGTGGGGCCCGACACCAGACGTGGCGGCACTTCGCGACGGGCTTCAGGAGATCGGCTATCGCGAGAACGAACACTTTGTGATTGGGGTCCGATTCACGCAGGGAGATCCCGCCGCCCTGCCAGTCGCCGCGCGTGAGCTCGTTCAGCTCGGAGCCGATATTCTCGTCACGTCGGGGGGCGGCCACGTGGTC